>Ga0335075_10017964_pt1 | contig 10493 bp, 11 predicted proteins | sample Lox_Sample_24_FD_206723 | JGI IMG/M metagenome (GOLD analysis project Ga0335075, IMG submission 206723) | Soil microbial communities from Loxahatchee National Wildlife Refuge, Florida, United States - Lox_Sample_2.4 | ecosystem: Environmental > Terrestrial > Soil > Wetlands | place: USA... | reverse complement strand
CCAAGGAGGCCGCCGGGCACTACGCCCTCGAGGTCTTCGATCCACGCTGGCACGGGCTCATCGACGACGCCCTGGCTTTCCGCCGCGGGGAACCGTCGCCGTCTCGGTACCGTCGCCGCCCCGCACACCGCCGCCGCGACGCGGCGCAGTTCGTCGACTCCGTGGTAGAGGCCGCCAACCGCCTCGCGTAGCGGTCAGCTCGACGCCTGGCATTGCGGTGTCCACGGTCTCGGTCGTTGCGGTCAGCGGTCTGACACGCCTGGACGAATGCGTGACTTGCGTTGAACGATGAGCAACGCTAGTTTCCGGAGTGTCGGATTCGCTTGACCGGGGCAGCGGGCCGCATTTCCGAAACAGCGCGGCTGCGGCCGATGACAGCAGGGGGTCAGGGATGACGGCGCATTGGCGCGTCACGAGTCACGGCGGGGTCCGCCCGGCGATCTCGCGCGGGTGCGCCAGCGTGCGGCCGGCATGAGTCGCGGCATTGCGGCCGCGCCGGTGGTGACAGAAGGAGGCTGGATCGGACACGCCGAGCGGGCGGGGTTCGGGTGGCTGTCAACCGCGGGGGGCACGGCGAGCGGCTCCGGGGTGCTGGTGCTTGCCCCAGTTGGCTACGCCTGGTGGAGCAGCTATCAGACGCTGCGCCGTGTCTCGGAGCGACTCGCCGGACTCGGTCACACCGTTCTCCGCCTGCAATACCACGGCACGGCCAACGCAGCCGGCTCGCAATCAGACCCCGATCGCATGCTCGCCTGGCGCGCCAGCGTCACGCAGGCCGCCGATGAGCTGCGGAGCCTGGGCTGTGAACAACTGGCGGTGGTGGGCGTGCAGCTCGGTGGCTCTCTGGCGCTTGAGATGGCCGAGGAGATCGGCGCCGACGCCGTCGCGGCATGGGCGCCGGTCATCAACGGTCGGCGCGAGGCGCGCACCCTGCGCCTGCGCTCGCACGCGATCCCTGACGACAACTCCGGCGCGGGAGGGGTGTCATTCGGCGGGACCGTGTTCGGATCCGAGCTCTTGGCCGAGATCGCCACCATCGATCTGCTGAGCTCGCCGTGCGCCCCGGGGCGGGTGCTCATCATCGACGACGAGAGTGCGCAGCCGCTCGTCGATCGCCTCGAGGAGCTCGACGTCGTCGTCGAGCGCCGCGCCCTCGACGGCGACCGGACGCTCAGCGTCCCGGCCGAGGATGCTGTCCCCGACGAAGAGACGATCGAGGCCATCGCCGACTGGATCGGCCCGGCGCCGCACCACTCCGCCGCCGGGGAAATCAGAGCCAGGACCGCCATCGAGTTCGAGTGGCGCAAGACGCGCGTCCGTGAAGAACTGGTCACCGTCGGAGCCAGCCGGCTGGTTGGAATCCTCACGTCGCCCGGCGACGCCGACCCTCTTCCGGGGACCGTCGTGCTGCTCAACTCGGGGTCAGAGCCCCACGTCGGCCCCGGCCGAGCCTGGGTCGAGCTGGCTCGTGATCTGGCCGCCGGTGGGTCGCGGGTGCTGCGCGTCGATTTCCGCGGGTGGGGCGAGAGCCCCGACGATGGCCGCGCTCCCGGGCGGCCCTATGACCAGCACTGCCTCGACGACACCATCGACATCCTCACCGCCCTCAGACGTGACCGACAGGGACCGATCGTGTTGGTGGGACTCTGCGCGGGGGCGTGGATCGCGCTCAAAGCCACACTCACCGAGGCCGCCGATGCCGTGGTGGCCATCAACCCGCAGCTCTATTGGCAGCCGGGTGATCCCGTCGAGGCTCTGCTCACCGATACCCGGGAACGACGCACCGCCGAGCGGCTCGAAGAGGAGGCAGGGCGAGAGTCAGGGCGCTGGGATGCTCTGGACCGCGCCGGGCACCGCAACGCCCCCGGCGCATGGCTCGATCAGCTCGCCGCCAGCGAGACGCAGGTGTTTCTGCTCTCCGCCGAGGGCGACGATGGACTCGAATACCTCGAAAACCGACTCTCGCTGCGACTCGCCGACGCCATCGAGAACGGCGGGCTGCACGTGGAGACGATTCCGGGTATCGACCACGCTATGCACCGCACCTGGCTGCGCCCGTTGATGTTCGACGCCGTCGGACGAGCGGTCAACGCGACTAGAGACCACATCCGCTAATCAGCCGCCTGCACCGGCCGCCAACGCTGTCGAGCCCGCGGCGCCGGCGAACCATGGGAGCACTCAGTGAACACACCGAACACACACGACACGACTCGACCCACGTCAACGCGCGATCGCGTGCGACGGGCGATGACCGCGTTTGACCGTTCTGAGGTCATCGATGCCTTCACGGACGGTCCGGTCGGCCGGTTGCTCAGAATCCCCGGGCACGTGCTCGGCCGCAACACGCGTCTGTCGCCCGCGCACGAGGTGACCCAGATGATGGTCAATGCGTTCTCCTACGCAAAGTACGAGGAGGTGGCCGGCGACTACGCCGAGTTCGGGGTGGAGACGGGCCGGACGTTCGTGGAGGCCTACCGCATCGCCCGCTGGTTCCCAGGGGCCCCCAGGCGGTTCTACGCCTTTGACTCGTTCGCCGGCCTGCCCGAGATCGGCCAGCTCGATGCGGGCTACCGGTGGCAGGAGGGTCAGTTCGCGCACCCACGCACGGCCTTCGAGGCCCGACTCCGGCGCGCGCGGATCCCCGCCTCCGACGTGACGATCGTCGAGGGGTTCTACGAGGACACCTTGGCCGGACCCGATCAGCTGACCGACCACCGGGTCGCCGTGGCGTGGGTCGACTGCGATCTCTACGAATCCACCGTCCCCGTACTCGACTACCTCACCAACCGGCTATCGCCCGGTGCCGTCCTCGCCTTCGATGACTGGTACTCATTTCGCGGAGCTCGCGACCGAGGCGAAACTCGAGCCTGCAACGAGTGGCTGGAGCGCAACCCACACATCGCCCTCGTGCCATGGCGGCCATTTCACTGGGCAGGGCAGTCCTTCCTCGTCCAACTTGCCGACCGACGGTGAGCTCACGGCGAGCTGAGAGCGTCGGCGCAGGCGATTAGATCGTCGCGCAGGCGCCGTCGTTGTCCGGTGTCGAACGAGGCGAGCATTTTCTCCTCGACGCCGGCGACCGCCGCGGAGGCACCGCGGAGGCGCTTGGCGCCGTCGCTGGTGAGGGCGAAGTGCTCGTGGCGGCCGCCGCCGTCACCGTGGACGAGGTTCAAGCTCTTGAGGGTGGCCAGCAGCTGGTGCATCGCCTGGCGCGAGACGAAGGTGCCGCGGGCGAGCTCGGTGTTGGTCAGCCCGGGTCGGTGGGCGAGCTGTTCGAGGCAGGAGTACTGCGAGACGGTGAGGTCGTGGTCACGCAGCGCGGCGTCCATGGCCGTGCGGAGAGTGGCCTGAGCGCGCTTGAGCACGTAGCCGACGGCGATGTCGAGATCGACTTGACTCATGTCAATATCTTGACATATGATGGATGTCAAGACCTTGACAAGCGAGGAGCTGTGCCGATGCCCGTTGGTCCTTCCTTCATCTCCCTGCAGGTGCGTGATCTCGACTCCGCCGCGGCGTTCTACGAAGAGCGGGTTGGATTGCGCCGCGCGCCGGCATCACCGCCCGGCGCGGTCGTCTTCGTGACCGATTCGATCGCATTTGCCGTCCGCGAGCCGCTGCCCGACACCGATCTCGATGCCGGTCAGCCCGGCCTCGGCGTCGCGATCTGGCTCAGGGTCGACGATGCCGAGACGTTGCATGACCGGCTTGCCGCACACGGGGTCACGATCGTGACCGCCCCGTTTGACGGCCCGTTCGGCCGCACCTTCGCGATCGCGGACCTCGACGGCTACGTCGTCACGCTCCACGACGGCGCGTAGGCGATGATCACCCTCCACCCTCGGGGCGCGTTCTCATTGACGGCGGCGGCCAGGTTCGTCGAGGGGTTCCCCGGCACCCGAGCCGACCGCGCGCCGGAGACGTTGCGGTACGCCTGGGCGGTCGACGGCGACTGGCGCACCGTGCAGGCCACGCTCCACCAGGACGAGCACGCGGTCCACGCCGATCTCACCGGCCGGCCCACCGCGTCGTTGGGCCGCCTGGCCGCCCGCGACCTCGAGCAGATGCTCTGCCTCGACATCGACGGGACCGGCTTTGCCGCGCTCGGCGACCATGACCGCGTCGTCGGAACGCTGCAGAAACGGTTTCCCGGCCTGCGACCGGTCCTGTTCTACACGCCGTACGAGGCCGCGGCCTGGACGATCATCAGCCAGCGCATCCGCATGACACAGGCCGCCACCATCAAAGATCGCCTCGCCGCCGAGCTCGGCGAGCTCGGCGCGTTTCCCGCCCCAGCTCGCCTCGCGCAACTCGCCGCGCCCCAACGGGGACTGACGGACCGCAAGATCGGTCAGCTGAGAACCCTGGCGGCGTCCGTCCAGGACGGCGCGCTCACCCGCCGGCAGCTCCGAGCGATGAGCTATGAGGACGGGCTGGAGCACCTACAGGAACTCCCGGGGATCGGACCGTTCTCCGCCGAGCTCATCCTCATTCGCGGCGTCGGGCACCCCGACGTCCTCCCCGACCACGACGCCCGTCTCGACGAGGCGATCCGCTCCGCCTACGACACCACCGATGACACCGTGATCCGATCGATCACCGACAGCTGGCGCCCCTATCGCGCGTGGGTCGCGCTCCTGCTCCGGGCGTGGCGCGAGGCGGAGACCGGCGAGATCGCCCACGGCCGACGCCGTGCCTAGTCACGCTGCGGGCCCGGGCGCGCCATGCGCCCGGGCCCGCGTGCGTACCGTCTAGAACGGCCGGCGTCCGAACGGGTTGCTGAACGGCGAGGGCACCCCGGTCAGGCGATCGGGCCAGAACGGCAGGAACGCCCCGCCCTTGAGCGCGGCCGGAAGTGCATCGGCGGCCGAGTTGAGCGCCGTCGAGGAAGTGAGGCCGTCCCAGCTCCCGGTCGAGACCCGCGTGGCCAGTGCGTGCACGCCCGCGACCAGCTCGGCGGGCGTGAAGTTGCAGTGGCCCTGGGCGTCGACGAACGCCTGGCGCAGTCGCGTTCTGTCGCCCGACCGGGCGACGAGAGCGTGGTAGTAGTTCTCCTGCTGGACCGGCACGAGCTGATCAGAGATCGTCTTGAGGTCGAGCTCCGGCACCTGGAGGCGTCCGGTCGGCGCCGAGGTCTGCTCCAGCCAGCGCAGCGCCCGCGGGTTGGCCCGCAGGTTGGCGTCGCGGGTCAGCGTCTGCAGATCGGTGTGCAGGCTGATGCCGGCCTCGTTGTAGAGCGCCTTGACCTCGGGGTAGTACGACGAGCGGTACAGCAGCGTGGCGAAGTTCACCCCGACGGTGCCGCCGGCCTCGCCGCCCGCGGCGAGCTCGATCTGATCGCGGCCCTCCATGATGAAGGCGAGCGCCGACCCCAGCCCGCCCGTGAAGTAGTCCTCGTATTGCCCCTGCTCCTGCCCGGCGTAGTCGTAGATGCTGGGTGGTGTCGCACCGCCCCACGGCGAGACGTTGAGGAACGCCATCCCCAGGGCGAGTCGCGCTCGGCCCTGCGGTGTCTGCTGGGCGGCGGTTCCGGCGGCCAGCAGCTTCTGCGCGGCCGCGGCGCTGTCGGCGAATCCGCCGGCGACTCCGGACTTGAAGTTCGTCAGCTGGACGTTCTGCCCGGGTGCGAGGAGTCGACTGATCGCCCACTCTCCCTCGAGCTGGTACTGGTTCATGTTGGCCCCACCGGCGACGATCCCGCACGTGGTCAGCGCGCCGTCGAGGCGTCCATCCGAGCTCTGGTCCTCAAGGGCGCTGATGAGGCCGCCCATGGAGGTGCCGAACGCGTAGACCCGATGGGCCGTCGTCTTCAGAACCGTCCGTTGGACGGTCGCAAGGGTCTGGAACTGATCACGGACCGCGCTGCCGAGGGCCCACCACGAGCCGTTCGGGTCATACGAGGAGCCGGCCATGGCATAGCCCTCGCTGAGCAGCTCGGCCTGGGTCCCGGGGTCAGGCGCGTCCTGCGCCAGCAATGGGCCATAGCCATGGCTGTAGAGCAGCAGCGTGCCGTTCCAGTTCGCCGGGACATCGGCGATCCAGGTCGCTCCGTCGGCGAGGGTTCCGGTGAAATGCCCCGACGCTGGTGCCGCCGACGCCGCTCCCGCGGCGAGGACGCCCGTTCCCGCGAGGGCCAGCGCGCCGCCGACGCACCACATGGCCATCGTTCTCATCGCTCGCGAACGCGCACGCACACGTGTGCGCGGCGACCGCCGCGCATGCTCAAACCGGCTCATGACACCTCTCTCTCCGTGGCCGCCTCGCCGTCGCGGCAGGCGCGCCGAGTCTCAGGTAACCGAATAGTCAGTCTATCCCGGAGGCGGCGGCGTGGCAAGACCATCGCGCGCCGAGAGATGCGCCATCGCCGCGCCCATGGCCGTCGCCGCCGCCCGCCGCGCCTCGGCCGAGACCCCGGCAAAGATCTCGTCCTGGAGCGCCGCGATCGCGGGGTGCGCGGTGGCCAGCAGCCGACGGCCGGAGGCGGTGAGCTCGGCGCGCAGGATGCGGCCGTGATCGGGATCGAGCTGCCGGTCGACGAGCTTGCGGCGCTCAAGGCCGGCCAGGATCTCGATCATCGACTGGGGGGTGACCAGCGCCCGGCGGGCGAGCTGGGCGTTGGACAGGCGCGGGGTGGCCTCCAGCACGCTCAGCGTGGTGAACTCGGCGACGGTGAGCTCCCAGGCGACGAGCCGGGCGCGCATCTCCCGCCGGATCCCGCGATCGACGCGGCCGATCATGTAAATGAGCGACGCCGCGTGCGGCGGCGCCTCAGGCTTTAGGTCATCCACTGCGGCGCACGCTACACGGGCCGGTCGCGGGCGGTCTCCGGGGGATCGGCACGCGCTGCCGCAACCCCCTCCTCGAACGTGAGGCGGCGCCCCCTGACGCGGCCGCCCTTCAACGCAGGGCCATCCGCCAGCACCGTGGCGGCTTAGGCCTCCCGCTGCCCTTCCCGGCGGCCGACGGGTGCCCTCCGTTTCTCACCCTCGAGTCCGCCGCCCGGGCCGGCCGGCCCCGGTCTCGGTGTGCTCACCTGCGGTGCGGACGGTCAGCGGGTCGCCGGCCTGGGCGGCGGCGTACACCAACCAGGACGAGAAGTCTTGACGTTGCTCCTGGTCGAGGCCGGTCACCATGCGCTCCTCGATGGCGATGGCGCGCCGGTGGGCCTCGGTGAGGGTGCGCGCTCCCGCGGCGGTGATATAGACGCGGCGGAGGCGGCGGTCATCCGGATCACGGCGTCGCTCGATCAGACCAGCCGTCTCCAGCGTGACCAGCATCTGGTGTGTGGACTGTGGGCTGTACATGCTGTCGTGCGCGAGGTCGGCGCCGGAGGCCCCAGGTTGAACCTCGACCAAGCGCAGCACGCCGAACTGAGACGCGGTGATGCCCAGCGGCTCCATCGCCGCCTCCAACGCGATCCACAGGGCGTGCTGGGCTTGGCGCAGCAGATAGCCCAGCCGTCCATCGGGTCCACGGAAGCCGATGCCGAGCGGAGTGGGCACGGCACGAGTGTATGCGTCGTCTCGAGCCCTCAGAGGGCTTGACCGAGGCGGTACTATTCGTCAGGTTCCTGATGAGTTTTGGGTGCCACAGGCGCACGGAGGAGAGGAGCTCAATGAGCGGGTTTCGGATCTCTACGCACGGTCGGTTGCACGACTGGGTAGCGGTCGAGAAGGGGTACTTCGAGGAGGAAGGCCTCGACTACGAGCTCGACGTCAAGGCACAGGAGAACAGCGCTCAGGAGGTGCCGGCCGATCAGCCCGGGGACGTCCGCACCGGCGCCTACGAGCTGTATCGTTCCGGCGGCGGTGGCAAGAAGCACATGAGCTGCGCCTGCCACTGGGCCGTCAACCAGGCGGCGACCGACTCGGCGGGCCGAATGTGGGGGCAGGCGTACTCGATGCTGCCCAGCGGCGTCTATGTCCTTCCGCAGTCGGAGGTGCGCAGGCCCGAGGACCTCGCCGGGGTGGAAATCGCCGTTGGCTATCACTCGGGCAGCCACTTCTCGACGATCCAGGCGCTCGAGCCGTTCATGGAGCCGGGTCAGATCAGCCTGCGCTTCGGCGGGATGCCCTACGACCGCGTCGATGCTCTGCTGGCCGGTGAGGTGCCGGCCGCGGCGGTGTGGACGGGGGCCGCATATCTGCTTGAGCAGCAGGGTGCCCGGAAGATCGTCGACACGACGTTCATGGCGGGGTTCATGTTCGACGCGGATACCGACGTCGAGGATGTGAGCAAGTACTTTGCGGCGCTCAAACGTGCCCAGATGGACCTCGACCTTGCCCCCGAGCCCTACAAGCACTACTACACGCGCGAGATTCCGGAGCGCTTTCACGATCTCATCGATGTGCGCGCGTTCGGCCCGGGCGAGCGCATCGTGTTCCTGCCCTACACGGCGAGCGCGTACGAACAGTCCCAACAGTGGATGCGGGACCGTCGGCTCTTCGAGCCCTCGGATTCCGCCCGCGACTTCGCCAGCGCGGTCGTCGTCTAGCCGGCCATCACCACCGAACCGGCCGCGCTCACGGCCTGCGGCGCAATGCCTCTGCCGCGAGACGGCCCTCAACGAGGGAGCTGAGAGATTTGGCTGATACTGAGGCGATCACACCGACGGTGCCGTCCTGGGCGGACTCTGATCCGTACCCCTCCCTGTTGGAGGTGGTCAGGCATCGCCGCAGCGTGCGCAAGTTCGAGCCCGGACGACAGGTGCCGCGCCAGACGCTGATGAAGATCATGGACGCCGGACGCTGGGCGCCCAGCGGCGCCAACGCTCAGCATTGGGATTTCATCTGTGTCGACGAGGACGAAACGCGGGCGCGTGTGCGCGACGTGTTCCTCCGTCAGGGTGCCCGGCTGCGCCAGAGCGTGGAGCCGTTTCCCGCGGTGAACAAGAGCTTTCTCGCCAACACGGTGGCGATCATCCTCGTGCTGGGCGACGAGCGGTTCAAGGCCTGCTTTCCTCAGGGGGTAGGCGACGCCCAAGACGAGTACACCGCCAACAACGAGAACATCTTCTTCTGCTCATTGGGGGCGGCAATTCAGAACATTCAGCTGGCGACCATCGCCTGCGGCCTGACGTCGGCATGGCTATCAGGCGGCGGCGAGGACCAGACCGCGGATGAGCTGCGGGAGATTCTGCACTTCCCGCTCTCCGCCCGCCCCTACGGGACGATCCCGATCGGGTACCCCGCGTACCACCCGGAGTCCAAGTGGCGCCGGCCGCTTGAACAGATGGTTCATTGGAACAGGTTCACCGCTGATCAGTTCCGGCCGCAGGAACTCATCGATCACTACGTGCGCGACGTACGGCCATTCGCTATGTATCGCCCCTTCGAGTGCCTTGAGGAGTGGCACGACGCCGACGAGCGTGCCGGCAGCTTCAGAGCTGCCTACACCGGCAGGGTGACCAACCCCGCCGGCGTGCTGCCCGATCCGCAGGGCGCTGCGTGACGAGCGTCATCGCATTCGACGTCAACGAGACGCTCCTTGACCTGCGCGCGCTGGATCCTCACTTCGCGGCGCTGTTCGGCTCAAGCGCGGTTCGCGCCGAGTGGTTCGTCCAGATGTTGCAACTGGCGTTCGTGGGCGGCCTCACCAGCGATTACGTTGACTTCACCACAGCTCAGAAAGCGGCACTACGGATGCTCGGTGAGCGGCACGGGATTGCCATGAATGACGCGCAGGTCGTCGAGGTGGTGGACCGGATGCGCACGCTGCCCGCGCATCCCGAGGTCGTCGGGGCACTCGAGAGCCTCGCGGGCACCTCCCTGCGACTCGTCGCCCTGACCAATTCCCCCGTCGCGGTCGCCGACGCACAGCTGACCAATGCCGGCCTGCACGGTTTCTTCGAGGCCGCACTGTCAGGTGACACCGTGCGTGCACTCAAGCCCGCGGCGGCGGCCTACCGGCACGTGGCCGAGCAGTGCGATGTGAAGCTCGCGGAGGTACGACTCGTCGCCGCGCACGCATGGGACGTTTCGGGCGCGCTGGTCGCCGGCGCGCGGGCCGCGTTCGTCGCGCGACCCGGGATGGTGCTCTCTCCGCTCGGGGCCGCGCCCGACATCGTCGGTCGCGACCTCACCGAGGTAGCGGAGCTGATCATCGAACGCGACCTCGGCTCAGCGAGCCGTTCGTAGCACAGGGAGCCACGCCGCGCAGAAACGCGGCACGGATACTGTGTCGCGATGACGGTCGAGATCGACGGTGCCAGCCTCTCGCTCGAGCAGGTGATCCGCGTGGCGCGCGGCGGCGAGACGGTGGCCGTCTCGCCGGCGGCCATCGAGCGGATGGGGGAGAGCCGGCGCTCGGTCGAGCGGGTGCTCGCCCGCGACGACGCCGTGTACGGCATGACGACCGGTCTGGGGCAGCACAAGCGCCATCGACTGGCCGCGCCCGACGTGCCGCAGTTCAACCGGCGACTGCTGGAGAACCATCTCATCGGCCACGGTCCGCCGGTGGCCGACGAGGTGGTGCGCGCGACCATGCTCCGGCTG
>Ga0335075_10017963_pt1 | contig 10493 bp, 8 predicted proteins | sample Lox_Sample_24_FD_206723 | JGI IMG/M metagenome (GOLD analysis project Ga0335075, IMG submission 206723) | Soil microbial communities from Loxahatchee National Wildlife Refuge, Florida, United States - Lox_Sample_2.4 | ecosystem: Environmental > Terrestrial > Soil > Wetlands | place: USA: Florida... | reverse complement strand
CCCAGCAGCCGCAGCGTGCCGGAACTGGGCGGGATGACGGTGGCCAGCATCCGCAGCAGCGAGGTCTTGCCCGCGCCGTTCGGGCCGAGCAGCCCGAACACCCCCGGGCCGGCCTGCAGGTCCACCCCGGCCACGGCCTGGGTGCGGCCGAACCGCCGGGTCAGCCCGGTGATCTCCACGTTCATGAGGTTCCTCTCGGAATCCGGGTCGCGTACAACACGACGGCGCCGCAGACGGCCGCGAACGCCAGGTACGGAAAAATCAGGGTGGTGTTGCTGACCGCGCAGGTGAGCCGTCCGTCCGCCACCTGCCCGGACAGCACCGTGATCGCCCAGCCGGCCAGGCCCGCGGCCACACCCGCGTGTGCCGACCGGGTCACGGTCGCGGCGGCCAGGGCCAGCGCGCACATGGCGGTCATCGGGACCAGCCAGCCGAACGTGATGCTCACCGCGGTGCCCGACGCGGCCGAGGCGGCCACGCCGAGCCCGGCGTCGAGCGCGAACACGGCCAGCGCCCGGACCAGCAGCACCAGCCGGTCGCTGACCGCCATGCTGCGCGACAGCTCCCAGGCCGGGTCGATGCCCGGGCCGTAGGCGTAGGCGATGCCCGCCGCCGCCACCGCCGGGGCCAGCAGCGCCACCCACGGCCGGCCGGTGCCCACCGTCGCGAACGCCCCCGCGGTCAGCACCACGGCGCTGGCGATCAGCCACGGCAGCAGCAGCGACGGCGTGGTCACCAGGGCCCGGGCCAGCCCCGGCGACCGCAGCAGCCCGGCGGCCGCCCGCTCCACCAGGCCCGGCTGCCGCCGCCATACCACGGTGGTCACGCCGGGCCGGGCCGCGCCGCGCGCGGCGACCACCCCGGCCAGCTCGGCCTCCAGCCGGGCCTCGAACCCGCCCGGCGGCCAGCTTGCGTCACCGGCGTTCACGAGATCACCTCCGTCTCGACGGCGAGCTGAAACATGGTGGACCGAAGCGCCCGGCGGGCGCGGTGCAGCCGCACCCGGGCGGCCACCGGGCGGATGCCCAGCGCCGCCGCCGCCTCGGCCACGGACAGCCCGTCGACCGCCACCAGCTCAAGGACGGCCCGCTCACCGTCCGGGAGCGCCTTGAGTTCCTCGTGCAGATCCCGGACGTGCCGGAAAGCGTCGATCTTCGCCACCAGGCGGCCGACGTCGTCGGCGTCGAGCAGGCGGCGGCCCGCGATCAGGCCCTCGGCGCGGCGCTGCCGCGCGGACCGGCGGAACTCGGCGGCGATCACGTTGCGCGCGATCCCGAACAGCCACGTGCGCGGGCCGCCGAACGAGCCCCGGTAGTCCGCCGCCGCCTCGATCACGGCCAGGAACACGTCCGCGGTGAGGTCGGCGGCCAGCTGCGGGTCCGCCACCCGGCGGGTCACGAACCGGGTCACCTCGTCCACGTGCGCCCGGTAGAACTCGGTGAACGCGGCGGGATCGGTCCCGATCGACCGCACCGCCGGCTCGGCCTGGCCTCCCCCCGCCCCCCGCGCCCCTCGCGTGCTCATCAGCGGCACTCCCCGGTCGCCTCGGTCGCTGTCACACCCGTGAGTGGGCCGAGGCGGCGGAGGCGTTACCTGGCCAGGTCCGCGACGCACGATGCGTTCATGATGGCTGATGAAATGCGTGCTGGCAGCGGGTTGCGAGCGCTGCTCGTTTGGCTCGGGCCGTTCGTTAGGCTCGGGTCTTGCCTAGGAAAGGTGCGGCATGAGCCAGATGGTGTTCGACGAGGGCCTTGCCGACCGACTCGATCACATCTACCGCGGCCGCGATATGGTGCGCCGGCGCCAGCTGGCCCGCGATGCCCTCGGCGCTGCTCCGGGTGAGTGGATCATCGACGTGGGATGCGGGCCGGGGTTTTACGTGGCCGAGCTCCTGGAGCAGGTCGGCCCCGGTGGCCGCGTGGTCGGCATCGACGCCAGCCCGGCGATGCTCGCGGTGGCCGCACGGCGCTGCGCCCGGCGCGGCAACGCCGGGTTCCTGACCGCCGATGTCGCTTCGGTCCCGGTGCCGAGCGCACAATTCGACGCCGGGCTGTGCGTGCAGGTTCTGGAATACGTGCCCGACGTGGCGGCCGTGCTCGCCGGAATGCACCGGGCGCTGCGGCCGGGTGGCCGGCTCGTGGTGTGGGATGTCGACTGGTCCACCGTGAGCTGGCAGTCCGGTGACCCGGCCCGCATGGAACGGGTGCTGGGGACCTGGGACGAGCACCTGGCCCACCCGTCGCTGCCCCGGACCCTCGCCGCCCAGCTCCGGTCGGCGGGCTTCGAGAACGTCCGCGCGGCCGGTCACGCGTTCGCGACCATCGATGCCAGCCCGGAGACCTTCGGCGCGTCGCTCATCCCGCTCATCGAGGACTTCGTCGCCGGGCGCAACGGGATCAGCGCCGACGACGCTCACGCGTGGGCCGCCGAACAGCGCCAGCTCGGCGCGGACGGCGATTTCTTCTTCGGCTGCATCCAGTTCTGCTTCACGGCCACCCGGGCTCGCTGACCGTAACCGCGGGACCGCAGGGCGGCGCGGCCGCAGAGCCCGGCGGCCGGGCGCCGTCGCCCGGGCGCGCGGGCGCGCGGCATTCCCGCAGGCCACAGCCGATTGCCGCGGAATGATCCAGCGCAGGCCCGCCGGGCCTTATTGTGATGAATTGCGGTAATCAGCCGACCGGGACGAGTGATTCTGTATGCGCTGGGATGGTGCTGGCTGGGGCGCGGCCGGTCACGATCTTTCGTCGGCCGAACTCGCCAGCCTGGTACGCGACCGGCGCCAGGCGGCCGGGCTCACCCAGTCGAAGCTGGCCGCCGCGGCCGGGGTGAGCATCGCCGTGGTGCGTGGCTTAGAGCAGGGCCGGACCCGGCACCCGCGGCCGCAGTCGGTGCAGCGGATAGCCGCGGCGCTCGGGGCTGAGGCCGAGCTGAGCGCGCCCAGGCCGGCTGGGCCGGATGCTCCGGCGCCCAGGCCGGCTGGCCCGGAGGCCCCCGCCCCGGGCCCGGCCGTGCCAGGGCAGCTTCCGGCGGCCGGATCGCATTTCGTGGGGCGGGCCGCGGAGCTCAGGGCACTGTCCAGCCTGCTCGACCGGGCCCGGGACGGCACCGGAGCGCCGGTTCTGGTCATCGGCGGCACCGCCGGGGCCGGCAAGACCTCGCTGGCCGTGAAGTGGGCGCATCAGGTCGCCGGCCAGTTCCCCGACGGCCAGCTCTACGTGGACCTGCGCGGCTACGGCCCGGCGGCCACCCCGGTCAACCCGGCCGAGGCGCTGCGCGGGTTCCTGGACGCCCTCGCGGTCCCGGCCGCGCGGCCCCGGACGGGCCAGGCGTCGCTGCCCGAGGAGTACCGGAGGCTGCTGGCCGGCCGGCGGGTCCTGGTCGTGCTCGACAACGCCCGTGACGAGGCCCAGCTGCGCCCGCTGCTGCCGGGCGGCGGCTGCGCCGTGGTCATCACCAGCCAGGGCCAGCTCACCGGGCTAGCGGCGGCCGATGGCGCCGGGTCCCTCACCCTGGGCGTGCTCACCACCGAGGACGCCCGCGAACTGCTGGAGCGGCGGATCGGCGCCGAGCGGCTGGCCGCCGAGCCGGCCGCCGCGGACGAGCTGGCCCGCCGGTTTGGCCGGCTGGCGCTCGGGCTGGCCCTCATCGCCGCGCGCGGCGCAGCCCATCCCGAGGTGCCCCTGGCCGAGCTGGCGTCCGGGCTGCATGAGGTCGTGGCCAGGCAGACCGGTGCGGGCGCCAGCAGCATCCGTGCCGTGTTCTCCTGGTCCTACCAGGGTCTCGCCCCGGCGACCGCGCGCATGTTCCGGCTGCTGGCCCTGCATCCCGGCCCCGACATCTCCGCCCCGGCCGCCGGGAGCCTGGCCGGGATCGGGCTGCGCCAGGCCAGCCGGCAGCTGCGCGCACTGACTCGAGAGGGCCTGCTCACCGAGCGCGGGCCAGGCCGGTTCGCGCTCCACGACCTGCTCCGCGGGTATGCCACCGAGCTGGTCCGCGCGATCGACACCGAAGGCGAACGGTGGGCAGCCGCACACCGGGTGCTCGACCACTACCTGCACACGGCGTACTCGGCCGCTTCTCTGGTGCAGCTTCACCGGGAGCCGATCACGCTGCGTCCGCCCCGGCCCGGCTCGGCACCGGTGCGCTTCACCGAAGAGGCCTCGGCGCTGGCGTGGTTCAAGGCCGAGAGCCAGGTCCTGCGGGCGGGCATAGCTCAGGCCGTCACCGACGGGTTCGACAGCCACGCGTGGCAGCTCACCTGCATGCTGGCCCCGTTCGTGCACAGGTCAGGGCACTGGCATCAGCACGAGTGGACAACGGTCCTGGCCACCGCGCTGGCGGCCGCCCGGCGCCAGGGTGACATCGCCGGCCAGGCTTGGGTGCACTCGGAGCTCGGCCTTATCTGCGCCCGGCTCGGCCGCTACGACGACGCTCTCAGCCATCTCTCGCGGGCCCTGGACATGCACCGGCAGCTCGGTAAACAGGCCGGGCAGGCCTACGCTCACCTCGGCCTGGCCCTGATGCTCACTCGGCAGGGCCACCGCGAAGAGGCCATCCGCCATGCCGAGCGGGCTCTGGATCTGTACCGGTCGGGCGGGCACTGGACCGACCTGGCCCTGGCCCTGGACGTAATCGCCGCGTACTGCGCCAGGTCCGGTGATCATCAGGCGGCTATGGCGCACCGCCAGCGGGCCCTCGACCTGCGCCGCGAACTCGGCTCGGGCCCGGGCCAGGCGGCTGAGTTACGCTGCCAACGTGGCGAGTCCGGTAACGAAGGGCAGGTTCCCGCCGTGTCGCGCACGCACAGCTATGACATCTCGGTGACCTGGACCGGCAACCGTGGCTCCGGCACGAGCGGATACCGAGACTATGACCGGGACCACGACATCACCGCGGACGGGCCGGACGGGCCGGACGGGCCGGACGGGCCCAAGGCGATCGCCGCCAGCTCGGACCCGGCGTTCCGTGGCGACCCGGGCCGCTGGAACCCGGAACTCGAGCTCACCGCCGCGTTGTCCTCGTGCCACATGCTCTGGTACCTGCACCTGTGCGCGGTGGCGGGGGTCAGCGTCATGTCCTACACCGACGCCGCCCGCGGCGTGATGGTGGAGAACGCAGACGGCAGTGGTCACTTCACCGAGGTCGTGCTGCGGCCGCGGGTGACCGTCGCATCGGCCGACATGATCGAGAAGGCCGTAACCCTGCACGGCGAAGCGCATGCGAAGTGCTTCGTTGCCAACTCGGTGAACTTCCCGGTCCGCCACGAGCCGATCGTCACCGCGAACGGCTAGCGGGCCCCGGCGGTCCCGGCGCTGCCACCAGGGCGCGGCGGCACCAGCAGAGCGCGGCGGAGGGTGTCCAGGTCGCGCCGCGTCAGGCCGTTTTGCAGCAGGTAGCCGGCCACGGTGCCGGCCCGGGCCCGGATGTGGGCGAGCGCCTCGTGGATCACCCGGGGCTGGGCGCCGAGCGCCCCGAGGTCAAGCCAGCGCCCGACGCCGCTGACCGCCCGGATCCGGTTGATCGCAGTGGCGGCGCCGGGGTCGAGGTACGTGCCGCTCAGCGCGTAATCGGCGGCGATGATTTCGTCGGGCACGCCGACCACGGCCAGCACGATCGCCGCGACCAGCCCGGTGCGGTCCTTGCCCGCGGTGCAGTGGATCAGCCCGGGAAGCGCGTCGCCCAGGCACAGCCGTCCGACCGCCTCGGCGATGGCCGCGCCGCAGTCGTCGATCATGTACCGGTAGATCGCGGCCAGCTCGGGCGGCAAGCGGCCGACCGCGCCCGCGTCGAAGAGCGGGACGTGATAGGTGGGCACCCCGGTCCCGTCCAGGCCGCTGGAGGTGGCCATGACCTCTTCGTCGGTGCGCAGATCGATCACTGTCTGCAGGCCGAGGCCGGCCAGCGCCGCGCGCCCGGAGTCGTCGAGCCGGTGCAGAGCGTCGCTGCGCAGCACGGTCCGCCACCGGACGGTCCCGCCGTCGGCGCTCGGATACCCGCCAAGGTCACGCAGGTTCGTGGTACCGGGCAGCCTTATCCACCGGTCAGGTTCGCCGCCATCGGCGGCGACCGGCGATCTCACTTGGTGCACGACGGGCCCGAGGCCCCGATTACCGGCATTCTCCAGGCGGCCGACGCGGCCGCGATGGCCTGGGCGGTGTCCCGCAACTGCTGCTGGCCGCCGACCGGCTGGTTGGTGAGGAACCGGTGCGCCATCCGGTCGATCGCCGGGTCGCCGAGCAGGCTGCCGTGCATGGCAGGCACCACGATGGCGTTGCTTGGCAGGCCGCACACGGGCAGGGTCACCGCATCGGCCAGCGGTATCACCGCGAGCCAGCGGATCCGCTGGCCGTTCGTGACGGCAGCCGCAGCGTACGCGGCGCCGTCACTTCGGACCGAGGCGATCAGGCGCCCGGCTCCGGCCGCCCCGAACGGGGACAGCGAACCCGCAAAATTGACCAGCTCTCGGAGCGCGTCGCCGGACACCGGGTCGTACTGGCTGGTGCTGCCGGTCTGGCCGACCTGGATGGCCTGGCCGGGGTCGACGATGGGGCTGAGCAGCACGACCGAGCTGACCGGAACGTTGGGATGCCGGGCCAGCATCGCGTACACGCCGAGCGTGCCCTCGCTCTCGGCGACGATCGCGACCGGCCGGGCCGTCTCCTTGTGCAGCTGCCACACCTGCTGGGCGATCCGGTCGCCCAGCACCGGCAGCGACAGGTCGGTGGCGTCGAGTCCGTACGGCAGCGGTCTGCCCTTGGCGTCGAGCCCGGCGTAGGAAAACGGCCGCACCAGCGCCGACGGGCCGATCAGGGCGCGGCTTTCCGACGGATAGCAGCAGGACGACCCGAATCCCGGGATGACCAGCACCGCGGAGGTGAGCCGGCCCGATGCGCTGCTGTCCGGGCCCGCAGCCGCCGTGCTGGCCTCCAGGACCGCCGCCCTGGTGGGGATGCCGGCCGGCCCGCCGGGCACGGGGGTGGTGCCGGCCACGGCGAAAATCAGCCGGGTCGCGCCGATGAGCAGTGCCAGCGCCGCCGCGGCGGCCAGCGGCGACACCGGCGCGGGCAGCGCCCGGGCCACCCGGCGCCACCGCGGGTCATGCCGCCAGGCGCCGCTGACCGGCGCGGCCTCCTTGCTCACCGCGGCGGCCGCTCCGTACCAGGCGCGCGCGTTGACCAGGCCGGCCAGCCCGGCCACCACCACCCCGGCCGCCGCGGGCAGGTTCGCGATCGCCGCTGCGGCGAGCGACAGCGTGACGAAGCTGGCCAGCAGCCAGCCCACGGCCCGGACCGGTGGCAGGGTCCGCCACCAGGAGCCGAGCAGGCCGCCGTGCGCCAGCGGGATCAAGATCAGCAACATGGCCGGCAGCGCGGCCAGGAACGGCCACGAGAACGGGAGCAGCGCCACGCCGAACAGCAGGGTGACCACCGGCGACAGCAGCACGCTGGCCACCAGGGTGAAGATGACGAAGCGGCCGAACGTGGCGCCCCAGCGGGGACTGGGCAGCTGGCCCGGCCAGGCCAGCCTGGCGAGCAGCGTGCTTACCGCCGCCCGGGCCAGGACCAGCGCCGCGCACGTGAGCGCGAAGCCAAGCAAGGACCGGTTGTAGCCGAACAGCCAGCGCAGGTCGCAGAAGACAGCCAGCGGGGGGATCGCCGTGATCTGCGGGGCCAGCGCCCGCGCCCCGGGCGCCACCGCCGTCAGCAGGCAGGCCTGGGCGCAGGCCCCGCCGACAGCCAGCGCGATCAGCCCCCGGTGCCGCAAGAATCTCTCTGCTGGAATACTGCGGACCGCCGAGATGGCCCGCTCCCGCTGCGCTTCCATCTTGGCCGGTGCAACCCAGCGTCAGCACCGGGCATTCCGCGCCGATGTAACAGTTGGCACCTGCTCATGTCACGATTCGGAATACCTGTGGTCATTCGCGACCTGCCGCTACGCTCAAGCTCCGGGAGGATCAATGGCGCGACTGGGTGGGATGTACGGGCCGGATGCCACGTTCCTTGGTGTGCCACGGGCCGATCTGGCCGATGTGACCGGATGGGCCGGCGCCGACGTCATGATCATCGGTGCGCCGTTCGACGGCGGGACCTCGCACCGGCCAGGCGCCCGGTTCGGGCCGCAGGCGATCCGGTTCACCGACTACCTGCCCCACGACGGCTCCCGCCCGCACCTGGCTCTGCGGGTCGATCCGCTGGCCGAACTGCGGGTCGCCGACGCGGGTGACATCGAGATGCCATCGGGCGACACCGAGCTGTCCTTGCACCGGCTCGAGGAGGCCGTATACCAGGCGTGCGCGGGCGGGGCCATCCCGGTGATCCTCGGCGGCGATCATACGATCGCGCTGCCCGACGCGACCGGGGTGGCCCGGCACGTCGGCTGGGGCCGCGTCTCGATGATCCACTTCGACGCGCACGCCGACACCGGCAATACCCAGTTCGGCTCCTTGTACGGCCACGGCACGCCGATGCGGCGGCTGATCGAGTCGGGCGCGGTGCGCGGCGACCGGTTCCTGCAAGTCGGGCTGCGCGGCTACTGGCCAGAGCCGGAGACGCTCGACTGGATGGCCGGCCAGCAGATGCGCAGCTTCGAGATGACCGAGGTCGTCTCCCGCGGCCTGGACGAGTGCTTGTTCGAGGCCATGCGCATAGCCACCGACGACTGCGACGGCGTGTTCCTGTCGGTGGACGTGGACGTGGTCGATCCCGGCATGGCTCCGGGCACGGGAACCCCCGAGCCCGGCGGGCTGAGCAGCCGGCAGTTGCTTGACGCGGTCCGCCGGATCGCCATGGAGGTGCCGCTGGCCGGCCTCGACGTGGTCGAGGTCGCGCCCCCGTACGACCACGCGGAGGTCACCGCGTTCCTGGCCAACCGGGTCGTGCTCGAGGCCCTGTCCGGCATCGCGTGGCGCCGCAACTACCTGGCCGCGCCCGCTTCCAGGCCCGGCCACCAGCCGGAAGCCCCGCTGCTGTCCGGCCGCGACGCCGAAGGCCCCGACGTCAGCTGACCGTCCCACCACGATCCAGCACCATCCTGAACGGTTCGCCGTCTGCGGTCTGGTCCGCGATCGGCCGGTCCGGCTCCGGGTTCGCGGGCAGGCGGCGGCGAGCCGGCTGGCGTGGCGCCCGCTCGGCCCGGCGGAAGATCATTAGCAAGATGGCCAGCGCCATCGCGAAGACCGGGAGCCACGCGATCCGCTCAACGACCCAGACGCCGCTGGTGGGGGCGGTGTGCAGGCCGGGCAAGCGGCCAATGAGCAGCCCGGCCGCGGTGACCGCGATGAACGCGGTCTGGTGCCAGAGAAACAACGTCATGGCGGACAGATTGGCCATCGCCACCGCGGCCCAGGCGGCCGGCCTGCGCATCAGCCGGGCCAGCAGTTCCCGCAGCAGCAGCGCGAGGCCGACCTGGGTGATGCCGAAGGTCACGACGGCCAGCGTGGGCGGGTTCAGGTTCGAGATCCGCGCGCCGTTCACGCCGACCATGCTGGCCGGGTACCCGGCCCACAGGACCAGCGCGGCGGTGGCCGCGGCCCCGCCGGCCAGCATCAGCGCCGGAACCCTCCGGCCGGCGAATGCGCCCCGCGCCCACGCGATGCCGAGCAGGTACGGGACCAGCCAGCCGGCCGGGAGGTTGATCCAGCCGGCCCAGGACGGCCCGCCCAGGCCGAACCGCACCGCGTCGTCCACGGCCACGACCGCCAGCGGGATCAGCGCCGCGGCCGCGCCGAGCCGGCGCACCAGCGCCACGGCCACCGGGGTCAGCGCGGTCAGCACCGCATACACGCCCAGGAACCAGAGCGGGTCGAGCACCAGCGTTCCCGCGGTGTGCAGGGTGGAGCCGGGCACTCCGGCCAGCCAAAGACCGGTGCCGAGCGGCACCCAGACCGCGACCAGCATCGCCACCGGGCGGGACAGCCGGGCCAGACGCCCACGCAGCCAGGCGAGATAGCCCCCGCGGTAGCTGCGCGCGGCCGCGTACCCGCCCACGCAGAAGAAGATGGCCAGGGTCTGGAAGATCCACGACACCGGGGTCAGGGCCGGCATGGCGGCCAGCGGGCTCGCGTCGGACAGCGTGTCACCCGACCGGCTGTGGGTCAGGACCAGCGCGGTGACCATCCAGTGCCCGAGGATGACGCCGCAGATGGCCAGCGCGCGGAGCGCGTCCACGGTACGGTCCCGGCTGGCCGGGGTGGCCGCGTCGATCCGCGCGGCCGCGGCCCGGATCGCCCCGCCCGTGGCCCGGATCTTGCTGGCCGCCGGGCGGATCCTGGTGGTGACGGCTGGCCCGGTCATCGGGTCACTCCGGCCGGGTCGCCGAGGGCGATGTAGGCCAGGTTGCGCAGGGCGATGCTGCCCGGCACAAAGTAGCCGCTGTGACCTCCGGCACCGGCGGCGAACAGCCGGGCGCCAAACGCGGGATCCATCGGGTCCTGGCCAAAGCCGAGCCCGAGGACATGCACGTGGGGCACGTCGCGGATCCAGTCGCTGGCACCC
>Ga0335075_10017962_pt1 | contig 10493 bp, 11 predicted proteins | sample Lox_Sample_24_FD_206723 | JGI IMG/M metagenome (GOLD analysis project Ga0335075, IMG submission 206723) | Soil microbial communities from Loxahatchee National Wildlife Refuge, Florida, United States - Lox_Sample_2.4 | ecosystem: Environmental > Terrestrial > Soil > Wetlands | place: USA... | reverse complement strand
TGAGGAGGAGCGGCGCAAATGACCGCGCCAGCGACGATGCAGAGCGCAGCGATGAGGAGGAGCGGCGCAAATGACCGCGCCAGCGACGATGCAGAGCGCAGCGATGAGGAGGAGCGGCGCAAATGACCGCGCCAGCGACGATGCAGAGCGCAGCGATGAGGAGGAGCGGCGCAAATGACTAGGCCTCGCGGTAGGCGAGTGGTCAACCTGCGCATCCTGCCCAGCTCGATGAGCGTGCTGGCCATCTGCGCGGGGCTGACCTCGATCCGGTTCGCGCTGCAGGGCCAGCCGCACGTGGCGATTGCGCTGATCGCCGCAGCCGCGATCCTCGACGGACTCGACGGCCGGGTGGCCCGCATCCTGGACGCCGAATCGCGGATGGGCGAAGAGATCGATTCGCTCGCCGACGCGGTGAACTTCGGGGTGGCGCCCGCGGTGGTGGTCTACGTGTCGCTGTTGTCCTCGTCGTCGGCGGGCTGGGTCGTGGTACTGCTGTACGCGGTGTCAATCGTGTTGCGGTTGGCCAGGTTTAATGCGCTGCTCGAAGATGGCAGCCAGCCGGCCTTTGCGCGGGAGTTTTTCGTCGGGATACCGGCGCCGGCCGGCGCGATCTCGGCGCTCGGCCCGTTGGCCGCCAAGCTGCAATTCGGTGCAGGTTGGTGGACGTCGCCGTGGTTCGTCTGCGCGTGGGTGGCGGCCTGCTCAATGCTGGTAGTGAGCCGGATCCCGATGAGGAAGATGCACGCCGTGTCGGTGCCGCCGAACCTGGCCGCCCTGCTGCTCGCGGTGCTGGCGATCGTCGCGGCGGCGGCGTTCCTGTTCCCTTACATCCTGATCATGGTGCTGATCGCGGCCTACCTGGCCCACATCCCGTTCTCCGTCCACAGCTACCACTGGCTGGCGGCGCATCCCGAGGCTTGGGGCGAGAAACCCAAGCAGCGGCGCGCCACCCGACGCGCAATCCGGCGGGCGCAGCCGAACCGCCGGTCGATGGCACGGTTGGGTCTGCGCAAGCCCACCGCCCGAACATGACCCCACCGCAGCTCACGCTGACGGCTCGGCTGAACACCTCAGCCGTCGATTCTCGCCGCGGTGTTGTCCGCCTGCACCCCAACGCCATTGCCGCACTTGGTATTCGAGAGTGGGACGCGGTATCGCTGACCGGATCGCGGACCACGGCGGCGGTCGCGGGCATGGCCGGTTCGCAAACCCCGGTCGGCACCGTGCTGCTGGACGACGTGACGTTGTCCAACGCCGGGCTGGGCGAGGACACCGCGGTCATCGTCGCCGCCGCGACGGTGTACGGCGCCCGGTCGGTGACCTTGAGCGGCTCCGCGATGACCAGTCAATCGGTCCCCCCGCCGACTCTGCGGCAAGCCCTGCTCGGCAAGGTGTTGACCGTTGGCGACGCGGTCTCGCTGCTGCCGCGCGATTTGGGACCGGGCACCTCGACGTCGGCCGCTGCCGGTGCACTGGCTTCGGCGGTCGGCATCAGCTGGACATCGGAGCTGTTGACCGTCACCGGTGTCGATCCCACCGGACCGGTGAGTGTGCAGCCGAACTCGTTGGTGACGTGGGGAAGCATTGTCCCGGCCGAAGACGCCGGCCCGCAAGTCGGAGCGGCGCCGCCAGAGCAGGCGACGGATACGACGTCACGGGTCACGGTCAACGACCTCAAGGGCGTCAGCGCGCAGGCGGCCAAGCTGACCGAGTGGCTCAAGCTCGCGCTCGACGAACCGCACCTACTGCAAACCCTTGGCGCCGGTACCAATTTGGGAGTTCTGGTGTCGGGTCCGGCCGGTGTCGGCAAGACCACGCTGGTGCGCGCCGTCTGTGCGGGCCGAAGGCTGGTAGAGCTCGACGGCCCGGAGGTCGGCGCGCTGAGCGCCGACGACCGGCTCAAGCGGGTGGCCTCGGCGGTGGCGGCCGTTCGCAGTGTTGACAGTCGCGGCGCAGTGCTGCTGATCGCCGATGTCGACGCGCTGCTGCCCGCCACTGCCGAGCCGGTCGCGACGCTGATCCTGGCCGAACTGCGTAAGGCGATCGCGGCCGCGCGGGTCGCGGTGATCGTCACGTCGGCGGTGCCGGAGAGCCTCGACCCGCGGCTGCGTGCCCCGGACCTGTGCGACCGCGAGCTGGTACTCGGCCTGCCCGACCCGGCCACTCGCAGCGAACTGCTGCAAGGGCTATTGCAGCCGGTGCCCACCGAAAATCTTGACTTCGGTGAGATCGCCGACCGTACACCAGGTTTCGTGGTCGCCGATCTCGCCGCCTTGGTCCGTGAGGCGGCGTTGCGCGCGGCCGCCAGGGCCAGCTCCGACGGCACGCCGCCAAAGCTGATCCAGGACGACCTGCTCGGCGCGCTTACCGTGATCAGACCGCTGTCGCGCTCAGCCGCAGTCGAGGTAACGCTCGGCTCAATCACGCTCGACGATGTCGGCGACATGGCCGCCACCAAGCAGGCGCTCACCGAAGCCGTGCTCTGGCCGCTGCAGCATCCCGACACGTTTGCCCGGCTCGGTGTTCAGCCGCCGCGCGGTGTCCTGCTGTACGGGCCGCCGGGATGCGGCAAGACCTTCGTGGTGCGCGCGCTGGCCAGCACCGGACGGCTCTCAGTGCACGCCGTCAAAGGCTCTGAGCTGATGGACAAATGGGTCGGCTCCTCGGAGAAGGCCGTGCGTGAATTGTTCGGCCGCGCCCGCGATTCCGCGCCGTCACTGGTCTTCCTCGACGAGGTCGACGCGCTGACCCCGCGGCGTGGGCAGAGCTTTGACTCCGGCGTCACCGACCGGGTGGTGGCGGCACTGCTCACCGAGCTCGACGGCATCGAGCCGCTGCGCGAAGTCGTGGTGGTCGGCGCCACCAACCGGCCAGACCTGATCGATCCGGGGCTGTTGCGCCCCGGTCGGCTGGAGAAACTGGTATTCGTCGAACCGCCGGACGCGCAGGCCCGCCTGGACATCTTGCGCACCGCGGGCAAGTCGGTTCCCCTGCGCGGCGTTGACCTGACCGCGCTGGCGGCCGACCTGGACGGCTACAGCGCCGCAGATTGCGTGGCACTGCTCCGCGAGGCCGCGCTCACCGCGATGCGGCACTCGGTCGACGCCGCCGAAATCACCGCCGACGACATCGCCGCTGCACGCGAAACCGTCCGTCCCTCACTGGATCCCGCGCAATTGGCCTCGCTGCGGGCCTTCGCCGCGCAGCGGTGAGCCGGGCTTGAAACCAGTCAACAATGCGCGGGCGGCCGCGGCAACGTCGTCCTCCAACCAGGCCGGCATCGGGTCGTCGTGAGCGTGGCGGCGCACAACGGCGTAGGGCAGGTCCGCGAGGACGGCCCGCGCGCCGTGCTGACCACGCGCCTGCGTTATCAGCGCAAAGTCGCCGCACGCGCGGTCTGGCTCAGTGTCGGTCCGCTGCACCGAATCCTGGCGCCGCTGCTGATGCGGCGCAGCACCCGTCGCGGCGTCGTTCCTGCGGACGTCACTCCGCACTGAGTGCCTGGATCAATCGGTTCATGACGATGCCGGCTTCTTGGCGAGCCTGGTCGTGATCCTCTGCCAACGCAACGTATAGCGTCGCTTCACGCATCGCACCGAGGATGGTGAGGACGGTCGCTTCGATAGGCTGCGGCGGAATGCGTCCGGTCTCGACGGCGTCGGTCAGCAGCGCACGCACCATCCCGACGTTGTAGCGGTTCCCGATCTCGGTCCACCGCGTCCAACCCAAGACGGCTGGAGCGTCGACCAAAACAATGCGCTGCACCTCCGGGTCGGAGCAGGCGTCCAGCCAAAAGCCCGCACCCAACCGCATCACCTCTACCGGGTCGGTCTGATTGGACGCGTCAATAGCCTCGCCCATCCGGGTCGCCACCTCACCCTCGACTTGTTCGAAAACCGCCGCAAACAGTTCGGTCTTGTCGGCGAAGTGGTGATACAGGGCGCCCCGCGTCACGCCCGCGGCCCGCACGATCGCCTCGAGGGCTACCTCGGCAAAACCCTGCGCGGCGAATAGCGGACGGGCCGCGGCGATCAGTGCGTCGCGCGTTTCCGCGGCGCGCTCGGCCTGCGTGCGGCGGGGGGCATTCATGGACCATTGCCTTTCATACATACGGTATGTATGTTCATACAGACGGTATGTACCTGCTTCGTACCGTAGCTCAGGAGTTCCAACCGTCCCATTCAATCGGAAGGAAAAGCGATGCCCATGAAGCCCTGAACGCCATGGCCGCAACATCGCCGAACAGTACGTCGCCGGCGGTGAGCCGGGCGTCGTAGTGCGGCGCTCACCGCAAGATCGATCAATTGACTAGGAGGGACAAGACGAAATGAGTAACGCGCTGAAGGCAATTGAAGCCGATCGCGAGGCACTGCTGACGCTCTGCGAACAGCTTGACGACTCCGTCTGGGCGAAGGACAGCGGATGCCCGGGCTGGACGGTGCAGGATGTCGTGTCGCATATGGCGTGCAGTTTCTGGTTGGCCGTGGACATGTCGAACTTGCCCGACTCAGCGGGGCTACCCGCCGAGCGGGCCGCGGACCTGTACGTCGAGTCGCGTCGTGGCATGACCCCCAAACAGGTTGTGGCCGAATACGAGTCGGTCAGCTCGAAGGGGCTGGAATTACTGGCTGCAGTGCAAAGCCAGGATGTTGACGTGCCGCTCGGCGATGTCGGGACCTATCCGGCATCGGTCGTACCGACGGCCTACGCCTTTGAGCACTACATCCACATCAGGTGCGACCTCTTTGGGCCAGATGGACCGCTGAGCGGGGAACCGCCCGCTTCCGACGAGTTGCGACTTGCACCCACGCTCGACTGGATCGAGGCAGCGCTGCCTCAGCAGAACAGCGAGCTGCTCGACGATATGGACACGGCCGCGGAGATCCGCGTGACCGGCCCCGGTGGACGCACACTGCGGGTAGGCGGCAACGACCTATCCGCCCACATCACCTGCGAATCACCAGCATTCGTACGCTGGGTCACCCAACGGGGCAGCTGGAAATCGCTGGGCGTCGAGGCGACGGGCGACCCGTGCACTCTTGAGATGATGCGTCGGCTCAGCGTGTTCTAGGCATTATTGCAGTTAACTGCACTATTGCGTATAGCTGCATCAGTGGCTACGATGGCCCGAATGACAGTCACGGAAAAGGCAGCACGGTCGGTGGCCGACTTCATGGACGACCCGATCAGCTTCTTCGGCCAGTCCTACACCCAGATGCACAGCATCGATCGCGGCGAACTTGAAGCGCTGCAACGGCAGGCCATGGCCATCCGCTTTCAGCAGCACTATCAGCGCATCGAGATGCTGCGCAAGCTGGCCGACCGGCTCGGAATCACCGCGCTCAACGAGTTCAATGACGTTGTCCCGCTGTTTTTCTCGCACACCGCATTCAAGTCGTATCCGGCGGCGCTGATCGACAAGAGACGCTTCGACCTGATGACTAAATGGCTGGACAAGCTCACCAGCTACGACTTGTCCGACGTGGACACCGCGGGCTGCACCGGGATCGACGACTGGATCGACCGCCTCGACCGACAGACTCCGCTGGAGGTCATCACTTCCAGCGGCACCACCGGCACCATCTCGATCCTGCCCAAAGACAAACGCGGCGCCGAGCAGGGCATGACGCTGTGGAAGATCTGCCTGTTCCAAACCTTCGGTAGGGAGCCGACCGACAAGGAACTCAACCCGTCGGTAGATGTGGTGTGGCCGAACTTCGCCAACGGCAAGCTCGGTCATCTGCGCATTGCAAACATGATCAAGCGTGGTTTCACCGGCGGCGACGAGACCAGGTTTCACGCCCTCTACCCGGGCGCGATCGACACCGATCTGATGTTCCTGGCCTCCAAGATGCGGGCGGCAGCGGCCCGCGGCGAGCTCGACCGGCTCGAGGTCGACCCGGCGTTGGCCGCCCGCAAGGATGAGTTCATTGCCATGCAAGCCCGCCAAGCCCAAGACATGGAAGCGTTCTTCAACCGTCTCACCGACCAGTTGCGCGGCCAGCGGGTCTTCATGACCAGTACTTTCCACCTGATGTACGACATCGCCAAGGCCGGTCTCGACCGCGGCGTGCGTAACGTCTTCGCGCCGGACTCCGCGATCCTCACCGGCGGCGGCATGAAAGGCGTTGCGCTGCCGGACGATTTCATGGACGTGATCAAGGACTTCCTGGGCGTCGACCGCATCCAGGTCGGCTATGGCTTCTCCGAATCCAGTACCTTTCACTGGGGCTGCAGCGAGGGCCGCTATCACGTCGCGCCGTGGGTCATTCCCTTCGTGCTCGATCCGGATACCAGCGAACCACTCCCGCGCACCGGGGTGCAGACCGGCCGGGCAGCGGTCTACGACATTCTGCTGCGCGCCCACTGGGGCGGCGTCATCTCGGGCGACGAAGTCACCATCAACTGGGACCTGCAATGTCCGTGTGGGCAGACCAGCGTTGCCTTCGAGCCCGAGATCATGCGCTTCAGCGAGAAGCAGGGCATTGAGGACGACCGGATCACCTGCGCCGCAACACATGAGGTGCACAACGAAGCGGTGAACTTCATGAAGGGCCTCGACTTGTGATCGCCTACACCGTTCCACTGTTCCTGCGCGGCCAGGTCATCACCGATGACCTGGTTCCGTTCGATGCCCGCATCGGCGCATCGCAATTCCAGGCGCCGGACATGAGCAAGTACGTCGAGCGGCTGCCGCTCAAAAGCCCCGCGGAGATGAGCGACCTCTACGAGTTGAGCTTTGATGAGATCCTCGACGTGCTCGAGGCGCTGGGCAACGCACTGGACTTCGACTCGAACACTCACCTACAGGAGGCCTATGAAGCCTCGCTGGTGGCCAATGTACTGCCGGCCGAGATGATGCAGAACAGCTATCGCATTCTGCGGCCGCTGTTTTCGCGGGAGAATGTCACTGAGATCGCCGACAGCCAGGTCGGGCTGGACTACCTCAACGGATGGGTGCCGCACAAATTGCGCGACGGCCGCGAACTGCGCGTGCGCGCCTTCGGATCCCGGGTCCTGCATATTCCGGCGGGTAACGGCGGACTGGTCTCGGCAGTGACCATCCTGCGATCGGTGATCACCCGATCGGACGTGATCATCAAGGCGCCGTCGAACGATCCGCTGACCGCGATCGCCATCGCCCGCACATTGGCTGATGTCGCGCCGAACCACCCGATCACCAAGCACCTGGCGGTCGGGTACTGGAAAGGCGGCGATCTGGCCGTCGAGGAAACCCTCTACCAGCCGCACCATATCGAAAAGATCGTGGCGTGGGGCGGGCTGGCGTCGGTCAAGCACGTAACCCGCTACATCCAGCCCGGTTTGGAGCTCATCGCGCTGGACCCCAAGCGCAGCGCGACGATCATCGGCCATGAGGCGTTCGACGACGAAGCTACGATGCGCGAGGTGGCTCGCCGCGCCGCGACCGACATCGGCGTCGCGAACCAGGAAGGGTGCGCCAACGCGCGAGTCATCTATCTGCTCAGCGGAACCGACGCCGACGGTCTCGCGAAGGCAAACCGCCTCGGCGAGTTGATCTATCGAGAGTTGATATCGCTGCCCGCCATTGTCAGTACCCCGCCGCGCTACCCCAACCGCGAACTGCTCGACCACCTGGAGGCCTCCCGAATGACCGAGGATTTCTATCGCGTGATCGGCGGCGAGCAGCATGAGGGCGCGATAGTCGTCTCCCAGTTCGACGAGGCCGTCGACTATTCGCCGATGCTGTCCGGACGGGTCGCCAACATCGTTCCGGTGGATAGCATCGACAAGGTGACCACCGCGGTGAATGCCTACACCCAGACCATCGGCATCTACCCAGAATCCCTCAAGCGGCAGCTGCGAGACACGCTGCCGCTGTTCGGCGCCCAACGACTGACCAGCCTGGGCTACGCGTGCAATGTCGCGATCGCCGCACCCCAGGACGCCGTTGAGCCGATCCGGCGAATGTGCAAGTGGGTTGTCGACGAGGAATGCGACCCCAACATCGTCATCCCGCTCTGGCAGCTCACACCGGCATGACGCAGTCGCGCAGCGCCCTGCAAGTCGTCGAGGGCATTGACCTGTCGGGCAAGGTATGTGTGATCACCGGCGCGTCGTCCGGGCTGGGTCGCGAGTCGGCGCGGGCGCTGGCCGCGGCGGGCGCCCGGGTGGTCTTGGCCGCACGTAACACCGATGCCCTGGCCGAGGCGGATCGGTGGATACAGGCCGAGGTGCCCGGCGCGCAGACCTCGACCGTGCAGCTTGACCTCACCGCGCTGGTCAGCGTACGCACCGCGGCCTCGCAGATCCTTGAGGCCACGCCGGTGATCCATATCTTGATGAACAACGCGGGCGTCATGTTCACGCCATTCAGCCGGACCCAGGACGGCTTCGAAATACAGATTGGGACAAATCATTTCGGGCACTTCGAGCTCACCCGACTCCTTACTCCACCGCTCGCCGCTGCTACCGGAGCCCGGGTGGTCATCCTCTCCTCCGGCGGCCACGTGCTAGGTGACGTCGATTTCGACGATCCGAACTGGGAACACCGCGCATACGACAAATTCGTCGCGTACGGCGCGTCCAAGACAGCCAACATCCTGCACGCCGTGGAGGCCGACCGACGCCTACGCGAGTTGGGAATCCGCGCCTACGCGGTCCATCCCGGCACCGTGGCCACTTCGCTGGCGCGGTATATGTCCCGATCGGATTTCTCCCAACTCCGTAAATACGCCGCCGCCAGCGGCGCCGCACGCGGCGAGTCGACCGACGGCTACCTCGACTTCACCACGCCCGAACACGGCGCGGCCACTCAGGTGTGGGCTGCGGTGAGCCCCGAGCTTGCTGACCGGGGAGGGCTGTACCTCGAGGACTGCGGCATCAGCGATACGGTGGCGCCCTACGCGCGCGATGCCGAGCGCGCAGCGCGGCTGTGGATTCTCTCCGAGAGATTGTGCGCAGCATCGTGAACAGAATGGAACGGCGAAAGCTCGAGGTACGCGAGAAGATCCTCACGGCCGCCTTCGATCTTTTTCTCGCCCAAGGCGTTGCGGCCACCACCATCGAGGAAATCTGCGAAAGCGCCGACGTGGCCAACCGAACGTTCTTCAACCACTTCGCCACCCGTCAGGACATGATTCGCGCGTTGGCGGAGCGGCGACTGGTCAACCTGCACGACGTTTTCTTCGACCGCGGCGACGAGGCGATACCGGCGCGTCTTATCGGGGTGTTCGACGACATCGCCGCGGCGCTGGTTAAATCCGGCGACACCTACCGCGAAATGATCGGGGAAATGCTGGCCGCCAGCGGCTACGGTATCCAGCGCGGATTCAACCTGCACGACACCTTCGTCGAACTCGTCAAAGAGGGCGTCGCCCGCGGCGAGGTCAGCACCCGACACGATGCGGAAACGTTGGCCGACATCATCGTTGGCGCGCTATCCGGCGGCATCGTCAACTGGACCGTCGACGGAACCTATTCTCTGGAGACCAATTTGCACAACCTCGGTGTCGTGCTGGCGGAGCTGCTCACGGTGTGAGGCGGACGGTCTCGGGATCGTCGAACCGGACTCGCAGCAGGGTCTGGCTTTGCGCGGCGGTGACGAACAATTCGTCGGACCGCTCGCCGCCGATGCAGACATTGGTTGGCAGCGATCCGGTCGGCAACTTGACCTCGCCGACACGGGTTCCCGCGGCGTCGACGACGTCGATGCGGTCAGCGCCGGTGAGCGCCACCCAGTAGTCGCCGCGAGCGCTCGCGGCCATCCCGTCGGGCCAACCGTTGACGAAAGTGTGGACGACATCGGGCGGACCGCATGCGCTGGCCGGCGAGACTGCGTAGGATAGCAACTGTGACGACAGTGTCGCTGTCACAAGCAATCTCGAGCCGTCGCGGTCAAAGGCCAGCCCGTTGACGAACACCGGCCCGTCGTCGACGACCCGTTGGGTGTCGCCCGAGCCGACATCGGTCGCGTACACGTGGCCGGGCAGACCCGCGCCGGGAGTGTCGATGTCAAACCCCCCGCGAGTGTCGGTGATCCACAGCCGCCCATCCGGACCGAACATCAGATCGTTCGGCGCTCCTAGTCCTTCGACGAGATAGTCGACGTGCGTGCCGGTGATCACTTGAACACCCGGCTCGGCGGGACCGCTTGCGCCCCAAGCCCCGCCGTTTTGTGCCACATACAAAGTGCCGTCGGCGCTGCGCGCCAGCCCGTTTGGGCCGCCGCCGGTGTCGATGCGTTCGGGTGGACCACCGAGCGGGTCGACGATGTAGACGCAGCCATGGCTGATCGATGTCAGCGCCACCCGTCCATCGGGAAGCCACACCGGCCCCTCGGTGAAGCCGAGTCCGTCTGCGATCACATCGATTTGCAAGTTCACGGTTCCGGCTCAGGTGCTGGTAGCGGCGTCCATTCGACCGAAAGCCGCGACCCGAACCGCGGCGACCGCCGATCGAGGAAGGCGGCGACGCCTTCACGGGCATCGTCCGTGCCCATCACCCGATGGTGC
>Ga0335075_10017961_pt1 | contig 10494 bp, 12 predicted proteins | sample Lox_Sample_24_FD_206723 | JGI IMG/M metagenome (GOLD analysis project Ga0335075, IMG submission 206723) | Soil microbial communities from Loxahatchee National Wildlife Refuge, Florida, United States - Lox_Sample_2.4 | ecosystem: Environmental > Terrestrial > Soil > Wetlands | place: USA... | reverse complement strand
TGCCCTATTTTTGATCCTGCTAAGCTAATTCGCTAGATGTTTCTAGCTTTGCTATAGCAGGGATCCTCTCCCAACTAGATAATAAGCTTTACCGAAAGTAGTTGGGCTGTCTGAATTTCCAAAATTCCCTTGCCGTCAATACAGAGTCCACAACTCTAAAATAGGATCCATGTAGCAAGCATGCAAGCATCAGGATCAGGATCAGCTTCAAAACCCCGCCAGAAAGGGGCTCCTTGTGTTCACTGTCGGCAGATGAAAGTGAAATGTGATGCGCATGACAACTTTCCAGCACCATGCTCCCGCTGTGCAAAGTCAGGAAGGCAATGCTTTATCGACCCTACTTTTCGCAGAACCACCAAAAGAGAGTAAGTTGCGTTATCTTATAGTGTCATTACGTGATCAATCTAACTATTTAGCCGCTTAGAAACTGTCGAACAGGAGGTTCGAGAGTTGCGGAAGCAGGTTTCCAAAGCTCCTGAAGAAAACCAGTCTGAGTTTGCAGGGACTACTTTGTCGTCGCACAGTAATACAGGTGATACATTTGATAAATCCTCGTTGGCATCCTTATTGGATCAATTACGAAATCCGTACGTTGAGTTTACTAACAAAGTGATTGACGGGATTGAGACTAACCGGTCTATGGTTGCTGATCTCCTCGAAGAGTATGTTGCCCACGTAGGAACACTTACAGTACATTAACCACGAACAGATACTACACAAACTGTCATGTGCGATTTCCACTTTTGCAGGATCCAGCTTCTTGTATCAAATCTTATAACTCATGTCCTTTGCTCTTCTGGGTGGTGATGGCTGTCGCCTCAAAACGATCTCACAAGTATTCCTACTTACATGAACAACTTCGTGATCCCGTTACCCGTCTCGCAGCAGAACATACGAAACCTACAAACCAATTGATAGCATTCGTGCAAGCTCTTCTTCTCCTCTGCGTCTGGCCTTTCCCGTATGCTCAGATGCGAGAAAATCCTGCCTGGCTATATTGTGGTCTTGCTACACATATGGCTATGCTCTTGGGTCTACACCGCCCACAACACCCGACCCGATTCCTAGCAGCAGCGGATTCTGAAGAGGGGGATGTTAATGTGCGAATCAGAACATGGCTCGCTTGCTTCATTGTTGATCAGAAGTATGTTTATGCCTTCTATTTTGTGAACATGGGCTGAATGGAGCTTAGTACGAGTGCTTTCCTTGGAGTGCCTGCCACCATCGGCAAAAGTGACAATACCATCCTCCGTGCTCTGGGCGATCGAGCATCAGAGGCTGCGGATCCAATGGGATCCTACCTTCAGATCGCTCATATCTCGTCCAGGTATTCTACTCTACTAGGCCAGTATGAGCATGATTCTACGGGCCTCTTACCAAACCCGCTTCCAATTGTACGAACCTTGGATACAGAGCTAGGAGTTTTCCAGGCGAGGAATACTTTGACCTGGTCCCCGACTGTTGAGATAACATTCTTGGGAGCTAGGTTGAACCTTTATTCCTATGCCCTAGCCGACAACACTCTCAATTCTGCGTCCCCATCCAGGCGAAGAGAGGCAGATGCCGAGTACGTACCATTAAGTTTTATGGCGGCCAGCCGGCTCCTCCACTTAGCGTGCTCTTTCCCAGATGAGGTCCGATTGGGGACGCTTCATGTACGCTTTTGTGTTATCTATGCTGTTCTTCTCTTATTGAGAATATCTCGCTCATCGCACCGGCACTTGATTGATGAGTCAGCGGCTCAAAATGCTATAAGCCAGACTTGGGCAATGCTTAAGAAATCTTCCGAAGTGGAAGGCGATATCCTAACGCGGATCTGTGCTATTATTGAATTTGTTAGCAAAGCAGACTGGTCAAAGGATGCGCCGACGCCGACAAGGTCCAGGATGAGTGCGAATTTTGTGGTTGATGTTTTGATCCTTGGAGCTGCACGACATAAGAAGGAAGCCAAGGAGAAGCAAATTCAAAATCTGGATGAGCCCGGGATGGATGGCGAGATTGATGACGGCGATTATTTACCTCAGTTCCCAGAATGGGCTGACACAGACTTTGCGAATCATGATCAAGCTACCCTGCAAGCTGAATTTCACGCATTGTTCGGAGCCTATGGTTTCTCATGATTTTCTTCGCCGCAACTCGGACTTATTAGGGTCTACTTATGGTCATGTGATAGAAAAGAAAGGCAGCTCATCTATTCATGACAGCTGATTTAAATTACCCAGGAACCAGGAGACTCTACGACATAAATTTTTGTCGGCTTCTAGGGAGATTTACTCTAGTTATTTAACAATGCATCTCCCCCAAATATCGGCCTGTCCAGTTCTTTCACACTTTCAAATTCTTAGTGGCTAGGCAAGTCGGTCAATGATACCCATAGTGAAAATGTGGCTTGGCTGACGATCATCAACGTACTGGACATGCTTTTGCTAGGAATTTCGGGCTTCTAATAAGAGGTATAAAGGAGTGAATACAGCAAGACAGAAGCTCACCACCAGAAGAATAACACCTGAAATCCAAAGACGCAATTCAATGCCACAAAAGCACCATTAAAGGAGCTCTCCAATCTCTCCCCGCCCTCTTCCTTCTTCATAATAGGAATCTGTCGAAAACACCATCACGAAAAACACATATAACGACACCCTCATTAAAATATCAAAAAGTGTTACATTTCATTACAACTACCCCTTCACCCAACGATGGTAGGAAACAAATCCGAGAAAAAGAAGACCAAGTCTACGGCCCCGCTAAAGAGATTTTCAATACTTTCCGATCTGGAAATCATGCACATAAGGAGAAGAAGTCAAAATCGAAGTAAAAGAAGGAAGAAGGGTGTTGTACTTTTCAGTGATGGACCGAGCTATGGCTTACTTGAAATGAACCATGAAAGGCGAAGGCCGGGCATGAGTTGGTGGAAGAGATTGCTGAGCTCGATGAGTTTATTTGCTTCATATGCCCCCAATATGCTTAGCAGGGGTATGGCAGAGGAGGAATCCTCTTTTGTCCGTCTGTGGGATTTGAATCACCTGAGGGATGGAATTTTGAATGCTTTAGTAATCATAGTTACTTTCTTTAAGATGCATGTGAAACAAACATTTACTAAAATCTCTGTCATATCTGCTCTATAAATTATTTCCTTCTCCATTCTCTATACACCAGCCCGGTCAGTCCACAACACCACAACAAAACAACACTGCACACACACCCAGTCCACTAATACAACCAAGGCAATCTACACACTCCGCAAAACTTATTATTTACAACAACTCACCTAAATCGCTATACAACGATGGCAGATGAGAGCAAATCACACCAAGAAAAAGAAGAGCAAGTTCACAGTGACCTGCGACTCCTCAGCTGCGACCACTGCTGGAGGAATCAGCAGGAGTGCCGGGCGCTCCTCTAAATCCAAATCGAAGGATAAAGATAAGAAACTGTATTAAAGTTTTGGTATCGATTAATCGAAGAGTGGCGTGGGAAGGGTTTGTGTTATTCTTTGAGGGGCTAGAGTGAGACTTTGTGAGGATGAGATCTGGGATGTGGAGATTGGAGGAAGTTATGGGAGTAATGGGGTGATATTGGAGCTTAATAAATTTTGGGATCTGCATGAATTTGGATTGGGAGAGGAGGAAACATGGTGGAGGAGACGGTCGATGAATTTCTGCGAAAGGTTTTGGCATTGAGCTTTGGGTGCTGCCGGAACTGTATAATGTATGCTATTAATAAATCAAAACAGCGTGGGCTCATGATTGTGTTCCTTGTTGTGAAATTGACGATTTTGTGATACTCCCTCTTCTATGCACTATTGAAAGTGTTCTTGGGACCTGCATATCCGCAGCCTCGTGTTCCAGCCTCGTGAAGCTAGGTGTTTAAAGTCGCGCTAACCCACACTAGGCCCAAGGCTGCAGATGATTCTCGAACAGCTCAGTCAGCATTTCGCAGAATAATCTGCAGCCTTGCGCTGACGATACCTCGCCATCTGCCTACTGCCCCAGAGTATATGAGCCTCAACATCACCAGCGCCACAATGGCATCTTCATCAACCCCAGAAGCCCCCGAAGAGAGCTTCACAGCAATGGAATCCGAAAAAGACCCAACACTCATAGGCTCCCACTGCCAATATACCTACTGCAACCAACTAGACTTCCTACCCTTCCGCTGCGAATCCTGCCGCGGCACCTTCTGCCTCGACCACCGCACCGAAACAGCTCATCGCTGCCCCAAAGCCGGCGAATGGGCTGCCCGGCGACGAAGAGCACAACTCGCAACGCCCTCAATCGGCGCAGGAAAGTCACTCCTCAGCGTCGAGACCGAGAAACCCTGCGCCTCGCCGACATGCAAGACGATCATCGGCTCAAGCCTCACGCCCAGCGTGCACTGCACAACCTGCAACCGGAGCTACTGCCTCAAGCACCGGCTGAAAGAAGACCACGACTGCAAAAACCTCACCCCCGTCGGCGCGCGGCCGACCCCACGCTTCGACGCCGCTGCTTCGACCGAGAAAGCGCGCCTCGCATTCGGGAAGCTGAAAGCTTGGGGGTCGGCACAGAAGCAAGCGGCCGCCAGTCGTGTGCTCCCCAAACCCAAGCCCTCGAGTGCGGCCGTGCGGCTGGTAGCTGTGAATGAGCTGAAGAAGAGCGCGAAGGGGGACGAGAAGCTCGCTGCTGATAAGAGGGTGTATTTATATGTAGAAGCGGAAGCGGCAACGACGACGTCGAAATTTCCTAAAGGGCAGTTTTTCTACTCGAAGGAGTGGGTGGTGGGGAGGTTGTTGGATGCGGCAGCGAAGAGCTTGCAGGTGGAGAATGTGAATAATCAGGGCATGGACGAGAAGGATAAGTTGAGGGTGTTTCATGTTGAGGGAGGCAGGTTATTGGAATTTAATGAGAAGGTGGGAAGTGCGTTGGTTAGTGGGAATACGGTTGTGTTGTTGAGGGGGGTGGGACCTGCTGTGCCGGATTTGATTGAAGCTTGATGGGACGATTGTAGCATCGCAGGAGCGGCTGGAGTTATGGTGAATTGCAAAGCGCGATGGAGCGCTTGATATGAATTGATGACATATTCCGAGACCACATGGATTGAATCAAATTCGATACGGCTGTATGCATGGGAGACCTTTCTACAATAACTGGTAACAAAGCTCAGACCTTTTCCCTGAGCACCATAACACCTAACGACATGGGCCACCAAGCCTTCTCAGGATTGCATCATAGCTCCTTGTCCTTTCTCACTTGCTTCCTGTTTTCCTTTTCTAACATGGCCTCACGTCCAGTTGACGGAGAATCACCAACCGCTGACTTTCCGCCAAAGGTCTCAAATCCTTTATGGAATGTCCACTCAACAGCCTCTTCTACCGGCTTGTCGAATATGAACGGCAAGAATGGTACAGCCGAAAGACCAAGACCGATCGGGCCATATGTTCTCAATCTCATATTCTTCACATCTTTTAGGGCTCGCCCAGAATACCGCACAATGGTGTGTATCGTCAACGCTGGAAGTCCCATGCTAGCAAGACTCTGGAAAATCCCGCGCTGAACCATGACAGTCCTCCAGTCCTCAATCGGAGGCACCACACCGGGTTTCAGAGACACTGCTTCATCTTCAGGAACTGCCTGCGGGCTTTCCTTCGCATCATTGTACCGCTTATGCGAAGCCTTTCGCGGCAAATCTGGATGCCGAACCCGCTCATTGCGGCAGTATGCCTTGTAGCCTTCGTGGGACACGTCACCTGCGACATACAACCATGATATGGCGTACGCTGCTCTGATGACTCTGGGATGGGCAACTGGTCGGAATGATTCGCCAATATCGGAGGTATAGGCTACGTATCGTTGGGCAGAGAGGAGGGCTGTTCGTATGCGGGATGCATAGGCTGCATATCTTATGTTGCTTTCTGTAGTCTGCGGGGCACTTTTCGAGGAAGATTAGCACGTGCTTCAAATAGATGAGTAACAGACCGGCCGTTCAGCGACCGTGCAACTCACGTTCCTTCCCAGAGCTCATCGTAGAAGTTATCCTCTTTATCTGCCTGATCTATAATCTTCTGGAGTGACGGTGGTAGCTTCTCTGGTGGTGGAAGTTGCGAGTCTATCCCGGTAGCTTTGGGGGAGGAACTGTTTGACTTCTTTGGATCAGCTCCAGCCATTGTGAAACTATATAACTATGATCGCTCTAAGCTTGGAGATGGGGTTGAATGCCTCTCATATATAAAAAGGTAGCATTCGTTGCCGTCGGCGTTGCTCGGGCTCGGGAGATACAACGGCTTGTGTTTCTGCGGTAATCGGGCTGTCGGGCAAGGCCGGGATTATCCATTAATCCGGTGCATAGGCGCTAGTGCTTGTGAAGCTTCTGTCATAATCGAACGACCAGCAAGCATAAAGCTTCCAATTGATTCTCAATTCACGTCATAACACCACCTCGTCATACCCCAAGCTCAAATCCGCCAAGATGGTTGTTATGTACCAGATTGCTGGTCGCCAAATTGGCTCGCACTGGGTATGAAGCCCTCCCGAGACCTGCTCATAGACTTTCGAGGATGAGCTTCCCTGCAGGTCTTTGGGACTCTAGTATGGCCATCTTTACTGATTTTATTGTATCAAACAGCTCGCAATAGCCACTCTTGCCTCGGTTGGTGGTCTGGCAGCTCTATCAATGGGGGGATCATCAGCAAAGAAAACGCAGGGCCCACCGATCAATGCGCAAAGTCCCGATGAGGAGAAGTTTATCAGGTATTTCTCTCACACTTTCGAATAAGAAAAAACAACTCATTTGTACAGAAATGGCTGATGAGAAACCAGGGAGTTCATGCAAAATGCCGAGGCCGAAGAAAAGAATGCGTCTCATGGCAAGAGTGCCGACATGAGCAAGAAGGACGCTGGACGATAGAATACGGTCATAGTCATGCAAAGTGTTGAAAAGGAGACATATGCTCGTCAAGCACCATAGAGCTTGCTTGATGTGTACACATAGATTCTACTGAATGCATTGGTTGCCGGAAGTTACAAGAGCTGAGAAGTGATCCACAAGGTACCAAGCGTATACTGCTGCAGGACATCTCCACTCCACTATTGATGCGTGAAACTACTTCTCAACAACCTTAGACATTTGAAGTCCCAATTCGTTGGGAAGACTGAAGCATGTTAGGTAGGTTTTGGAAATCCAATGATACCGGCCCGGTTTGAAAACAGCCTCCAATAGTGAATAGCTATCCAAGCCGCGTAACAATGGCATGCAGAATGCGGCTTAAAAAAAATATAAATGTTAAACCCAACATTGTCCAAAATTATAGTATGCTCAAAATAGTTGCGGTCAATAGTCACAACCCGCCTTGTTTGACATAATAACTTCGAATCACAGACGAACGAAGTGCATTATGGCCACAGTGAAAAACTCCGACATTGCAGCGGTTAATACCGAATATAAGGTAGAATTGACCTGTCGAGGGAACTAGTGATCTATGCTGATCAGTACCTCTAAGACTGTCGACCGCCTTGCCCAAAGCTGTGGATTTTTGAAGTATGTACCCTGCCGAGTAATCTACACAACGACTAAGTAAGCTCTAGGTTATCGTCCTCCTCCTCAGATCAAGTCAGTATCCTCCAGTATGACGACTCATTTGCATCTCTCGCTGGCCCCTCGCCCACCCATTCTCTCCTCCTATCCTCGGCCGAGATATCCAACAATCCCTTCTTCCACGAAGCCTGCGTCTACATAGCAGCTCACGATGAGCTATACATCACTTCCAACCTGCTTCAAGCAACGAAAAGCTCGCACTTCCCCACTATACTGATATCCCGGGTGAAACTCTACCGAACACAGCAGCCGAATGGCGAATACAAGATCCAGTCAGTGGACTGGGTCAAGATGAGACCTCCCGCAGGCATCGACATGCCCAACGGCGGCGTGAACTACATCAACGACACCATCATCTTCTGTGCCCAAGGCTCAGCTACATCCGGCACGGGGGGAATCTACCACATGCCCCGAGGCTCCGCCGCGAAACCCCTCGTAACAAACTTCCACGGGCGCGATTTCAACTCTCCCAACGATGTTGTCGTTGCGTTAGATGGCTCAATCTGGTTCACAGACCCATGCTACGCAAACGAGCAGGATTTCAGACAGCGGCCTAAGCTCCCGAATCAGGTATATAGATTTGATCCTAAGACGGGCGATGTGAGGGTTGTGGCAGATGGATTTGGGAGGCCGAATGGGATTTGTTTTAGTCCCGATGAGAAGATTGTATATATCACGGATACGGACTTCATACATGGGGATGGGAGCAAAGATCCTACACGGTTGGAATCCTACAGAGTAATTTTGGGACTTGGCTAATAAGATCATAGAGCTGCGACTATCTACGCTTTCGATGTCGTTACTTACTCTGGCGCCCCGTTTCTTGTGAACAGGAGACTGTTTGCATTTGCAGGTGAAGGCTGGCCGGACGGCATCAAATGCGATATCCATGGGAACGTATATTCGGGTTGCGGAGATGGCGTAGAAGTCTGGAATGCTGGGGGGACACTTATTGGTAAGATTCTCGTGCCTGGGGGAGTTGCGAACTTCTGTTTCGGCAGAGATGGTGAGATGTTTGTGTGTGCAGAGCAGAGGCTGTGGAGAGTACAGTTAGCATGTACTACGAAGGGCGCGTTGCTGGGGATATAACTTTCATTTCCGACAGCAGTAGAGCATTACGTAAATGCCGGTTAGAATATTATTTCCTATTATTCGTAGTTACATAAAGACTATCCCACCGCTTTCGAGTTCTCTAGCTTGGTCTGGTTATACAATAATTTACTAATCAGCAAACTCGGAAGTGTTATGCCTAGTTAAAGTCCCCTACTACTTAGTTAATAGAGACTCTCTTGAATCATTGGACACGCTACAGTAAGTGGCGAAATCGGCTTCAGTCGGAAAATCAATGCTTTTAAACTTTAACCCTCGCTTCTAGAAAGACTAGCCCTATTATAGCTAGCGGGCTTTTGAACCCTGCAGTCGCTTACCTTCCCTGCTCTAGAGCGTTGCACGTGAAATGTAGATTTCTGCCGAATATCGGCGCCTGGCACAAATTTCGCCGGACCGGCTAACATTTCTGACAATACACGAACAGTCTCTTATTAACGCTGCTCTGTACAGCCATGGAGGATGCTGCATTGTTAGCTTTGGAAATGTTCAAAAAGCGCCTTGTGGTTCTCAATGCGAATTTGGAGAAATTAGAGAAGCTCTATGCGCCTCCGGACGCACCGCCCACTTCTGCTTCGTCTTCCACTTGAAATACGTCTACAAATCTTCAGGTCCGAACACTCAATGATTTTAATTGACCTACGTTTTCAGGTACACTAGCACCATTATGGCTAATTCGCCTGCTCTGGGGGTGTCACACGTGAAATATGAACTGTCTAAGGATTGTCACGGCCTCAGTCAATCCTAGTAGTCGTACGACGGCATAACACGCATCGGGATAACTCAGGTAAGATTGGTAGACCTAGATACAAGAATCTAAAGATGAGGAAAGGAAAGAAAAGTAAGTTAGGGAGAATGCTCTACGAGTATATATAGGCTAGTTACAATCACGTGCGGCCGTAGGCCAGCTCATGTATGGTACCCGCACGTAGGACCGTACAGTGGAGCCGTTGCGAGTACTCGGAGTACTTGCACGTTACAATTAAGCCAAACTTTTGAGTAGCCTATAGCGTTTTGAAAGCACGAAGATTGTCCTACAAACTCTAAGACCTCGGATGATCAGGTCCAACGACCTTGTTATATCCTACTAGAGCCTTTGAATACATTATTTTAGCCTTTGCTAAATTGACTTTATATTTGAAGAGAGAGCCAAAGGCCTAGATTGTATTTAGCGCTAGGATATAAGTTGTAACATTTTCTACACCAAGGGCTTCTCATATTGCAGCGCTCGCTGGTATATCTTCTCAGCCTCGTCCAGCTTGCCCTAGGATTTGTAGAGGTTGCCCAAGTTGTTAACCGTGTTGAGGGTTGATATATAGTCTGAACCCTATGCCTTCTCCTTGTTACAGACCACTAGGTACGGACCGGCTCCGAACGCTACGGTTAGGGGTAAATCTTACAGGCCGCCATAGCAGCCAGAGCAATTACGGGCTGGGCCTAAGATTACACATGACACCCAAAGCACTTGAATACCTCCTTATTCCCCATCATCTTTCTTCTTTCTCTTTAGCTTTAGATTCTTGTATTTAGGACTACTAATTAATTGGGTTTTGCACCTTTGATCGCATCCCCTTCTCCCTTATTGACTAGGCCTGTGACACTCCTTCCCTTGCAGCGCCCGCTAGTATATCTTTTTTGCTTGGTCGAGCGAGCTTGAAGTCGTCTAAGTCGAGGCCCCAGTTGTCAATTTCAAGGTCTCGGAGCCAGTTTTTAAGTATCTCGTAATACGTCTGCATATGGACTAATGGAGTTCTCGAACCATATCCAAACTCAGCTGAACTATATTGTGTTGGCTTCATTTGTGATATTTGACCCTGA
>Ga0335075_10017959_pt1 | contig 10495 bp, 10 predicted proteins | sample Lox_Sample_24_FD_206723 | JGI IMG/M metagenome (GOLD analysis project Ga0335075, IMG submission 206723) | Soil microbial communities from Loxahatchee National Wildlife Refuge, Florida, United States - Lox_Sample_2.4 | ecosystem: Environmental > Terrestrial > Soil > Wetlands | place: USA... | reverse complement strand
CGGCGCTCGACCAGGCCACCTGAGTCGGGTGCTGATAGTGGGCCGGGTAGGCGATCAGCTGGTACTCGCTGGTCAGCACCTGCTCCGCGTCCGGCGGCACCCAGACCCATGCTTCGGCAGCCGCTCGAACCTTCTCGGCCGTCCAGTCGCTCATCAGCTCTCCTCACCCGCACTACGATCGTGACAACACGCCCATCATGGCCCCTGACCGGGCCACCCGAATTTCCGCCTGCGAGGGAGCACACATGGACGTTCGCCAGTTCATTGAAGAGCACGCGACCGAATTCTTCGGCTCGCTGAGCGAGTGGCTGGCCATCCCGTCCATCTCCGCCGACCCGGACCGGCACCCGGACGTTGTCAGGTCAGCTGACTGGCTCAGGACTTTCCTGACCGAAACGGGCTTTCCGACCGTCGAGGTATGGCCGACTGGCGAGTCGGGATCGACGGGGCTGCCGGCGGTTTTCGCCGAGTGGCTGTCCGGCGATCCGGCGGCCCCCGTGGTACTCGTCTACGGTCACCACGACGTGCAGCCCGTCGAGCCGCTGGAAGAGTGGGACAGCCCGCCGTTCGAGCCGGCGCAGCGCGACGGCAAGCTATTCGGCCGGGGCGCCTCAGACGACAAAGGGCAGGTGCTTTTCCACGGCCTCGGCCTGCGTGCGAACCTCGCCAGCTCGGGTGCGACCGCGCCGCCGGTCACGATCAAGCTGCTGATCGAAGGCGAGGAAGAAGCTGGCTCGCCCTATTTCGCCGACCTGCTGCGCGCCAAGCGGGACCGGCTGGCCTGCGACGTTGTCGTCGTGACCGACACCGGCATGTGGGGTGCGGACGTGCCGTCAATGTGCGTCGGCATGCGTGGCGTCGTGGCCGCCGAGATCAGCCTGCGCGGGCCGGAGCGGGACTTGCACTCCGGATCGTTCGGCGGCGCGGTACCTAATCCGCTGCATGTCATGGCCGATTTGCTGGCCGGCTTGCACGACGCCGACGGCCGTGTGACGTTGCCTGGCTTCTACGACAATGTGCTGCCGTTGTCGGCCACTGAGCGCCAGCTGATCAGCCGCCTCCCGTTCGATGAGAAAGCGTGGCTTGCCGACGCAGGTAACAGTCGCGCCGCGGCCGGAGAGGCTGGCTACGGAACGCTCGAGCGCGTCTGGGCCCGGCCGACTGCTGAGGTCAACGGCATGTGGGGCGGCCATACCGGAGCCGGCGGCAAGACCATCGTGCCGGCCAGGGCCAACGCGAAGCTGTCCTTCCGACTGGTCGCTAACCAGGAGCCGGCCGACGTCATAGCCGGGCTGCGCCAGTACGTAGCCGAACACACGCCGCCAGGCATCGATGCGACGGTGGCCGCCGAAAGCGGCGGCGTCAGGCCGTGCTTCGCACCGCTGGACTCACCTGCGGTCAGGGCGGGCGTGCGCGCGATGGAGCGGGCGTTCGGCAAGGAGATCCTGTTCACCAGGGAAGGCGGGAGCGGGCCGGAAGCGGATCTGGCCGATATCCTGACGGCGCCGCTAGTGTTCATCGGGGTCGGACTGAACGCGGACCGTATTCACGCACCGAATGAGCGGGTCGACATGGGATTGCTGCTCAAAGGCGCTGAGGCGGCGGCATATCTCTGGGACGAACTGGCCGCGGCAGGCAGCGAGCTGACGGCAAAGTGAGCGTGGCGAGCGCCTCGGACGATGCTGTACCGGGCAGTTCCGGCCTCAGGCTGACCGGCCCGGTGCTGAACGGGCTGGCGCTTGCGCGCGGTGAAGTCGACCGTGCCGCGCATCTGCGCGCTGACGACGACTGGCTGAAGGCGGCCTGGGCCGACCCGGCGACCAGGGTGATCGTGGTCGAGCGCGGCCAGGCGCTCTGCGAACTCACCGACCAGGATGCTGCGCTGGTTTTCGTCGCCCCCGCGGAGGCGCCGGACGGAGTGCGCTTCCTGCTTGGCGTGGAGGCCGACGGCGTTGCCTATTTCGGCGTTGCCGGGCCGCTACCCGAGGAGGCGGGGCCCGGCGTGCGCCCGGCCTACCTGCGCGAGGTCGGCCCGCTCCTGTCGGACCGGGACGCCGGGCTGCTGACGCATGCCATCGCGCTGTCGAACTGGCATGAGACGTTTACGCATTGCCCGCGCTGCGGCTCGCTGACTGATCCGATCGCATCCGGTCACGCGCGCAGATGCCCGGTCGACGGCAGCGAGCATTTCCCGCGGGTTGACCCTGCGATGATCGTGCTCGTCACCGATCCCGCCGACCGCGCGCTGCTTGCCAGGAACGCCCAGTGGCCGGAGCGCCGGGTATCCATCCTGGCCGGCTTTGTCGAGGCGGGGGAGTCGGCCGAGCAGGCGGTGGCCCGCGAGGTCGCCGAAGAGACCGGCATCACGGTTAGCGCCGTGACCTATCTCGGCAGTCAGCCCTGGCCGATGCCGCAGAGCCTGATGATCGGCTTCCGCGCCGCGGCTGCGAACACCGATATCCACGTCGATGACGACGAGATCGCCGAGGCGAACTGGTACAGCCGCGACGAGCTGACTGACGCCCTCGCGGCGGGGACCATCAGGCTGCCGCCGCCGGTATCGATCGCGCACCGCATCATCGAGACCTGGTACGGCAGCGAGTTGCCCGGCAGCTGGTAGCCCGCTGCCCAGGCGCGACCGGTCCTGACGCCCTAGCCCGTCGACCGGCGACGGAGATAGGGTCTGTGGGCCATGGAGATCATCCGCAATGAGGTCGTCGTCGTCGGACTCGGCGGCTTCGGTTCCGCTGCGCTGTGGCGTCTCGTGTCACGCGGGGTTGACGTGGCGGGAGTTGAACGTCACGGGATCGGGCACCACCTCGGCTCTTCACACGGAGCGACCCGGTTGTTCCGTATCGCTTGCCTGGAGCATCCCGGTCTCGCCGCGATCGCTATGAAGTCGCTCGAGTTGTGGACCGCGCTCGGTGGACAGACCGGAGAGCGGCTGGTCAGCCAGACTGGTTGCCTGAGCGTTGGAGCGCCGGACAGCCCTGCGGTGCGCGGCGCGATCGAGACGGCCGTCGCTGCGGAGGTGCCGATCCGGGAGCTCAATCACGAAGAGCTAGTGGCGCGGCAGCCGCAGTATCAGGGTCTGGCGCCGGAGGACGTCGCAGTCTGGGACCCGGGTGCGGGAATCTGCTACCCGGAGCGCAACGTCCGGGCGCAGACTGCCGCGGCGCAGCGGCTGGGCGCTGAGGTATACCCGCACACGATGGTCACCGGCATCGAGGCCGACGGTGAGGGCGTCACCGTACGCAGCCCGACCGTCGAGTGGAGGGCTTCGGCGGTGATAGTTGCCGCCGGGGCATGGCTCGGCTCGCTAGTGACTGGTCTGCCGCTGGCTCCGCGACGGACGCCGCTGTACTGGTTCCGGCCCCGCGATCCCGGGTCGGAGGATTTCACCCTCAGCAGGTTCCCGGCTTTTATCTGGGATCGGCCCGAAGGCACAGGGCTGTGGGGACACGGATCCGACGAGGATTACGGAGTCAAGGTCGGTCTGGAGCGTGCGGATACGAGCCCGGACCCGGCGAAGATAGACCCAGAGGAAATGGACCGGTACGTCCATCTGGATACCGACGTCGACGAGCTGAGCTCGGCTGTGACGCGGGCGTTCCCCGGCCTAAACCCCCGGCCCGCCAAGGTAATCCCGTGCCTGGTCACCGATTCGCCCGACGGGCAGTTCCTGGTCGGCAGGCTGAGCAACCAGCCCCGCCTCGTCGTGGCCGGCGGGGACAGCGGTCACGGTTTCAAGCACGCTGCGGGCGTCGGCGAGTTGCTGGCCCAGCTGGTGGTCGGCGAGCAGCCGTACTGTGCTACGAGCTTTCTGGACCCTGCGCGCTTCGGCTGACAGCTGCTTCAGAGGTTGTGAAGCCGCGTGGCTAGACACGTTCCCGCGGGAACGCGTCCGGCCGTCGGCGACGACTTTCCCGGCGACGCGTTCAGGGATGCCCCAGCAATTGGGCGAGTACGTCAGGCATCAGCTCGCGGTCGGCATAGACCAGCCGGATCGCGGCTGGGTCCGGATTCCCCGTGTCCGGCCCGCGCCAGGCCAGCTGCAGCCCGGCCTTCTCGGCGACCGCCTTGGAGGCCAGGTTGTGCTCAAGCAGGAACGCGGTGATCGGCAAGTCGGGACGAACCTTGGCTGCCGCGGCACACGCCTCCCTGACCAGCTCACTGGCAAGGCCCTGGCCCTGGGCTTCAGGCTTGAACCGGTAGTAGACGTTCCAGGCAACCTGATCCCTGACGGAGCAGCCGCCGACCCCTGCGAAGGTGCCATCTAGCAGTCGGGCGGTCCAGTAACCGAGCCCATCACGCTCCCATGCGGCGGCCTGCACGGCTACCAGCGCTGCAGTCCGCTCACGGCTGGTGTGCACGCCGGAAGGGAAATGTGCCCACACTCGCCGATCGGAGTTCAGGCTGTAGATGAGGTCGATGTCACCCTCGGTCATCGCACTCAGCTCAAGTCTGTCGGTCGTGATGTGATGCAGGTCGCTCATGCTGTCGGCCCGGCGTTGATCACGGCCCGGACCTCCGCGAACAAATCCACATCAATCGCGCGCTTCATGATGGCGATCTTAAGTGCCCTGCTTAGGTAGGAAGAGAATCCGTGAGGGAACGGCACAGGAAGGCGTCAATCCGCGCCCGCAGGCTCGCCGCGTCCAGGCCATGCGCCGCAGCATGCTCGGCAGGCGTGCCGTAGTGCCTCAGCTCGCCGCGCCCGACCCCGAGCCCGATCGTCCGGTGCGGAATATCGCTGAGCGCCTCGGCCACGAACGGCACTGTCGTGCCGGCCAGATACGGCTCCACCACCACGACATCCGGGGTGCCGAGAGTTGCCCGCAGCGTCGCGGCGTCGAATGGCCGGACGGTGGCCGCGTAGAGCACCGTCACGTCGAGGCCCGTGGTCGCCGCCAGCACCGCGTCGGCCACCGGGCCGACTGCGATGACGGTGCCTGCCCGGCCGGTCCGCAGCACCGTGAACTCATCAGGCTGCACGGGGAACGGCGTGGCGTTGGCCGGAAGCGAGAGCCGGACGTAGACCTGTCCGGTTGCGGCGACGGCGTCGCGCAGCAGGAGCTCAGCTTCGTCCGGGTGGCCTGGAACGTGCACCGTCCAGCCGGGCAGCGTGTCCAGCAGCGCGACGTCGCCAGGTGCCAGATGCGTGCGACCGTAGAAGGGGTAGTCAAACGACCCGCCTGCGCTGACGAGGACGGCGCCGACGCCCTGGTGCACGATGTCGAGCTTGATCTGCTCGAAAGGTCGCTCCACGAGGAACGGCGCGAACGTGTGGGCGACGGGCCGCAGTCCCGTCAGTGCCAGCCCGCTGGTCACTCCGATGAGCAGCTGCTCGCGAATGCCCAGGTTGATGACGCGTCCGGGATGCCGTCGCCGGGCCGGTGCGAACGCGTCGGCCCCGATGTCAGCGGTCACCACCGCAAGACGGGGATTGCTGTCGAGTAGCTGGCTCGTGACCTGCTCGAATCGGCCGCGCATTGTGTCCATCGATCTTGCTCGCTTTCAGTTCGGCTCGGGCGCGATGACGGCGACCACGACGTGCGGCCTGCCCGGATGCGGCGCGCTGAGCGCTGCCGCCAGGGCAGCGTGGTTCCGTCCGTTGACGCGTGCAGCGGACCAGCCTTCCCGGCTGAACCTGGTCTCAGCTCCGCCGGACCAGCCATAGGACGAGCTTGAATTGTCGACGACTATGACCGTCAGCCGGTCCAGGCCGACGGCGCCCGCGAACGCAATCGCCTCGTGGTTTGAGCCCTCGTCGAGCTCGCCGTCTCCGATCAGGACGAACACGCGTGGGTTCGCCAAACTCCGCGCGCTGAGCCCGAGCGCGACGCCCACGCCGATCGGCAGGCCGTGACCTAGCGAACCGCTGGCAATCTCTACGCCGCTAATCAGATTCCGGTCGGGATGGTGGCCCAGGATCGAGTTGAACGTGCCGAAGCCAGGTAGCTCGGCCAGATCGATGAAGCCCTTAGCGGCGAGCACCGCGTAGAAGGCCTTGGGCGAGTGCCCCTTGGACAGCAAGAACCGGTCCCGGTCGTCGTCGTGCGCCGTTTCCGGCGTCACCCGCAGCACCTGGTCATACAGCACCCAGAGGACATCCAGCGTTGACGCGGCAGAGTGGTCGTGTTTCTCGTCGCCGCTCATCGCGGCCATCAGCTCAGGCAAATCTGCGAATGAGAGCTTCGCGTCGGCAGTTGCATTCGTCATGCTTGAAAGCTTGCAACTTCAAGTGGACTTTAAGTCAAGAACAAATGCCGATAGCCTTGAGCGGTGGGCGCATCCGGGCATCCTGACCTGCTGACAATCTCCGAGCTCTCGGCTCGCAGCGGCGCTGCGCCGTCGGCCTTGCGGTACTACGAGGGGCTCGGGCTCATCAGCGCGACGAGGACAGCCGGCAACCAGCGCCGGTATCCGCGGCACATGCTCCGCCGGGTCGCCTTTGTCAGGGCTGGCCGTCAGCTCGGCCTTGAGCTGCGTGAGATTCAGGCCAGCCTGGCGCTGCTGCCCGAGGGCCGCGCCCCGACACGGGCCGAGTGGAGCCGGGCCGCGCGAAGCTGGCAGGCCAGGATCGATGCGAAGATCGCCGACCTGCAGCGCATGTCGGAGACGCTGACGAGTTGCATCGGCTGCGGCTGCCTGTCGCTGCGACGGTGCTCGCTGTACAACCCGGCGGACGAGGCGGCGCGACTCGGCGCAGGCGCGCGCTGGCTACTCGGCGATGAGTCGCCGGCTGAAGCCTCATGAGCCGGCTGACCCGGCTGCCGGCAGTGATCGCCTAAGCGTCGCTGGGCCCAGGTTCCCAGCCGGTCTGCTGAGCCCAGTCGTCTGCCCGGCGGATGATCTGCCAGACGATGGGGCCTTTGGCGTCGGTGTAGGTGTGCCCGTCGAGCCGGTACCGTTCGGCGAGGCTGCGCTTGGCCGTCTCGTAATCGGCAGCCGCCTTCCTGTTGGCGCGAAGGAAGTCGCGGAACAGCAGGGGAAACTGCTCGGAGAAGCTGCCGGCCCGCCGGACGTGGATGTGTGTTCGCGTGCGCCCTGGCGCTTCGCGGAAGTACCGCTTGGTGCGCTCGGGGTTATCGGACCGGTAGACGAAGCCGAGTCGCTGCAGCGGTACGCAGAACGGCTGGACAGGCTCCAACCGGCCGACCGAGACCTGGATGTCGATCACGGGCTTGGCGCCGAGTCCGGGAACAGAGGTCGAGCCAATATGGTCGATGCGGATCGCCACGCTGCCGAGTGCGTCACGCAGCCTGCCACCGAGTTCCGCGAAACGGTGCGGCCATGCGGGGTCGTAATCCGCGATGCGAACTACCCATTCGCCGGAAGCGCCGGTGCCGGTGAGTTCCAGGTTGGCTCCAATGGCGTGTTCACTGTGGCCGTCACGCTGCCCGACAGCGATCCAGGGGAACTCGGTCGCGGGCGTCCGGCCAGCGTCTGATTATTGTCGCGCCGGCTGGTGAAGCCAGCTCAGTCCTTAGTGGCAATGAAGTACGTGTTGACGATGTCGCCCTCGACATGCTCGACATCGACGGAGGTGAAGCCTGCGTCGCTGAGCATCTGCAGCGCTTTCTGCTCACCCCACATCGCGCCGAGGCCCGCCCCGCCGTCGGCGAGGGAGACAGTCATGCAGTGCATGCAGGAGATCGTGTAGAAGAACGGGCCGAGCGGGTGGTCCATGTTCTCGGAAAGCTTGCTGGACGCGGCGACATCGACGCAGAGATAGACACCGCCGGGGCGCAGCGCCTCGGCGATCGCGGCAAGCACCAGGTCTGGCCGGGCCTGATCGTGCACGGCGTCGAAGGTCGTGATGAGGTCGAACCGCGCGGTCTCGCCTAGACGGGCCGCGTCGCGCTTCTCGAACCGGACATTGGCCAGACCGCTTCGTTCGGCTTCTGCCCTCGCCGCTGCCAGGCCGCCGTCGGAGAAGTCGAACCCGACGACCCGCGAGCGGGGGAACGCCCCAGCTATCAGGTTGGCGGCGTGCCCGGAACCGCACCCGACGTCAGCAACATCGATGCCACCTTCGAGCCGGTCAGTGAGCCCGGGAACAAGAGGAAGCGTCACGCCGATCAGCGTTGCATCGCGGACAGCGCCACTGTCCTCGGCCATCAAACCCTGAAATTTCGGGAACGAGGAGTACGGAACTCCGCCGCCGTGCCTGAAGCAGTCGACCACCTGATCTTCGACCAGCGCGAGCAGACCCACGTACTGCGCCTCAACCGCCAGGTTGTCAGGACCGTCAGCCCGGGTGAGCCATGCGGCGTGATCGGCAGGCAGCGAATAAGCCTCGGTCGCGGCGTCGTAGTCGACGATCCGCCCGGTCGTCATCGCCGCCAGCCACTCCCTGACGTACCGCTCGTCCAGTGCGGCGCGAGACGCAACCTCTGCACTCGTCGCGGCAGGCATGGTAGCCATGACCTCGAATAGCCCGGTGCGGTGGCCGACGCTGACCATCAGGGCCAGCATGGCCTCATTAAGCATGTGGATCATGCGCTTGGCGAACTCGGCGGAGATCCCAGGCTGTGCATCAGGCATCCCGGCCTCCTCCCCCGCAGCCACGACGCCCTAGCCTAACAATAAGTATGTTGACGACGTGTCGGTTGTCTACCTATCATGGTGCCATGAGCTGGTGGAAGGTGAGGATCGCATGAGCGCGAGTGATGAGGGCCGCGCCGGCACGTTCGAGCGCCATTGCGGGCTGCTGTTGCGCGCCTACCCGGCGGTTTACCGCAGCGAGCGTGGCGAGGAGATCGTCGGCACATTGCTGGAGACGACGCCGGAGGACCGGAAGTGGCCACTGCCGAGGGACATCCGCGGCTTGGTTATCGGGGCGTTGAGCGCCCGGGCGGCGCTCAACGGGCGTAACAGCACCTCGGCGAGCGTACGAGTAGCCGTGCTCGTCGGAGCCGCCGCTTACCTCGCCTTCGCCGTGGCCGGGCGTCTGGGCGCTCTGGTGTTTGCGGCCGGGCGTGGCGAGGTCATTCGCTGGGCCTATCCCGTGCCGCCTGGCGAGTTGCTCGCCGCGCGTGGACATGGTGGCGCCGTACGGTCCCCGGTATATCAGTTGACCGTCGGCATCGAAGTCGTCGCAGCGTTGATCATAGTGACTCTGGTACTTGCCTGGCTGAGCCGCCGCCGGGCCATCGTTCTGGCAGGCGCACTCCCGGCAGCTGCCGCTCTTGCGGCGGTCGACGGCGGGCGGTCTGACTCAGCATCCTTCGGATCCTCGGTCATGGAACTGGCCTGCCTGGCGGTGCTGATTGCGGTGGCCGGAAAGGAGCGGCCGGGCCGAGGGTGGTTGTGGCTGATCGGCCCGATCGCGCTTGCAGGATTGCTGACAGCGTGGGCGCTGCCAGCTACCGGCCTGGCAACTCTAATGGGAGCTCTTGTTCTCTGCCTGCTGGTGACCCTGGCCGTGGTCAGCCTCGCATTGGTCGCGATCGACGCGAGGCCAGCTATCGCGATGGCCGTCTTTCTGCTGGGGATATGGCTGGCGGCAGCGATAGGCAATCTCGGGATGGGCGCCGCAGCCATCGAGACCGGGCTGCCTTACCTCGGCGTCTGCGCGGCGGTAGCAGCAGCTGCGGTCTGGCGCCTGCGCCGCCAGTCGGCGCATCCGGGCCGGCCTACCCGGATCTGACGTGCCGAGGGCGCCGATGACCACAGCGGTAAGGTCACCGCTGTGGTGCTAGCCCGGCTGCGTTAACCGGGTCCCGCCAGCCAGGCTCGGTGACGCGTCAAGGTGCGCCGCTACGGGCTGGTGCAGTGGCAGCCACATGGTCACTGCCGCGCCTCCGTCCAAGCCGCGGCCCGCGGTGACCCGGCCGCCGTGCGCCTCTGCTATCGCGCGCACTATCGACAGGCCCAGGCCGAAATTGTGGGCGCTGTCTCGCATCGGGCCGCCGCCATCAAACCGGTCAAACACCGACTCAAGCTTGTCACCGGGGATTCCCGGTCCGGAATCAGCAACCGTCACTGCAGCCTCGCTTCCCTCCCTGCGCACGGAGAGTTCGATCGAGTCGCCGTCGCCCGTGAACCTGACTGCGTTGTCCAGCACCGCGTCGAGCGCGACTTCCAGTCGGCCGGGGTCCGCGAGCGCGGTCGCGTCGTCGCAGCGACCGCGAAGCCACTGCCGTGGAGGTGCTTCCCAGCGCCGCATCGCCTCATCCACGAGCGGGACGAGCGCGGTCGGCTCCAGCCGGGCCAGATCGCTTCGCTCAGTGGTGGCCAAGAGCAGCAGCCGGTCCACCAGCCTGCGGAGCCTCCCTAGTTCGTCAACCACGATCGCGGCGTCGGAAGCAGCTTGCGGGTCGAAGCCATCAAATCCGGGCAGCAACTCGGCGTGGGCCAGCGCCACCGCAATTGGCGTGCGCAGCTCGTGCGAGGCATTCTGCACGAACGCCCGCTGCCGCTCGAGCAGGTCCGCGTTGCGCCTGGACACCTCGTCGAGGGGCCCCCAGGCGGGGCGGCGCCGGGTGGT
>Ga0335075_10017958_pt1 | contig 10495 bp, 8 predicted proteins | sample Lox_Sample_24_FD_206723 | JGI IMG/M metagenome (GOLD analysis project Ga0335075, IMG submission 206723) | Soil microbial communities from Loxahatchee National Wildlife Refuge, Florida, United States - Lox_Sample_2.4 | ecosystem: Environmental > Terrestrial > Soil > Wetlands | place: USA: Florida... | reverse complement strand
CGGAGGCGCCGGCCGGAGGCCGCTGGCGCGTCGCACCCATGGTGAGGCTGCTCACACCCTTCGATCCGGTGGTCTGGGACCGGCGCCGCTTCCAGCTTTTCTGGGGATGGCAGTACCGCTTCGAGGCCTACACGCCGGCTCCGCGGCGCAAGCTCGGCTACTACGCGCTGCCGCTCCTATGGGGCGAGCGCGTCATCGGCTGGGGCAACCTCGGCATGTCGGGCGGCTCGCTCGCGAGCGCCTTCGGCTACGTCGACGGCGGCGCACCGCGCAGCGCCGCCTATCGATCCGCCCTGGAGCTCGAGCTCGGGCGCATGCGGGCGTTCCTCGGCGAGTGACCGCGGCCTCAGCCGCGCCAGGTGCGAAATCGCCCCGTGTCCAGATGCACGAAGTCGGAGTGCCGGTAGTAGCCCACGCCGCCGCGGCTCAGCTCCAGGGCGGCGGCGGCGAGGTCCGCGCAGTCGACGCCCGCCAGGCGCACGTCGATCGCGCGGCCCTCCATGTGCAGGCTGTGAGTCGCCACTTCGCTCGAGCGCGCATGCAGCATGGCATTGGTGCGCGCCGATCGATATCCCGAGATCACGCCGAACTCCGGGTCGACCCCGGCGCGTCGCGCGGCCTCGTGCAGGTAATCGAGCAGCCGCGGATCGATCGGGTGCTGATCGCCGGTGCGGTAATCGCGCAGCAATACCTGGATGCGCTCGAGCGCCTCCGGGATGTAGTCGTTGCCCCGCCGGAACACGATGTCCAGCGATTCGGGCGTGTGCAGATTGTTCAGCTTCACGCGCTTGAGCACGGGGGCGGCCTCGGCGCTCGCGGCGAGTGCGCGCGGGACCCAGGCCGTGGCGGCGGACACGCCCGCCCAGGCGCTTGCGGCCGTGATCAGCCGTCGGCGGCTCAGCATGTGACTTCTCCTTCTCGCACCAGCCGCCCCCGATCGAGCGCCAGCACGGTCGCGCGTGGAAAGAAATTGAATTCCGAGGCGGATGCCCAGGTGTAGGCGCCCATCACGCGCCCGACCACCAGGTCTCCCTGCTCGAGCAGCGGCAGCTCGATGTGCTCGCAGATCACATCGATGCTGTCGCAGGTGGGTCCCGCGAGCACCGATGGATATCGGGGACCATCGGCCGCGAGCGCCTCGAGCGGATAGCGGGCATGATCGTACATCTGCCCGCTGTAGCTGCCGTACAGCCCGTCGTCGAGGTAGTACCACCAGCGGCCGCCGCGCTGCGCGCGCCCCATCACCGAGGACACCGCGATCGCCGAGGGCGCCGAGATGTAGCGGCCCGGCTCGGCGATCACGCGCACGCGCGCATCGAGCGCGCCCAGGGCGGCGCGGATCGGCGCGCAGAACTCCCCGATCGCGGCCGGCGGCGCGCCCTGCAGGTAGTCGATCGGGAACCCCCCGCCGATATCGAGCAGGGTGAGCGCCCGCCCGCCCTCGCCCCGCATGAGCTCGGCGCAGACCTCGACCGCCTGCACGTGCATCTGCGGTGCGGCGGCCTGCGAGCCGGCATGAAAGGACAGGCCCGCCACCGGGATGCGCAGCTGCGCCGCGAGCGCGAGGAGCGGCGCCACGGCATCGGGATCGCAGCCGAACTTGCGCGACAGGTCGACCACCGCGTCGCTGCGAAACGCCAGGCGGATCAGCAGCTGCGCGCGGGTTCGGTACTTCACGAACTTGCGCAGCTCATCCTCGTTGTCGACCACGAAGTGCGTGACCCCGTAGGCGAGCGCCGTGCGGATGTCGCTGTCGCGCTTGATGGGATGCGTGTGGATGCAGCGCCCGGGAGCGACGCCGAGGCGCCGCACCAGCTCCACCTCGCCGTTGGTGGCGAGTTCGAAGTGCGCGCCGGCATCGCGCAGCACCGCGACCACCGAGGCATGCGGCAGGGACTTGATCGCGTAGTACAGCTCGACGCCGGGCAGCGCCGCGGCGAGGCGCCGGTACTGGGCGCGCACGCGCTCGGCGTCGATGAGGAACAGCGGCGAGCCATAGCGGCTCACCAGATGCTCGATCGACTCGCGCGCGAACGGATCCTGATCGGCGGGGAGCTCCTGCTCGCGCTCGCTCGGCAATCGTCGGATTCGGGACGCCTTGGTCACTCGCCACACCTTTCGGAAGTCGAAAAACTAGCCTGCCGACAGCTCGAGGGGGTCCTCGCCCACGGACCCGCTGGCGCGCTGCAGGCGATCGAGGATCGCCGCCCAGCGCTCGTCATGCGGCAGCTCCTGCACGAGAATCCTCACGCATTGGGCCCGATCCAGGGTGCGCAGATTGTTGTACAGATGATGCGCATAAGCTTCGGGCTTTTTCCCGGCGTTGATCCACGTCATGAAGCGGCGGGTGTGGAGCGGGGGCCGCATGGCGAGCACCGCGACCTTCTCCTCGCGCTCCAGGATCTCCCCGGCGCGCCGCTCCAGATCGTCCCAGGGCACGATCTCGAGCGGTGTGGAGGGCGCGTAATGCTGGATCCGGTCGCCGGGCGCGCGCGGCGCCTCGCCCGTCACCGTCAGCTCGCCCACGACCTGCTGGATCTGCGAGCGCGTGATGAAGCCCGGGCGCAGCAGACGCACCTCGTTGTTGAGGCACGACACGATGGTCGATTCCAGCCCGATGGGCGAGTCGCCGCCGTCGAGAATCACGTGCACGGCGTCTCCCAGTTCGTCGCGCACGTGCTCGGGCTTGGTCGGGCTGAGGCGTCCGTAGCGATTGGCCGAGGGCGCGGCGATGCCGCCGCCGAAGGCGGTGAGCAACTGCTGCGCCATCGGATGGGAGGGGATGCGGATGCCGATGCTGTTCTGCCCGCCGGTGACGATGTCGTTGACGTGCTCGCCCTTCGGCAGGATGAGCGTCAGCGGACCGGGCCAGAACATCGCGGCGAGGCGCTCCGCCTGAGGCGGCACCTGCGACACCCAGCGGTGCAAATAGCGCTGATTGTCCAGGTGCACGATCACGGGATGATCGGCCGGGCGGCCCTTGACCTCGAAGATCTTGCGCACCGCGGCCGGGTTCGAGGCGTTGGCGCCCACCCCGTAGACCGTCTCGGTCGGAAACACCACCAGGTCGCCAGCGCGCAGCGTTTCGACGGCCTTTTCGATCTCGGTCTGTGTAGCTCTTACCACGCGCCCATGATATCAAATGAGCCGTTGCATGAACTTCAGGTCGAGCCAGCGGCCGAACTTGAAGGCCACCTCGCGCAGCTCGCCCGCCGGCTTGAACCCGAGCTTCTCGTGAAGCGAGATGGACGTCACATTTTGCGCATCGATTCCGCCGATCATGGTGTGCTTGTGCATGCGGGCGGCCTCCTCGAGCAGCGCCGCGACCAGCGCCCGGCCCACGCCGCGGCCGCGGCAATCGGCGCGTACGTGCACGCTGTGCTCGACGCTGAAGCGGTACCCCGGCCAGGAGCGGAATTCGCCGAAGGTGCCGAACCCCACGACGCCGCCGGGGCCTGCCGCCACCAGCACCGGGAAGCCCGCGGCGGTCTTGGCGTCGAACCACTCCTTGCGGTTCTCGAGCGTCACCTCGATGTCGGAGAACACCGCGGTGGAGTTGCGGATCACCTCGTTGTAGATGTCGCGGATCTCGGGCAGCTGGGCGGGCACCGCCGCCGCGACCTGGAAAGGGCGGCTCACGCGCCGGTCCCGCGGGCGCCGGCGAGGGCTGCGGGGCCTGCGCGCCGGGCGCTCAAGGGACGCGCGCCACGGCCATGTCCGGGGGATCCAGATCGATGCGCTTCCAGGTGCCGTCGCTCTCGCGGTCGAGCTCGTAGGCCGGCCAGTAGTGCTTGTCGAGCTTGAGCGTGATGACATCGGTCATGCCGTTCCAGCTCACCGTCTTCAGGCGCAGCGAGGCACGGTCCGGCTTGCCCTGCACCACCTTGAGGAAGGCATCGAGATCGGGGGTGGGCTGGCCGTCGACCTCGGTGATGCGCCGGCCGGCGTACAGTCCGTAATGCGTGGCCGGCGATCCGTAGAAGAAGAACGACACGAACACACCGTAGGGCGCGATGCCGCGCTGCGCCGCCATCGCGCGGTGCGGAGCCTGCAGCGTCGCACCCGCCCAGATCACGACGCGGTCGATGTCGCGCCCGTTGAGCGCGCCACACGGTCACTTCCACGTCCGGCTTTTGCACGGCGCGCTCCACCTCGCGGAAGCGATTGACCACCTTGCCGTCGATGGCGAGCAACAGATCGCCCGGCTCGAGGAGCGAGGCCGCCGGCGCACCGGCGACCAGGCGGTCGATGCCGAGCACCTGGCGGCGCTCACCGTCATGCGCCTCGAAGCGCTTCACCCAATCGTCGGTCAGGCCGAGCTTGCGCGCGCTCGCGAGCGATTGGACGTTGAATTCGGCCTCGAAGGAGTACAGCTGGCGCTCCTTGTCGACCACGTCGATCATCTCCGTCACCAGATCGGCGGGGATGCCGCGATTGACCTGCTCGAGGTCGCGCTGCGTCTCGAACGCGAAGCTCGACCAGAGCGCGAGCACCTCGCCTTTCTCGTTGGCGATCACCCCGTCCAGATCGTTCGGCGCGTTGACCAGATTGACCACCTCGAGATTGCTGTCGCGGAATCTCAACGTGCGCGACAGCGGAAACGACACCGGATCGACGCTGGCCACCTGGGTGCGCTGCGACATCACCGTCGAGTCGCTGCGCTGGCCCACCACCCAGACATCCTCGCCGGGCGCGAGGGCCTTGGTGACGAAGGTGGCCGCGCGCACCGGCGTATCGCCGATCAAGCGCGGATCGTAGGAGACGACCGCCAGATTGTGCAGCGGATGGATGAACACGACCTTGCCCGGCACCTCGACCGTGCCGTTGAAGGTGATGCGCACGTCCCCCATCGCGAGCGGCACGGTGTTGCGGTCGATCACCACCAGACCGCGCTTGGTGTCCACGATCACCCCGGTGCCGTGATAGTTCTTCTCCGTCACGCCCGACACCGAATACGGCATGTCGAAGGTGATCATCACCAGGGAAGGAGCGAGCCGGTCGACGCGCGGATCGCCGGTCTTCGCATACTGGGTCGAGGCGGGCTTGAGCGGCGGGGCCGGCGGGCCGGGCGCGAGCGCGACGCAGGGCCACACCCCGAGCGAGTCGTCGCGCCTGCACTTGCGCGCCGGGAACCAGCGCCGATCCATGCGAATCACCCTGAGCTCGGGCGTGCGCGGATCCTCGAGCGTGACGTAGCGCACCGGCGCGCGCGCCCCGTCGGCGAGCTCGGCGAGCGCCGCCTGGAAATCGGCGAGCGTATCGACCTGCTTGCCGTTGAAGGAGCTGATCAGCGCGCCGTGCGGGATGCCGGCGGCGCCGAACACATAGCCGGGATTGGCGACGTAGATGCCCTTGATCGGCAGGTTGTAGTGCCGCGCCTGCTGATAGGAAAGCGTGTGCACCACCGCCTCGCCGAACTCGATGTACTCGTCGGGCGTGATGGAGCTCAAGGACTCCACTTGCAGGGCGTGCAGCAGGTTCTGGTTGCCGCGCTGCACCTCCACCTTGATCTCCTGTCCCACGTGGTTGTCGAGCACGTCCTCGAGCGCGAAGAACTCGGGCACGGGCTTGCCGTTGATCGACACCAGGATGTCGCCGGGCGAGAGCACCCCGTCCGCCGCCGAGCCGGGCTGCACCTCATCGACCACCAGCATGCCGGTGAGCTTCGGGAAGGCGGCGCGCATGCGCGCCTCGGTCTGCGCACTGAGTCCCAGGCGGCGCAGCTCGTCGTACGGGGTGTACTTGAACACCGTCTCCACCGTGCCGCGCGGCACGGGCTTGCCCGCGTCGATGTACTTGAGCGCGCGCGTCACCGCCGGCAGCGGCAGATAGAAGCTCGATGCGGCGCCGGTGGCGCCGCCCGCGTTGAGCGCGACCACCCGTCCTTCGATGTCGATCACCGGCGAGCCCGACGAGCCGCCCGAGGTGCCCGAGGCGGCCTGGTAATAGAAGGTGTTGAAGTCGTTGTACTTGCCGTAGCCGTATTCGGGCGCCTCGCGATCGAGGCGCGCGAGCGTGCCCGAGAGGATCGAAAGCTGCTCGCCTGCATCGTTGCCGACGACGCGAATGTCCCGGCCGATCACCGCACCCGCCGGGTACAGCGGCAGCTCCGCCGGGCGGATGAAGCGCAGCTTCGACGGGTCATACCGATAGATGCCGAAATCATGCACCGGGTCCCGGTAGACCGGGAACAGCTGCACCTCCTCGCGGTTCTGGAAGATGGCCTGCGCGGTGACCGGGCCGGGCGTCACGACGTGACGATTGGTGAGGATGAGCCCGCGCTTCGCGTCGATCACGAATCCAGTCGCCTGGGCGGTCGTATTCCACTCCGTATCGAAGGCGCGCGTGCTGTCGATCTGGATGGTCACCACACCCGAGGCGATGCGCTCGAGCGTCTGCGCCCAGCTCCCGGTGCCCACGGCGCTGGGAGCGGCGCCGGGCAGGGCATCCGGGACGGATACCGCCGGCGCAGTTTGCGGGAGCGCGGGATCCTCGGCGGTTGCGCCCCACAGGCGTGTGGCGAGGAAAAGCGTCGACAGGAACAAGGTACTACGCAGCATGCCGCTCCTCAGATGAGCATCAATGTCGGTGATCGGACAAGATGAGCAGCCAGACGGTTCCGAGCAAGGCAAAACTTGGGTTTGTCCCGGTCAAGCATTCATTCCGGCGGGCTTGAAGGCCAGGTCGAGCTGTTTAGCCGCCCGCACATCGTCCAGCCGTCGAACCGGCATTGTATGCGGGGCAGTTCGCAGTTTCTCGGGGTCCTGCTCCATTTCCCGCCGAATGGCGATCATCGCATCGCAAAAATGATCGAGCTCTTCCTTGGTTTCGGTCTCGGTGGGCTCGATCAGCAGGCATTCGGGCACGAGCAGCGGAAAGTAGGTGGTCGGGGCGTGGAAGCCATGGTCGAGCAGGCGCTTCGCCACGTCCATGGCGGTCACCTGATAAGTGCGGCTTTCCTGCCTCAAGGTCACGATGAACTCGTGGCTCGCGCGCCGTTGCGGGTAGGCGGCCTCGTACCCGGCCTGAATCAGGCGGCTCATGAGATAGTTCGCGTTGAGTGTGGCGAACTGCGCCACGCGCACCATCCCCTCGCGGCCGAGCATGCGCATGTAGATGTAGGCGCGCAAGTTCACGCCCGCGTTGCCCATGAATCCGGACAATCGCCCGATGGACTGCGGCAGATCCGCCTCGCCGAGCCAGCGATGGCGTCCGTCCTGGCGGCCGGCGAGCGGAATCGGCAGAAAGGGCAGCAGGCGCGGCCCGACGCCGACCGCGCCGGATCCGGGGCCGCCGCCCCCGTGCGGGGTGGAGAAGGTCTTGTGCAGGTTCATGTGGATGACGTCGAACCCCATGTCGCCGGGGCGCACCTTGCCGAGGATCGCGTTGAGGTTGGCGCCGTCGTAATAGAGCAAGCCCCCCGCATCGTGCACGATGCGCGCCACCTCCATGATCCTGTGCTCGAACACGCCGAGCGTCGATGGATTGGTGAGCATGATGCCGGCCGTGGCCGGACCCGCGGCGGCGCGCAGCGCCTCCAGATCGATGTCGCCGTTCTTGTCGCACGCGACCTCCTTGACGCTGCAGCCGCACATCGCCGCGGTGGCCGGATTCGTGCCATGCGCGGCTTGCGGCACGATGATCTCGGTGCGCGCGCCGTCGCCGCGCCCCTGATGGTAGGCGCGGATCATCGCGACCCCGGCGAACTCCCCTTGTGCCCCGGCCATCGGCGTCAAGCTCACGCCCTGCATGCCGGTGATCTCCTTGAGCATCTCCTGCAGCTCGTACATGCAGGCGAGGAACCCTTGCGGCTCGGGCGCGAGCGGATGGCGCGCCAGGAACTCGGGCAGCATCGCGTAGCTGTTGCAGGCCTTGGGGTTGTATTTCATGGTGCACGAGCCCAAGGGGTAGAAATGCGAGTCGATGGAGAAATTCATCTGCGACAGACGCGTGAAATGCCGCACCACCTGCAGCTCCGACACCTCCGGCAGGGCGGGCGGCCTTGAGCGGCGCAGATGCGGCGGGATCTGCGCGCTGGCGCGCGCTGCCGCGTCGTGCGGCGGGGGAATCTGGCTCGGGGCGCGCCGGCCGGGCCGGCTCAGCTCGAATATGAGAGGCTCGCGCAGTTTCAGTTCGGCCATGAGGATCTCGCTTCGCTTGGGCGCAATCAGGCGGCGCCGAGCAGCGCGCCGAGCGCGCGCGCATAGGCCTCGACGTCGGCATCGGTCTTGGTCTCGGTGGCGCAGACGAGGATCGCGTGTCCGAGCTCCGGGTGGCTCGGCGCCAGATCGAGGCCGCCCGCAATGCCGCGCTCGGCCAGCGCCGCGAGCACCGGGCCTGCCGGCCGATCGAGGCTCAGCACCGCTTCGTGAAAGCGCGGGCTCTCGAACGCCTCGCGTACCCCGTCGATGCGGCTGAGCGCGCGCACCAGCTCGGCGGTGCGCTGCGCGCAGGCGCCGGCCACGCCCGCAAGACCTGCGGCGCCGAGCAGCGACATGTAGATCGTCGCCGCCGTCACCATCAGGCCCTGGTTCGTGCAGATGTTCGAGGTGGCCTTGCTGCGGCGGATGTGCTGCTCGCGCGCCTGCAAGGTCAAGGCAAAGCCCGGACGCCCCTGCGCATCGAGCGTGCGTCCCACGATGCGGCCGGGCATCTGCCGCACGTGCTGCATGCGCGTCGCCATGAAGCCGAAGTACGGCCCCCCCGAGGCGAGCGGCACGCCGAGCGGTTGACCCTCGCCGCAGACGATATCGGCTCCGCGCTTGTCCGGATCCCCGCCCCATTCGCCGGGCGCCTTGAGGCAGGCGAGCGAGGTCGGGTTCACCACCGCGATGAGCAGCAGGCGCTGGGCATGCGCCCAGTCGGTGAGCGCATCGACCTCCTCCACGGTGCCGAAGAAATTCGGCTGCTGCACGATGAGCGCGGCGCAGCCCTCGCCGCCGCGCGCCTGCAGCGCCTCGAGGCACATCCTGCCCGAGCGGCGCTCGAAATCCACGGTCTCGAATTCCAGGCCCTGGTGATGCGTGATCGCCTGCGCCACCTTGCGGTAGGTGGGATTCACGTTGCGCGGCAACAGGATGCGCCGCGCATCGGCGCCGCGATTGGCGCGCACCGCCATCAAACACGCCTCGGCCAGCGCCGATGCGCCGTCGTAAAGCGAGGCGTTCGCGACCTCCATGCCGGTCAAGGCGCAGATCATCGACTGAAATTCATAGATGAGCTGCAAGGTGCCCTGGCTCGCCTCGGCCTGGTATGGCGTGTAGGCCGAATAGAATTCGCCGCGCGTCGCGATCGCCCACACGGGCGCGGGGATGTGGTGCTCGTAGGCTCCGGCGCCGATGAAATTGAGCAGCCGTCCGTCCGCCGCGGCGCGCTCGCTCATCAATCGCGCCACCTCCATCTCGCAGAGCGCGGCGGGTACCCCCTCGAGCGGGCCGGCCTTGAGCGCGGCGGGGATCTCGTCGAACAGCGCATCGATCGAGGGCGCGCCGATGACCGCCAGCATGCGCTCGATGTCCTCGGGCGTGTGCGGGATGTACGGCATGGCGGCGTCCTATTCCCCGGATTCCTGGAGGAACTGCGCATACTCGGCCGGCTCGAGCAGCGCGCCGGCGCCGGCCTTGGGATCGAGCTCGATGCGCATCATCCACCCCGCCCCGTATGGATCACTGTTCAACAGCTCGGGTTTCTGCGCGAGATCCTCGTTGCGCGCCACGACCCGGCCGGACACCGGACTGTAGACATCCGAGGCCGCCTTGACGGATTCGACCACCGCGCACGCCTCGCCCGCCGCGAGCTTGCGATCGAGCTGCGGCACCTCGACGAACACCAGATCGCCCAGGGCCGCCTGGGCGTGGTCGGTGATGCCGACCTCGACCCGCCCGTTCGGCAACGACCGTATCCACTCATGACTTTTACTGTACTTCAGATCGCCCGGTATCTTCGCATCGCTCACTGCACATCTCCTGGCTCGCTCTTGATCAATACCTGTCCGTTGCGCACGAACGGCGGCCTCACCACGCGCGCCGCGTGCGGCTGGCCGCGAATGTCCACCATCACCCGCGCGCCTGCGTGCGGGGCGATGCGTGCCAGCGCGATGGCGCGGTTCAAGGTCGGAGAGAACGTGCCGCTGGTGATCTCGCCGAGCCGCGCCCCGTCGGCCGCGCTCACCGTCTGATGATTGCGCAGCACCCCGCGCCCCTCGAGCAGCAGCCCGACCAGCCGATCGCCGCCCTGCGCACGAGCGCGCAGCAGCGCATCGCGCCCGATGAAGTCGCGCTCCATGGGCTCGAACGCCACCGTCCAGGCGAGCCCCGACTCGAGCGGGTGGCGGGACTCGTCCATGTCGTTGCCGTACAGGTTCATGCCCGCCTCCAGGCGCAGCGTGTCGCGCGCGCCGAGCCCGGCGGGCTTGATGCCCTGGGCGAGGAGCGCGCGCCACAGCGCCTGCGCCTGCTCGCCCGGCAGCATGATCTCGAAGCCGTCCTCGCCGGTG
>Ga0335075_10017957_pt1 | contig 10495 bp, 12 predicted proteins | sample Lox_Sample_24_FD_206723 | JGI IMG/M metagenome (GOLD analysis project Ga0335075, IMG submission 206723) | Soil microbial communities from Loxahatchee National Wildlife Refuge, Florida, United States - Lox_Sample_2.4 | ecosystem: Environmental > Terrestrial > Soil > Wetlands | place: USA... | reverse complement strand
CGCACGCCTTGTCGGCTTCGGTCTGTCGGAACTGCGCTTGGAAACCGCGGAACTGGTCCTGGGAGAACTTGCCGGCAACGTCGTGCGCCACGCGACGGGCGCAGTCGAATTCGTGCTCGATCATACGGGCGGTGAAATCGTGCTGCACGTCATCGACGAGGGGCCGGGTTTCGAGCGCGCGCCGATGCTCCCGATCGACGTCATGAGCGAATCCGGTCGCGGGCTCTTCATCGTCTCGCAGCTCACGCGCGAGTTCAGCGTAACGAGACGGCACCCGCGTGGGAGCCACGCGCGTGCCGTGCTGTTGCGTTAGCGGCGCGCCTTAACGGCGCAGGCCGAGTTCGTTGATGAGCGCGCGATAGCGCTCGAGATCTTTCTTCTGCAGATAGCTCAGCAAACGGCGGCGCTGGCCGACCTGCAGCAAAAGCCCACGGCGGCTGTGATGATCCTTCTTGTGGAGCTTCAGATGGTCGGTGAGCTGATTGATCGAGGCGGTGAGGATCGCAATCTGCACTTCGGCCGAGCCGGTGTCATTGGACCCGCGGCCGTACTTGGCGGCGATCTCCGCTTTTTGTTCTTTGGTAAGCGGCACGAAACGATGGCTCCTTGTCAGGATGGTCTCGCTCGGGTACAGGGCGTGGGCGGTGCCTACTGCCCGGCTCCGTCCCGGCGACCGGCGTAGCATAGCAAAGACCCCGGCGGGCTGCAAGCAGGACTCTCAGCCGCGGACGGGTGTGGGCTTTCCCTCCTGGTCGACGGCGACGAAGGTGAAACAGCCGGTGGTCGAGAGCCGGCGTTCGCCGGTCGCGGGAACCTCGGCCCAGAGCTCGAGGAGCACGGTCAGGGAGGTCCGGCCGACCCGCTCGATCCGGGCCACGACCTCGACGAAGTCGCCGATGCGGATCGGCTCCTTGAAGTCGAGACGGTCGATCGAGGCGGTAACGACGGCCTTTCGGCACGCGCGCGTCGCCGCGATCGCGCCCACCTCGTCCATCATGGCGACGGCCTTGCCGCCGAAGAGCGAGCCCAGCACGTTTGCATCTTGTGGAAAAACGAGCTCGGTGCGGCGCTCGACGATCGATTCAAACTCCTGCATAGCGCGCAAGAGTTTATCGGCGCGGCGGGCAACTCCGCCCCATGGCTCGCTTTACGGTTCCGGTGATTTACGGATCGGTGCGTACCGAGCGTAAGGGGATACGCGCCGCGCGCTATATCGTGCGGCGGCTGCGCAGCTACGACGTGGATCCCGTCCTCATCGATCCGATGGAGAAGCAGCTTCCGCTACTCGACAAGATGTACAAAGAGTACGAAGCGGGGACGGCCCCGGCAGTGCTCGAGGAACTCGCGGGACTCTATCGCAAGGCCGACGCGTTCGTCGTCGTATCGGGCGAGTACAACCAGACGATTCCGCCGGCGCTTGCGAATATTCTCGACTATTTCTTGGAAGAGTATTTCTGGCGTCCGGGCGGCATCGTCTCGTATTCGGGCGGACGCTACGCCGGGACGCGCGCGGCGATGAACCTGCGCTCGATGCTTCCCGAGATGGGCATCATCACGCTGCCGACGATGATCCAAATCGCGCGCGTGCAGGATACGTTCGACGAAGACGGCATGCCGGCAGATCCCGGGATGGATCGCTACACTGCAACGTTTTTCGACGAGCTGGTGTGGTATATGAAGGCACTCGGGGCAGCGCGCGCGCAGGGTGTTCCGTACTAGGAGGGCGAGTGATGGACCTGGGTATTCGTGGGCGCGTCGCGCTCGTAACCGGTGCGAGCGCCGGCATCGGTGAAGCGATCGCGCTTGCGCTCGCGGCGGAAGGCGTTTCGCTTGCGGTCGCGGCGCGGCGGCGAGACAAACTGGAGTCGGTTGCGAAGCGAGCGAAAGAACTCGACGCCGCCGATGCACGCGCGTTCGAAGTCGATCTCACCAAACCCGATTCGATCGCGAAGTTGATCGCCGGCGTCAACGACGCGTTCGGCGGCATCGACATTTTGGTGCTCAACGGCGGGGGTCCCAAGCCCGGCGTCTACACGCAGATGGCGCTCGACGATTGGGACGCCGGCTATCGCGGCGTGTTGCGCAGCATGCTCGAACTAACCAACGGCGTCTTGCCCGCAATGACGGCAAAGCAATGGGGTCGCATCGTGGCGCTCACGTCGTCGTCGGTGAAGCAACCGATTCCGAATCTGACGCTCTCGAACGCATTTCGCACCGCGCTCGTCGCAGCGCTGAAGACGCTCTCGCTCGAAGTGGCCAAAGACGGCATCACCGTGAATTCCATTGCGACGGGACGCGTCGACACGGATCGGTTGCGCCAGCTCTATCCGCAGCCGGGTACGATGGAAGCCGCAGCCAAGGCCGACGTCCCGATCGGCCGCGTCGCCACGCCTACTGAATTCGCACCGATGGTTGCATTCTTGTGCGGTGAACCGGCGCGATACGTCACCGGACAAACGATCGCCATCGACGGCGGTCTCACCAAATCACTCTATTGACGGGGTTCATGGAATTCGTTCGCGTCGCCGATCTCGAGGCGGTGCCGCCGGGGAAAGCGCGCGCGTTCACGGTTGGGCGATACGAGGTCGCGCTGTTCAATATCGACGGTACGCTCTACGCGCTCGAGAACGCATGCCCGCACCAAGGCGGCCCACTGGCCGATGGCTGGATCGAAGGACTCACCGTCACGTGTCCCTGGCACGCGTGGTGTTTTGACGTGCGCACGGGCAGTATGACGATCGGCGACTTTGCGACGATTCCGCGCTTCGAGGTGCGTGTCGAGCAGGACGGCGTCTACGTTTCCTTGGAGCCCGTGCCGCGATGAGCGATCCGCAGGTGCCGGCGTGGGACGGCCGGCTCGGGACGGCCGGCGGCCACGCCTTCGGCAGCGGCCTCGAGGCACTGGCCGCCGAGCGCGACGTCGCGCCCGGCAAGCTCGCCGAGGCACTTGGTCTCCCGCTCGAGCGGCTGACGGCAGTCTTTCGCGGTTCGGAGCGGCTTGGGATCTCCGCCCTCGCGCGATTGGCCCAGAGCCTCCGGGTGCGCCCGATCGAGTTCCTCCAGCGCACCGGGATCCTCTCGCTCGAGGTCTACGCGTTCGGCCTGGATCCGCTCTACTTTTTGCCCGAGGGTCCGATCCGCTACGATGCGCGCATCTACATGCGCGAGATCAATCCGCGCCATCGCGTACCCGAGGGCGACATGACGAAAAGGAATCCTGCGCTTAGCGCGATCGCGCAGGACGAGGTGCTCGACGCGCTCGGGAAGCTGGAAGTGGAGCTTGCCTACCTGCTTCGGGCAGCCGCGCAACAAACGGGTGGGACACTCTAGCGGACGAGGCGAAAAGACGGCCCCACGATGCAAGGTGTTGATGGTAAGCGAATCGCCGCGCTGATCGGCGACGGATTTGAAGAAGCAGATGTATTCGAGCCGCGCAAGGCGCTCGAGGATGCCGGAGCGGTCGTGACGATCGTCGGTATCGACGAGCGCGCGCGCACTCGCATTCGCGGGAAGCGGGGTCTTGACGACGGACAGAGCGTGCGTGCCGAAGAGCTCGCCGCCGATTGCACCTCGGAAGATTTCGACGCACTCTTGATTCCCGGAGGGGTGTCGCCGGATCGCATTCGCACCGATGGTGAAGTCCAGCGGCTGGTGCGCGAGTTCGACGCGGCAAAGAAACCGATCTTTTCGATCGGGCACGGCGCGCAGGTGTTGATTTCGGCGCAGCTCGTGCGCGGCCGTCAAATTACGGGAGCGCACTCGATCGCGGATGACATTCGCAATGCCGGCGGGCTCTATCGCGACCAGCCGACGGTCGGCGACTCGAACTGGGTGAGCACGCGCGGCGCCGAGGATCTGCCGCAATTCAATCGCACGATGCTCGAGAAGATCGCTGCATCGGGAGCGGCGCTTTCGGCTTAGGGATTCGCTCAGGACAAGCTGCGCTCCCCTCGCAGCCCCTAGAGCGGATCGTACCGAGCCAACGACTCGCCGTATTGGCGAAGGGCGAAAAATCCGCTCAACGCGCAAAAAATCAACTCGGCGGCGGCGCCGGCGCGCTCGCCGCTGGTTGCAAGCGCAAACGCGACGACGATTGTCAGCGCGGCGAGAACGATCGTCGCGTCCCGCGCCGCGCCGCTCAGAATGGTTGCGTTGAGCGCGACCAGCGTGCTTGCAAGCACGCAGGCGAGGGCGAGAATGAAATGCGTCGGCGGCATTGCCGAACCGCTTGCCGATTGCGCGCCCCAATAGACGAGGGTAACGAGCGTCGCGCTCATCGCCGGCGCGAGCGCCTTGGCGCGGGCGAGTTCGCGGCCGAAGAGCGGTGCGCTGCGTTCGCTCGTATCGAGATACGGATGACGCCCGGGACCTTGAAGCAACGCGAGCGCGATACCGATCGTCGAGCAGAAGAACATCGGCGCCGCGAATGTGAACGCGTGCGACTGCACGTAGCCGGCGATCGCCGCACCGGCACAGGCAAAGGCGACCGCGCGTCGCTCCGCGCGCAAGCGCTCGCTCACGATAGCGACGGCGGCGCGCGGACTCACCCGCGCTCCTCGGCTCGCACGACGAGGACCGCGCAGCCGGCCGCCGCCGCGAGAATTTGCGGCACGAACGCGGCCTGCGGCCGGTCGAGCACGAGAAGGTGCGGTGAGGGGACGAGCGCGGCCGCGATCGGAAAGGCGAACGCCTCGTGCATGGGCGCTAGCCGTTCGAGCAAGGCCTGTGCCCGCACGCGCGCGTCGTCGGGATCGATATCCCAAAGCGCGGCGCGATACGCGATGTAATGCGCCGTATCGATCTGCGAGAGCGGCAGCGGATCGTGCGCAACGAAGGCGGCGATGCGCTTGCAGTGGGCCGGCTGCACGCGCGGATCGTATTCGCCGATCGACACCGAGCCGGCGGTTGCGCGAGCTAGTCCGGCCGCCAGCATCGCCAGTCCCCGGGCTTCGCGCGCGTTCGCCGCGACGTGCGTCAGTCGATCGCCGGGACCGAGGTCGAGGCTCGTCGGCGCTACGATCGTCTCGCCACGCCGCGCGTACGCAGCATCGCGCATTCGCAGGATATGCATCGAGAGCATTTTCGGCACCGGCACCGAAGAATCCGCAAGGTCGACATCCATGCTTTCTAACGCTGAAATCGCGCAAAAGCTCCTCGAAATCCGCACGCTCATGGAGATGGCGGGAGAGAGTTTTTACAAATACACGGCCTACGAGAAGGCGGCGGCCTCGGTTGAGAACGCGCCCCCGCTGCGCGACGTGCACGCGGCGGGCGAGCTGACGAAGCTTCCCGGTATCGGTAAGTCGATCGCCACGGTGATTGCGCAATTGCTCGAACGGGGCAGCGCGGAGGCGCTCGAAGAACTGTACGCGATCTTTCCACCGACGATCGTCGAGGTGCTCGGCGTGAGCGGCATCGGGGCGAAGACGGCGGCTTCGCTCTGGAACGATTTTCAAATCGGATCGCTGGCCGACCTCGAGCTTGCGATTGCGCGCAACGCCTTTGAGGGCGTCCCGCGCATGGGGCCGAAGACGATCGACAACTGGAAGCGCGGAATTCTGGCGTACAAGGGCCGTCAGCGGCGTGCGCCGCTCGCGCATGCGCTCGGGATCGCGCGTGAAGCGATGGCGTACCTGCGGGAAGGCCCGCCGCACGACCGGCTCGTCTATGCCGGGAGCGCGCGCCGCCAAGAAGTGACCGTCGGCGACATCGACTTGGTCTGCACCGCGAGCGACGCCGCCGCGATCACGGCATACTTTGCGAAGTGGGAACGAGCGCGAGCGGTGCTCGCGGAAGGGTCGACCAAGACCAGCATCTGGCTCGACGACGGCTTTCAGATCGATCTGCGCGTGCTGCCCGACCATCTCTACGGCAACCTGTTGCAGCACTTTACCGGTTCGCGGGAGCACAACATCAAACTGCGCGAGTACGCGGTGCGCAAGAGCCTGCGCGTCAGCGAGAACGGCATCCTGAACCTCGCAACCGGTGACGCGATCACGTGTGCGGACGAAGAATCCGTCTACGCGGCGCTGGGTATGTCATATATCCCTGCGGAACTTCGCAGCGGGCTCGACGAGATCGATCGCGCAATCGAAGGGACCCTGCCCGAGCTGATCGAGCTGCGCGACGTGCGTGGCGACTTTCACATGCACTGCGATTGGAGCGACGGGCGCAACACACTGGAGGCGATGATCGCGGCGGCCAAGGCGCGCGGATACGATTATCACGCGGTCAGCGATCACTCGTGGGGACGCGGCAAGCGGTACGGCCTCGACCCGCAACGACTTCGCGAGCAGCGCGCGGCCGTGGAGGCAATCTCGGCTCGCGTCGGGATTCATACGTTCTGCGCGAGCGAGGTCGATATTCTCCCCGACGGTACGCTGGACTACCCCGACGACGTGCTCGCGCAGTTGGACGTCGTAATCGCGAGCGTCCATTCGGCCCTGGATATCGGACGCGACGCGATGACGGCGCGACTCGTTCGTGCTTGCGAGAATCCTTACGTCACGATCATCGGGCATCCGACGGGCCGTATGCTGGGCGGTTTCCCGGGGTACGAGTTCGATTTCGACGTCGTCTTCGCGGCGGCGGCACGCACCGGGACGGCGCTCGAGATCGACGGCCAGTCCTTGCGGCTCGACTTGCAAGCACCGCTTGCGCGGCGCGCGAAGGAGTTCGGCGTGACATTTACGGTCGACTCCGACGCGCACGGAGTCGAGGATTTGCAAGAGATCGAACTCGGCGTGGGGCAGGCGCGGCGGGCGTGGCTCACCAAAGGCGACGTGCTTAACGCACGAAGCGTCCAAGACGTGCGCGCGTTCGTGGAACGCAAGCGGGTTCACGTATGATCGAGCGCTCGGCGGCGACCAAAGAAGCCGAACGCGTCCGCGTGCTCAACTCGTATCAGATTCTCGATACGAGCGACGCATCGGCGTACGAGGCCTTTACGGCACTCGCGCGTGAGATCGTAAAGACGAAGATGTCGATGATGTCGCTGGTCGACGAGCATCACGCTTGGTTCAAGTCTGCGCAAGGTCTGGACGCGGTCGAGACGACGCGCGACGTTTCGTTCGCCGGCCAGATCGTCGCTAGCGGCAAACCGCTCGTGATCGAAGATGCCTCCGCGGACAAACGCTTTCGCCGCAACCCGCTCGTCACCGGACCTTCGAAGGTGCGCTTCTTCGCCGGCGTTCCGCTGCGGGCGATAGAGGGCTACGTGATCGGCGCGTTGTGCGTGCTCGACGACCGCTCGCGTTCGATTACTGCGGCGCAACTGCACGAACTCGGTTCGATTGCCGGTGCGCTGATGCAATTGCTCGAGAGCCGGCGCCGCTTGCTCGGGCTCTTCGATACGGCAAACGCCGACGTGCTCACCGTCGATGCATCAGCGCAGACGATCGTCTTCGTCTCCCGCGGCGCGTGCGAACGGTTGGGCTATTCGGAAAAGGAGCTTGTCGGCATGCCGGTGTTCGAGATCATCCCGGCGCTGTCCAAGGCGGCGTTGCGCGACGTGCTCAAGCGGGGGCGCAAAGGCGAGGAGATCGTACGCGAAGCCGAGCTGGTTCGCAAAGACGGAACGCGCTATCCGGTCGAGCTTCGGATCGACATCGCCAACGAAAACGGGCGCGAGCGCATTGCGGCGGTCGCGTTCGACGTGACGCAGAGCAAGGCACACGAGCGCGAGATCGCCCTGCTATTGGGCGCGGTGAACGTGGCCGGCGACGTTATTTTGGTGTGCGAGGTGAGCGATCGCGGCGACCTCGTGCTGTCGTATGCGAATGACGCTTTCACGCGCCAGACCGGCTATGCCCTCGACGAAGCGATCGGACGCGACCTCGATTTTCTTCGAAAGTCCATGCCGGACGACGAGGGCATGCGAACGATTCGTGCTGCTATCGAAGCGGGAACGCCGACGAAAAGCGAAGTTGCGAGCTATCGAAAAGACGGCACGATGTACTGGAATCAGGTCTCGCTGCACCCGGTGCGCGGGGGCGATGGCCGCGTCACGCACTGGATTTCGATCGAGCGCGATATCACCGGCGAGGTCGAGCGCACGACGGCGCTCGAGGAGGAACACGATCGCCTGCTGTCGCTCACGCGCACAGCGCGGCAGATCTTTACGACGCTCGACGCCTCGACGGTCGTCACTGCGGTTCGCGAAGCGATCGAACAGCTGCTGCACGGCGACGCGCGGCTCTTCGCGTGCGGTGCCGAAGGCGCGTGCGTCTCGGTCGAGGTATTGGGGGCGGTCGACTGGACCAAAGCCGCGATCGATCCGCTGCTGGAGAGGGCCGTTCGCCAGCGGGTCCGGGTCACCGACGAGAGCCATACGCGAGCGGTGGCCTACAGCGGGCGCTACGGTGACGCCAGCTACGCGCTCGAAGTTCGCTCTCGAGCCGGCCACACGCTGCGCAGTACCGATCTCTTCGTCTTCGATTTGATCGCCGAGTACTTCGCCGTCGCCGTCCGGAACGTCGCGCTCTATCACGAGGTCGAAGAGCGGCGCAGTGCCGTGCTGGAGCTCAATCAAACCAAGAGCGATTTGATTACGATGCTGGCGCACGATTTTCGCGGGCCGCTCACGTCGATTGTCGGATTTGCGGATTTGACGAGCGAAGTCGGAGACGTGAATGCCGAGCAGCGTGATTTTTTGGAAACCATCAAGGGTTCGGCGTTACAGCTTTCCGAGCTCGCAACCGATACGCTGACGCTCTCACGCCTCGAACGCAACGAGGTTACCCTCGCGCTTTCCGAATCCGATTTGGCGGACTTGATCGGCTCGATCGCCGCGCAGCAAAAGGACCGCCGCAACGTGGAGCTGGTGGTGGAAGGCGACGCGCACGTCACCGGCGACGAAGATCGCCTGCGACAAGTCTTTACGAACTTGATCGACAACGCGATCAAATATACGCCCAACGGCTCGGACCCGGAGGTGCGCATCTTCGGCGGCCGAGACAATGTCACGGTCGTCATTCGCGACTACGGCATCGGCATTCCGGCCGGTGAAGTCTCGCGCGTCTTCGATCGGTTCACGCGCGCTTCCAATGCGCGGAGATTGCGTATCTCGGGCACGGGCTTCGGACTCTTTCTCGCCAAGCAGCTCGTGCAGTTGCACGGCGGTACGATTGCCGTCGAGAGCCAAGAAGGGAGAGGCAGTACATTCACCGTCGTGCTGCCGCGCCGGGCCGACCGGCGGTACGCGCCGCGTACGATCATGTTGCTCGACGAGGAGCGCGATCGTTCGTTCTTGGCCTACGGATTGCAAGAGGCGGGATATCGCGTGCTTGTCGCTTCTGCCGTCGACGAGGCGCTTGCGACGGCGGATGCGCAACCCTTCGACGCGATGGTGCTCGTGTCGCCTGAGAACCTCTCGAATCAAGCCGCGGTGGGGATTCGGGCGTTCAGCCGCGAGCACGCAGTGCCGATCGTGGCGATCGGTGCGACGGTGCCGCCGCGGTTGGGCGCGACCGTCGCGCTGCAGCGCCCCGCGGTTATCGCCGAAGTCGTCGCTGCGCTCGACCGTCTGCTCGGCGAAGAACGCCGCTCCCAACGAAACTAAGTGATGCGCTCGGGCACGCTATAGACGTTGGCGTGATCGTCGCGCACGAATCCGACCAGCGATATGTCGAAGGCGCGCGCAAGATCGACCGCTAGACTGCTCGGAGCCGAAACCGCACAGACGATGGGTATCCGCGCAACCGCGGCCTTCTGGAGGATCTCGTAGCTGGCGCGGCCGCTCACGAAGAGGATCGAGCCCGCAAGCGCGCGCCCCTCGAGCAGCGCCCATCCCACGAGTTTGTCGACGGCGTTGTGACGGCCGACGTCCTCGCGCACGGCGATCGTCGTACCCGAGGCGTGGAAGAGAGCGGCCGCGTGCAGGCCGCCGGTCGTTGCAAAGATGCGCTGCGCCTCACGCATCCGGGACGGCAGCTCGTAGATCAGCGAGATCGGCACGCGTACGTCGTCGCCGACGGGCTCGACACCGAGATCGGCAAGGGCTTCGAGATTCGCACGGCCGCAGACGCCGCACGAACTGTTCATCGTGAAGTGCCGCTCGAACTGCTGCAGGTCCGGCATCGTGGGCCCCTCGAGCGCGATATTGACGATGTTGTATCGCTGCTCGAGATCGACCGCCGGGTCGATGCAATAGCTGACGTTCGCAATGCCGGCGCGCGATCGCACGATGCGTTCGCTCGAAACGAAACCGGCCGCCAGTTCGAAATCATTGCCCGGCGTGCGCATCGTGATGGCGACGGTGCGCGTTGTGCTCCCCGCGACCAGCCGTATCTCGAGTGGTTCTTCCGTGACGACCGCGTCGTAGGTTCGCGCTTTTCGCGTGCCGTCGTAGCGGACGATGGCGGTCTCCGTAGTTCGTCCGGGTCTCGCCCCGTCCACGATCGTCTCGTCGATCACGTGGGCTGCACGAATGCCGCGCGGGGATTGTTGACCGACGCTCTGCCCGCGCGGACGACGGTATCGCGCAGAATATAACCGC
>Ga0335075_10017955_pt1 | contig 10495 bp, 8 predicted proteins | sample Lox_Sample_24_FD_206723 | JGI IMG/M metagenome (GOLD analysis project Ga0335075, IMG submission 206723) | Soil microbial communities from Loxahatchee National Wildlife Refuge, Florida, United States - Lox_Sample_2.4 | ecosystem: Environmental > Terrestrial > Soil > Wetlands | place: USA: Florida... | reverse complement strand
CAGTCGCGGCGAGCCGCGCCGCGTCGTCCGGCGACAGGTGCGGGATCACCCGGTGGATCGCGCCGAGCCTGGGCGGGTAGGCGTCGGCGTCGACGAGGATCGCCAGCCCGTAGTCCCACGGTCCCGTGCCGTCCATCAGGCCGCGCAGCTCCCGGTAGGCGGCGTACCTGTGATGCCCGTCGGCGATCAGCGCGGTCCGTCCGGCCAGGTCGGCAGCGATGGTTTCGTGCTCGGCGGGGTCGGTCAGCCGCCACAGCCGGTGCGTGGTCCCGTCGCTGGTGACCGCCGAGATCAGCGGCGGCCGCTCGTCGGCCGCCAGGTCGACGAGCCGGGATGCCGGGCCGGCGGGGCCCCCGTGCCCGCCGGTTCCCTCGGCACCCGGTTCGTCCAGCGCGTCGAGCGAATCGGCGCCAGACTCCCCGCCGTTGTAGACGAGCAAGATCGGCTCGAGGTTGGCTCGTGTTGCCATCATCAGCTCGCGCCTGCCGGTCACCAGGCCGGGCATGACCCCTTCGTGCGGCAAGATGCCCGGGTCCCCGACGCCGACGAGCCCGATGAGGCCGCGCTGCGTGAAGCCGGGACCGCTCTGCTCATAGATGTACAGCGCCGGCTCCGGGTCGGGCACCAGCACGCCGGAAGACAGCCACGACCCCAGCCGCTCGGCGGCCACCTCGCCTGCGGCATGTGCGTCGAGCTGAATCGCGGGCAGAATGAGCCGGACGACGTTGTACGGCGAGGCCGCGAGCAACCGGTCCAGCGTGCCGGGGCCGATCACGTCGTACGGTGGTGAGGTGACGTCGGCGAGCCCGCTCACCCGGACCGGGTCGTAGCGGACACCGCGGAACGGCGCAAGAACGACACCTGAACCAGGGCTGGACGGAGAGTGGGTCTGCACATCATGTCTGAAGGACCAAGCGGCGGCTGGGATTCCCCGTTTCAGGAAAACACCCCAGAATCGCACGACGTGCACGCCTGGTACACCACCGGCATGGAGCTGCTCGGCAAGGGCAGCCCGGCCGCCGCGGCGCAGGTGCTGCAGCGGGCCGCGGCGGCCGAGCCGCAGTCGCGCAGCGTGCGCGAGGCGCTCGCCCGCGCCCAGTTCGACACCGGGCGCTACGCGGAGGCGGCGGACAACTTCCGGGTGATCGTGGAGGCGAGCCCGAGCGACGACTACGCGCACTTCGGGCTGGGGCTCGCGCTCGCCCGCACCGGCGACCACGACGCCGCCGCGGAGTACCTCGCGCTGGCCGCCGCGATGCGCCCGGACCGTAAGGAGTACACCGACGCGCTCCGCCAGGTGCGCGCGACCCGCGAGGCCCGCAAGCGGACGGCGGAGTGATGGCGGCGGATTCCCGCCCCCTCGGGGCCGCCTACGACGTCGCGCTGCTCGACCTGGACGGCGTGGTGTACATCGGCGGCACGCCGATCCCTGGCGCTCCTGAGGCCCTCCAGCAGGCCAAGCGCGGCGGCCTGCGGCTCGCCTACGTCACCAACAACGCCTCCCGCACCCCGGCGGCCGTCGCGAACCTGCTGGCGGGCATGAACGTCCCCGCCGAGGAGGCCGACGTCGTCACGTCGGCCCAGGCCGCGGCACGGCTGCTGGCCGAGCGGCTGCCGCGCGGCGCCGAGGTCCTCGTCATCGGCGCGACCTCGCTGCGGCTCGCCGTCAGGGAACGCGGCTTGGTGCCCGTCTCCAACGCGGTCGGCAAACCGAAGGCGGTCGTGCAGGGCTACGGCCCCGGCATCGCGTACGCCACGATCGCCGAGGGCGGACTCGCGGTGCGGGCCGGGGCCCTGTTCGTCGGCACCAACGCGGACAGCACGCTGCCAGGCCCGCGCGGCATCCAGCCGGGCAACGGGTCGCTGCTGCAGGTCATCGAGCACGCGACCGGCGTCGCGCCGGTCATCGCGGGCAAGCCGGAACCGCCGCTGCACCGCGAGTCGGTGATCCGCACGGGCGCGAAGAACCCGCTCGTGGTCGGGGACCGGCTGGACACCGACATCGAAGCGGCGCACCGCGCCGGCGCCGACAGCCTGCTGGTGCTCACCGGCGTGTCCCGCCCCGCCGACGTCGTGCTCGCGCCGCCGTCGCAGCACCCGACCTACATCGCGGAAACGCTCGACGCGCTGCTCAACCCGTACCCGGATGTCACCCTTACGGGTGACGGCGCGGCGTGCGGCGGCTGGACGGCGCTGCGGGCCGACAACGGCCAGCTGGCCGTGAAGGGGTCAGGCAGCGCCATCGACGGCCTGCGCGCGCTCGCCGTCGCCGCGTGGCGGGCGGGCGACAGTCCGGCAGCCGAGGACATCAAGGCCGCCCTCAGCGAGCTCGCCGCCGCTGGCCTGCCGACTTGACAACGCACCGTGATTACGGTCTCCTTGTCTGCATGCCAGCACGCATGACTGCCCGAGTCGCCATGCTGTGCTGCCGCGTTCCCGCGTGTTGTCGCTGACCCCGCATCCAGGAGTCAAGTCCAGACAACACGTGAAGGAACCCTTCGTTGAACGCCGACCTTTCGGTTGCCCCTGAGATCGCCCAGCTGGCCGCCCCGTTCGTGCCGCCGCTGCCGCAGTCGCCCGACGCCGCCGCGCCGCGCACCGACGGCCGCCAGGCGGGCCAGCTCACCGAGCTCGCCGCAAGCCCGCAGCGCTGGTGGGACCTGGTCCGGTTCGACCCGGCCGCCCCGCTGCGCGTCCCGGTACCGGGGACGGCGGGCGCCTGGCTGGTCATCCTCCCTCCCGGCGCGGTCACCGACTGCGACTGCGGGTACGCCACGCTGGTCGCCGGCGAAGCGGCCGAGGGGGGCCGCCCGCTGCGCGCCGGCCGGGTCAGGGTGCACGGCGACGGCGGCAGGCACCGGCTGCTCGGCGCAGGTCACGGGTACTCGGTGAGCCTGCACTACGCCGGGCCCTGCGCCGGGCGGACCGCCGGTATCACCCCGGGGGAGTAGACCGGAATCATCACTACGACCGACGCCCTGGACACCTCGCGCCGGCCACACTGGGGTCGTCTCTAAAACAGAGAGGACAATCTCCCATGATCGAGGTACGGGGCCTCACGAAGCGATACGGCGAAAAGGTCGCTGTCAGCGACCTTTCGTTTGGCATTGAGCCGGGCAAGGTGACCGGCTTTCTCGGCCCGAACGGCGCAGGCAAGACCACCACGATGCGGCTGATCCTCGGGCTGGACTACGCGGACGCGGGGACGGTCACCGTTGACGGCAAGCAATACCACGACCTGGCGTACCCGATGCGCGAAGTCGGCGCGCTGCTGGACGCCAAGGCGGTGCACGGGGGCCGCAGCGCCTACAGCCACCTGCTGTGCCTGGCGCAGACCAACAACCTGCCCGCCTCGCGGGTCGGCGAGGTGCTCGAGCTCGTCGGGCTTTCCGAGGTGGCGCGCAAGCGGTCCAAGGGCTTCTCGCTCGGCATGAGCCAGCGGCTCGGCATCGCGGCGACCATGCTCGGCGACCCGCAGGTGCTCATGTTCGACGAGCCGGTGAACGGGCTCGACCCCGAGGGCATCTTGTGGATCAGGAACCTGATGAAGGCGCTGGCCGCCGAGGGCCGCACGGTCTTCGTGTCCAGCCACCTGATGTCGGAGATGGAGAACACCGCCGACCACCTGATCGTGATCGGCAGGGGCAAGCTCATCGCCGACTGCACGATGGCCGAGTTCATCGCCCGCTCGTCCGGTGCGGCGGTGCGGGTGCGGACGCCTTCTGCCGACCAGCTGCTGCTCGCGGTGGCCGCCAAGGGCGGCACCGCCACCGTGGACGGCGACGGGGCGCTGCTGGTCCGCGGGATGCCGGCCGACATGGTCGGCGACATCGCCTTCGAGCAGGGCATCCGGCTGCACGAGCTGACCCTGCTGCGCGCCTCGCTTGAAGAGGCGTACATGGAAGTGACCGCGGACAGCGTGGAGTACCACGCCGAGGGGCGCACCGGCGCCGCGACGATAGGAAGCGGGGTCTGACTGATGGCTACCACTACTGCACCGGGCGCCGCGGGCCTGCGGCTGTCGGCGCTGCCGCCGGCGACGGGCCGGGCCGGGCTGCCGGGCGCGATCCGCTCGGAGTTCACCAAGCTCCGCTCGGTCCGCTCCACCTACTGGACGATCGCGGCGCTGTTCATCGTCAGCGTCGGCATCGCGGCGATCGCCGGCTTCGGCATCGCGTCCAGCCTGCACAACAACCCGTGGAACAAGGCAGGGACGGACGCCGCGCAGGCGTCGCTGATCGCCTTCTTCGAACTCGGCCAGCTGATCATCGCGGTGCTCGGCGCCCTGGTGATCACGTCCGAGTACTCCACGGGGATGATCCGCACGTCGCTGACCGCGATGCCGCGGCGGGGCGTCGTCTACGCCGCGAAGCTGATCGTGTTCGGCACGGTGACGCTGATCGTCTCGCTGGTCACCTCGTTCGTCTCGTTCTTCGTCGGCCAGGCGGCCATGTCGGGCTCCGGGGTCAGCGCCTCGCTGTTCCACTCCGTGACGATCCCGCGGGGCGTCAACATGAGCCCGCCCCCGGGCGGACCGGGCAGCAACGCGCCGCCGGTCTACCACTTCATCGGCACCATCGTGATCTCACCGGGAACCGTGCTCACCGCGATCGTCGGCTCGGCGCTGTTCGTCACGGTCGTCGCGCTGATCGCGTTTGGCCTCGGCGCGATCATCAGGCACACGGCGGGCGCGATCACCGCGACGATCGGCCTGATGTTCGTGCTGCCGATCATCATCCAGGTCCTGCCGGACAACTGGCGCTGGGACATCATGCGATTCTTCCCTGACGCCGCCGGCCGGGTCCTGTCGGTGACCATCGGCCAGCAGAATCAGCACCTGTGGTCGGCCTGGCCGCAGTTCGGGGTGACGCTGGTCTACGCCGCCGTGTTCCTGGCGGTCGGCGGCTACCTGTTCCGCAAGCGCGACGCTTAACCCCGCGCGGGGGCCTGCCGATTGCGCAATTGACCCAATCTATTGGTGTCGATTGCGCAATCGGCAGCTTTGTCTTCCGGCAGGATGTACCGGTGACCCGGACCCGGCGCGCCCGTGCCCGCGCCCTGCTGACGGCCGGCCTGCTGCCGCTCCTCGCCACCCTCACCGCGGCCACCGTCGCCGGATGCGGTGCGTCCGGCACCGCGGTGACCACGCGGGACAGCGCCAGAACGGTCATCAGCGCGGGGCAAGCCAGCGCCGCCGGCTGGGCCGCGGCAGCGGCCCCGGGCCGTGCCGTCCCCCCGCCTGGTCTGGCGACAGTGACCTTCTCCCAGGTGACCACGCCGGACGGCTCGCTGATCACTATCGCCACGTTCCGCGGCCCTGTGCAGTACGTGCTGCACAACGGCACCGAGGACCCGGGACCGCTGGCCGGCCCGGTCACGGCCGGCCCGAAGATCACCGGCACTGAGCGCGGTCGGCTGCTCGCCGCGTTCAACGGCGGGTTCAAGCTGGACGCGCTGGCCGGCGGCTACGAGCAGGAGGGCCACGTGGTCAAAGCCCTGCGCGGTGGCCTCGCCAGCCTGGTGATCGACACGTCGGGCCAGGCGACGGTCGGCGTCTGGGGCGCGAGCGTGCCCGTCAAGGGCGAGCGGGTGTACAGCGTCAGGCAGAACCTCTGGGCGCTCGTCGCGGGCGGCAAGCCGACTGCGGAGTCGGCCAAGTGGTGGCGCTGGGGCGGCACGCTCGGGCACACGGCGTACACCGCGCGTTCCGCGCTCGGCGAGAACGCGGCCGGCGAGCTGATGTACGCGGCAAGCATGTCCGCCACGCCCGGCGACCTGGCCGAGGCGCTGGCCCGCGGCGGCGCGCGGATCGCCATGGAACTCGACATCAACCCCGAGTGGGTCCAGCTGGACACCGCGTCCAGCCCGGGCGGCCCGCTCAGCCCCGGGGTGCCCGGCCAGCACCGTCCCGCGGACCAGTATCTCACCGGCTGGACCCGGGATTTCATCACCGTCCTGACTCCGTGACCCGTTTCGGGTTGCCAGGCGAAAGGGCGCCTGCCATGCTCATGGAATGGCGGCAGGGGAAAGCCCCGTCGATGACCGCGTCGCTAAAACCTTCATCTCGTATTCCCACCTGGATTGCGAATTCGCGCTCGGGCTGCGCGACGAGTTGAAGCAACGCGGGAAGAGCGTGTGGATTGACGTGGACGGGATCCCCCCGGCGGGCTTGTGGGCAGACGACGTGAACCGCGGGATCGAGGGCGCGGACGCGTACGTGTTCGTGATCAGCCCGGATTCGGTCGCGTCGCGACACTGCATCGAGGAGCTCGAGTACGCGGACTCACTGCACAAACGTATAGTGCCGGTGAATTATCACGCGGTCCCCGAGAATGATGTTCCGCCGCTTATCGAGAAGCGCGAGTTCATTCCCGCCCGTGGCGGGTTTGACACTGCAAACGAAGAATGTGTCGCGCAGCTGGTGTCGGCCATCGACACCGACCTCGGGTGGGTCAAGCAGCACACCGTGTGGGGCTATAAAGCGGGCGGGTGGGAGAGGCACAAGCGGGACAGGAGTTACCTGCTGTCCGGCGCGGCGCTGCACTACGCCGAGGAATGGCGGGACGGGCAGTCGGGGAAACATCCGGAGCCCACCGAATTGCAGCTGGAGTTCATCCGCGCTAGCCGCACGGCGTCCACCAGCCGGCTGTGGATCATCCTCGGCGCCGTCGCGACCGGACTGGTCGCGGCCATCGGGCTCGCCATATTCGCGTTCATCCAGCGCGCGCATGCCGACTACGAGCGCGACGTCGCCCTGGCGCAGAGCCTGCGCGGCTCGGCGCAGGCGGTGGAAGCGGCCAACCCCATGCTGGCCGCCCAGCTGGCCGCCGAGGCGGACACCCGTCAGCAAAACCAACAGTCACAGGAAGTCCTGCGTACCGCCCTAGCCGGCCTCAGGCAGCTCGGGCCCCTGCCCCGAGGCCACTTCGACGACCTGTCCAAGGACGGCGCGACGGCGTTGACCTGGGAAGAAACCGGCGCCGGCGGATACTTGTGGCGGCTGCCATCGCGCCGCCTGCTCGCCACGGTCAGCCAGGCAACCAACGGCGTGTTCGCCGAGGCCGCGACAAGCCCGCAGGCCGGCCAGTTCGCCGTCTTCGGCACCACGGCGGGCACGCTCGAGGTCCTGGACCCCGCCACCGGGCACACCGTCCGGGTGATCCGCACCGGCCTCGGGTCGATCTCCGACATCGTCGCCGCCCGATCCGTCCCCCTGGTGGTGGCCTCGGATGGCTCCGACTGCGCCATCGCGAACGTCGCGACGGGCCAGGTGCTCGCCAGGATCGGGGTGTGCTTCACGCCGGAGATCTCCCCGCATGGCACGGCCGTGGCGTACCTCCCCGGCGGTGCGAACAGCAGCCAGCTGCTGGTGCTCGACCGCGCGACCGGCCGGACCCGCACCATCACCCTCCCCGGCGGTGACAGCCTCAACGTCACGTTCCCCACCGACGCGATCGTGGCCGATACCGACGGCATCCAGGGCCTGGCGGTGTACGACCTGACGGGCCGGACGGTGCTGCGGCTGCCGGACGTCTACAGCCCCGTGTTCACCCCCGACGGCTCGACCATGGTGGCCTACCAGGAACTACCCAACAGCAACAACAGCGTCGTCAACGAATACGCGTTCCCGTCAGGCACGCTGGAGGGCGCGCTGCTGGCCATCCCGCACAACATCCCCGACGACGTGGAGATCTCCGGGGACGGCAGCGTGGTGGCGGTCGCACAGGCATCGCTCGGCCTGGTGACGCTGATCGACCTGCAGAGCGGCCGCACGGTCGCCACCCTGCAAGGCGACACGAACCCCAGCAGTGTCGTCCTCGACCAGAGCGGATCGCGCCTGCTCACGCTCGACTTGACGACCAGCGCGAATCCCGCCGAAGACCTCGCGCAGGCCTGGAACGGGACGGCGCTCCCTGCGCAGACTGCCGTCGAGCTCCCCAACACCCCCGCGTCACCGAGCCTGGCCCTGACCCGCAACGCGACCTCCGCCTGGCTCACCGCCCCCGGCGGAGCCTGCTTCATCCGGGTGCGGACCGGGTCCGGCCCCTGCGCGACCGGCTACTTCGCCGACAGCGCGATCGCGCCAGACGGGGAGCGTGCCGTCGCGCTCTACCAGACCACCGCCCCGACGCAGGGTAGCCCAAGCGACGACGCGGCGATCTTCGCCGTCAGCGCTTCCAGAATCCGCCTGGTCAAGCTCATCACGCCCCCGGACGAGGACGACTTCGTCGACGGCATAGCCCTCAGCCCAGACGGCGCGCTCGTGGCCACCGCGGACTTCGACGGCCTGATGCAGGTCTGGCGGACAGCGGACGGGCGGCTGCTATGGAGCAAACAGGTTCCGACGCCGGCCCTCAGCGATCTCACCTGGAGCGCCGACGGCTCGCGGCTGCTGGCGGCCGGCGAGAACGGCATGTGGCTGTACGACACCGCGACGAGGAAACTGCTCCAGCACTACGCGCCGCCTCCCGGGACCGAGCCGAGCCCCACCCCGGACCAGAACTGCAACCAGGACGTCGGCGGCGGGTGCCCCTCCTACTTCTCCCCGGTCATCCTCGCCGACGACCGCGTGCTTGGCATCGACCTCGACACCGGCATACCGCTGTACGACGAGGCGTCCGGCCGGCTCATCACCGACATCATGCCGCCAGGCACTGGCCAGTCCTGGGCCGTGACGGAATCGAGCGACGGCGCCACGTTCGCCGTCTCGACCGGCGACGGCGTGGTCCGCGCCTACAGCGCCGCCACCGGCCAGCCAACGGGGGACCCGCTGGACCTGCCGCCGGCCGCGGTGAACGACGCGGTCCTCCCGGTCACCATGACCGGCGATGGCAGCGTCCTGGTCACGCTCGACAACGCGGAGCTGAGCGCCTGGCAGGTCGCCACCGGGGACCTGCTCGCGCAGCAGGACGCGGACGCCTTCGCCACGGCCAGCGACGGCGCGGTGCTGGCGACGCTGACGGGCGACAGCCTCGCGACATTCGACTGCGTGGTGTGCGGCGACGCCTCGGGGCTGCTGCCCGCCGCGAACGCCCTGATCCCGCAGGGCCTGAGCCCGGCCGAGCGGGAGACCTACCTGGCGGGCGAGCCGGCGGAATTCAAGTAACCGGCCGACGCCCAGGACCGCCTCCGGGGTTAGCTCCGTGAGACCACCCAGCACCAGCCGCGCGACCTCGAGCGCGTCCGGCGCCGGCGGAAACTCCGGCCGCGGGACCGCGATGACCGCCATGCCCGCCGCTGCGGCCGAGCGCAGCCCGTTCGACGAGTCCTCCACCGCCGCGCAGGAAGCGGGCGACACACCAAGCAGGCGCGCCACCGTCAGGTACACGTCCGGCGCCGGCTTGCCGCGCGCCTCCTCCTCGGTGGACCGCACCGCCCCGAACGACGACCGCAGCCCGGACGCGTCGAGCACCACGGAGATCAGCGACCGCGGCGCCGAGCTCGCGAGCCCCAGCACGAATTGCGAGCCCATCAGCCGCACGGACTCCACCGCCCCGGGCAGCAGCGGCAGGTGCGACCGGTACCGCTCGGCCATCGCCGCGATCACCACCCGCGCCACCTCGGCGGGCGACAGCTGCACCCCGAGGTCCGTCACCATGTAGGCCGACCATTCCGCGGTGCTCATGCCCATCATCTGGGGCTGCGCGTCCGGCCCCCAGTGCCCGCCGTGGGCGACGACCACCTCCTGGCGGACCTCCTCCCACACCGGCTCTGAGTCGATGAGCACCCCGTCCAGGTCGAACACGACCGCCTCGATCAACGCCGCCTCCTTGAAGAGACACCACGGGCCCGTTCCGGATAAAAGATAAAAGACCTCAGCCGAGAATGAGCGCGAGCTGGCGAGACTGGGCGACCAGCGTGCCGGCGGAATCCCAGACCTCGAAGTCTTCCTCGTGGTAGCCGCCGCCGACGTAGCGCGTCCAGGTCCGGCAGGCCAGCCAGCCGGGCGCCGGGCGGGCGCGCAGGTACACGGTGAGCTCGACCGTCGTGGAGGCGATGCCGAGTTCGAGCACCGCGGGCGGCGCCGCGTCGACGATCAGCGGCAGGGACAGCAGGTCCGGCGGGCGGCCGTCGCGGAACCGCATCCAGAACTCATACCGCGGGTCGCCCGTGGGCCGGCCGTGCAGCCACCCGGGCGCGGACGGGATCGCGTAGTCGAAGTGGCCGGCGATCGAGACGCCGCGCACCGCGCCGGGCTCGAAGCCGAAGCACTCCCCGGGCGGCGGCAGCTCAGGCGCGGCGCCAGCGGCGAACGAACGGGACGGCGGCCGCGCGGCGGCCTGCGCGAGGTCGGTGAACGCCGCGGTGGTGCGCAGCACCTGCTTGCCGTCCCGCCACAGGCTCGCCTCGCCGAACGCGGTCGTCTTGCCGGCGCGGACAACCTCGGTCCCGACAAGGGCCGGCCCGGGCGAGCCGGGCCGCAGGTAGAAGCCAGACACCACAAGCGGGTCGGGGAACGGCAGCACGCGGGCGAGCGCGCGGGTGCACAGCGCGA
>Ga0335075_10017954_pt1 | contig 10496 bp, 8 predicted proteins | sample Lox_Sample_24_FD_206723 | JGI IMG/M metagenome (GOLD analysis project Ga0335075, IMG submission 206723) | Soil microbial communities from Loxahatchee National Wildlife Refuge, Florida, United States - Lox_Sample_2.4 | ecosystem: Environmental > Terrestrial > Soil > Wetlands | place: USA: Florida... | reverse complement strand
CACAAACAGCACCTGCGACAAATCGTAATCCACGTCGAGATAGTGGTCCTGGAAGCTCGTGTTCTGCTCCGGATCGAGCACTTCCAGCAGCGCCGAGGCCGGATCGCCGCGGAAATCCGACGAAATCTTGTCCACTTCATCCAGCAGAAACACGGGATTCTTCGTCCCCGCCCGCTTCATGTGCTGGATAATCTGCCCCGGCATCGCGCCGATATAAGTCCGCCGGTGTCCGCGAATCTCCGCCTCATCGCGCACGCCGCCCAATGACAGCCGCACAAACTTGCGCCCCGTCGCCTTCGCAATCGACATTCCCAGTGAAGTCTTGCCTACACCCGGAGGGCCCGCGAAACAAAGAATCGACCCCTTCGGATTCTTCACCAATTGCCGCACAGCAAGAAATTCGAGAATCCGCTCCTTGATCTTTTCCAGACCATAGTGGTCTTCGTTCAGCACCTTCTCGGCGAACTCAATCGACCGCGTCTCTTTCGATTTCTTCTTCCACGGCACCGCCAGCAGCCAGTCAATGTAGTTCCGGCTCACCGTCGATTCGGCCGACATCGGCGGCATCGCCTCAAGCTTCTTCAGCTCCTGGATTGCCTTGTCCAGCACGTCTTTCGGCATGCCAGCCGACTCGATCTTCTTGCGCAGTTCATCAAACTCGCTCTTCTCGCCGCGGCCCAGCTCCTTCTGGATGGCCTTGATCTTTTCGTTCAGGTAATACTCTTTCTGCGCCCGCTCCATCTGCCGCTTCACGCGGGACTGGATGTTCCGGTCGAGATCCAGCTTCTCGATCTCGATATCCAGCACATCGGCCACGCGCGCCAGCCGCGCCGCCGGATCGAAAATCGCCAGCAGCTCCTGTTTCTCTTCAATGCCCATCTGCAGGTTCGCCGCGATCACGTCCGACAGCTTCGCCGGCTCATCCATCCGCACCGTGGCGATGATCGTTTCGTAGTTGAGTGACTGCTGCAGCTTGACGTACTGCTCGAAGAGCGAGGTCACGCGCTGCATCAGTTGCTCGACCGCGGCCGTCATCTCGAACTGCGTCTTGCCGGTGCGCACCGTGGCCACAAAAAATCCGTCGCGGTCGTTCACCTCCATCGACTTCGCCCGCTCCACGCCTTCCACCAGCACCTTGATGTTCCCGTCCGGCATCTTCAGGCTCTGCACAATGTTGCAGATCGACCCCACCTGGTAGATGTCCTTCGCCTTGGGCTCGTCGATCGCTGCGTCGTGCTGCGTGGCCAGAAAAATCTTGCGATCGCCGGTCAGCGCCTCTTCAAGAGCGCGAACGCTCGACTCGCGGCCCACCACAAACGGGGTCATCATGTACGGGAAGATGACCATGTCGCGAATGGGCATCATCGGCAGCTTGCGCGGCTCGGATTTTTCTCGGGAAGAGGTCATGGACACACCTGCGGATTAGACGCTTTCAACTGGTTCCGGCTTCAGAACCAGCCGTAAGCCTATGTTGGGATTGTACAGCGGAACCAGCAGCCGGCGAAGTTTTACGCGTATACCACAAATTGTGCACCATGCCATCGCGGGAACAGAAAATTCTGCGGAGGCCAAGCCTCTGAAGCACGGGCCGCGGCGCGTACATCAACGAGCTTCCCATGAATGAAACGTTCGGGGTTGCGCAGAAGCCCGGCTCGAAGGGAGGCGGATTTCACCCCCCGGTAGAGCCGGCATAATGATTGCGGGCTTTAGCCCGGAATGCTGCAAACAAATTGCGTGGCACAAAAACACCAACACCGAAGCCGCGACCAGGCGCCACGCTCAGTTTGCGCCGGGAATCCTTGCCGCGTCGTCGACCACGCGCACCTCAACATCGGCTTTGCGGCTTTCGATTCTCAGTCCCAGTTGCTCATCGAGCACACGCTGCCAGCCTGTGAATGCATCTATGCCCGGTTCTGGATGGATGTCGGCACTGAAGTCGTACACGCCCTCAAGTCCGGTCTTATCGAGCACCGGCGTTACTGGGCCGCCGGCTCTCACCGGCGTGCCGGGGTCCTCCGCAGCCGGGATAGAGAACTGCACGGCCAGCAGATCGGCAAATTGCCGCATCTCGCCGTGGAAATGAAAGCCCGCGCTCGCGTGAGGCGCGCCACCGGAGGCCGGCTTGATTTTGGGCCCGTCCCTCGCAACCGTCAGTTCGTAGACACGCATCGAGCGGGTTTCACTGTGCTGCTTCAGGTTGAAGCGATCCATAAGCAAGCTTTGCAGCATGAGGCCTGTTTGCGTGCTCGTTGCGCCTTCAGCAAAGCGAGCCTCAACGTCATACTCGTCGCGGTCGAGCCATGCCGGTCCAATGACCTGATCGAGCTGAAGGCTCCATGCATCGGCAACCAGCCGCTTGAGCGTGACATTTTTGCCGGTGAAACTCCCCGCCGTCCAGCTCACCTGATTGTTATAGTCCGGACCTACCCGATGCCCGCTCGGTCTTACCGAAGCCACATCGAACGCGGTGCGTGACGACTGGCACTGCACAATTGCGGCCGCGGCCAGCAGAACAATCCCGATCGCAATCTGTGGCGAACGCATGCCGTTCAGCATAAGTGCGAATCGACACCTCGGCAATGGCCAAAATTCCGGGCCGGGCGCCCTACCTCTTAATGTGAAGGCTCTTCACGCCGCTCACCCGCCATCGTCGGTGATAATGAAGCAACCCCATCCACGGAGGATTTCTTTCGATGGCAGAACCCGTTATCGCGCAAAAAGGCCCCTATCCCGTCCAGCTCGAAGCAGGAAGAAGTTACATGTGGTGTGCCTGCGGACGCAGCGCCACGCAGCCATTCTGTGACGGCAGCCACGCCGGCTCCGGCATCGCCCCCATCCACTTCCACGCCGCCGAAACCAAGACTGAATACCTCTGCGGCTGCAAGCACACCAAGAACAAGCCCTTCTGCGATGGCACCCACTCCCGGCTCTGACGGAGGGCGTCGATCCGGTGCGCAAAACGCCGCCGCATCGGCGGAGTCCGCAGCGGTTTCTTCCCCTGGGGCTCTGCCGCGGGCGGGCGGCGCTATGGCCTCATCCTATTGCTGCTCGAATGCGTGATCTTTCTCCTTGTCGGTACCGCCTGGATGAGTCTCTCCCGCACCCGGCTGCTCGACTTTTGCACCGCGTGCGCAGGCGCGCAAGCCCTCGTCCGCCAATCCGATCCCTACGATCCAGCCAACGTCCTGCGCATCTATAGGAGCCCGTTACCGCTGGTCCAGGCCCCGCGGGCTGCCCAGCCCCGTGCACTGGTCCCAACCCAGGCTCGCAAAGGTGCCGGAGTAATAGCCGCATGCGCCGTAGGTAATATCGTTGACCTGGCCATACCCCCCCACTCCGTATAGGTTGGTCAGCTCCGACGCGCTCGACGAAGCAAAGCGGCCCGCGGAGTTCACAATCCCCGCCAGCGTGGGTGATGCTGCGCTGGTTCCTCCGGCGATGTACCAGCCTGGCCCGGGAACCGCATTGGTATCGAGGATCCACAGCCCGGTATTGAGATTGGAGTCGGAGGAAAGGTCGGGAACCCCTCGATAACCCTGGAGCTGCCGCCTGAGCGCCGCCTGGTAGCTCGGCTCGGGTTCATACAGACTGATACCGCCGCCCTCATCCTGCCAGGTAATCTCGCCGATCAGGTTGCCCGTATATTCATTGCGCGCCGTCGACGTTCCGCCCGCGCACACCACGTTGGGCGAAGCGCAGGGATAAATCACGCCCGGATCGTCCCCCGCCGAGGCAAAATAAACCACCCCCGGAGTCGTGAAAAAAGCGTCCAGTTCAACCTCATCCGCGAACTCCTCGCCGCCCCAGCTCATCGACACTTCGCCTTTGCCTTTGCTGTGCGCCGGGCATGCCGCAGTTTGGCCGCATACCACCAGGTTGCTGGCCTCCAGCACCGCTGGGTAAAGGTCCGAATTATAGTTCGTGTTCGCCTCGACCAGGTAGATCTTGGCGTTCGGCGCCATGGCGTGCGCATATTCAATATCCAGCGACTCCTCGACCTCCCAGCCGCCCGTCGGATCGAGCGCCGGCTCCGTGCCGCTGGCGTAAACCACCTGGAACTGCCCCGCCTTCAGAGGCAGACCGAACTGCGCTGAGAACGCCGTAAGGTCGAAGGTCGCGGTCGGATCGTCGTAGGCGTCTACAATGGCGATGGCCTGGCTTCCGCCGGAAGGCGTATTGGTCGTCTCATTCGGATTGCAGCCGGGAATCGACGGCACCACACGGTAAATGCACGCCAGCGACTGCGGCGTCTCGTAGCCGTATCCGGGAGCTGGCGGCGCTTCATTGGGAGATACCGCGGCGCCGGCAATAAAGCGCACATTGGTATGCGCGGCCTTGCCCACGTCCCCGGCCAGGGAATGGCTCGATGCCGGAATTACCACCGTCCGCGATCGATTGGCAGCCGGACTCTGCGCAGGACCCGGCTGGGCTAACAAAACTGCGCCCAGCGCGACGAGCACCGCAGGGCACGCATTCCGCGCAACGCGGAACCGGTTGGAACAGGCAATAAGGCGTGGCAGAAATTCGACCATGGATAAAGCTCTCCTTGGATGATCTCAGTACAGTCTCGGAATGGAACATCGCAGTGCGAGGCAAAAGAGACAAACTGGAGCCCGTGATGAACGCTTCGCAGAAGAACGAAGATGTAACCGCAATCGGTTCAGGTAACATAGGCGGACAGCGCCAGGAAAGTCAAGACAGAAATCTTCTCTCGAGCCGCGCGGGCATGGGCCGCTGCCGGCTTGAGAATCCCCTCTTTTGGGGTGTCGTCGATCGACGAAAGGGGAACCGGGGGAACCCAAAAAGCAAAAGCCCTCATGCGCAATGCACATGAGGGCTGGCTGGACCAGAACTTGTCTTGACGTCCCGCGAATCGGCCGATCAGCCGGCTTTCTCGAGCAGGCACAGCGAGAGATCCCTTCGTTCCACCATCTCCCGCGTAATCTCCAGGTCGCGCACCCGCTTGTTCGAAGGCAGGTGGTACATCAGATCGAGCATCAGCTCTTCGAGAATCATGCGCAGTCCACGTGCGCCCACCTTGCGCGCCAGCGCTTCGCGGGCCACGGCGCATACCGCATCTTGGGTAAAATGCAGCCGCACATTCTCGTACTCGAACAGCCGCTGATACTGTTTCAGGATCGCATTGCGCGGCTTGGTCAGAATCTCGATCAGCGCCGCCTCGTCCAGCTCGTCCAGGATGCCCATCACCGGCAGCCGGCCCACGAACTCCGGAATCAGCCCGTACTTGATCAGGTCCTGCGGCTCGGTGCGGCGCAGCAGCTCGGTGTCGCGATGCGAACGCGAGGTCGCCGCATCGGTCTCTGCATCCGTGGTGCGGAAGCCCAGCGCCTTCTTACCCACCCGCCGGCCAACCACGCGCTCCAGGCCCACAAACGCGCCGCCGCAGATGAACAGAATGTTGGTGGTGTCGACAGCCGTGAACTCCTGGTGCGGATGCTTGCGCCCGCCCTGCGGAGGAACGTTCGCCACCGTGCCTTCCAATATCTTCAGCAGCGCCTGCTGCACGCCCTCACCGGAAACATCGCGGGTAATCGAGGGGTTCTCGTCCTTGCGCCCGATCTTGTCGATCTCGTCGATGTAGATGATGCCCTGCTGCGCGCGCGTCACGTCGCCGTCGGCGGCCTGCAGCAGCTTGAGGATGATGTTCTCCACATCCTCGCCCACGTAGCCAGCCTCAGTCAGTGTGGTCGCGTCTACAATTGCAAACGGCACATCCAGCATCTTGGCCAGCGTATGCGCCAGCAGCGTCTTGCCGGAGCCCGTGGGGCCGATCAGCAGAATATTCGACTTCGCCAGCTCCACTTCGTTGTTGCGCAGCCGGTTCATCTGCACGCGCTTGTAGTGGTTGTAAACCGCAACGGCCAGCTTCTTCTTGGTCTGGTCCTGGCCAATTACGTAGTCGTCCAGAAAGCTCTTCACTTCCTGCGGCTTCGGCAAATGGCCGGCCACCGTGGCCGGCGCGGCCTCGCCACGGTCGTCCTCCAGGATCGAGTTGCACACGGCGACGCACTCATCGCAAATGTATGCGCGAGGATAGTCGCTGGGCGACGAGATCAGCTTTGCAACAGCGTCCTGCGATTTGTGGCAGAACGAGCAGCGCAGCGCTTCTTCAGGTCCCGTGCGCGTTTTCATGGTTTCTCTCCCTTTGGACGAGCTCTTTTGATTTTTCTTTCACGAATCGAGCTACGCTACGTTCTGCTGCTTGCCTTCTAACCGCGCCAGACGTTCCAGTATCTGGCTGTAGTTCTCCATCCTGTGCAACGTGTCCATAATCTGAACCTGGTTCCGCTCCATCTTGCCCTCGAGCTTATCGAACTTGGCGTCGGCTGCATCGAACCGTTTGTCGACGTTACTTTCAAACGCCTCCAGCTTCTCTTCGAGCGCCGTCAGCCTTGCATCGATGGAACGGATCTCCGGCGTAACAAAATCCTGGATTAATTGACGGTCTTCCTCAATAAATCCCATACGCCGGAAAACTCCTCAACCCGTCTTCCGCCGCCCTACGTGCGCGGCCGGTCGATAATCTCGTCTACGATCCCGTACTCTTTCGCCTGCTCCGCGTTCATGATGAAGTCCCGCTCAACGTCCCGCTCGATCCGCTCCAGCGGCTGCCCCGTGTGCTTGGCCATGAGCGTGTTCGTAATCTCACGAATGCGCAAAATCTCCCGCGCATGAATGTCGATATCCGTAGCCTGCCCGCTCAACCCGCCCATCGACGGCTGATGGATGAGAATGCGCGAGTTGGGCAGCGCAAACCGCTTGCCCTTGTTGCCGGCTAGCAGCAGGAAAGCTCCCATGCTGGCCGCCTGGCCGATGCAGTACGTAACTACAGTGTTCTTGATGAACTGCATCGTATCGTAAATGGCCAGCCCGGCGGTAATCGAGCCGCCCGGAGAATTGATGTAAAGCGAAATATCCTTCTCCGGATCCTCGCCCTGCAGGAAAAGCATCTGCGCCACGATCAGGTTGGCAATCTGGTCATCGATCGGCGTGCCCAGGAAAATAATGTTGTCGCGCAGCAGACGGGAGTAAATGTCGTAGGCGCGCTCGCCCCGGCTCGTCTGCTCAACCACCATGGGAACCAATGCCATTAGGTTTTCTTCTCGCTCTCCCGTTGTGGGCTCATAGCCCGTTTTAACCTAGCGGCCCCATGCAATCCAATGCCGCCCACAGACAACACGACTGCCCCTTTTAGGGCAGCCGTTCATAGAGCAGATTGGCTGTTTTTTCGCGCTTCAACTGTTCCCGGATTCTAGCCAGCCCACCGTCCTGAGTCAATCGCACTTTCAGGGCATCCACCGGCTCACGGGATTGCAGTGCAGCCATTTGCAGTTCGTGGTCCATATCCTCGTCGCTGACGGTAATGTTTTCCTCACGCGCAATCCGGTCGAGCAAAATCGAGCTCTTCACCTCGGCCACAGCGCTCTCCCGCTGGGCCGTGCGCAGCCGCCCGAAGTCCATCCTGCGCATCTGCTCGGGATTCATCCCCTGCGCCGCCAGCGCCCGCAATCCGCGTTCCAGCCGTGCATCGATCTGCTCCTGCACCAGGCTCTCCGGCACCGGGAACTGGAACCGCTCGGCCAGCGCCGTAAACAGCTTCTCTTTTGTTTCGTTTTCCACCGTCCGCCGCTTCCGGTTCGCCAGGTGTTCGCGCACCCGTGTCTCCAGGTCGGCGTAGCTCTCATAGCTGCCGATCTCTTTGGCAAACTCGTCGTTCAGTTCCGGCAGCGTGCGCTTCTTAATCGCTTTCACTTCAACGTCATAGGCAACTGTCTTGCCCGCCAGGCTCGCTTCGGAATAGTCTGCCGGATACACCACCTCGACCTTCAGCTCCTGCCCCGGCTTGGCGCCGCGCAGCGCATCGCTGAATGCCGCCACTGTGTCCTTGCCGCCAATCTCCACCAGCGCGTCCTGGCCTTCGACCGGCTCCGCCGCCTCGGCCTGGATATACCCCTTGTAGCTGATCTGCGCCCAGTCGCCGTCGACCAGCGCGCGGTCTTCTTCCACCGGCTCAACCACTGCCCGCGACTCGCGCAGCCGCTCAATCTCTTCCTTGACCTCATCCTCGGTCACTTCAATCGGGGGCTTCTCGACCTTCACGTCCTTGTAGCCCTCGATCGAGAAATCGGGAATGTACTCGAAGACCGCCTTCACGTGCAGCGGCGCGCCGTCGTCCACCGTCAGCTCGGTCACCTGCGGCTGGCCCACGGGATGCAATCCCAGCTCGCTCACCGCCTGGTTGAACCGTGTCGGCAGCAGGCCGTCGATCACTTCCTTGCGAATCTCATTGGCAAACTTGCGCCGGATCACGCTCTCCGGCACCTTGCCCGGACGGAAGCCGGGAATCCGCGCGTATCTGCGATAGTTTGCAGTCACCCTGCGATAGGCCTTCGACACCTCGTCGGCCTCGACATCCAGTGTCAGCTCGCGCGTGCACTCCGGATTCAGAACCGGCCCATGCTGATGCGTGTGGCCTTCATGATCGTGATCATGATTGTGATCGTGGGTATGGCCGTGCTCGTGACCGTCGTGATCCTGAGTCCCCGTGGCCGTCTCAGGTTGGGAATTATTTTCGAGGGTGTCGGTAGAACTCAACGTTTCGCCTTCCAGGCGCTCAAGATGGCGCCGATGCAGATTCGATTCGTGGCGAATGGGTCCGTCGCAAATTCGGCCTCATGCCTGTGCGACAGCCAATTCCTTCCAACCGCCGCTCTGTGCCGCCGCTCAAGGGAAAACAGCACGTTGTGGCCGGGGAAATGCCTCATTCCATGGTAAGAGGGATTGAGGTCGGGGGTCAAACCGCACCGGCCGCATTCAGATCTCCTCGCACCGGCAAAGACACGTACCTTCCCGGTGACTCTCCAGTGACCCTGATGCGTATCCAGCCTTGCGAGTTCACTCTACCCCTGTGGAGCGCTCAAAACTTTACCTCAGAACTTCACCTGGTTGCGATAGATATACCCCATCTGCCCGTTTCCGCACACATCCGTCTGGTACCAGTTCCCTTCCGAGCCAAGAATGCGGATCGTCGTCTTCGCCGTCACCGAGCACAGCACCTTTGATCCTGTAGACGGCCCAACCCGCACATTGGTCGGTGGATCGAAGACAATCGCATACTCTGAGCTCGAAACCGCCGGATTCGAAGCTCCGGACCCGATGTCCTGCGCCTGCTGGCCTCCGCCCGCGACCGGCTGCGCCGCCGGCGTGATTCCGGACCCGGCAGGCAGCGCGGAACTGGAGCCTGGGCTCGGGTTAGACATCGCCGCAGGGGTGCCAGCCGAAGAACTGCCTGCAGGAGCGTTCGCCGGAGCCGGCGCCCCCGTCTTATTCAGTAGCAAGGCGCCCGCGATAAACAGGAGCCCCAGCGTCCCCGAAAAAATCCGCACCGGCGCGCTCTTGACCGGAGAGTCGACCTCCGCGTCAAAGATCTTGAAGTTGCCGCCGGTAATGGCGATCAGCAGCAGAACCCCGCCCAGCACCAGCAAACCAATCATGATGCTTTGCGGCATCAGTCGACCTTTCCCGGGCAACTGGTCCCGGCAGAGAGATGCACTGAGCTTAACTGAGACGATGGGCCGCTGTGTCGGAAACCGCGCCTCAAAAGCCACAGGCGCCATCCTCGGCGAGTCCTGAAAGGTTTGGCGATATGCATGTCGCCGAGTGGGAGCCCGCGGCCGTAATCCCGCCAGAAACAAGCTGAAAGCCGAGGGCCGGCGTCTACCGTTCCGCGCTCCTGGGTTTGCGCACATACGGCAGAAACCTCGGATGCGCCGCGCCGAACTGGGCATAATATGCGCGAGCCTCGCTCAGGCTCAGCTGCCCATTTACTGTCAGCCGTATCTCGGCAGCATCGTCGTCTTCCTGCCCGTCGTCCTCCCACCAGCAAACCGGACAAAGCGCAAGCGCGCCAGGCGCCTCCAGCGTCCTGTATCCGCAGCAGGGACAACGAAATCGCGTTTCAACGGTGGCCACGTTGAAATGGACGCCAACTCAACCCATGCGGTTTACCGCAAACTCGCGAACCTCTGCGCAGGGCATGCTCCGTGCCCCGCAAATTCCGCCCGCGGGAAAACCCACCCGGCCAACATACAATCGGTACGCAGTCCAAAACGGGAGCACTCATGACCTCCATCCGCACCCATCTCGCCCTCCTCACGCTGACCCTCGCACTTATCCCAGCCCGCGCACAGGCTCAGGCCCAGCCGCTCCGCGTCGCCATCGTCGGACTCGAGCATGGCCACGTCGAAGGCTTTCTCCACGCACTGCCGCAGCACAGCGACGTGCAGCTCGTCGGCATAGCTGACGCCGACTCCTCGCTCCTCGACAAATATCAGCAGAAATACGGGCTCTCGAAGACGATCCTCTACAAGAGCGAAGCCAACATGATCGAGCGCACCCACCCGCAGGCCGTGCTCGTCTACACCTCGGTCGGCGAGCACCGCCACGCCATCGGCATTGCCGCGCAATACGGGGTC
>Ga0335075_10017953_pt1 | contig 10496 bp, 10 predicted proteins | sample Lox_Sample_24_FD_206723 | JGI IMG/M metagenome (GOLD analysis project Ga0335075, IMG submission 206723) | Soil microbial communities from Loxahatchee National Wildlife Refuge, Florida, United States - Lox_Sample_2.4 | ecosystem: Environmental > Terrestrial > Soil > Wetlands | place: USA... | reverse complement strand
TGCCTTCCAGGACGTAGACGAAGGCCTGTGCGGCAGGAGGATGATTGCACAAATGCCGTCCCGGAACCCATTGACGCAGCGCGGCCATCAGGCTCATCTTTGACGCATGTGGATTCGCCTGCTCACATTGCCCACGATTCTGCTCGCCGCCGCAGTGGCTGCCGATGCGGCGGGCCCGGGCGACCCGGCGGCCGGCAAGGCGTACTTCACCGAAATGTGCATCAAGTGTCACAGCGCCGAGCCCGGTGATGGCGGTGGCGAAATCGGTCCGTCGCTGGTGGGTGTGTTCGGCCGGGCGGCGGGGGTCGGTGACAACCGCTTCGATTACAGCCAGGCCCTGAAGACCTCCGGACTCGTATGGAATGCCCGGACGCTGGATCACTTTCTGGCCGATCCCGCCACGGCCGTGCCCGGCACGACGATGCCGCTGCCGATTCCTTCGCAAAAGGACCGCGACAACGTCATCGCCTATTTCCAGTCCCTGGCCGCCGCCAGATAGTCCCCGCCCTCAGGGGAGCCGCCAGATATCGACGATGCCGGGCTGAATGCCCTGCGCGGGCGGTGATGCGGCGGCAGGAGCGCCGGGTCGCCGGCCGCCTGCGAAGCCGAAGCCGCTGATGGCGCCCTCCGGCAATGCGATGCGGTCAGCGGCGACGATCGGACTGTTCCAGTGCCCGGTCCCGCACTCCAGGTCGGCAACCGGGTTGCCGGTGGTCGCATCGAGCACGTGCAACTTGGCGCCCACCCGCGCCGGGTCATAGATGTATAGCAGGCCGCCCGCGTAGAACGGCGTATTGCCACCGGTCTTGGTATTCCAGGCCTGCTTGAGCCGATGGTCGCTGCCAAAGGTCCACGCCGTGGTGCCGCCCCGTCCGGTTGAAGCAAACAGCCAGGTGGTCCCGTTGATTTTCGCGGTCGCGGACCCGGAGAGCAGCTGTGTCTTGCCGGGCACGTCCACGATCTGCAGTTCGCCACCCTGATGCGGCGTGGTGCCCGCGATCAGCTTCATGTCGAGGAGCCGGATCGTCCCGTCCTTGCCACCCTGGGCGATGTAGCCATCACCCAGCAGTACGGGGGACGTGGAGCCCACGTCGAGATCCCGCTTGTCCAGGTCGGCGGTGTTCGTGGTCGTCCAGTTGGCCAGTATCCTGCTCGCGCTGGGATCGAGCATGACGACCGCATCGCCCCAGGAGGTCTTGCCGTCCCAGGGGCCGTTGCCGGTGGCGAACAGCAGATCGCCGCTGCCCGGGACGACGACGATGCCCGCGCGTCCCCAGATGGCGGACTGCGCCTGGGCACAGGAGGAGGGTTCGAGCAGTTCGGCGCGATCACTGCACAGCGAGTTCCAGACCTTGCGCAGGGCACCGGTCTTCGCGTCGAGGACGGCGATGTGGCCCTGGTAGGGCGGTGTATCGCCCACATAGCCGGCCGTCGGAATCAGAACGTTCCCGCGCACGAATGACAACGGCGAATCGAGCTTCTCCGTGGTCGGCATCCGGGTGACCGCCGTGCTCCACACGGCCTTGCCGTCCGCGATCGCGATCTTCGTGACCTTGCCGTCCGGGGATGCCGCATAGATGAACCGCCGGTTGGCGTCCGCGACCGGCGTCGAATTGGTGATCTGCTTGACGATCAGGCCGCGTGAACCGGCCGGCGAGCCGGTCGCCGCCGCGACTTCGTCGAAACCCGGCGGCGCGTACTCCCACAGCACCTTGCCTTGCCGGGCATCGATCGCCACCGTCCTGCCCACATTGGTGGTACCGAAATACACATCATGCGATGCGCCATTGACCTGTACATCCTTGAGGTAGATGAGTCCGGCATCGATGGGCGCCGATATCGTCACCTGCTGGCGCACCATGCTGCCGACATTGGCCGCGGTGATCCGGGTCGCCGCCAGGTTGGCATTGGTGCGCGTGTTGCTGCCGCCGAATGTCGGCCAGTCACCCGTGATGCCGCTAGACTGCTGTGACAGGCTGGCACAACTGCAGGTTGCCGCAATCGCGCAGGTCAGAAGCGCCTTGTGGACGAATCGCATGCCGGGTCCTCCTGATGGTTGGGCTGCATTCTATTGCATAGGGGAGATTGGACCATGCGCAAATTACTCCTGACGCTGGCGACCATTGCGGTCCTGCTGCTGTTGGGCTTTGCACTGTGGGTCTGGAGCCGGCCGGAACGGGGCACCACGGGCCAGGTCAGTACGAGGTTCCGGCTGCTGGGTCCCAATGATCGTATCGCGGTGGATGGCTTCGATGATCCGAAGGTGCAGGGCGTCGCCTGCCACATCAGCCGGGCGGTCACCGGCGGCATCAAGGGCGCGCTGCGCGTCGCGGAGGACACGAGCGACGTCAGCATCGCGTGTCGCCAGATTGGTCCGATCCACATCAAGGAGCGGCTGGAGGATGGCGAGACCGTGTTCGACGAGCGGCGCAGCCTGCTGTTCAAGCAATTGCACGTGGTGCGCTTCTTCGATCGCGCCAGGAACGTCCTCGTGTACGTGTCCTACAGCGATCGAGTCATCCAGGGCAGCCCCAAGAACTCCATCAGTTCCGTGCCCATCATGGGATGGGTCGCCCCTTGAGGCAACGCAGTCGCTAGGCCCGGCGCGCCTCGATGACGGCGACCGGTGAGCGCGTGGCCGTCACCCGGGCCATCTTCAGGCCCGCCTGGTGGAACAGCCCGGCATATTCCGCCGGCGTGCGTTCCTTGCCGGTGAGACACACCAGCATGTTGATGTCGAGCAGCGCCGCAAACGTCGGGCCGCCGCCCTCGACGAGCGGCAATTCGACGACGGCGACCCGGCCGTCCGCCGCCATCGCATCGCGCACGCAGCGCAGGATCCTCACGCACTCCTTGTCGTTCCAGTCGTGCAGGATGTGCTTGAGCAGATACAGGTCGCCGCCGGCCGGCACCGACTCGAAGAAGCTGCCACCGATCCGCTCGACGCGATCCGCGACGCCCAGTTCGGTCAGGGTCGGATGCGCGCGCTCCACCACGTCCGGCTGATCGAACAGCACGCCCCGGGCTTTGGGCACCCGCTTCAGCACCGCTGCGAGGAAGGCGCCATGGGCGCCGCCGACATCGACGATGCGCCGCGCGCCGCCGAAGGAGTAGGCGCGAAGGACCTCCTGCACTTCCGCTCCGGACTGGGCCGTCATGTTCTCCGAGAACAAACGTCCCTCCTCGGGGTTGCGGTCGCGGTAGTACTCCCAGGGATTGCCCATGCCGAAGACCTTTTCGAAGGCCGGTTTGCCGCTGCGGATGCAATCGTCGAGCTGGCCCCAGCAGGCCCAGTGCACGGTGTCGACCTCGGAGGCGATGGCCGCGCGCATGGACCCTGGGACACCGGAGCGCAGGCACTGGCCGAATGCGGTCAGTCCGAAGCGGCCGCCGGGATGGGCGGTGAGCACGCCGATGGAAACGACCGCCCGCATCAGCCGATACAGGGACACCTCATTGACGCCGAGTGCGGGCGCGATGTCGCGGGCGGTGCGCCGGCCCCCGGCGAGCTGATCGGCAATGCCGAGGCGTGCAACCGCACCGACCGCGCGTCCTGCCCACACGCCCCCGATGAGATCGAGAATCCTCTGCGCCGGTGTCAGGGCTCGGGTCGCGGTCTTGCGCGCTTTCGGCCGGGGCTTCTTCTTCGCGGCCTTGCGGGCGCTCTTGCTTCGGGTCGGCATCCCGTCATGGTAGCTCACAAAGATTTCGTGCAATGCGTCAATCGCCCGCGAGGGTCATTTGCGGGTCAGTACCACCACCGGGATCTCGCGTTGCGTCTTTTTCTGGTAGTCGGCATAGGGTCCGTAGATTTCCACCATCCTGGGCCACAGCGCGGCGCGCTCCGCGGCGTCCGCCGTGTGCGCGCGGGCGGCGAACTTGTCCCCCTTCACCTGGACCCGCACCTCGGGGTTCGCCTCGAGGTTCAGATACCATGAGGGGTGCGCGGGTGCGCCGCCCTTGGAGGCGACGACGACGTAATCCGGCCCCGAGCGCCCGAAGATCAACGGCAGTGTGAGCGCATGGCCCGACTTGCGCCCCGTCGTGGTCAACAGCAACGTCGGCACCATGCCCTTGCCGCCACCGCGGCTCGCGTCCCACATGTAGCCGTCGGCGCCATCGGTGGCGATGTACCGGTCCAGATGGTCCTGGATCCACGGCGGCAGTTCACGGGCCTTGTTCGTCTCGGTCATGGCAGCTCCCGGTTGTTGTGCAATCCGACGCGGCTCGACTCCCGGTACGATAACGCCGCGCCTGTCGTTATGCGACCCGCTTCAGGTGCCTTTGCGTCCGAGCGCGTCCGCCGCCTGCAGCACCTCGCGTGCCAACCGCACCCGATCCTCGAGGCTGCTCATGAGCGTTGCGGCGTTGAACATCCGCACGGCAGCAGGCAACGTCGTCATCGCCGCATCCTCCTCATCGAGCATGAAGCCGTCGATGAGATCGGCATAGCGCCGTGCGACGGCGGCCGCACTGACCTCGAACCCCAGCTCAGCCAGCATCTTCGCCGCGGGTCCCTTGATGGCCCTGCCGCCAATGATGGGCGTGACGGCAACGACCGGCGCCGCGGCGCGCCGGATGGCGGCCCGCATCCCCGGCACGGCCAGGATCGGCTCGACACTGACGAAGGGATTGGAAGGACACACGACGATGGCCCGCAGGTCCGGCCGTCCCAGGGCCTGCAGGGCCTCGGGCTGGGCGCGCGCAGCCTCGGTTCCCGCAAAGGCAAAGTCGCGCACCACGGGCTGGCATTGCCGGCGGACGAAGTAGTCCTGGAAGTCCAGCCAGCCCTCGTCGGTCAGCACGCGCGTGCGCACGGGGTCATCGGTCATCGGCAGCACCCGGGCACCGATGCCGAGCGCACGGCACAGGTGCGCGGTCACCTCGCTCAAGGTGGCACCCTGCGCCAGCCGCCGGGTGCGCTCCACGTGCACGGCCAGGTCGCGGTCGCCGAGCGCGAACCAGCCGTCGCCGCCAAGATCCCGCAGGGCTTCCATGAATGACCAGCTCTCGTCCCGCCGGCCCCAGCCCCTGACCGGGTCCGAGAGCCCGGCGAGCGCGTACATGACCGAATCCAGGTCGGGACTGATGTGAAGCCCCAGGTGCCGGAAGTCATCGCCGGTATTGACGATCACGGAGAGTTCCGCCGGCGCAAGCGCCAGTGACAGTCCGTGGGCGAGCTTGGCGCCCCCGACGCCGCCGCACAGCGCCACCACGTGACCGTTCACCGGAACAGGTCCTCGTGAGCAGGGCGAAGCAGCGCCGTGGCCGGCTGGTGTACTGCGGAGGCGCCGAGCCCGCGTACCAGGATGACCGGCCGGGCCTCGCCTGCCTGTCCCATCAGCAGCGATGCGGCGGAGGCTATTTCATCGGCGTGCCCGACGATGGAGACCCGCAAGGTCCGTCCGAACAGGTCACGGCGGCCGCGCAGATCGAGGGTTGCGGCGACGCCTGCACAGCCGATCGCAACTCCCACCGTACCCACCCGCCAGGGTCGTCCGAAACTGTCGCTGATGATGATCGCCGGTGCCACCCCGGTCCGTGCCAACAGCCGTTCCCGTAGCCGCTGCGCGCTGGCGTCGGGATCTTCGGGGAGCAGCAGCGCGCAGTCGGTGTCCGGGCCTGCCACATTGGACTGGTCGATGCCCGCGTTGGCCATGGTCAGCCCCAGCCGGTGCTCGACGATCAGCACGTCCGGCGCGGTGCGCACGATGCGCCGTGATTCGCGCAGGACCAGTTCCACCAGCCGCGGATCCTTGCGTACGATCGCGGCCACTTCCCGGGCCTTCGCACCCGGCGTCACCGTCGCGAGATCGACCTGTCGCCCTTCGGCCTTGGAGACCACTTTCTGCGCGACCACCAGTACGTCCGCCGGCTGCAGGCGCAGCCCGTCGCGCTCGAGGGCCTCCAGCGTCAGGGTCGCAAGGTCATCGCCGGGCCGTACCGGGGGAATGTCGTGCAGGGCACGCAGGTGCAGGTCGGCGGCGGAACTCATTGCCCGGGATGACCGCGCCGATCAGCCGAACCGGGCACGCAGGCGGGGCAGAACCTGCTCGGCATACAAGGTCAGGAACCGCGCCTGGTCGGGGCCCGGCGCATGAAACACCAGGTGCCTGAAGCCCATGTCCAGGTAGGGGCTGATTCGCTCCACGTGCTCCTCCGGATCCGTCGATACGATCCAGCGTTCGGCGGCGCGCTCGACCGGCAGCGCGGCCGCCAGGCGTTCGATTTCCAAAGGGTCCTCGACCGAACTCTTTTCCTCGGTGGACAGCGCCAGCGCCGCCCACTGCCGTGTGTCCTGCAGCGCCCGCGGCCCGTCGCGATCGAAGGAGACCTTCATCTCGATCATCATGTCGACATCGGCCGCCGCGCGTCCCGCGGCCTGGATGCCCGCCGCCACGTTCGGCAGCAACGTTTCCTGATACAGCTGCGGCGGCTTGCCGCTGGTGCAGATGAACCCTTCCGCAAACTGACCGGCGTACTTCGCCATCACGGGCCCGGCGCCGGCCACGTAGATCGGCGGCGGCCGTGGGGGCCGGTCGTAGATCGTCGCCTTCTCGGTGCGGTAGAACTGACCCCGGAAGCTCAGGCGCTCCTGCGTCCACAGCGTGCGGATCAACGTCAGCGCTTCCTTGAGCCGCGCGGTGCGCTCCCGGGGTTCGGGCCAGGCCATCCCGGAGGCGGGCACCTCATTGAGCGATTCGCCCGTGCCGACGCCGAGGATGATCCGCTGCGGATACATCGTCGCCAGCGTCGCGAACGCCTGGGCGATGACCGACGGGTGATACCGGAAGGTGGGCGTCAGCACGCTCGTACCCATGAGGATGCGCGCGGAACGCGCGCCGAGTGCGCCGAGCCAGGCCATCGAAAACGGCGCATGGCCGTCGTGATGGCGCCAGGGCTGGAAATGGTCGCTGATGAACACCGAATCGAACCCGAGTCGCTCGGCGAGCAGCGCATACCCGAGCAGCTCATTGGGACCGAACTGCTCGGCCGAGGCCTTGTATCCCAGTCTCAGCACGGGGCACCGGCGGCCTGCGCGTACAACGTGGTGCGCTGCCTTGCGGGTCGGCCGATGCGCTGCGCGAGCGTCGTCAGCTGCGCCGCATCCAGTTCCTGGCCGTGCACGCCGCCGGCGGCGCGCGTGATGGACTCGTTCATGAGCGTGCCGCCCAGATCATTGGCGCCGGCCTGCAGGCATCGGGCGGCACCTTCGGCACCCATCTTCACCCAGGAGGTCTGGATGTTGGCGATCAGCGGATGCAACGCCAGTCTTGCGACCGCATGCATCAGCACGGCCTCGCGCAACGTCGGGCCGGAACGCGTGCGGCCGCGGCGCCACAGGGGTGCCTCCATATGCACGTATCCCAGCGGCACGAACTCGGTCACGCCGCCGGTGCGGGCCTGCAGCGAGCGCAGCCGCAGCAGATGCCGGGCCCAATGCACGGGCTGCTCGACATGTCCGTACAGGATGGTCGCGGTGGTCCGCAGCCCGACCGCATGCGCGGTGGCGATGACCTCCAGCCATTCCTCGGTGCGCAGCTTGTCGGGGCAGATGATGTCGCGGATCTCATCGTCGAGGATCTCGGCCGCGGTGCCCGGCAGTGTCGACAGCCCCGCCTCCTGGAGCCGCTCCAGATAGGCGCGCAGCGGCAGCCCGAGCGTGCGCGCACCGTGCCGGATCTCCAGGGGCGAGAACGCGTGTGCATGCATCTGCGGCACCGCCGTCTTCACCGCGCGCAGGATGGCGAGATAGGTCTCGCCCGTGAAGCTGGGATGGATGCCGCCCTGCAGGCACACCTCGGTGGCGCCGGCAGCGGCCGCCTCGGTCGTGCGGCGGGCGATCTCACCCAGGTCCAGGTTGTAGGCCGGACCGCGCAGGTCGCTCGAACCGCGGCCCTTGGAGAAGGCGCAGAACCCGCAGTGGTACAGACAGATATTGGTGTAGTTGATGTTGCGGTTGACGACGTAGGTGACCGTTTCACCCACGGTGTCGCGGCGCAGCCGGTCCGCCGCATCGATCACCGCATCCAGGTCACGACCCTCGGCAGCGAACAGGTGGACGATGTCGCCTTCGCCGAGTTCGCGCCCCGCCCGCGCGGCTTCGAGCAGTGCGCCGGTGCGCCGGCTGACGCCGCCGCGCAGCGGACGCGTCGCGCAGGGCAGGGCGCGACCGCTGCCCGCGTGCCACAGGTCGGGTCGTGCGAAGCCGCGGCTGTCACTTGCCCGGCGGACCCGCGCAGTGATGGCCGGGTCCGTCCAGCGTTCCGGTTGCAGCGCAAAGCGCGGCCCGATCGCGAGGCGCTCCACCAGATCGCGCCCCGCCGCGGCGGTCGAGCGGGCGAGATCCGCCAGATGCGGCCAGGGCGCTTCCGGGTTGACATGATCGGGTGTGACGGGCGAGACACCGCCCCAGTCATTGATGCCGGCCCGCACCAGCAGGTCCAGTTGCCCGGGCTGCAGGTTCGGAGGGGCCTGGATCGACATTTCCGAGCCGAACAGCAGCCGGGCGAGGGCAATCGTCCACAACTGCTCCTCCAGCGCCGGCTCGGCGGCCGCCGCCATCCTGGTACCGGGTTTCGCCCGGAAATTCTGGATGATGAGTTCCTGCAGGTGGCCGTGCGCATCGTGCAGCTCGCGCAGCGCCAGCAGCGACTCCAGGCGTTCCTCCCGGGTTTCGCCGATGCCGATCAGCAGGCCGGTGGTCATGGGGATGCGCAGTTCGCCTGCGGCCTTGAGCGTGGCGAGCCGATTCTGCGGCAACTTGTCCGGCGAACCGAAGTGCGGTCCGCCGCGCTCGCACAGCCGCGTCGCCGCACTTTCGAGCATGAGGCCCATCGAGGCGCTCACCGGCCTCAGCCGCTGCAGTTCGGCGGCGGTCAGGACTCCGGGATTCAGGTGCGGCAGCAGCCCGGTATCTTCCAGGACCTGCCGCGCCATGCGCTCCAGATACTCCAGCGTGCTCGCGGCGCCCAGCGCCTCGAGCGTGCGGCGCGCAAGGCCGTAGCGGGCCTCCGGCTTGTCTCCCAGGGTGAACAGCGCCTCCTTGCACTGCGCCCGCTGGCCGGCGCGCGCGATGGTCAGCACTTCCGCGGGGGTGAGATAGGCGCTCTTGAGATGGCGGGGTGCCTTGGCGAAGGTGCAGTAGTGGCACACATCGCGGCACAGCTGGGTGAGGGGAATGAACACCTTGCGTGAATAGCTCACGGTCTCGCCGAAGCCGGCGAGCGTCAGCGCCTCGGCGGTGGGCATGAGTTCGGCCGCCGGCGCCGTGACGAGCATCCGGGCGTGCGCGGCGTCCGGCCTTCGCCCGGCTTCGATCTCCCGCCGCAATGCGCTCAGGCCTGGAGGCGCGTGTGCCATGCGGGCTCCTTGAGACGCTCGAGATCCTCGGGCGAGTCCACGTCGAACTCCAGGCCGGCGCATGGCACCACGTGCGGGTCCAGCCCCAGGCCACGGGCCTGTTCCAGGTGCAGGCGCCGGCTGTCGAGTCCGAAACGGAACCGGAACGGCCGTGGCGAGTTCAGGTACAGCGCATTCGTTCCCACGCCGGCGGCGTCGGTCGCGATCGCGAATCCGCCGCTGCGGCCGGCCCGCACCAGCGCATCGATGTCCATGGCGGTAACCTCGGGCAGGTCCGCGGGCAGCACCACCAGTTCGTGACAGCCGAACTGGTGCAGCACGCGCTGCGCTGCCGACAGCGACTCATTCAGACCGATGCCGGCGTCGGCCAGGACCGGGATGTCGGCGGGCACGCTGTCGCGCTCCGGGCTGACCACCACGATCTGGCGCAGGGTGCGCGCGGCGCGCGCGGCACACAGCACCGCATCCAGCATGCCGCGCACCAGTTCCAGACGTGCCGCGGGCGCCAGGACTTCCGCGAGGCGGCTCTTGCACCGCGCCCGCGCCTTGATCGCAATCAGGGCGCAGCTCATGGGCAGCCCCGGGCGCCGCCCGGCGCGAGCAGCGCCAGCAGCCGCTCATCGGTCGTTCCCTGGCTGCCGATCGCCTGTACGCAGACGTGGTCGGCACCGGCCTGCCAGTGTTGCTCAAGGCGCGTGCGAATGGCCGCTTCGTCACCCCAGGCGATCACGGCATCGATGAGGCGGTCGGAGCCGTCGGCGGCGAAGTCCGCATCCGTGAAACCCAGACGCCGCCAGTTCTCCACGTAGTTGGGCAATCCCAGGTACAGCGACAGGAACCGGCGCGCGGCGGCGCGGGCCTTCGTGGCATCGGTCTCGAGTATGGCTGCCTGCTCCACGCACAGGAGTTTGCCGCGGCCGAGGAGGGCGCGCGCCCGCAGCGTGTGCTCCGGCGTAACGTTATAGGGATGCGCGCCATCGGCGTCGCTGCCGGCAAGCTCGAGCATTTTCGGCCCGAGCGCGGCCAGCACGGTCCGTGGGGCGCTCGCGGGCGCCGGCGCCTTGTAGGGAGCCTGCTTCATGCCGGCCAGATAGGCCCGCATGGTCGCCACCGGCTTGCCGTACTCGTGATGG
>Ga0335075_10017952_pt1 | contig 10496 bp, 6 predicted proteins | sample Lox_Sample_24_FD_206723 | JGI IMG/M metagenome (GOLD analysis project Ga0335075, IMG submission 206723) | Soil microbial communities from Loxahatchee National Wildlife Refuge, Florida, United States - Lox_Sample_2.4 | ecosystem: Environmental > Terrestrial > Soil > Wetlands | place: USA: Florida... | reverse complement strand
GAGTTGAAAACCGTCCGTCTGTCCAGCCCCGATGAAATCCTCGACCAGCTGCCGCAACTGGAGCAGGAAGCCGATTTCATTGTCGCCGATGGACCGGGCAGCAATACCGAAACCAGCCGCGCCTTGTTGCTGCGCGCCGACCTGGCCGTAGTGCCGTGCAAAGCCAGCATGTTGGAAGTCCGCGCCCTGGCCCAGGCCACCAAGGCGCTCAAGCACGCCCAGGACATCCGCAAAGGCCAGCCGCAGGCGCTGATCGTGCTCAGCATGGTCGGCAAGACATATCGGCTAACGCAGGACATGAAGGATGCCGCTTCAACATTGCGGCTGCGCATGGCCAAGACCGCCATCACGCTCAAACAAATCTATGCCGACGCGCCGGGACAGGGCACCGTCGTCTGGCACCTGGGCGCCCGCGGCCGCGAGGCCGCCCAGGAAATGCGCGCCTTGTTCCGCGAAACTTTGCCCGAAGCGCTTGCCATAAAGACAGCGCGGAGGCGCGGCAAAACCGCAACGGGATAACGGGGAGAGAAGGGGAGAAGAGTTATGGCAGCACGCCGCCCACTGGTAGAAGGCTTGAAAGCTCAAAACGCCGTAGAACGCTCTCTCGAAGAAGAGTTCATCTACAACGGCGGTCCCAAATCAGAAACCGCGCCGAAACCTCAGCCCGTCGCACCGGCTTCCGAGCCAGGGGCAGGGAAGGGGCGAGCCGAAAGTTCCGCCGGCCGCGTGCCGCTAACCGTCCGCTTTCGGGCCGATTATGCCGCGGCCCTCAAACGCGCATCGCTCGAACGCCAGCTACAGGGCGTACTACCCAACACGCTCCAGGACATCCTGGAAGAAGCCCTGGAGCCGTGGCTGCGCGACCACGGCTGCTTGCCGTAAGCAAGCGCCATGACCAATCCCACCAAACCCCGCCGCCAGCTACGCAGCCTGGAAAAGCTCCTGGATGTTTCAACGGACATCCGCACGCATCCGCCGGAACGCATTGACTTCCTGCACACCATCCAGTGCCAGATCGGCATCCCTTACAAAAACCCCGGCGACCAGGTGCGCGAGTGGGATCGCAAGCAAGGCAACGCCTCGCTGCGCATCGAAGCCGGCTCGGCCATCGACCCGAAGACGGGAGAGTTCGTCAAGCTCGGATTGCCCTATGGCGAGAAACCCCGCCTGGTTCTCATCCACCTGGCCAGCGAAGCGGTCAGAACCGGCCAGCCGATCGTCGATGTCGAAGGTTCCATGACCGGCTTCGCCCGTTCGCTGGGCCTGGAGACCAACGGCCAACAGCTCAAGTCCCTGAAAGATCAGCTCGCCCGCCTGGCCTCGGCCACCGTGCGCATGGGCGTGGTGGAGGAGGGGAGGGCGGTCCAGGTTAACACACAGTTTGTCTCCGCCTTCGATCTGTGGTTCCCCAAGCAACACGACCAGCGCATCCTCTGGCCTTCCACCGTCCGCCTGAGTGAGGAGTATTTTCAGAGCCTGGGCAAGCACGCCGTGCCGCTCGATCACCGGGCTGTGGCGATTCTGGCGTCGTCGTCGATGGCCCTGGACGTGTATGTGTGGCTGGCGCAGCGTCTGCACCGCGTGCCGCCGGGCAGGCCGCAGCAAATTACCTGGCTGGCTTTACACGAACAATTCGGTCAAGGTTTCGCACGGCTGCGGGATTTTCGCCGCCAGTTCTTACAGACCTTGCATCACGTCCAGGCAGCCTATCCCCATGCCCGATTAATCTCTTCCGAGGTTGGCCTGACGCTGGAGCATAGCCCGCCGCCAGTGCCCTCCCGGTACACCAGCGTACTTCCCAAAGCATCTTCCCATGCCGCCGGCCCAGGCCACGGTAAGTTGGTCGCGCCTCCCATCGCCACGCAGCCCACAGGCGCCGCCGTGACGGACGAGGCGGGGAGGGGAGATGACACGCCGGATAAGCCTTTGAATTCCTGTACTAGCGAAGCGGTAAGTTAGTCGCGCCGCCACGCAGCCCAAATGAAAGGCACGGTAAGTTGGTCGCGCCTGCTGTCTCGCTAAACCGCAGTTTCCGCGAGTTGTAGGCAAATGGTCAACGTTGAGGGTGGCCAGTAAGTCTTTGAATCGTTGTGCGTAGTTACGGTAAGTTGATCGCGCTCCGATCCTGTGGATAAATGGCCAGACGGAAAAAGTTATCCACGGTAACTTGGTCACGGAGTCCACGGTAACTTGGTCGCGGCCTTGTCGGAAAACTGCGGGTTCGGGCACGGTAACTTGGTCGCACAAACCTATATATAAATACCTATATCTTTCCTACCTATAGCTTATCGGCGCATTTCTGTGGAAAACTTGCAGCAGCAATTGACCGCGAACGCACGGCCGATTAGACGCAATCCGACATGGCATTCAGGAAGAGAGGGGACGGATGCCCCTATTCGCCATTTAGAAAGCCCAGAGAAGAGTAAATCGAACTCCAAGCCCCCTCTCTTCAACCAACGGCTGGCAATCCCTCTCTACGGCCTTCTAATCGAGATTTGATGACATCGTTTCTTCTTCTGGGCGCATTCCCGAATAGACCGCCGCGCCGTTAAGAAGCGCTGGTCGGCCGCATCAGCGGGCGTGTGACCTGTGCGGGAAGGCACGCCGCGTAAGTGACGGCGCCACCGCTCGCGAGACCCGTTTCCAAAAAAACTGAACATCCGTCCTTGACTGATGTATCACGGAATGATTCACTATTTCAGGCAGGCGGAGGGCGGCGACATGCGTTACAAGCGCTATCGAGACATCGAGCAACGGCTGAGTGAGATACTTCGTATGATCCGCAGTGGGCGGCACACCACACGCACACTCGCGTCTGCCCTGCATGTCTCCAGACCGACCATCGCCCGCGACATCGGTGCCCTGCGCGAGCGCGGATACGCGATCCGTGCCGTAAGGGACGCCGAGAGTTGGGCTTACGAGCTGACTGGCGAACCGGCATCGGTGCCCCTAAGTTCAGGGGGCCACCAGCCATGACCGCAGCGACAGCTACAGACTGGCGGAAGGATTTCGGCATCGCCGACAAGCGGCCCCCGGAATTCTTTTCCAGCGTGGATCAGCTGGATGATGCGGCCGGAAAGGCTGCCCAGCCCCATGCCTTGCGCCGTGCCTTCGAGCAGCTCGGCATCGACGGGGTACTCTGCCAAGAGCGCGCTGGCCGCGATGAGGGCCTTCAGCCGGTCATCTACTTCCAGCAGGTCAAGAAAATCGCCCCGGCCGAGATAGCCGAGATTCACCGCTCCTTCTGGAACCAAGGCGTTGCCCCGGTCCTCGCCGTCATCGCTCCCGACGAGGTTCACGTCTATTCTGGGCTTGTTCCGCCAGAGGCCGCTCCTACCGGCTTGGGCACGGCTTCCGGTTTGGTTGAAACGCTAAGGCGCGTCGAAGACCGGCTTCGGGCTTTTATTCTGTCAGTCGAATCCGGCGAGTATTTCCACATCCACCGCAAATCATTCGACCCGCATCGGCGCGTGGACCGGGACTTGCTTCGTAATCTCAAGAAGGCAAGGGAGAAGCTCGCCCAGGTTCCCGCCGCCAGACTGGAGCCGCAGGTTCTCGATGCGCTCCTTTGCCGATTGGTTTTCACCTGCTACCTTTTTGACCGGGGCATCATCGATCGCGACTACCTCAAAGCGCACCGCATTCACGGTTCAGACCATCTGAGACATCTCCTCGCCAAGAGACCAAAAACCGACGCCAAGGACGACCTGTACAAACTGTTCCGCCAGCTTGGGACCGACTTCAATGGCGACCTGTTCAGCGCTGATCTCGAAGCCGAAAGCCGGCAGGTAAGAGTGGAACACCTGGAAATCCTGGATCGGTTCTTCCACGGCACCGATGTGCAATCAGGGCAGCAGGCTTTCTGGCCTTATGATTTCGGCATCATCCCGATTGAAACCATCAGTGCGATCTACGAGCATTTTTTGAAAGCGTCAGGGGTTAAGAAAAAAAAGGAAGCAGGCGCCTTTTACACGCCACGGTTTCTGGCAGAGTTTGTTATCGACGTGGCCTTGCAAGGCGAGACATCGCTGCTTGACAAGCGGTATCTCGATCCCGCTTGCGGATCAGGAATTTTTCTGGTCGGACTTTTTAACCGTCTCGCCGAAGAATGGAAACTGAAGAACCGTGGCGCGCGTTATGACAGCCGCGCTAAAGGTCTCATGCAGATTCTCCGCAACAACCTTTATGGCTTTGACTGCAACGAAACCGCCTGCCAGATCACGGCATTCAGCCTCTACTTGGCCTTCCTGGATCAATTGTCGCCTCCCGACATTCAGAAACTCCTCGGCAAGTGGGAACGCCTTCCTCACCTGGTTGGAGAGACGATCCAGTGCGCCGACTTCTTCACGGATGATGCTCACCTTCCCAATAAAGCCGACATCATCGTCGGCAATCCCCCTTGGGGCAGTGTGAGAGACCGAAAGGCGCCGGCTGTGAGCTGGTGCGCCGAGCGAAACTTGCCGCAGCCCGACCGTCAGATGGCAACTGCCTTCATTTGGAAAGCGCCTTCTCACTTAGAAGACGGCGGCAAAGTGTGCCTTGTCCTTCCGCATGGAACGCTGTTCAATCACAACGACACGGCGATCCGCTTCCAGCAAGCATTTTTCCGCAGCCATGCGGTGGATCGCGTTGTCAACCTGACCGACTACCAGTTCTTCTTGTTCGAGGAAGCGAAGGCACCCGCCCTTGTCATTCGTTATCGCAAAGAGAAACCAGCTGATAGCTCGCACGCCATTGACTACTGGGCACCCAAGACCGATTGGGCTGTCACTCGCGCTGAAATTGTAAACATTCTGCCGCAGGACCGCTCGCGATTTACTGTCCGAGAGGTACTCGATGACCTGAAAGGGCAAGATGCGCCTCTGCTTTGGAAAGAGAGATTCTGGGCAACTCCGCGCGATTGGCGGCTGCTCGATCGGCTTTCGCTCATGCCGCGGCTGCGGGACATCGTTGGTCAACCTGGACGCGGTACGCCAAAGCGGTGGTTAATTGCCGAAGGTTTTCAACCTCTTGGCGAGAATGATGACCCTACGAAAGCACAAACACTGACTCTCCCGTCGCGGATGTTCGTTGAGGCAACGGCAAAAGAATTGATCCTTTTTCTCCTGGAGGACGACTGCAAGCGATTGCCCTCACAGCAAATCAGTGTCCGCGCACGTTCAAACAAGAATATTGAGGTGTTCAAGGCTCCTCACGTCCTTGTGACTAAAGGCGTGGCGAAGAAATCCTCCCGCGTCGCGTTTGCTGATTTTGATGTGTCATTTCGCCATGCGCTTCGTGGCATTCACGGCCCTAAGGCGGATCGTCACCTTCTAATTTTCTTGGCTGCCTACCTTCGGTCGGACCTGGCGCGTTATTTTCTCTTTCACACGTCCTCGAATTGGGGAGTAAGCCGCGCCGAAGTCCACGTCGAAGAATTGCTTCGACTACCTTTCCCCTTGCCTGACGACACTCATGATCCGAAGCGCTGCCAAACCATCGTCCACGAGATTACTGGCGCTGTGATTAATTCGGCAGGAGAAGCATCACGCAACTTCGCCGACCGCGAGGGAATCGTGCGGCGCACGCAGAAATCAATTGACAAGCTGATTGAAGAATACTTCGACATCGACGACATCGAGCGGATGCTGATTACCGACACGGCCAAGATCATCATTCCGAGCGTTCGGCCATCGCGTGGAAAACCAAATGTGCCGACTGTGCAGCCCAGCACTGGAGCGCTTCGTAACTCCTACACCAAACTGCTTTGTGAGCGACTGAATAGCTGGGCGAAGCAAGAGTATGAGGTCCACGGCAAAGCGATGGGCAACTCCTTCATTGGCGTTGGGTTGGTTGTTCTCGAAAAAACCAGGCGAGGAGACAATCCGACTGAGCTTTTTGCCGCCGATGGTGAAATCTTGAAAACCATCGACAACCTCCAGCGCACCGCCGCCAGGGGGCACGGCACTTTTGAGCTAATGCGTGGCGCTAAGGTGTTTCACGGAAATCTCCTCTACATTACCAAACCGCTCGGACAACGGTTTTGGACAAACACGGCCGCTCTCAACGACGCCGACGAGATTGCAGCCACAATCCTCACCCAGTCGGCTCGGGAGGGAGCATGACGGTAGGAGACCCTGCGTATTGGGATGACTTCTTCCAGCAGAATCTGATACCCGCCGTACTTTCCCACGTTATCGAGATCTGGGAGCAGATGCCAAAGCCGGGGCCATCAGAGCTAGAGGATGCGATTTCAGACAAGCTGTATTCGGCGCTGGTGAACGCTAAGCGTCGAAGCGACTTTCCTTTTCTAATTCGTCGTGAGGATTTGGAGTTCGATACGGACTTGGCAAAGGAAACGGGGAGGAAAGACATCGTGTTTTTTCCGTCACTCCAGGAGCAGGACATTTACCTTTGCCTTGAGGCTAAGCGTCTGAACGCGATGATTTCCAGAAGACGAGAATCGCTCGCCGACAAGTACGTCACGGAAGGGATGCAGCGATTTGTAGACGGCAAATATGCTCGATTTGTTCGGCACGGTGCCATGCTGGCTTACGTGCTTGATGGAGACATCGATCGCGCTATGAACAATGTCGAGAATAACATCCGTAGCCGCTGCGCTCAGCTTCGCATGGATAAAAATGGCGGTTTCCTCGCTTCAACGGTTCGCCCTGACGACCCCCGGACGAAGGAAACACGCCACCGCCGAGCGCACGAGAGGGTGATCTTCCGCATTCATCACCTCTTCGTCGCTGGCGAAGGCACTGTTCAGACCGCGCACAGCAGGAACTAAGCTAACCTTAAAGGAACCGAGCGTCATCATGCCCAGAATCTTCGACAACATTGAGCAAGACCTACTCCCGGCCCTACAGCAAACGCTGGAAGTAACCGACCGGGCGGATTTTTGCGTCGGCTACTTCAACATGCGTGGCTGGAAGACCCTGGATCGCTTCATCGAGCGCTGGTCGGGGGGCCAGGGCAGCTGTTGCCGCTTACTTGTGGGTATGCAGCGATTGCCCGCTGAGGAATTGCGTGCGGCCTTGGGCATGATCCACCGTGACGAAGAAATCGACAACCAGACCGCACTCCGATTGAAGAAGAGGCTCGCTGAGGAATTTCGAGAGCAGCTGACCCTTGGAACACCGACGAACGAAGACGAAGCCTGTTTGCGGCGGCTGGCAGGCCAGATCAAAGCAAAAAAGGTTGTCGTCAAGCTGTTTCTGCGCCACCCGCTCCACGCCAAGCTCTACTTACTATTCCGCCCAGACCCTATCAACCCCATTGTTAGCTACCTGGGCAGCAGCAACCTGACGCTGGCTGGACTATCCGGCCAAGGCGAACTGAACGTGGATGTGCTGGACCATGACGCCTGTAAAAAGCTGTCCAAGTGGTTCGAGGACCGCTGGGATGACCGCTGGTGCATCGACATTTCCAGCGAATTGGTACAGATCATCGAGGAAAGCTGGGCGCGCGAAGCCCTCATCCCACCGTACCACATCTATGTCAAGATGGCTTACCACTTGTCGCAGGAAGCCAGGGCCGGACTCACCGAGTTCAGCATCCCGGCCGAGTTTCGCCGCAAGCTCTTCGAGTTCCAGAATGCCGCTGTTCGTATCGCGGCCCGGCATCTCAATAAACGCGGCGGCGTCCTAATCGGCGATGTAGTCGGCCTGGGCAAGACGCTCATGGCTACCACCCTGGCCCGCATCTTCGAGGACGATTTCGGCTTGGAAACGCTCATTCTCTGCCCAAAGAACCTCGTGCCCATGTGGGAGGATTACCGGGAGCGATACCGTTTACGAGGCCGCGTCCTGTCCATGAGCCGGGCCATCAAGGAGCTACCAAAGCTACGCCGTTACCGACTCATCCTGATCGATGAAAGCCACAATCTTCGCAACCGCGAGGGTAAGCGCTACCGCGCCATCCACGAGTATGTTCGGGAAAACGATAGCAAGTGCATTCTCCTTTCGGCCACGCCCTACAACAAAACGTACCTTGACCTGGCAAGCCAGCTCCGGCTCTTTGTTCCCGAAGACCATGATCTGGGCATCCGGCCGGAACGCCTGCTGCGCGAACTCGGTGAAACTGAATTCATCCGCCGGCACCAATGCTCCGTTCGGTCGCTTGCCGCCTTCGAGAAGAGTCCTTTTTCCGACGATTGGCGCGAACTCATGCGGCTGTACCTAGTCCGCCGCACCCGCACGTTCATCAAGGAGAACTACGCCGAAACCGACCCCAGCAACGGTCGAAAATTCCTGACATTCGAGGACGGCACCAGAGCCTATTTCCCGGATCGCGTGCCGAAAACGGTCAAATTCAAGATCGGCAAACCAGACCAGGATCAGTACGCACGCCTCTATTCCGACGAGGTGGTAGACATCATCAATCACCTGAATCTGCCCCGCTACGGGCTGGGAAACTATCTCGCTCCATCTCCGCACGAGCCGCCGACGCAACCCGAGAACAAGGTCATCCAGGATTTGTCGCGCGCCGGCAAGCGGCTCATGGGATTCTGCCGCACGAACCTCTTCAAGCGTTTGGAGAGCAGCGGGCAAGCGTTTCTGCAATCCGTCGAGCGGCACATCCTGCGCAACTACATCTACTTGCACGCAATCGACAAAGGCTTGCCACTCCCCATTGGCACTCAGGATGCCGAGATGCTCGATCCGGGCATTGCCGACGAGGAGGCGCTGTTTGCGGAGGACGATGAGGAGAACGGCGCCAGCGCCGATCAGTCGAACGCGAACACGCTCCGCACGGATGCCGACTTCCAAAAGCGGGCAGCCGAGATTTACGAAGCCTATTCCTCGCAGTGGAAGCGACGGTTCAAGTGGCTGAAGCCCGGCCTGTTCGTGCCGCAGCTTGCCGCCGATCTTCGCCAGGACATCAAGGCGTTGCTGAAAGTGCTGAAGCTATGCGGCGACTGGGACGCCAGCAAAGATGCCAAGCTCGCTGCGCTGGTGAAATTGCTGACTGACAAGCAACCGAAGGACAAGGTGCTGGTTTTCACCCAATTCGCAGACACGGTTCACTACCTGGAGAGGGAACTGCGGAACCGGGGCATTACCCGCGCCGCCGGCGTCACTGGGGATGACGAGAATCCGACCGCCTTCGCTTGGCGTTTCAGCCCCGTCAGCAACGACAAGCGAGGCCAGGTGACAGCTGACCAGGAACTCCGGGTGCTTATCGCCACCGACGTGCTGAGCGAAGGGCAAAACCTTCAGGATTGCTCCGTGGTGGTCAATTTCGACCTGCCCTGGGCGATCATCCGCCTCATCCAGCGGGCTGGCCGTGTGGACCGCATCGGCCAACGGGCAGAAAGCATCCTGTGTCATTCTTTCCTGCCTGCCGATGGCGTCGAACGCATTATCCGGCTCCGCTCCCGCGTGCGCCAGCGCCTCACGGATAACGCCGAGGTGCTGGGGACCGACGAAGCATTCTTTGAAGGCGACGTTCCGAATCGCATTCTCGACCTGTTCCACGAGAAGGCCGGCATCCTCGACAGCGAGGCCGAGACCGAAGTGGACCTGGCCTCTTACGCCTACCAAATCTGGAAGAACGCCATCGCCGCAGACCCGAATCTGCAAAAGACGATCCCGGAACTGCCGCCTGTCGTCTTTGCCACGAAACCCCATCAGCCCACCGACAAGGAACCAGCCGGTGTATTGGTCTACCTAAGAACTGCCGAAGGCAACGACGCCCTGGCCTGGATCGACCAGAAAGGTAACAGCGTCACCGAATCACAGTTCGCCATCCTCAAAGCAGCTGAGTGTGCCCTGAACACGCCGGCCCTCCCGCGCCAGGACGATCACCATGCCCTTGTCGAAAAGGCCGTGGAACTCATCGTCACAGAAGAAAAAACCGTCGGCGGCCAGCTAGGGCGGCCCTCTAGCGCCCGCTTCCGCGCTTACGAGCGTCTAAAACGCTACGCGGAGCAGGTAAAAGGAACGCTCTTCGAGTCGCAAGAGACGCTGCGTGCCATCGACGACATCTACCGCTACCCGCTCCGCCCGACCGCCATCGACACACTGAACCGCCAGCTTCGCTCCGGCATTACGGACGACGATTTGGCCAAACTCGTCGTAGCCCTCCGCGATGAGGACCGGCTCTGCCTCGTTCACGAGGAGGAGCAAACGCACGAGCCGCGTATAATCTGCTCCTTGGGGCTATCCGGTGCTTTGAAAAGGTAATAACCTATGTCGCTCAACGTCGCGCGCCTTCGTCAATGTCTTCAGAGCTTCGATTTCCGCCCGCTCTTCATCCAGGAGCTTGGCTGGGACAAGCACTCCGCCAGCGTGACGGTCGCAGTAGACGGGCAGACCTTCTGCCTGCAACCCATTGCCGAGAAGCGGGGATTCCAGGTTTTTGAGTGCCCTCCGGGCAGTACCGGCACGGTCCCCGATCATCCCATCCGCAGCAGGGCCCACGCATCACCGCTTCTCCAAGATACCGTCGCCTCGCAGGATTTCTTCGAGAAAACTCGGGTCCAAGGCGGCTGCGAAGCGTTTCCTGGCAAT
>Ga0335075_10017951_pt1 | contig 10496 bp, 7 predicted proteins | sample Lox_Sample_24_FD_206723 | JGI IMG/M metagenome (GOLD analysis project Ga0335075, IMG submission 206723) | Soil microbial communities from Loxahatchee National Wildlife Refuge, Florida, United States - Lox_Sample_2.4 | ecosystem: Environmental > Terrestrial > Soil > Wetlands | place: USA: Florida... | reverse complement strand
GGGCAGCCCGTCCCCGCGTTCCTGGTGAGCCCCCCGGTCGCGATCACGGCGCCACGGACGATCACGGCTGCGGCGACGCAGATCCAGTACACACAGCGGGTGGTGCTGAACTTCAACGGGCTCAGCTGGCCGCACGTCTCGGTGGCCACGCTCGTCCCGGCCAGCCCGGTCCCGGTCCCGGCTTCGGCCTTCGCCTGATCGGCACAACTTATTTCCGGGCTGCCGTCGATCCGGCGTGCCCCCGTTCGAAGCACAGGTGAAGCCACCCCGCCCGGGGAGGCATCAGCTGAAGGGGACATGCAAAATGACCAGAACACTCAGCGTCATGCGGCGGCCGGACCACGGGCCGGCACCGGCCTCTGGGCGCTCCGGCGGCCAGACGGATGCCGTCACCCGCACCACCAGGCTGCTGGCGGGCTGCGGTGTCGTGGCCGGGCCGTTGTTCATCGTTGCGGCCCTGGCCCAGATCCCGGCCCGGCCGGGCTTCGACCCAGCCCGCGACGCCATCAGCCTGCTGAGCATCGGCCGCCTGGGCTGGATCCAGGTCAGCAACTTCCTGGTCACCGGGGCGCTGTACGTCGCCTGCGCGGCCGGCATGCGGCGCCTCGTGCGCACCGGGCCAGGCCGGCGGTGGATCCCGGCGCTGCTGTACGTGTGCGGAGCCGGAGTCGCCGGCGGCGGGTTGTTCCACCCAGATCCCGGTGACGGCTTCCCGCCCGGCACGCCGTCCGGGGCCAGCGTCGTCAGCAGCTGGCACGGTGTGCTGCACCAGGTCTGCGGGATGTCGGCGTTCCTCGCGCTGATCGCGCTGTGCTTCGTCTTCGGCCGCCGGTTCGCCCAGTCTGGCCAGCGCCGCCTGGCGATCGGCTCGCGCATCGCCGGCACCATGTTCGCCGTCGCGCTGCCCGCATCCGGCGCACCCGGCGGCGCGCTCACGCTGTGCGCTGGCGTGGCGATCGCCATGTTCTGGACCGCATTCGCCTCGGCCAGAATCATCTCTGCGGGAGAGCTATGACGTACCAGGCGTATCTCGGCTCATGGCGACCTCGGAGCGCTTCGACGTCGGCATCAAGCTGAGGGGCACCGCCCCGGCCGGCCGGCTGACCCCGGCGGGCAGCTGGAACCGCACTGTCTTGGTTCGCTGGGCCGAACCGGGCCGGTCAGATCAGCGCGATCCACCGAAGACCCGGCCGGTTTTCGCCCTTATGCTCGGCTGCCATGGCAACATCGCGCGAAACGCCGACCACCCCATTCAAGAGCTGGATCGAGCGGGCCGAGGCCCTCGGCGGCCGGGGCCGATTCGAGATCGGCGTGCCGATGCGCGACGGCGTTGAGCTGGCCGCCGACGTCTACCTGCCGGAGGGCGCGGAGGCCGAGCCGGTGCCGGCCATCGTCACGCTGACGCCGTACGGCAAGGACAGCGAGACGCTGGTCAGCGACGAGGCCTCGCTCTACCAGTCGAACGGCTATGCGTTCGTGGCCGCCGACGTGCGCGGGCGGGGCAAGTCGGAGGGTGAGTGGCTCGCGTTCGTCAACGACGCGCCGGACACCCACGACGTGATCGAGTGGGCCGCCGCCCAGCCGTGGTGCAACGGGAAGGTGGGCACGACCGGCCTGAGCTACATGGGCTGGGTGCAGTGGGCCGGGGCCTCGCAGCGCCCGCCGCACCTGCGCGCGATGGTCTCCACGTCGGCGGCCGGGCGCTGGCAGCAGGAGATCCCGTACACGAACGGGGTCTTCCAGCTCTACTTCGCCTGGTGGGCGTACTCGACCAGGCGGAGGATTCTCGATTTCTACGGGCTCGAGCACTCCGACTGGGACCAGATCCTGCGCACGCTCCCGTTCGAGGCCATCGGCGAGGTCATCAACGCGACGGGCCCGAACTGGGAAGACCTGTGCAGCCACGACACGCTGGACGGCTACTACCGGGCGCTGCGGTATGACGACCGCTACAACGAGATCGACGTGCCGTGCCTGCACGTGACCGGGTGGTACGACCTGGAGGACCTGCTCGGCGCGTTCCATCACTACGAGCACATGAGCGCCGAGTCACCCGCGCGCGACGCGCAGTACCTGCTCGTGGGGCCGTGGAGCCACGTCAAGTCCCGGCAGCCCGACTCCGACTGCGGCGGCGTCGAGTTCGGGCCCGCCGCCGCGCACGACATGGATGCCGAGCACCTGCGCTGGTTCGATCACTGGCTCAAGGGCCGCGACAACGGCCTCGCCGGCGTCGCCCGGGTCCGGGTCTTCGAACCGGGCCGGAACGCGTGGCGTGGCGCGTCGGGCTGGCCACTGAGCGACTCGGAGTCGGTGCTCTACCTTGCCCCCGGTGCGGCGCTGACCGCCGAGCGCCCGGAGGCCGAGTCGGCGGACGAGTACCGCTACGACCCCGAGAACCCCGTGCTCACCGGGCTGGACGTGCGCAAGTACCCGTTCGAGGACGTGCCGCTCGACCAGACGGGCAACGAGGCTCGCGACGACGTCCTGTGCTACACCAGCGAGCCGGTCACCGAGCCCGTGACCGTGTCCGGCTGGGCGTCGCTCGAACTGCACGCCAGCTCCGACGGAGACGACACCGACTGGCACGTCAAGATCACCGACGTCACCCCGGATGGCCGGTCGCTGCGCGTCACCCAGGGCTGCCTGCGGGCGGCCTGCCGAGACTCCCTGGTGAAGCCGGAACCCCTGGTACCCGGGGAGACCTATCAGTTCAACGTGGAGCTGTGGCCTACCCATCACGTGTTCCTGCCCGGCCACCGCATCCGGGTCACAGTGACCAGCAGCGACTTCCCGTGGTTCGCGCGGAGCCTGAACCAGTTCGGCCCGGTGCGCTCGCAGGGTCAGCCGCGGGTCGCGGTGAACACGGTGCGCCACGGTGGCGCGCACGCCTCGCGGCTGGTGCTGCCGGTGGATTCCGGCGCGCCGGGGCAGGCGGGCTGAGCGCGCGCTCAGTCGTAGGAGTACGGGGCGGTCGCGATCCCCGCGGCCAGCGTCAGCAGCGCCCGCAGCAGGCGGTAGAGCTCGGGATAGTCGGCCGAGGTGTACTCGGTCTCGCGCGGCGCGACCCGCTTGATGCCCGGCAGGTCGGCGACCTGTGCGGCGATGCTGGTCGAGTTCCAGGCCACCCGCAGGGTCGTCGGCGCGTCGACGCGGTACGGCGAGTACTTTCCCTCGCCAGCCGCGACGCTGGCGATCGCGTTCCTGGCGGCGTCACGGACCAGCCCCTGGGCGACCTCGGGATGCGGCGACATCGCGGTGTACTTGTCGATGGCCTCCTTGACCTGCACTGCTTCGACCGTGCCGAGCGTCTCGCGGCCCTCGGCGCACAGCACGTCGTCCCCGGCGATCAGGACCACGGGGACACCGAGGTGCCCGGCCATCGCGGCGTTCAGGCGCAGTTCCCCGGCGGGCTCGTCGTTGAGGAAGACGCCCTGGACATCCCCGCCGCGCATGGTGTGGTTGAGGACGCCGTCGGGGTTCCCGGTCCGGGCGTGATAGCCGACGAACAGGGTGGCCGCGGTGTCGGAGTTGATCCCCTCCACCATCCCGTACGACTTGCTGCGGCCCCGGATGACCTTGGCCCGCCGGTCGACCTGCCCCTGGATGAGGTTGTGCATGCCGCCGTGCGAGTCGTTGACGATGACCTCGGTGGCCCCGCCCTCGTAGCAGCCCTCGATGGCCGCGTTGCACTCCGCGGTCATGAGCGTGCGGCAGTACTCGTAGTGCGGTGCCCCGGGCGTGGTGTCCGCGCCCGATGCCACTCCGGCGATGCCTTCCATGTCGACCGAGATGTGTACTCGCACTGCTGCCGTTTCTCCTATCTGCTTCTGAGCCGGACCTCGAGGGAGTTCCGGATGGCGTCGCCGATCAGGTTGAAGGCCACGACCGTGATCACGATGCAGATCCCGGCCGGGTAGATGAGCCACCAGTAGCCGTCGAAGACGTAGTTCAGGCCGTCGTTGAGCATCCCGCCCCAGTTGGCCGCCGGCGGGGGCGGCCCGAGGCCGAGGAAGCTCAGCGCGGCGAACAGCAGGATCGCGTTGGCCACCTCGAACGTGGCCTGGACCACGACGGTGCCGATAACGTTGCGTACCAGGTGCCGGCCAACGATCCGCCAGGCCCGTTCGCCCATCTGGTGGGCCGCCTCCACGTATTCCAGCCGCCTCAGCACGAGGACCTGGCCCCGGACCAGACGGGCAGTTATCAGCCAGGAGATCAGCCCGAGCACGAAGATCACCATGATGACGCTGGGGGTGACGAGCGTGGTCAGCAGCAGAACCAGCAGCAGCGCCGGGATGGCCAGCAGCGCGTCCACGATGCGCATCATGACCGAGTCCAGCCAGCCGCCGACGTACCCGGCCACCGCGCCCCACAGGGTGCCCACGATCGTGGCGATCGCGGCCGCGGCCAGGCCGACCTCGAGGGTGGACTGGCCGGCGACCATCAGCCGGCCCAGCACGTTGTAGCCGACCGCATCGGTGCCGAGCGGGAACTGGGCGCTGGGCCGGTGGGTGATCAGCAGCAGGTTCGGGTGGGTCTGGTTGGTCGGGTACAGCAGCGGGCCGACGAAGCTGAACAGCAGCATGATCACGATCACGGCCAGCCCGGTGACGCCCATGCGGTTGTGGGCGAAGTCACGGACGGCGCCCCGCAGCCCGCGCCCGCCGACGGCGGGCCCGGCGGAGGCAGGCTCAGCGATGGCAGGGTCACCGAGCACAATCGGATTCGTGGGCTGAAGTTCGGTCATGACGTCTGGTACCGAACCCGCGGGTCAGCCACGGCGTAGGCGATGTCGGCCAGCAGGTTGCCGATCACCGTGGCGGCCGCCACCACGATCGTGAACCCCATCAGCACCGGATAGTCGTGCGCGCCGGTGGCGGTCCAGAACAGCCAGCCCATCCCGGGATAGTTGAACAGTGCCTCGACGATGATCGCGCCGGACAGCACGCCGGGCAGGCTGAGCCCGACCAGCGTGATGATCGGCAGCACGCTGTTGCGGAGCAGGTGCTTGGTCACAATCTGCCAGTCCGGCAGGCCCTTGGCCCGTGCGGTGCGGATGTAGTCCTGCAGCATGTTTTCAACGGCCGACGCCCGCATGAACCTGCTGAACTGGGCGACCGTGACGATCGTGAGCGTCGCGACCGGGAGCACCAGGCCGCTGGGGTTGGCGAACGACGCGGTCACCGACGCGCCCTGGGGCCCTTCCGACGGGAACAGATGCAGGTCGGACGAGAACCAGACGACGAGCAGGATGCCCAGCCAGAACGTCGGCATCGCGTATCCCACGAACGAGAACGTGGTCAGCGCGTGATCCAGCGGCTTCTCCCGGCGCAGTGCCTGCACGATGCCCATCGGAATGGCGATCAGCAGCGAGATGACGTAGGACAAGCCGACGAGCAGCGCGCTCTTCGGCAGGTCGAGAGCCAGCAGCGAGGCGACGGACTGGTCAAAGTGATAAGAGAAGCCCAGGTTCCCGTGTATCAGCCGGTTGATGTACAGCAGGTACTGGACCGGCAGCGCCCGGTTGTACCCGTTGGCGACGTTGAACGCCTGGATCGCTGCCGGCGTCGCCCGCATTCCCAGGATCGCGCGCGCAGGACTGCCCGGCAGGAAGTGCAGGATCGCGAACACGACGATCGTGACGATGATCAGCACGGCGACCGACTGCGATACCCGCCGCACCAGGAACCTAGTCATCCGGGCTGGGAACCTCCTGGGACTTCGTCATCCGGGCCGGTTACCTCCTAGGACTTCACGTACCAGACCGACGGGTAGATGTGCGCCGTCGAGTCCTGCGCCGCCACCCCGCCGAGCTTCGGGGATATCGCCGAGATCTGATACGCGGCGTTCGGGAACCAGAGGTCGGGAACCTGATCGGCCACCGTGAGCTGGTAGTTGTCGAAGGCCGTCTGAGAGGCCGACCCGTTCGCGGTGAGCATCTGCTTGATCAGCGTCTCCACCTGGCTGTCGCAGTAGTTGCCGGCGTTGGTGGCCCCGCCGCAGCCGAACAGGCTGTCCCCGTCCGGGAAGTAGATCGGCACGTAGGTGTAGACCGGCGAGCCGAGCAGGCTCAGCGCCGTCGAGCTGGCCGAGCAGCTGCTGGTCGACTTGCCGATGCACTCAAAGGCCTCCGACAGCACGGTGTTTGACGGAGCCTGTGCCAGTTTCAGCTGGATGCCCCCCGAGGCGAAGGCCCCCTGCATGGCCTCGACCTCGTCCTGCAGCTCGGGAACTCCGCTGATGTAGAGCAGCGGGATCGAGAGCTTGGTTCCGCTGGCGATGCCCGCTCCGCACTCGTTGCTGCCGGACCCGGGCCGGGTGCAGGTGGCGGTGCCGCTCTTCGGAACCGTCCAGCCGTGCGCGGTGAGCAGCGCGTCCGCCATGGACGTACTGAACGGGAACGGGTTCTTGGTCTCGGCCGGGTCGAGGAAGCTGCTCTGCGGGAACGTCGGAACGGGACCGTAGGTCGGCGTCCCGTAATTGAGCAGGATGTCCTTGATGTACGCGGGCTGGTTGATCAGGTGCTGCATTGCCTGCCGGATGTACAGCTGGTTCAGCAGCGGGGCGTACTTGGGGTTGCTGAAGTTGATGGCGATGAACGTCAGGCCCCACTCGTACCAGGGCTTGATGGAGTAGCCCTGCGACTTCAGGTTTCCCAGGTCGCCGATCTCGGTGTTGGGGACGTAGCCGTAGTCGACGCTGCCCGACTGCAGGGCGGTGAACTCCGCGGTCGAGCTGGTGAACGGCAGTTCCTCGAACTCGCTGGCCTTTGGCTTGTCCGGGCCGGAGTACGACTTGTTCGGCAGCATGATCGTCTGGCCGGTGACCTGGAAGCCGGTGTTCGGCTTGAGGTGCCATGGCCCGTCGACCACCTGCCAGAGCGGGTTGGTGTCCCAGGTCGACAGCGACATCGACTCCTTGTTCATGAAGTTGTAGACCGCTACCGCACCGGACTTGGTCTCGTCGTAGTTCCCCACGGCGCCGGTGGCCGACGTCTTGTCCCACGCCGCCTGCGGGATCGGCTGCAGGATCGACAGCCCGTTGTAGAGCAGGTACGTCTGGTTGTACGTGACGTTGAACTTGAGCACGAACGTGTAAGGCGACGGCGCGGACATGCCCGCCACGTGGTCCATCCAGCCGCCGGGGACGTAGGCCGCGCTGTTGTTCTTCTCCGCCAGCAGCAGGTTCATCCAGAACTCGAGGTCACGCGAGGTGACCGGCTTGCCGTTGGACCACATGTAGTGCTTGAGCTTCATCGTGACGGTGCGTCCGCCATCGGAGAACACCGGCGGGTACGCCATGCTCTGCGCGTAGTTGATCGTGGCCTGGGAGCTGTTGCTGTGGCCGAACCAGTACAGCGGCAGCCACATGAGCGGCTGCAGGTACGTGATGTTGTTGTTGCCCGAGTTGGCCCCGTCGTACAGCGGGAAGATGTACGTCGGCGGTGACCCCGGCTGCTCGGCGAACGTGATGATGCCCCCGGACTGGGGTTTGCCTCCCGAACTCGAGCCGGAGCCCGAGCTTCCGCTGCAGGCGGCCAGCAGGAGGGCGGCCACGCCAAGCGCGGCGGCAAGTGTTAGACGGCGACGCCTCATCATGACTCCCGTTTCCATCCGCGGGATCTCCCCGCCGGCTGGCACCACTGTGGATCCGTGCTGGATCGCTGGCGCCGCGCGCGGGAGAGCAGCCGTACCGCGGCGGCGTGGACGGACGGCAGATGCTGTCCGTTTGGGAATGCTTTGCAGGTTAGTATGGCGTTAGCGAGCTTGGTGCAGCCATGTGGTGATGGCCGAAGCTGACCCGGGTGGTTCGTCGGATTCGACGATGGATCACCGGCCCGCCGATGGTTTCCGGTTCGCGGCCCCCGGATCATCGCCGTCGCGGCTTGCCGATCGCCGAAAGCTGCACAAGCGCGGCGAGCCGCGCCCGGGAATCCTCCAGATCCAGGCCGCTGACCTCACTGATGCGGCGCAGCCGGTACCGGAAGGTGTTGGGGTGCACGTGCACATCCGCCGCGGCGCGGCCAACATCGCCGAAGGCCTCCAGATACGCGCGCAGCGATTCGGTCAGCTCGGTGCTGTTCTCGCCGTCGTAGCTGATCAGCCGGGCAACGGGCCCGTAGGAGCGGTCCTCATCGGCGGAGAGCACCTCCCCGAGCCGGTCCAGCACGGTCTCCAGGTACACGTCGTCCAGCCGGGCGGCACGGCCGCACGGGCTGGTATCGCGCAGCACCCGGACCGTGCGCTCGGCCTCCGCCCGCGCCCTGGTCAGTCCCGGCAGGGACATCGCGGGCCCGCCGACGCCGATGACGACCGGATCCCGGTGCCCGATCCTGGCCACGAAGCTGGCGGCCTCGGCGTAGATGCGGCTGGCCGCCTCGGCCGGGTCGCAGTGCCCCGCGGAGACCACCGCGTAGACGAGGCGGCCGATCCTGGCGATGGCGGCATCGGCGTGAATCGCCCCCAGGTGCAGGGTGAGCGCGTCGGCCAGCCGCTGGCTGGCCGACTCGAGCCCGGCGCCCTCCGCGGCGAGCGGCTGGCAGGCCAGCACGCACAGCGGGCCCGTGGGCAGGCCGAGACGGATCGCCGCCTGCTGCGCGGAGCTGCCGCCGGACAGCACGGATTCCAGAAGGTCCGCGCTGAGCTGGCGGGCGAGGTCGGTCGAGTTGCGCTGATGCAGCATGTGCAGCGCGGCCAGCCCCGCGACCTCGGTCAGGGCCTGCATGCGCTCATCGGACAGCGGTCCCTTGACCGCGACCCACAGCGATCCCAGTACCTCCGGGCCGGCGTAGACCGCAACCGCGACCCGCGGCAGCTGGTCCGGGCTGAGGCTCGGCATGTAGACCGGGCGCCTGCTCCGGTACAGCTCGCGGAAGATCCCGCGTTCCTCCAGCATCTGCCGGAGCCGCTGCGGCACCTGGCGGCCGAGTATGGTCTCGATCCTGCTGGTGTCGGCCTCTTCCTGGCCGCCCGAGAACGCGAGCACCCGCGACGACCGGTCTTCCACCGTCACCGGGGCGTCGACCAGCGCGCTGATCGCATTGGCGAACGCGAACAGGTCACCGGCCGGGCTGCCGGCGAGATCATCGGCGCTGGTCGCGGTCCAGCGGTCGAGCAGCGTGCGCAGCAGCGCAGCGACCTGGAACCATGACGCGGCCCTGGTCAGGCCCAGGAGCGGGACGCCGTGGGCGCGCACGGCTTCGCGCAGCCCGGTACTGACCTCCTCGGGCGCCTTCACCACCAGGGCTGCCGCGTGCAGCTTGCCGAGCCGCCGGATCAGGTCGCTCATCTCGGCCTGGGTGGCCACGCCCACGCCGAGCAGCAGTTCGCCGGGCGAGATCAGCAGGTCGTCGTGGGCGTCGAAGATCGTGGCGCCGGTCACCTCGGCGTCAAGCGGCCCGTCTGCCTCAATGACCTCAAGCAGCGTCGTGCCAAGATCCTCCACGAGGCGCTGCAATCGGACCCCAGGCACCGTCATACCCGAGTTTCCCATCTTGCCCAAGATACGGAGGTCTGAACCAGTCGGTCCAGGTCAGACCCGGTTTCGTGGCCCCTATGTGACCAGCATGTGTCCGAACCACGTTGCCTGTCCTGGTGGGGAATTCCAATCGGCACGCCATCGCTTGGTGCGGCGCTACCTAGCCACGGCCCGGCGGGATCACCGAGCCTGAGCGCATGGGCCAGCGACTTGTCATCCGCGGCGGCACGGTCGCGGACGGCAGCGGCGGCCCCCTGCAAGCAGGCGACGTAGTCCTCGAGGGCGATCGCGTCGCGGGCATCGTCCCGCCAGGAACGGCGATCGACGGCGACGAGATCGATGCCACCGGCATGGTGGTGGCGCCCGGGTTCATCAACGTGCTGAGCCACGCCTACTACAGCCTCCAGCTCGACCCGCGTGGCCTGTCCGACCTGCGGCAGGGCGTGACCACGCTGGTGTTCGGCGAGGGCTGGTCGCTCGGGCCGTGCTCGGAGGAGATGATGCGCAAGGCCGAGCGCGAGGCTCCCGATGGCGTCCAGGCCGCCTGGCCGCGGCTGGCGCAGGCGCTGGACGCGCTCGAGACCGCCGGGCTCTGCGTCAACGTCGCCAGCTTCGTGGGCGCGCACAATCTGCGCGAGCTCTCGGCCGCGGACAACGACCGCCCGCTGACCCCGGCCGAGAAGGACCGGGCCTGCGGCATCCTGGCCGAGGAACTGGCCGACGGCGCGCTGGGCGTCGGGTCGGCGCTGATCTACCCGCCCGGATGTTTTGCCGACACCCGAGAACTCTCGGCCTGGTGCGAGGTGGTCGCGCGGGAGGACGGCCTCTATATCTCGCACATGCGCAGCGAGGGCTGCCGGCTGCTGGAGGCGCTGGACGAGCTGACCGGGCTCGCCGCGACGACCGGGGTGCGCGCGGAGGTGTATCACCTCAAGGCGGCGGGCCGGGACAACTGGCACAAGATGCGGGCCGCCCTGGACCGGATCGAGCAGGCCAGGGCCCGGGGCCTGCAGGTGACG
>Ga0335075_10017950_pt1 | contig 10497 bp, 5 predicted proteins | sample Lox_Sample_24_FD_206723 | JGI IMG/M metagenome (GOLD analysis project Ga0335075, IMG submission 206723) | Soil microbial communities from Loxahatchee National Wildlife Refuge, Florida, United States - Lox_Sample_2.4 | ecosystem: Environmental > Terrestrial > Soil > Wetlands | place: USA: Florida... | reverse complement strand
GAATCCACCCGGCCATGCCTTTACCAACTCCCCACGATCGTTCAGTGACATCTCGCGAACCACGCTGCCCTCTGCCAATGGCTCAACGTAGAGAACAGCGACGTCGTCTGCTCTCATTGGAGGCATGCCCTCAGGTAGATTTCCATCGTATGTCTCACGCAGACGACGCATCACCCTGAGAATTAGGTGCTCGCTGTGGGTTTCGAGAAGAAATGTGTTCTCGCGCTCACCCAGTGCAGATTCAATGAATACATCCGCCAGCTCGGACTGAAGTGCTGGATGAAGATGAATTTCGGGCTGCTCCATCGCCAGGATCTTCCCTCGCGATCCGTAGGCCATGACGAGCACAGGGAGGACCTGCGAGATGCCGATGCCGACGTCCCGATGGCTGACAGTTGCATTCGTACGTTGATCAATCAGTGCGAGTTCATGAATGGTCTCCGACTCAGAGGAGTTGAAGGCCTTCAGTAGCTCTTCCGTGCGCGCTTCGCTGAGGTCCTCTCCTAGGCGGCCGTAAAGATCATTCTGCTTTTCACTCAACTCTTGGCTCATCGAGTCATGTCGAGATTCAAGTTCCCTGACCTTTGATGAAGCCTTTTCCAGTACTTCTGCAAGTGCGTTCTTCTTCTCTTCGTCAGCCTCAGCGTCAATTGCAGTTTTGATCGTATCCCGGAGCGTTCTTGCAGAATCGAGTTCCGGCTCCAATTCCTGAATTTCAACCGTGAGTACATCTACTTCGGATTGAAGTTCGCCTGTCTCTGACTCGCGACTCTCCTTCCATGTCTCGAAATCCTCTAGTGCTGAGGCGACGGGTACTTGCAGGTCATCGGTATCCTTGAAAGAGCGGACGACAAGTCGATACCCTGTTTTCAACTTCTTAGCGCCGAGCCAGTTGTTTACTGCTCTGCGGACTGCCTCATCTCGCCGCACGACATCCCAAGCGTAGCCGCCGCCCGCGTACCAGTTCGCATCTTCGTTTTCCGCGAATGCCAGGTGGCGGGGTGGGAAAGAGCGCAGCGGCCCGAGATATTGCAACTGCGCGAGTTCATTTGCAACTGCATCCGTCAGGCCTTTGATGAGGTCATTGAGAATGCGCGGAAGCAAGAAGCTGATTGCCTGCGCAATATCCTCTTTCCGGTTTCCTCTGCTCACCGGGAAGAGCATGCTCGCCGGCGAAAGTTCCGAAGATTCAGCCTTCGGCAGCTCGACCGACGCTGGGAAGAACTGTTCCACGCGCACAATCAACTGCGGCAGCAGGGCCGCAATTGCCCCGCTTGCCACTTCGAAGTCCTCTGGGCGCATCTGCTCCGATGTGGTCTGGTTCTCAACAATGGCTCCGAGAACCTGCCGGAATATAGCGTGGCCGGTAGCCAGGCGGTCCACGCGCAGCGCCGTGCTCTGGCCGTCAGCTTTAGCAGCTACCGGACGCCAGCTCATTCTCAGGAGCTCCACACCATCCCCGGCGATTTCGATTGAATCCACGCGGGGCTCTGCGCCCGGCCTGGGGCGCTCTTCCTTGTCAAGTTCGATTCCCAGGGCGATGAAGAGCGATATGGTTTCAACCGGAGCGAGCAACTTAGCCAGGCGGCGGTCCTTGACCGGGTCCAGGGCGGCAACCTTTAGCTCTGCTCCCCACTCCATGCGCCGGTTCAATTGACCACGGAAGATGTATTGCCGGAAGCCACCAAGATCAATGGCGCTGCCTCCGATGTCGGTGTGGTGAACATCGAGGCGCGATCGACCGCGCTTCTCTCGGCCGAACTGGGCCTCATGGGCCAGGGCAAGGCTGTGGATGAAGCTGGATTTCCCGGCGCTGTTGGGGCCGAAGACCAGCGTGATGGGCTTGAGCGGGATGCGCTGCGTCTGTGAAAAGGCCTTGAAGTTGCCGACACGAAGAGCTTGAAGTCGTCTGTTCATACCGCTGCCTCCTCTGGCAAGGGCAAATTCAATCGGCGGGCAAGCACTTTCATATCAGCCAACAGTTCCTTCAAGTGGGCCTCACGCCATTTCGCGGTGAGTTCGCCGGAAAAGGCTCTCTGCAAGAGAAGCGAGAAGAGCGCTTCCAGTTTGGCGGTAACCTCGGCTGCAGGAATCGCGCGCCGGATTATTTGCAGCCTCGCAACGAAATTCTTTTGAAGGTCCAGCGGTGGCCCGTAGAGAGGCAATGAGCGCAGTTCAGTCGTATTGATGTTGGCCTGGCCAATAGCGCCGCGAGCGGTTGCGCGCAGGACGCGTTTCATAAATGTTGAATTCATATAGGCCCACAAGAACTCCGGCTCCGCCTGCTCCTTGTCCACACGCACACGGATGAAATAGGAGGCCAAAACTGCATCCAGGTTCACATCCCACAAGCCAGTCTTGCCGACCAGATCAATGCTGTTCGTTCGGTTGAAAAGGAGATCGCCTTTCTCAAGACGGTACTTGGAGGCTTCCTCTTCGGGGAGATTGACGAACTTCAGGTCGCGGAGGTCGAGACTTCCGGCGTAATCCACGTTTCCCATCCGAATCAGCGGCAGGCCGGTTCCGTCGTCAGATGCTTTGGTGCTGGTGCCGTAGTCAGTGGCTTTGAGCACATGACCAACTGTCGTTGGTGTCCACCCCTTCGGATTCGTAACTGGGTCACCGAACATATTGAGGAATAACGCGGGGAGGATGCGCTCGGCCTTGGACTTGGCATCTCGGCTCAGGCGGCGCAACCGATCTGCTTCGTCTAGAAGAATTACAATGCGAAGCTGTTCCGCCTTGCCAGGAATATCTATGATTTGATTTAGATAAGACTTGAACTGCAGATTTCGCAGCCCCGTCGTTTGTGTTTGATACCGTAAGGTATCCCCAATGCAATGACCATAATGAAGCCTCCAAAAAAGGAATCGCGGCAATACAAAATCACTGATTGGCCGCAACCTGCGACAAAAATTGCCTACAATGTGCTCCGCTTTGTCACCCTCGAAATAGCACACTCTGCCCACCGGCTGCTTTGGTCCACCTCCAGAGCTCTCAAGAATGATGTCTCCAGGTTCTAGCCGTTTTGCACTTCGCTTGGCTTCAGGTACGGCACGAAATGTCAGGTTGCCGAAGTCAACCGTGCCGTCGTTTGACATGTTGGTTGAGCGTAAAACGCTGACGCCATTTGTCAGGTCCTCTTCACCCCATTCGCCAGAATCGCTGTGGGAAAGAAGTTGAGCGAGTTGAGGCTGAATCCATTTCATCGCGCCAACTCCGACATCAAGTTTTCCAGTCCTTCAACAACCTGGCGAAAGTCCGTCAAGACATCTGAAACAAGTTCCCTCGGATCCTCATCTCTGCTCTTTTCAGCAATGCGCGGCTTCCATTGCCCGGCCCCAAGGTTGTAGTCGGCATCAGCCAACTTCTGGCGCGTGGTCCACCAGCAGTTCGGCTCCTCGCTTCCCTGGGGCAGCAGCGTCTTTGCTTCCACACCTGGCGGTGTTGTAAAGCCGCTCGCCTTGTACCTCTTCCACTGTTCGAGCAGGTCCGGAATATCGTTCTTCTCCGGCGTTTCCACTCGTCCACCTCCGGAGATTTTGTCCGGGTCGTAGCCGTCGTTGCGCACCTCGTAGAACCAGATCCAGTTGATCCGCTTGGCCGACTCCGAGGCTGGCTTGCGGAAGACCAGCACGGCAGTTTTTACGCCCGCATAGGGTTTAAAGACACCGGCCGGCAGGCTGACGACCGCCATCAAATCAAAATCATCCAACAGCTTTTTGCGCAGATCGACGTGCGCGCCCGTTGAGCCAAAGAGCAGCCCCTCAGGAACGACGACGGCACAGCGGCCACCCGCTGCGAGGTGCTGCATCATCAGCGAGAGGAAGAGGAGTTCGCTCTTCTTGCTATTGGTCGGCAGGTCGGCGCGGATGGAGTCCTTGGGCAACTGCCCAGCAAAGGGCGGATTGGCCACGATGACCTTGTAGCGGCGGCGTAGATCATCTTCAGAGAGTCCCCCAAGATCGGAAAGTGAGTTGGCCCGCTTGAGGCTGGCGTGACGGATGCCATGCAGCACCAGATTCATCATGCTGATGCGAACCATCTGCCGTGAAACATCGGTCCCGAATATGGACGCCTCCAGGACGCCCCACTCGGGAATCTTTTCGCCCGCGCCCTTGCGATAGGTTTGCAGGCGCGGCATCTCGCGCTTGAGTTCGGCTAGCGGCTTATCCTTCTTGTCGAGCCAGTCCTCACCGTAGATGGGGTATTCGCTGACGTGATCCGAGTACCTGGCCAGCAGGTAGTCCACGGCGTCGATCAAGAATCCTGCCGTTCCGCAAGCAGGGTCATAGATCGTGTCGCCAAGATCCGGGTCCACCATCTCAATCATGAAAGCCCGAATCTGCCGCGGCGTGCGGAACTGGCCGTTGAGGGCGCTGGAGCCGAGGTGCGTGAGCAGGTACTCGAAGATGTCGCCTTTGACGTCCGGGCCGAGCTTACGCAGTTCAAAGCCGTCCAACTCGTCAATCACCTGCTTGAGCACGTTAGGGTCGACGATTTCAAGCACAGCGTCGCGGAAGTACTCGGCAACCTCAGGCTCGTCCTTGGCCAGGGAGGCCATATAAGGAAAAACTTCATCGCGGATGAAGTCGCGCAATTCAGTGCCGCTTTTGAAACGCCAGTTTGACCAGCGATAGCGCTCCGACTGCGCAGGGTAAAGGGGTTTCGCATTGCCGTTCGTGGAACCGAGCCGGGCGCGCAGTTCGCGGTCGGACTCCTCCTCGTCAAGCAGCTTGAGAAAGATGAGATAGGAGATTTGCTCGATGTACGTGACAGGGTTGGTGACTCCGCCAGCCCAGAGGGTGTCGGTGATCTGGTCGAGCTTGTGGCGTAGTTGCTGGTTCATCGCTTTCCTTTACTGCAAGTGCGATCCGTCAGGCGGCCAGGACGGATTGGTTGATCTCCTCCATGACGGCGCGTAGACCCTGCTCACCAAATAGCTCGATGCCGATGCTGGCGGCATTTAGGATGGAAAGCGGTGGGGCAAAGAGGTCGTCAATGGAGATCTTGCCCTTGACTACGCCCCGATTCTTGATGAGCGAGAGGTATTGCGCCTGCTCCGGCGTCAGGTTCTTGGCAACGAGCCAGGCGCGGAAGTTCTCTTCCACGCGCTCTTCGCGGCTCTTGATCCTGGCCAGCCCGAGCGCCGCTTTGATGAAGTCCACGAGGTTGCCGCCAGGGTTGCGATAGGCCCGACGCAAGTTGTCCTCGTTGAAATAGTGTTGTGGCTGGTTCAAGTGCTGGGCAAGCTGATCTTCTTCCTGCTCGCTCAGCGATTCGCCGGCCTTGATTTTGGCAATGATCGGGTCGGCAGTCGCGCCCTGGGTGACTGCCTTCTCCCACTCGGTCACGTAGTCGCGCTTGTCAACGCGCTCGCCGTCGGGGCCGACTTCAATGTAGTGAACCGCGTCGAGCCATTCATCCTCAAGGCCAAGCTCAACCAGTTGGCGCGGCTCGATTCCACGCGGCGGCTTGGGCTTGGTGGCGTATCCGCCCGCGCTGCCGGAAAAGATGTCCGTGTCCGAGTCGTTGAAATACTCGTGGTTGCGGAAGAAGTCATAGATGATGAACTTCTCTTTGCCGATATGGGGAGCGGTTCGAGTGCCGCGTCCACGCATCTGCTGGTAAAGGATGGGGCTGCGCACACGGCGGCACATGACTAGGTGCAGAACTTCGCGGCAGTCAAACCCGGTATCCAGCATCCCAACACTGACGGCTACCGCAGGCTGTTCCTCCTGCTTGAAGCGCCGAATGAGGTCGTCGGCGTTCGTCACGTCCGAGGTGATCACTTCCGCATATCGACCCTTGTATTCAGGGTGCAGCTCATTCAGGTACAGTGCCAGCCTAGCTGCATGGTGTTTCGAAATGGCAAAGACAACCGCCTTGCCGGGACCGACCTTCTGTCCGGGAGCAAGCTCCTTGTAATTCTGCCAGGCCAGCCGGTCAAACTCTTTCATCATCAGCCGATTGCTTGCCTCATTCGTCCACTTCCGCTCGAACTCGGCTGGATCGTAGTGCTCCTCGTCCACATCGGCGCCCTCAGACACCAGCGTGGTAATGCCAGACGCAAACTTGTAAGGGACAAGGAACTGCTCTTCAAAGGCCTTTTGAATTGGGTAGGAGAAATCCGGCGTATTGTCCTTGCAGTGGTAGAACTGAAACGTGTTCCGCTCAATATAAACGGCCGGGGTTGCCGTGAGGCCAATGTGCAGAGCGTCGAAATGCGATAGGGCGGTCTGCCAGACACCATAGATTGAACGGTGGCACTCGTCCATCACAACAACATCGAAATACCCACTGGTGAACTCCTGATACCTTCCGATCATGGTTTGCAGCAAGCACACGCTGATCTGCTTTTCCTGCCGCACCATTCCAGGCTTCAGCCAATAGCTGGAATAGCCCGGAAGCAAGTCCTGGATGGCTTCGATGGCTTGCTTAGCAAGTTGATCCCGATCCACGAGGAAGAGGATTCGTTCTACCTGATTGGCCTGCACAAGCCTCTTAAGGTACAGCCCGATTAAATCGGTTTTGCCACAGCCGGTAGGCAGTTCGATAAGGAACCGGCGCTTGCCCAGCTCCACCGTGCGATCGAGCGCCCTCATTGCCTCCTGCTGATATGGGCGTACGAGCCGGGTTTCACCCTGGCGAATATAGGTTTCCGGGATTGGAATGGTCGCAAGAGGTTTACTCTCGGCACGGAGGTGAACAAGTCTTTCGAGGTCGCGACGCGAATAGAAAGAATTCACGATGCGCGCATCGTCGTTCTGGTAATCCCAAAAGTAGATAAGCTCGCCATTCGTAAGGAAGATGAACGGCGCGCCGATTTGCTTTGCGTAGGGCAGAGCCTGCTGTTTGGCTATGTAAGGCTGAATGGCCTGTTTCTTTGCTTCAATCACCGCCAATGGGCGACCACGCTGATCGAGCAGTACGTAGTCAGCCCTCCCGCCGGAAAGTGACGGCCCCATCTGAGCATCGCTGGGGTTCTGTTCTGAGTCAGTATGCGCAACGAGAGAGCCGTTCGAGACCCTAAACTCTGTCAGAACTTGCGACTTGTCGGCCGGATTCCAGCCAGCAGTTCGCAACTGGTCGTCGATCAGGATCCGGGCATCCGCTTCAGTCGTGAAGTTGCTCATTTTCTCCAATCTAATAGAGTCGGGCCTGTTCGCGAACTCTCGTAGCACCAAGCCACCATACCCGTCATGATTTTGGGGGGCTCACCGTCTGAAACTGAGTCGGCGATTTCAATTCTTCGCGCTCAACTTCTTCAACTACACCTGGATCCTCCTCATCAGCGCGGTCGTGCCAAGAGATCACGAGCCAATGGGGCAATTGGTCGTGTCGTGTCGCCACAACTCGAGCCCACGCATATGCCATGTAAGGCTCCAATGCTGTTCGAACATACAGCTTTTCCCCCTGCACCTGCACAGGAGCGATCAAATCTGGCGCCTGCGTTATGTCTTCGCGACTCTGCAAGTAGACTGGAACAAAATAGCTTGGAACCCCTAGATAGAGCTGTCGAATAGGAAGATCCCGGAAGAGCGACCATTGAATTGCGCCGGCCAGTGCACACATTTGAGCGACCCGCGGCGTCTTTGCCAAGAATGCGACCCGGTCTTGGTGTTGCTCGAGTATGTGCTCGTGGGCGATGACGATTTCTGCACCTCTCGGAATTAATGGCCATTGGGGCAGGTCCGGAGGCTGCGGCAATTGAGGAACGTTCGGCTTATCGCCGACGTATTGCAGATACAACGGCTGCGTGTACTCTGGGAAGTTCTTGTCGAAACTGAGGTAGACAGGCGTACCGTACCGAGTTTGCAAGTGCCCCGCGCATAGCACTATTCGGCCGTCATGACTGACGTAGCGCTGTTGTCTGATTGCGAGACCGACGTGGATAGCGAGATAGCGTCGCAGCACCCAGCGGTTGCGTCCCCAGTTTTCCTCTAGAACGGCCCCTGCGAGCCGGGCTAGTTTGTCATCGGGAACGTAGGCAAGGCGATGAAGAGAATCCACCGTTCCCAGCCGTTCCCCCTCGAAATATGAAGACAGCGTCGCTTCTGCTGAGAAAGGCGGCCTGCGCAATTCCGTCGTGCTCATTCGATCCTCCTGACAACCGTGTTCAAGCACGTGTGTTGCCAAAGTCCACCTTGTATTTCGCCAGCCAATTGCTCAAAGTCTGATAGCTCGGTAGGCCTACGAGCTCTGCCGCAGTTGTCTTGTTCCCAGCTGATTCGATAAGAGCGCGCTTCAGATAATGCTGCACGACCTCCTGCAGAACGTCAGGCAAACTGAAGCCATGACCCAGTGGCCTGTCCAGCACAGCTTGATCCTGCATCGTCCCTTCAGGAAACAGCGCGTCCTTGATATCGTCTGCTTGGATTTCAGGCTGTTGGGACCAAATTGCGGCGCGTCGGAGAGTGTTCAGCAGTTCGCGAACGTTTCCAGGCCATGTATGCCGGAGCAGAAGTTTCTTTGCTCCTGAAGAAAGTTTTTTATGTTTGAATCCCGGTTCTGATTCGCTCTGTTTATTGATTTCATCGAGCAGTCTCTCTATCAACAGGCTGACATCGCCTTCGCGTTCCCTTAGGGGCGGAAGCTTAATGACGGCTACGGCCAGCCGATAAAAGAGATCGGCTCGAAACCTCCCGGACGACATGAAACTGAGCATGTCACGATTCGTTGCTGCGATTATCCGGACATCGACTTTCTTCGCATTCTTGCCTCCAAGCCTGCGGACTTCCCCTTCTTGAAGCGCGCGTAGGAGCTTCACTTGTGCTGTGACGGGGAGTTCTCCAATTTCGTCCAAAAATAGCGTGCCGCCATCAGCATTCTCGAAATATCCGGCTCTCGATTCCGTGGCGCCGGTAAACGCCCCTTTTTCATGACCAAACAACTCGGATTCGACGAGCTCTGCTGGAATAGCGCCACAGTTTACAGCCACAAACGCTTTTTGTCGTCGCGGGCTCGCATTGTGGATTGCTCGGGCAAACAATTCTTTTCCCGTCCCGGATTCTCCTTCGAGCAATACAGGCACCGACCGCGGAGCAACGTAGCTCGCTCTCTCAATCGTTCGCTTCATCTGGCGGCTTCGATGGATGATATCTGCGAATTCCGGCGCCTCTGGGACCGGGGATGCGTTCGTTGCCTCCAACCTTCGGTCTGATTCTCTGAGCAGGTCGGGTATAAAGTCCGCCGCAAGATCGAATGGAACCGATGCTGTACGAACCCCGAACTTTTGAGAGGATTCGATCAGTTCTGCAGGGAACCTGGTCTTCGCCAAAATGATCCAGACTGCAGCCATGGCTGGCGTGCCTGGGCTGAGGTGAAAGACCAATTCCGCTGACGAGATTTCACTAACAACAGCGACGACCACGTCCCGAGCCGCTTCATAGATTTCCCCGAAGTTGGTGGGCGATGAGAGATGTCTGCACTGTACGTCCAAAGGGCATCCAATCCTCTCTCTTAGCCATTTCCGGAACTCGGCAACTTTGGTTTCTGGATAATCGGTGAGGAGGACAACTCGCTCAAAAGTGAGACTCGCGCACGCCTGAGCGATCGGGCCGAGCCCGATTTCAGTTTCGGCTTGCGGTGCACGTAGATCGGTATTTCCGATCCAGCTGAGCAGGATTCTCGGCATGCAGCAGTAGTATAAATCTTCTTACTGACTACACAAGATATCTTGTGTGCGCCGCCCGTCCGTATTCCAAGAAATGCATCCCCGGGGGTTCCTCGCCAGAGTGGCCCGGCGCTTGCATAGGCTCAGTGTAAGAACCGCACTTCCAGACAATGCCATCGGATCACTATGGACAATTATGGAGATTTATGTAAATATGGATTTCGGTGGACTTTTATGGATACGGAGAGTGCAATGAGCAGAGCGCCAAAAGACCGGCTTCGGCAAAGGCTAGGGAAAATCTCAGAACAGCACCGGAGCGCATTGGAGTCCTTCGAGCGCCTGCTGACAAACTCCAATGCTTCTTTTGCCGAACTGGAAGCAGCGGATACGGCAGTCAAAAAAATATCGGCTGATCGTACGCGCTTAATGGAGGATTTGCGGCTCGCCCAGTTTGAGGAGCCGGATAGGTTCGGAGTCTATCGTGGCCGAGCCGGTCAACGACCAATACGCGAAGTCGTCCTTGACATGACTGATGAGTTGGGCGTGCCGGTTTCGCCACGCTTAATTTCGGATTACGCCGTCGCGACACTTGGTTTAAGCATCCCGCCGACACGTTTCGGGAGTTTGCGCCGGGATGAAGAGAGGGCGTATCAGCGCGATCCATACGCCCGGCCAGCCTGGCTGACGCCAGCGATCAACGCCGCAGGGCTCGCAGCAATCCCGCGATTGATTACTTCCTCCGCTTGGGAACCTGCGCGCCGCCTAATCGCCGCTCGAACGCTACGGGTAAATCATTTGAGAGTCTTGCTGGCCCTGCTTAAGAAGTCGACCATCGCAGATGAGCGCGTGAAAAAGGCCTTGATGACCCCGATTTTGCGATT
>Ga0335075_10017947_pt1 | contig 10497 bp, 11 predicted proteins | sample Lox_Sample_24_FD_206723 | JGI IMG/M metagenome (GOLD analysis project Ga0335075, IMG submission 206723) | Soil microbial communities from Loxahatchee National Wildlife Refuge, Florida, United States - Lox_Sample_2.4 | ecosystem: Environmental > Terrestrial > Soil > Wetlands | place: USA... | reverse complement strand
GATTTGGCTTTGCGCGAGACGCGCAAAGCCAAATCGGCTCTCAGCGGCCGCACAGGAACGGGTTCCAAGGGCTCGCCCTTGGCGGGGGTTCCAAGGGGGCAGAGCCCCCTTGGCCTTCCGACCGTCGGGATCAGCGCTTCGCGAAATCGACGATCGCGGCGAAGCCGTTCTCGGTGCCGAACGCGAGCCGCGTGCCGTCCGGGCTCCAGGAAAGCGCGCTCACCGGGCCCCGCCCGGGTGCGGCAACGGGCAGCACCCGCCCCTTATCGACATCGGCGAGCACCACGAGCCCGTCGGCGAAGCCGCCCGCCACGGCGTCCTGCTCGGGATGGCAGGCAACGCGGGTGCAGAGCACCCCATCGCCGCCGGCGATCTCGAGTGGCGCCTTGCCCATCGGGCCGCCGCCGAAGAACGGCCAGAGGATGATCGCGTCGGCCCCGCTCGTCGCCAGCCACTTCCCCCGCCGCGAGAAGGAAAGCGATTCGGTCTTGGCGGGATAGCCGCTCATCCGGAGGTGCTGGCCGTCCGAGAGCCGCCAGCCGTGCAGCGTGTTCTCCTGCATCGCGCTCACCACGGCATCGCCCTCCGGATGAATGGCAACGCCGATGTGGCTCCCTTTCCATTCGAGCTCCCGGGGGCTCGCGTCCTTCGCGCCGACGAACCAGAGCGAGACGCCGTTATAGTGGCTGGCGGCGACTCTTTTGCCCTTGCCGTCGAAGGCGATGCCGCTAACGGTGGACTTGTGCTCGAACGTCTTGAGCGGCGTCCCGGCGGCGTCGAAGAGATGGACGTTCCGGCCGACGGATGCCGCGAGCAGCCCGCCCTCCCGCGCGCCGGCATGGCTCGCCGCGTGCTCGACCCAGCGCGAGCCGAAACGCTGGATGTCGGCGGGTTCGCCCTCCGCGCCGGTGCGGCGGAAGGCGCCGTCGTCGCCGCCGCTCACGAACCCGCCCGGACCGGCGTCGGGCGCCAGCGCCAGCACCGCGCCCGCGTGCACGGAAACGCTCCGCCATTCGGCTTGTCCCAAGCCCTCGAGGATCCTCAGCGTCCCGTCGCCGAGGGCGAAGGCGCAGAAGCGGCTCCCGCGGTCGAAGCAGGCGGCGACGACGAAGGCGTCGAGCGAGCGGCTCTCGCCGCGCGTGTTCAGCAGCGCATCGGCGGCCGCGGTCTCGCCCATCTCAGCCGAACGGTCTCTCAGCCGGCCAGGCAGGACTCGAAGCCGCGGCGCAACTGCGGGCGGTTGAGATTGCGGCCGATGAAGACCAGCCGGCTCACGCGCTTCTCGCCTTCCTTCCACGGCCCGATGAAGGCCCCGTCGGCCATCATGTGCACCGCCTGGAAGGCGAAGCGGCGATCCTCGCCGGCATAGTCGAGAATCCCCTTGGTCCGCAGCAGGTCCTGCCCCTTCTCGGCGAGCAGCACGCCGATCCAGGCATTGAACCGCTCGGGATCGACCGGCCTCTCAAGCTCGAGGCTCACCGAGCCGACATCGTCATCGTGCTCGTGCTCGTCCGAGGTGAGGAAATCGGGCGTGTGCTCCAAGACGCGCGCGAGATCGAAGGCGCTCCGGTCCAGCACCTCGCCGATCGGCACCGAAGCACGCTCGGTACGGTGGATGCGCGCGAAGCGGTTGATGGTGCGGATGCGCTCCTCGACCGAAGCCAGTTCGGGGCCGCTCACGAGGTCGGTCTTGTTGAGCACGATCACGTCGGCGAAGGCGATCTGATCGGCGGCCTCGTGGCTGTCGGCGAGGCGCTCGGGCAGGTGCTTCGCATCGACCACGGTGACGATCGCATCGAGCCTCGTCTTCTGGCGCACGCCCTCGTCGACGAAGAAGGTCTGCGCGACGGGCGCGGGGTTGGCGAGGCCCGTCGTCTCGATGATGATGCCGTCGAACTTTTCCCGCCGCTTCATCAGCCCGCCGACGATGCGGATGAGGTCGCCGCGCACGGTGCAGCAGATGCACCCGTTGTTCATCTCGAACACCTCCTCGTCGCTCTCGACGACGAGGTCGTTGTCCACGCCGAGCTCTCCGAACTCGTTGATCACGACGGCGTAGCGCCTGCCGTGCCGTTCGGTCAGGATGCGGTTGAGGAGGGTCGTCTTGCCCGCGCCCAAATACCCGGTGAGCACGGTGACGGGCACCGGCAGATCCCCTGGCCCGTCCCCTCGCACATCCCCTGGCACTGCTGCGGCCGGCTCGGCCATCGTCTTCTCTCCGTTCATCCTTGCGGGCGGTATATAGGGCGCGCCCCGCGCCTCAACCACCCGCCCGCTCGGCCGGCGGCCGCGCCTCGGCGAGGCCCCAGCCGATCAGCAGGAAGGACCAGCCGCTCATCGGCATGCCGAGGTAGCTCGAGGTGGAGGCGAGCGGCCAGAGGAAGATCAGGGCTGCGACGAAGAGCCCGACCCGCGTCGCGTCCGGCGCGCGCCCGAGCCCTCGTCCGAGCGAAACGAGCCAGGCAAGCCCGAGCGCGATATAGAGCAGCAGGCCGGGCACGCCTGCGTCCGTCGCCGCCTGGAGGTAGAAATTGCCCGGCTCCTCGTTGCAGACGGCAGCGCCCTTCGAGACATAGCCGGGCCGGTCGTGGCCGGTGAAGACGAAGGTAAGATCGCGGAAATAGCGCGGCTCCTTGCAGTGCTCGCGATAGCCGTCGTAGCCGAGGCCGAAGAGCGGGTTCTCCCGCGCCATCACCGCCGAGCGGACATAGAGCTCGCCGTAGGGGCTCTCGCGGAAATGGCTCATCTGGCGGGAGAATTTCTCGACCAGCCGATAATAGGCCGGCGGCCGGATGACCGCGGCGGAGCCGACGAGGGCGAGCGAGACGACCGCGCAGACGACCATCAGCGTGCGCAGCCGGCGCATCAGGATGAAGGTGGTGAGAAGGCCGAGCCCCATCAGCAGCACCGGCATGCGCTGGCCGATCAACACCTGCACGGCGATTGCCGCCAGCATCACCGCGACGCCGGCGGCTTTGAGCGCGAGTGCGGACCGCGCCAGCAGCCGATCGACCGGCGGCAGCACGAGCGGGAAGAAGAGGCGCGAGAAGGGCGGCCCGGCGCGCGGCTTGTTGAAGGGGCCGGTCAGCTCGCCGTCGACGTTGATCGGATGGCCGAAGACGTTGCGGCCGGTGAAGAACTGCTGCATCGATTCGATGCCGATCCAGAGGAAGGCGGCGCCGAGCGAGAAGGAAAGCCAGCGCCGCGCGTTTTTGCTCGCCAGCACGCGCCGCTCGAGGGCGGCGATGAAGACCAGGAACCGCACCGTGGCCAGCGCCTCGCCGAGCGGATGGAACCCGCCGTCGGCGAACGGCGGGAACGGCAGCGAGCAGAGGACGAGCCAGCCCCACCAGACCAGCCCGATGCGGAGCCAGGCGCTGCGGAGCCAGTCCCACCGCCCCTCGCTCGCGGACTGGACGAGAAAGCAGATATCCGTCACCGCGATCATGACCTCGGCGACCGCCCGTCCGTAGAGGAGGAAGAGCGGCAGGAGCAGGGTGGCGGCGAGCGCGATCCGCTCGAGCGGGCGGGCGAGCTTCACGGGTGGAGCACCTCGCTCCGGAGCTTGGCGAGCCGGGCCGCGACCTCCGGCAGGTCGAATTTCTTCGCCCGCGCGATCCCCGCGGCGCCGAGCCCGGCACGCCTGCCCGGATCGGTCGCCAGGGCGACCATCGCCTCGGCGAGCGCACCCGGCGGGTCGGGCTCGGCATAGAGCGCCGCCTGGCCGGCGACCTCGGGCAGGGCCCCGCGCGGCGCGGCGATCAGGGCCGCGCCTTCCGCCAGCGCCTCCAGCGCGGTCAGGCCGAACGGCTCGGCCCAGCGGCTCGGCACGACGACGATCGCCGCCCGCGCCATCGCCGCCAGCACCTCCCCGTGTGGGCGGTATCCGTGCACCTCGATGCCGGCGGCGGAAGCGCGGCGGCGGAGCGCCCGGACATAGGACGTCTCCGGCGCGTCGGGGCCCGGCCGGTCGGCGCCGAACATCTCGGCGCGCCAGCCGGGCAGCCGCGGCAGCGCCGCTTCCGCCGCGGCGACGAAGCTGTCGGCCCCCTTGTCCCGGACCATCCGGCCCGCGAAGAGCAGCACCTGCTCGCGCGCGCCGGCGGGAACCGGCGCGGGCAGGGCGGCGCACTCGATCGGGTTCGCCAGCACCGCGGCGCGCGGCGCCTCCGCGAGGCCCTCGAGAAGGAGCCCGCGCAGGAACTCGGAAACCGTCACCACCCGGGCGAGCCGGGAAAAGAGACGAAGCCGCTCCGCGCCCGTCCGGGCGCCCCGCATTTCGCGAGGGTCATTGTGGAGGAAGAGGACGACGGGGGTGGGCGCAAAGCGCCGGGCCAGGAGCAGGGCGACATCGGGCCGGTTGTGCACCTCGATCAAGGCGGGGATCAAGGCGCGGAGACGCCGGCAGGCCGCGATCCCGTAGCGCCAGGCGTGCGGGCCCGGCGGCCACCAGCCGGCACGGAGCGGCGAGAACGCCACGTCCGGGAAGGGCGGAAGGGCCGAGGCCGGCCCGAGCACGAGCGGGGCGAAACCGGGCCCGCCCGCCCGCGCGAGGCGATGGACCACGATGCCGATCGCCCCGGCGGCGGCCGGGGAAAAATCCCCCCGCGGCGGCAGGACGATGGCGAGCTTCGTCGCCGCGGCCGCGCTGCCGGGCGGGCCAGCGCCTTCCCTCACGCGCGATCACGCTCTTGAGCGTGATCGCCGAAGGTTGAATCACCGAAGGCGTGAATCACGCGGGAAAACAAAGACCTAGAGCGGGATGCGTGAGCCCGAGCGAACGCATCCCGCTCTAGCGCGCGGCCGCCAGAAGCTCGCGAATCCGGCCTGCTCCGGCGGGACCCTTGAGGGCGTCCTGCCAGAGCACCTCGGCGATGCGCTGATGGGCACCCGCCGCCTCGTCCGAGTGGGTGATCATCGCCACCCCCGTCTGGTCCGAGGGATGGGTGTCCAGCCGAAAGGGATTGAGCGAGAGCGCCATCCGATCGCGCGTGCGCAGGATGCTGAAGGCACCGGTCGGCTGGGCGCCGGTGAGGAGGCCGAACTGCACGCCGATCGGCTCGGCCTCCATCAGCGAGACGATGTGCTCCACTTCCGCCGCCGCGATCTCGCGGCAATGCCGGCGCAACCGCTCCGGCAGGCTGACCAGCCCGGCGATGCCGGCGCCGAGGAACCGCTCGATCTCGGAGGCGAAGATCAGGGCGATGACGTTCGGCCGCCGCGCCGCGTAGGCGCGCTTGCGCTGCGCGAGAATGCCGAGCACCTGGTCGGCCGCCGCGCGGAGGCCCGCACCCGCGGGCGCGGGCGCACGCTCCGCCGCCGCGTCGAACACCTCGCGGAGTGCGGCGTCATAGGCGTCGGACGTCGTGAGGTAGCAGAACGGCCCTTCGAGCTGGAGGACCTGGTCGGCGGTCTCCTCCATCTGCCGAAGCCGCTCGAAGAATCCCGCCGGGCGCGTGTAGTACTCGATGCCGATCCCGAGCAGCGAAAGCGGCGAGATCTTCAGCAGCTCGGCCAGTCGCTTGACCGTGTCGAGTTTGATGACCTCGCCCTTCTCGTAGCGATAGAGGGCCGCCCGCGAAACGCCGAGCCGCGCTGCAACCTCTTCCGCCCGGAGGCCCGATTCGAGCCGGAACGCACGCAATTGCTGTCCGATTTCGTTGAACCGCATGTCTTCCCTTGCCGTCCGGCCTGACTGGCCCCCGGCGGCCAGGCCCGCTTCGCCAACCCCCGCGCCCTGATATCAGAAACGCGTCGGATGTCACAGTTTTGTGATTCGGAAAGGCTCCGGCTTCAGGTTCCGAGCCGCTTGTCGGCCAGAAGCTCGACGGCGGTGACGAGCGCCGAGTGATCGGACTCCGCCTGGCCGTTGGCCGAAGCCGCCTGGAACATCTGCTGGGCGAGCGCGGTGTTCGGCAGCGCCAGCCCGAGCTGGCGCGCGGCGCCGAGCGCGAGCGAGAGATCCTTCTCGTGCAGGCGGATTCGAAAGCCCGGCGCGAAGGCGCGGGTCAGCATCCGCTCCCCATGCACCTCGAGCACGCGCGAGCCCGCGAAGCCGCCGAGGATCGCCTTGCGCACGACGCCCGGATCCGCGCCGGCCTTGGCGGCGAAGACGAGCGCCTCCGCCGCGGCCTGGATATTGCATGCGACGATGATCTGGTTGGCGACCTTGCAGATCTGCCCCGCCCCGTTCTTCTCGCCGACATGGGTGATCGTCTTGCCCATGAGCTGAAAGAGCGGCAGCGCGCGCTCGAAGGCCGCCTTCGGCCCGCCGACCATGATCGTGAGGCTCGCCTGCTTCGCCCCCACCTCGCCGCCCGAGACCGGCGCGTCCAGATAGTCGCAGCCGCGCGCATTGACGCGCGCCGCGAAGTCGCGCGTGGCGATCGGATCGATCGAAGACATGTCGATCACCAGCGTGCCGGGCTTGAGCCCCTCGGCGACGCCCGCGGGGCCGAACAGCGCCTGCTCGACGTCCGGGGTATCGGGCACCATCAGGATGACGATCTCGGCTTGCCCGGCGACGCTCTTCGCGTCCGCGACGACGCTCGCGGCGCTCCGCATCTCGGCTGCAAGGCTCTTGCGCTCCGGCACGACGAGCGCGTGCCCGGCCTTCGCGAGATTCTGCGCCATCGGGCGCCCCATGATGCCGAGCCCGATGAAACCGATCCGCATCGCCTTCTCCTCCCTTGCCGATCTCAAACGCCGAAACGCGCGCGCCAGGCGAGCCCGGCCTCGGTATCGCCGGCCGGGCGGTACTCGCAGCCGACGAAGCCGGCATAGCCCAGGGCATCCATCCGCCGGAAGACGTACTCCCAGCCGATCTCGCCGGTGCCCGGCTCATGGCGGTCCGGCACGTCGGCGATCTGCATGTGCGGGATGAGCGGCAGAAGCTCCGCCATCCGCCGCGTCACGTCGCCTTCCGTGATCTGGCAGTGATAGAGATCGAACTGCAACCCGATATGCTCGCTGCCGAGCCCGGCGATGATGTCGGCCGCCTGGCGCGTGGTGTTGAGGAAATAGCCCGGCATGTCGCGGTGGTTGATCGGCTCGAGCAGGATCTTCACACCCGCCTTGCCCGCCTGCTCGGCCGCCCAGGCGAGGTTGGCGGCATAGACGCTCGCCGCGGCGAGCGAGGCGACGCCGGGCGGCAGGATGCCCGCCATCACGTGCACCTGGCGGCAATCGAGTGCTGCGGCATAGTCGAGCGCGCTCAAGAAGCCTTCGCGGAACTCGGCCTCCCGCCCCGGCACCGCGGCGAGCCCGCGCTCGCCCGCCGCCCAATTGCCGGGCGGGGCATTGAAGAGCACCTGCGCGAGCCCGTTCGCCTTGAGGCGGCTTGCAATATCGGGCGCCAGGAACTCGTACGGGAACAAGTACTCGACGGCGGTGAAGCCCGCCTTGGCGGCCCGCTCGAAGCGATCGAGGAACGGCACCTCGTTGAACATCATGGAGAGATTGGCGGCCAGTCGCGGCATGTCCCATTCCCTTCCGGCGTGGCGGCGCGCGACGTTAAAGCCGATCCCGGCCGGATGGGAAAGCGGGCGTCAGACGCGGCCGCGAAGCGCTGCCATGAGCACGGCAAGCCGCGCGCCCAGCCCGCGCGGAAGCGGCACCTCGCCCGGGCGCCTCAAGTCGCGCGCGGCGAGCACGGCAGGCAAGGCCGCCGGCAGCCCCGCGCGCGGCAGCTTCGCGCGGCGCGCCTCGGCGAGCCACGCGGCCGCCTCGCCCGCAAGCTGCCCGCGGACCGCCGCGAGCGCCGGCGCATCGGGGCTCGCGACGACGGCTTCGGCCGAAAGCCCATGGGCGGCGAGAATATCGGCCGGCAGCAACGCCCTGCCCCGGCGGGCCAGCGCCGGAACGCTGCCGAGAAGCCGCGCGGCCCCGTAGGCCGCGCCGAAACCGCAGAGCGCCGGCGCCGCCTCCACGCCGAGCACCTTTCCCGCCGCCACCGCCAGTCCGCCCTGGCCCGCGATCAGATGCGCGCGCCAATCGGCGAGGGTCGCGAACTCCGGCACGACCTCGCTTTCGCGCGCATCGATCAGCGCGAGGAGCGCCGCCGGATCGAGACGCCCGTCCGCCAGCGCCGCCGCCAACGGCGTCGCGACCTCGTGCCGCCGCTCCGCACCCTCCACCACCTCGCGCCACCAGGCCAGCCGGATGAGCGAAGCATGCGGCTCGCGCGCCACCTCGCACGCGCGAGCCAGCTCGATATTGAAGGCGTAGAGCACGAACAGCGTCTCGCGCGCCGACGCCGGCGCGAACAGCGCGGCAAGGAAGCGATCGGGATCGTTGCGGCGGACGAGCGCGCCCGCCGCGCTCAAACCGGCGCCCGGCTTCAACAGAGCCCCTGCACGGCATCTTCCCCGCTGCCTTGACGCCCTCCTTCCGCGGTCATAGCTAAGGGCCCGCTTCGCCCTCGCCCGGCTCCGCTCCTGTTCGATGCCCCACTCGATTGGAGGACGCGCCCCATGGCCTTCGAACTTCCCGCCCTTCCCTACGCCCACAGCGCACTCGCGGCCAACGGCATGTGCCAGGAGACGCTCGAGCTCCACCACGGCAAGCACCACCAGGCGTACGTCACCGCACTCAACGGCTTCGTCGAGAAGAACGACGCGCTCAAAGGGAAATCCCTCGACGAGATCGTGCTGTTCTCGAACGGCAAGCCCGATCTCGCCGGCGTCTTCAACAATGCCGGCCAGCACTGGAACCATACGCTCTTCTGGCCGGCGATGAGCCCCACGGGCGGCGGCATCCCCGGCGCGCTCGAGAAGAAGCTCACCTCCGACTTCAGCTCCGTCGCCGCGTTCAAGGACGCCTTCAAGGCCGCGGGCGTCGGCCAGTTCGGCTCCGGCTGGGCGTGGCTCGTGCTGGGCCAGGACGGCAAGCTCAAGATCACCCGCACGCCGAACGGCTCGAACCCGCTGGCCACCGGCGAAGGCAAGGCCCTGCTCGGCTGCGACGTGTGGGAGCACAGCTACTATCTCGACTTCCGCAACCGCCGCCCCGACTACCTCCAGAACTGGCTCGACAAGCTCGCCAACTACGAATTCGCGGAGGCCGCGCTCAAGGCCGCATAGGACCGGCGCGCGCTTCAGTTCGTCTTGGCTTCCCCGGCGGGCTTGGAATCGTTCGCGGCCTGCGGCTTGACAATGCCGGTGATGGTGTCGCGCACCACTTGCACACGCACGTTGGGCGCGATCTCGACCTCGACCTCCGTGGCACCCTCGCGCACGCGCTGCACGGTGCCCACGATGCCGCCCGCGGTGACCACGCGATCACCCCGCTTGATCGCGGCGATCTGGCGGCGCAGCTCACGCTGCTTGGTCTGCTGCGGACGGATCAGAAGCAGGTAGAAAACCCCGAAGATCAGCACCAGCGGCAGGAATTGCGTGGCCGTGCCAAGCATGTCGCCGGGAGCGGCCGCGGCAAAGGCCGGAGTGATCAGCATCGGATGAACCTGGGTTGCGGTGGTGCGCCCGGGACCATAGTGTCCGCCCCCTTCGCGTCAACCCCGAGGCCGGCCCGCCGATGGAAGACCACCTGATCGCGCTGGCGAGCCGGATCGCCGAGGCCCTCGAACGCCTCGCACCGCCGCCCCCGGCGCCGCCCGACTTCGCCGCCGCCGACGCCTTCGTCTGGCACCCCCGCCCGCCCCGCCTCGTGCCGGTGCCCGTGGTCGCGCGCGTCGGCATCGAGCTGCTCAAGGGGATCGACCGCCAGCTCCGCATCCTCTGCGAGAATACCGAACGCTTCGCCGCGGGCTTCCCGGCGAACAACGCCGTGCTCTGGGGCGCGCGCGGCATGGGGAAGTCCTCGCTCGTCAAGGCAGCCCACGCCACCACCAACAACCCGCCCGGCCGCCTCGCCCTCATCGAGATCCACCGCGAGGACATCGCCTCCCTCCCGACCCTGCTCGGCCTCCTTCGCGCCAGCACCCGCCGCTTCCTCGTCTTCTGCGACGACCTCTCCTTCGAACGCGAGGACACCGATTACAAGGCGCTCAAATCCATCCTCGACGGCGGGATCGAAGGACGGCCGCCGAACGTCCTCTTCTACGCGACCTCGAACCGCCGCCACCTGATGCCGCGCGACATGATCGAGAACGAACGCTCGACCGCCATCAACCCCTCCGAAGCCACCGAGGAGAAAGTTTCGCTCTCGGACCGGTTCGGGCTCTGGATCGGCTTTCACAATTGCGACCAGGAGACGTTCTTCGCCATGGTCGACGCCTACGCCGAGCACTTCCGCCTCCCCATCACACACGAGGCGCTGCACGCCGAGGCGGTGGAATGGTCGGTCACACGCGGCGCCCGCTCGGGACGGGTCGCCTGGCAGTTCATCCAAGACCTCGCAGGCCGCCTCGGCCGCGCTGAGACGTAAGGCCAGGGGGACGCTGTCCCCCTGGACCCCCTGCCAAGGGCTGAGCCCTTGGAACCCTTTCGTTTTGGCAGGCGCTGAGGGCGGTTTGGGCGAAGCGCGGAACGCGCTTCGCCC
>Ga0335075_10017945_pt1 | contig 10498 bp, 7 predicted proteins | sample Lox_Sample_24_FD_206723 | JGI IMG/M metagenome (GOLD analysis project Ga0335075, IMG submission 206723) | Soil microbial communities from Loxahatchee National Wildlife Refuge, Florida, United States - Lox_Sample_2.4 | ecosystem: Environmental > Terrestrial > Soil > Wetlands | place: USA: Florida... | reverse complement strand
GGCATCTCGAGCCAGTCGTGCACAATCGCGATGTCAACGGATCCGTCCTCGACCAGCGCCATGGCGTGATGTGAATCGGCCTCGACCAGCTGGCACTTCAGGCGCGGCCAGTCCGATCGCAGCCTGCGCAGGGCCGGGGGGACGACTCCGCGCGTGGCCGTGGCGAATGCGGCCAGTGTCAGTGTCCCGGCCACCGTCTTGCGCTCATTCTCGAGCTGAACTTGCATCTGCTCGAGTTCATTGAGAACGCGACAGGCCGCCTCGGCTACCACGCGCCCGGCCGGCGATAGCGTCGCCACGCGCCCGTTCTGCTCAACAAGCACCTGGCGAACATCTCGTTCCAGCTTTGAGATCTGCTGCGATATGGCGGATGGGGTGTATCCCAGGGCCCGCGCGGCCGCAGTCATTGATCCCTCGGAGGCCAGGCTGGCGATCGCCTGCAAACCGGAAATGCTAACTGTCACGTTCTTATCCCCCCTGGGATCCGAGCGTTATTAACAGCGGCCGTGCGTTGCGCGGCCCGGGCTGTTGCTGCAGGCTGCGTATGGAGAATCTTAGGAGCTAAGACCACTGACGGTAATGCCCGGCCGCCATCGACCGGCCGTCTGTTACGGAGTGTGGTGGCCCGGTTGCGCGGGCGGGCTCGAGGGCACCTGGTCGGTCTGGTTGCGGCGGATCGCAGCCGGCGCGGTGACCGGGAAGTGAGGCGGATGTCCAGCCACGATCGGCCGGGGCCGCTGATCGGCGCCGGGCGGACGGCCGATGTTTACGCGATCGGTGAGCGGCGGGTCCTGCGCCGGTACCGGAACGGCGACAGCGCGGAGCGCGAGGCCGGGGTGATGGCCTACCTGGCTGAGGCGGGCTTCCCGGTACCCCGGGTCTATGACGCCAGCGGCCCGGATCTGGTGATGGAGCGGCTCGGCGGCCGCGACATGCTCGCCGACCTGTCGGGCCGGCCGTGGCTGGTCCGCCAGCACGCGCAGACCCTGGCCGGGCTGCACGACCGGCTGCACGCCATCACCGCGCCCGCGTCGCTGCAGACGCGGTTCGGCCCGGGTGACCGGATGCTGCACCTGGGCCTGCATCCGGGGAACGTGATGCTGACGGCGGCGGGCCCGGTCGTTGTCGACTGGGCCAGCGCCGCGGCGGGCGCGCCCGCCGCGGACGTGGCCATGGCCTGGCTGATCATCGCGACATCCGAGGTCGACGCGCCGCCACCGCTGCTGCGGCCGGCCATCTCCTCGATCCGGACCGTTCTGCTGCGCAGATTCCGCGCCCTGGTGCGCGACGACCCGGGGCCGGAGCTGGCCAGGGTGGCCCGGGCCCGGATGGCCGACCCGAAGGTCCGGCCGGCCGAGGTGCAGCGCCTGCGGGCGATCGCTGCCCAGGCCAGCCGGCGGACTTCAGCGCCCTGATCGCGCGCTCCCCGGGCCGCGGAGCGCCTGATCGCGCGCTCCCCGGGTCGCGGCCACGGGTGCCCGCTTGACACCGCCGGGCGGGGATTCTACGATTATACCATCATCATAGAATAATGTCATGATGAAAGAACGTCATGATGTAAGAACGGCCGAGATCCCCCGGAGAATATTGACAGGCCAAGGGATAACGGCTATCTATCAGATAACCGTTATATACGGTGAAGCCGGCCTCGCCCAAAGGACCTCGCCCAAAGGACAGGGAGCGGAAATGAACGGTGGCCATGCCTGGCGACGTTGGCCTGCGGCCCGCGCTCCGTGGCGGCGCGGCGGCCGGCGGGCGGTCCCGCTCGGGCCGCATCCGGCCGGGTGGCGGCGGCTTGCCGCCCTCGGGGTGGCGGGCGTCGTGGCCGTCGGCGTGGCCGGCGGCGCCGGGCCGGCGACCGCGGGGCCGCTGGCTGGGGGCCGACTGGCCGCAGGCCGGGACCAGGTAGCCACGGGCCAGGCCCGCGGCGCGCGGTACCGGGCCACGATCGTGCGCACCGCCTACGGCGTGCCGCACATCACCGCGCGCAACTTCGGCTCGCTGGGCTTCGGCTATGGGTTCGCCCTGGCCAGCGACAACCTGTGCACGATGGCGCAGACCTACGTCACCGTCGAGGGGCAAAGGTCGCGTTACTTCGGTCCCGACGCCACCGTCCAAGAGCCCGGGGGCGGCCAGGTCAGCAACATCGACAGCGACACCTTCTGGCAGTCGGTGGCCGGCCGCCAGCTCATCCCGCGGCTGCTCGCCGTGCGCACCGGACCGGGCGCCGTTGAGCCGCAGGTGCGCCAGCTCATGGCCGGTTACGTGGTGGGCTACAACACCTACCTCGCGTCAGTGGGCGGCCGTCGCGGTGTTCCCGACCCCACCTGCCGGGGCCAGGCCTGGGTCAGGCCGATTGACCTGCTCGACGCCTACCTGGCCATCTATCAGATAGTCGACGTGGAGGGCCTGTCCAACCAGCCGGAGGCGCTCGCGCAGCCGCCGAAGGCCGCGAACGCCGCCGCCGCGGCCCGGCCCACCGCGGCGGCCCTTTCGGTGCTCGCGGCACGGGTGGTGCGCACCGCGCCCGGCACCGACGGCCTGCCCACCGTGGCGCAACTGGGCACGCTCGGCCAGCGGGCCGTGGCCGGCCAGCCCGGTACGGGCAGCAACGCGATCGCGATCGGCTCAGCCGGCACCCGCAATCACCAGACCGGCATGCTGCTCGGCAACCCGCACCTGCCGTGGCAGGGTGCGCTGCGGATGTATCAGGTGCAGTTGACGATTCCCGGCACTCTCAACGTCGAGGGCGCCACCGTCATCGGGATTCCGCTGGTCGTCATCGGCTTCACCAGATCGGTGGCGTGGAGCGAGACCACCTCGCGGTCGTGGACGGCCACGCCATACCAGCTCACCCTGGTTCCCGGCCACCCCACCGAATACGTCTACGATGGCCGGGCCGTGCCCATGACCAGCCAGGTAGTCACCGTGCCCACCCGGGCCGGCGGGGCGATCCGGCGCACGGTCTGGTTCACCCGCTACGGGCCGGTGGTCAGCTTCTACCAGGGACCATCGCTGCCCTGGACCACCAAGACTGCGTTCGCGCTGGCCGACGCGGACGCCGCCAACCTGCGGCTGATGAACCAGTTCCTGGGCATCGACGAGGCCCGTACGGCCGCCCAGGTGCTGTCGGTGCTCAACCGGTACCAGGGCGGGCCCTGGAACAACACGGTCGCAGCCGATGCCACGGGCCACGCCCTGTACGCCGACGTCCTGCCCGTGCCGGACGTGACCAACGCGGAGGCGGCCCGGTGCGACACCGCGATCGGCGCGCAGACGTTCAGCCAGCTGGACCTGCCGATACTGGACGGATCCCGGCCGTCCTGCGCCTGGGGCAGCAGCCCGGGCGCGGCCGCCCCGGGGATCTTCGGCGGCGACCAGGAACCCGTCCTGATGCGCCGCGACTTCGTGGAGAACTCCAACGACAGCTACTGGCTGGCTAATCCCCTCCAGCCGCTCACCGGCTACCCCCGCATCTTCGGGGACACCGGCCAGCGGTGGGGATCGGAGTACATCGACCAGTATTACGACCTGCGCACCCGCAGCGCCCTGACCATGGTCATGCGCCGGATCGACGGCACCGACGGGCTCGGTCCGGCCGGGTTCACACTGGCGGACCTGAAGAACCTGATGTACTCGGACATCCAGTACGGGGCCAGCCTGGTCAAGTCTCAGCTGGTGGCCATGTGCCGGTCCTTCCCCGGCGGGCTGGCTCCCACCGGCGGCGGCGGCACGATCCCGGTCGGGAACTCCTGCAGCGTGCTGGCCGCCTGGAACGGCCGGGAGAATCCCGGTTCCCGGGGCGCGGTGCTGTTCGCCGACTTCTGGGGGAACGCGCTGCAGGGCGACCCGTGGGCACATCCGTTCCAGGCCAGCGATCCGCTCCAGACCCCCTATGGCCTGGATACCGCCAGTGCCGCGGTCCAGCAGGCCTTCGGCATGGCCCTGAAGCAGATGAGCGCCAGCCACCTGCCCTACGGCGTCGCGCTCGGCCAGGTGCAGTACGTGCTGCTCGACGGCCAGCGATTCCCGATGCCGGGCGGCATACCCGACCCGAACGGCGAGCTGAACGCGATGGACATCAACTCCCCGGGCGCGATCCCCGGCACGAGCTCCACCTACATCCAGGCCGTCACCTGGGCCGCCGGCCACCCCTGCCCGCAGGCGGCCACGGTGGTGGCCTATTCCGAGTCCGGCAACCCGGCCTCCGCGCACTACGACGACCAGACCAGGCTGTTCTCCCACCGCCAGTGGGCGACCGCCTACTTCTGCCCGGCCCAGGTGGCTGCGCATGCGCTGTCGGCCACGGCGGTGTCGGGCGGCGGCTGAGCGGCAGGGCCGTCGCGTCTTCGTCGCGTACGGCCATCGAGCCAGGCCAGGCAACCGGATCGACACGTCAGCCTCCGGCGAAGCGCTATGAGGTGGCGGCCACCGTGCGGCGTGTACGTCCCGGGTTCCGGCACCGGCCGGAGGAGTACCGCTCGATGAGACTCCGCGACACCGACTCTGCTCCGGCGTACACGCCCACCGCCGTGCACGCCTGGGCCGACGTGCAGGCCACACCGTCGAGGGCGTTAATGGTTTCCGAAGGGTTAACTGTCGGCTGGAGCACCCATGTCTTGCCGTTCCAGGATTCAGCGAACGTGTAACTTGGTCCCTTTTCGGTAAAGTACCGGCCAGTGGCGGTGCACGCGCGTGCCGTGCTGCACGCCACATCGACCAGGAAGGAGTCAGGCTGTCCTTCCGGATGCGGAACGGGCTGGATCGTCCAGGCTTCCCCATTCCAGCGCTCCGCCAGCGGATAATCCAGCGACTCCAAGTTACCGTAAATGCCCGCCGCTGTGCAGCTTACCCGGGACGTGCAAGAAACCCCGGTGAACTGGCTGTCGTTATCGGGGACCTGCTCGGCCGGCCGGATTGACCAGTGATTGCCGGCCCATATCTCGGTGAAGGCGATGCCGACGTTATAATAACCAGCGGCCATGCACCATTTGCGCGTTACGCACGAGACGCCGTATAGCAGGCTGGAGGTGGAGCCGGCGGGCCTGGGCACGGGCTGTATCGTCCAACTGGCTCCGTTCCAGTGCTCGATGAGCGCCTGGTTACCGGTGTACCCGGCAGCCATGCAGTCGGCTGGCGACGAGCATGACACCGCCTGCAGAGCGTTGTCCGCGGGCGCTTCGAGCGGTGGGGTCGGGATAATCTCCCAGCGTCTGCCGCGCCAGACTTCGGCCAGGGTGACCCGGCGTTCCGTCGTGCGCAGGTCGGTGCCGACCGCCATGCAAAAGGCGCGCTTCGGGCACGACACGCCGTTGAGGTCGCCCTCGCCGGTCTGTGCGGGCGCCTGAGCCGGCTGCACCCTCCAGGCCCTGCCGTTCCACGAGGCCGCCAGCGGAAGCTGGGCATTGGCCGCCTGGCTGAAATAAGAGCCAACCGCGGTGCAGGCCCTGGCGCCGGTGCAGTCGACGCCGTGGAAACTGCCATTTCCTGAAGGGTTCGGCGATTTCTGAACCGCCCAGATGGCCCTGTTCTTTGCCGCCGGCCCTGCCGATGCCGAAGCAATAGACTGCGCGCTAACTACCAAAAGCCCGCTCAGCAAAAAGCAGATCGCCGTCCTCTTGCGCATGCCGGAATAGTAGCGGAGCGATTGCCGGGGATCGTGCATGACTTCCGCAACGGCGCGTCGGCTCCTTTTAGATTCGCGCAAAGCGCTCCGGCCCTCATTCATCGGCGCAAATGCTGGCAGCAGAGGGCTTGTGCGATTCCGCGGCAATCCGGCGGAGCCGCCGTGCTAGCCGTTGTGAGAAGCCCGCTCAGCGCCTGCCGCGCCGGAGACCAGGCCGCCCGGCTCAGCCGCGGTCGTGGAGGGTCACCTGGTAGCCGTCGGGGTCCGCGAACGTGAACGTGCGGCCGAACGGCCCGTCGGCGGGCGCTGAGACGATCGTGGTGCCGGCGGCGGCGAGGGCGTCGTGGATGTCCTGCGCGTCGGGGGCGTGCAGCCACAGCGCCATCCCCTGGCCCGGCTGGCCGATCGCGTCCAGGCCGGTGCCCGCGACGACGTCGCGGACGGCGAACGCGATCGGCTTGGTGTCGAACACGACGGCGTGCGGCGGTCCTGCGGCGGAGCGCTTGAGCCCCAGGTACCGCTCGTAGAAAACGGCGGAGCGCTCCAGGTCGCGCACCTGCAGTGAGATGAAGTCGGGTCCGGTGACGGCCACGATCCGTGCCTCCTCATCGTATGTCAGTCTTCTGACACACCAAATGTATGTCAGACTCCTGACATGAGTCAAGGCGGGCCCGGGATCGAGCTGGACACATCACTGGGGTACATGCTGAAAGCGGCCGCCAGCGCCCTGCACGCGGCCATGGAGGCCGTGCTCAGGCCGCTGGGCATGACGATCACCCACTACGCCTGCCTGGAACTGCTGGCCCAGCGACCGGGCCTGTCGAACTCCGAGCTCGCCCGCGGCGCGTTCGTCACCCGCCAGTCGATGAACGTGCTCCTGCAGGCCCTCGAACACCAGGGACTCGTCGTCCGCCCAGCACGAGCCCCCATCGGCCGGGCCCTGCCAACCGAGCTGACCGCCCGCGGGCGCCGCCAGCTCAACGTGGCCAGCGCCGCGGTCCGCCGCGTCGAGCAAGACATGCTGGCCAATCTGGATGCCAGCGAACAAGACCAGATGCGGCGCCTGCTCACCGCGTGCATCGCCGCACTGACCGAACCGCCCGCATCGGCGACGTAACTGCTGGGGAGGCTTCATCGGGCGGTCCCCTGGACTTCACCGAACGGTCCGCGGATCCGGCCTCGAGGGACCATCATGGTGTGTTTGGATTTTATCAGCGACTTTGGTGCACCCGGCCAGCATCAGTACAGTTGGTGACAGCCAGGGCGCCGTAACCGGGAATGGCGTACTCGTTGGACCTTGAGGCGACGGAGGATGCGGATGGCCAGGCCGACGCGGCCCGGCGAGTATCCGTGGCAAGACTATAACCCGCCCAGGTCGGCTCCAGAGCAAGGTGATCCACCCCGCCGCCCCACGTTCACGCCGCGATCGGAGGCAGGGCCGCCGGGGCAAACCGACTCCCAGGCGCAGCCGGTGCCGCATCCCAACGGCCGGCTCCCCCAGTCGCCACCCGCCTACCGGCCCCAGTTCTCTCCGGAGCCTGAGCGGTCACCACCCGAGCCCGTGGCCACCCCCCGGCGGGACGAACCCCGGCCCGGCAGCCGGCGGGCAGGCAAACACGCGGCCCCACGGAAAGGTGCCCGGCGCCGGGGCCAGGACCGGCCGGACCCGGCCGTCAGGCCGCCCGAGGGATACTCCCGCCCTCCGGGCAGCAGACAGCGGGCGGCTTACCCGCCGCCGCCGGTTTCTGCGCCGAGGCCGGGAATCCCGCAGAACCACACGCAGCCGTCTCGCTACCCGGAGGAGTTGCTGAGACGCGGGGCACCGGGCGGAGGGCGACCGCCGGACGGCGAGGACATCCTCACCCGTACCCTCGAGCTCCCGGCAGTTCCCTTCGATACCGGGCCGCGGCCGAACCTGGCCCGCTCCAGCGCGGTGATGGCGGCTGGATTGCTGGTGTCGCGCGGCACCGGGTTCCTGCGCGCGTTCGTGCTCTTGTTCGCGATCGGTACCGGAGGGCTCGCGGACGCGTACAACAACTCCTACGCGCTGCCCCAGACCGTCTACTACCTGTTCCTCGGCGGAATCTTCACCAGCGTCATGGTGCCGCTGGTGGTCAAGGCGGCCAAGAACGACCCGGACCGGGGCGAGGCCTACGCCGAGCGGATCTTCACGCTCGGTGTGGTCGCGCTGTTCACCGTCACCCTGGTCGGATTCATCTTCGCTGGCCCGCTGGTCGATGTGTACGCCGGGAACCTCGGCAGTACGCCGAGTGCCGTGGCCGAACACCAGGAGATGGTGCTGCTGGCGCACTTTGCCATGCCGCAGATCTTCTTCTTCGGGATGGACGGGCTGCTGGGTGCGATCCTGAACGCCAGGGGCCGGTTCGGCGCCAACATGTGGACGCCGGTCATCAACAACGTCGTGGTCATCACGGTCGTCGGCATCTACATCGCCACCGTCGGCCTGCACAAGACACCGCTGACCGTCTCGCCCTTCGGCGTAAGGCTGCTCGGCACCGGGGCCCTGCTCGGCATCCTGCTCCAGTCCGTCGCGCTGATGCCGGTCCTGCGCAAAGCCGGGTTCAGCATGCACCTGCGATGGGACCACCGGCGGGCGGAGATCAGGGAGATCCGCCGGATGGCCAGCTGGATGCTCGTCTACGTCGGCTCCCAGTGGGCCAGCAACCTGGTCGTGGCGCGGGTGGCGAACTCGGCCGCAGCGCACGGTGCCACCGGCAGCGGGTACACGGTGTACTTCAACTCCTGGCAGCTGTACCAGGTTCCGTACGCGGTGGTCGGGATCTCGGTGATCAGCGCGCTGCTGCCGCGGATGAGTGCTCACGCCACCGATCGCGCTTACTCGCTGGTCCGTGAGGACTTCTCGTCCGGTGTTCGGCTGGCGGCGGTGATGGTGGTGCCCGCAACGGTCTTCCTCGCCGTGCTCGGCGCGCCGCTGTGTGAGTTCTTCTTCGCGCACGGCAGCACCTCGGCGGCGAACGCCCGGTACATCGGCGAGGTGTTCGCCGTGTTCACGCTCGGGCTGATGCCGTTCATGCTGACCCAGCTACAGCTACGGGTGTTCTACGCGTTCCAGAACAACCGCGCCCCGGCCGTCATCGGGGTGTTGATGCTCGTGGTTGGCGTGGCCGGCGATCTGATCGCGCTCGAGGTGCTGCCGCCGGGGCAGGTGGTCATCGGACTGGCCGGCGCCTACGGCCTGGCCACGGTAACCGGCGCCGCCGTGGCGTGGCCGCTGCAGCTGCGCAAGGTGGGCAGCCTGGATGGCTGGCGGATCACCCGCAGCTTGTTCCGGATGTTCCTGGCCACGCTGCCCGGCCTGGTTTTCGCCTTCGCGACCATGCACTTCGTCGGCCACGTGCTGCATTCCCCCAGCTTCCTCTACGGCCTGGTGACTTCGGTGATCGGTGCCGGTGGCGCGCTGCTCCTGTACGCCATCTGCGCCAGGTTGCTCAAGATCGAAGAGTTCCGTGTTCTTGTACGTTTCGCCGTCGGGCGCTTCCTGCGGCGGCGTAACAAGGCAGCCTCAGCGTGATGACGCTGCTTCATCGGCCGACCGGTCGGGGCTGGCTGCCTCCAGCCGCCGCGCTCAGGAAGTCACTGATTGCGGCGCAGCGTAGACCTTTATCCAGTTCACCTGCATGACCACCTGGCTTGGCGTCGCTGAGTCCGGCGCGCACCGGTCATTACAGTTCTCGTCCATCTGCAGTGCTAGATGGAACGGCGTGTCCGGGATGTAGTCCATGCCGCCCTCGCCAGCGGTGACGGTCCAGGTCGGCTTGCCGTTCAGCCACCAGGTGATCTTTCCGGGCAGCCACGTCACCGCCACCGTCTGCCACTTGGAGAAGTTCACGCCCGGCATGCGGTCCTGCAGGAAGCTGTCATCGGCGCCCATGTGCAGGAACTGGCCATCGCCGACCCGGTTGGTGGAGGCCGGATGCGCCGTCCCGGGATACACCTCGGCGATGTCGATCTCGCCGTCGTTTGGCCAGGTTCCTTCGGGCCACAGCAGGACGACCGGCTCATAGCCAGCGCCGGTGTCGGCGCGGAACTGGATCTCCCACATGCCGTAGGTCTGATTGTTCACATCGGCCACCCCGCCGCCGACGTAGCCGTAGGGCGCCTGGTAGTGGCCGATCAGGTTCAGGTACCCGTCTGCTACCGAGACCGACTGGACCGTGCGCGGCGTCGAGCCATCCGGGTCGTTGTAGACCCTCCAGTTTGGGCCGAGCGTGGTTCCGTTGAAGCGGTCCACGAAAACCGGGTTGCCCCAGTCGATTCCGTCAGAAGGAGTCGTGGACTCTGCCTGTGCGGCGGGTGACGGATGTGCGTGGGATGACGCCCGTGCGTTGGGCGCGTGGGTGCGGGATGCCGTGGCTGATGGATGGGCAGAGGATGATGATGGGCGCGCCTCAGCTGCCTGGTGGGCCTCTGTCGCTGCTGCGCCCGAGCACCCGGCCAGCGCAAGCGCGGCGGCGACGCCAATAAGGCGACGAAGATGCCGTCCGGCTTTGCCTTGAGGTGTTGCTGACCGGTCGCTCATCATAGGCCCTTCGGGGTTACCCAGTCCTCTGCGGATGGCAGCATACGGCTTCTCAGCGACCGGCGTGCATGTATCGGCGATAACCAGCGCGAGCGGCAGGTTCGCCGCAATGCGCTCAGGTGGTGCTGGATGCGCTGCCGCCCCGGCGGACGCATCCGCGGTCGGGGCCGGGCCGCACCGGCGGCGAGCGCCCAACGGCCACCACCGCTGTTAAACTCGCAGGTCAGCTACGTACGCGGCTTTGAAGCCCGGCCGGCCTTTACGCTCTGCCACTATTTCCGGACGGAGGTTACGGCCAGATCCCTATCGGT
>Ga0335075_10017944_pt1 | contig 10498 bp, 9 predicted proteins | sample Lox_Sample_24_FD_206723 | JGI IMG/M metagenome (GOLD analysis project Ga0335075, IMG submission 206723) | Soil microbial communities from Loxahatchee National Wildlife Refuge, Florida, United States - Lox_Sample_2.4 | ecosystem: Environmental > Terrestrial > Soil > Wetlands | place: USA: Florida... | reverse complement strand
GCCGCGAGTCGCTCGAGGCTTACGTCAAGCGCCTTGAGCGGCTGGAGCACATCGCAATGGCCCAGGACGGGGTCGAGAAGGTATTCGCCATGCAGGCTGGCCGGGAGATCAGGGTGATGGTCAAGCCGGGCGAGGTCGACGACATCCAAGCCCAGGTCATCGCCCGCGATGTAGCCAAGCGGGTAGAAGACGAGCTCACCTATCCAGGTCAGATCCGGGTCACGGTGATCCGCGAGTCGCGGGCCATCGAGTTCGCCCGGTAGGCAGCCGGGACGCCTCTGCTACTTCGGGCCGGCCCTTGGCGGCCGTGACCTCGATCTGAGGGATTCCGGGCGAGTTGAAGCCGGGGACCTGGCCGGAGAACGAGACCTGCCGTACGCGGCAGCCGTCGCCTGGCTGCCGAGGTGAGAAGGCGTACTCCCTCACTGATGGGCACGCAGCGCGGCAATCAGCCATTCGAACGCGGGCGCGTAAGTCGGGAAGGGAGGCAAGCCGTTGATGATCGCTGTCAGCTGCCAGTATCGTTCCATCCGCGGATCGCCGAGCATCTCAAGCCCGGCGAGCAGTTCCTCGCGGCGCGCGCTCCACCCATTGGGCTCCAGGATCCGGTTCACTACCTTGGCGGCTTCGGCGGAGCCGGGCGGGCACCCCCGTAGCAGTGCCGCCACGGCGTTCTGCGTTGCCCAGCCCGCCAAGTCTTCCAGTCCGTTGGACTCCAGTTGAATGCCATACTCGGTCACCTGCCGGGTTCGGCGCCGGAAGTCCCGGTCACGGACCAGTTCGGCCAGTTCCACCCACGCGTCGACCTGCTCGGGCGAAGGGTGGTCCGGCAGGTTCGGCGCCGCGGCCCAGCGCTGAGCGCGTGCCGGACTGGGCTCCAGGCCCTCGAAGACCTCGGCCAGAAAGTCATCGATCAGCTGCCTGCGCTCGGCCGCCGACATGTGAGCGAGCTTGTTCATCATGGTCCTCTCCTCGTCGCCTGCCGCGCGCTTCACTACGATGCCCAGCGCAGCACGGTGCAGCTGCAGGACGCGGATCTGCGCGTCAAGTGCGTCCCGGTGGACGGCAGCGACGTCGGCGAGGCTCACCTGGCCCGCTAGTACGCGGCGCACGTCGGCCAGGCACAGGCCTAGCTCGCGCAGAGTGGCGATCAGCTCCAGCTGAGCCACGCTTGCCGCGTTGTACAGCCGTCGGCCGCCCTCGGTCCGCGCCGCTGGGAGCAGCACGCCGGCATCGGACCAGAACCGGATGGTGCGTACCGGCAGCCCTGCGCGCCTGGCCAGCTCGCCGATGGAAAGCAGCGGATCGTCGGTCTCCATGCCGCCAGTCTGCTAGCTCCAGCAGGTGGAGAAGCAACCCCGCGCCGCGGGACAGGGACTGCACGGCCAGTCAGTCCCTGACCGCCGAAGATCCGCGACCACCCGACCTGCGCGACGCCCTCCGCCCTCATCGAGTGACTGCGGTGCGCACCAGCCAGGACGCCTCCGTTACGTTGGACTGGCCGTGGCCGACATGATCGCTGAGACCGTGAAGTGGTGCGAGACGACGTGCTGGTGCTGTTCGCCTTGGGACAGCAGGCAGGAGATCGCGTTGTAGACGACGTAGACGAGCGTGTACACCCCGGGTGCCTGCGCGGTTGCCATGTCACCGGCAACTACCGGGATGTCCGCCTCGCCGGCCTTGGTGCGCAGCGCTCGATCATCGGACGCGACAGCTCGATGCCGGTGACGGGCACGCCGCGCCGGGCGAGGGGAACGGCGATGTGGCCGGTGCCGACGGCTAACTCCAGTGCACGGCCGTCACCGGCGAGCTCGGCTAGCCGGTCGACGGCCGGCCCGAGCACCTCCACGGAGAACATGCCACTGCCAGGCGTGCCATAGGACCGGGCGGCCTGCGGATCCCAGACGTCCTCCACCTGCATGGCACCCAGCGATGTCAGCGGGTGACCTCGACCGGCGGGATCCCGGGCGGGTTGAATCCCAGGATCTGGCCATAGAACGAGAGCTCAGCCTCGAACGCGGCGATCACCGTCTCTGCCTTGCGGAAGCCATGGGACTCGCCCTCGAACGCGATGTAGGCAAAGCTGGTCCCGTGCGCCGCGAGGTCGGCGGCAATGCTCTCGGCCTGGGCCGGCGGCACAACCGGGTCGTCAAGCCCCTGCAGCAGCAGGATCGGGCAGGTCGCCTCGGTCACGTGCCCGACGGGCGCCCGCTCCTCGTAGGTGACCTCGAAGCCTGGAAGTGGCCCGATCAGCCCGTCCAGGTAGCGGGACTCGAAGTCGTGCGTGCTGGCGGCGAAGCCGCGCAGGTCGGATACACCGTAGTAAGAGGCTGCCGCGCTAAATACCCTGCCGCGGCTGGTGCCGGTGGTCACCGCCGCGAGCGTGGTCCAGCCGCCAGCGGAGCCGCCGCGGATGGCTAGCCTGGCAGGGTCGGCGCCAGCCGATTCCGCCACCCAGCGAGCGGCGGCAATCGCGTCCTGCACGTCCACGATGCCCCACGAGCGGCGCAGCCGCTCACGGTACTGCCGGCCATACCCAGTGGAGCCACCGTAGTTCACGTCGATGATTCCGATCCCGCGGCTGGTGAAGTACGCCTTGCCGAGATCGAGGACGGCCGAAGCGCGTGAGGTCGGCCCGCCGTGGACCCACACGACGTAGGGTGGCCGCGCGCCATCCGGACCGGTGACGTCGGGATTGGTCGGCGGATAGAGCAAGGCGTGGACCACCTGGCCGTACGGGCCCTCAAAGTCCACCTCTTGCGGGGCGGGCAGGTATGCCGCAGCTGGCAGCTCCGAGGCATCGCGCTGCACCACCGAAGTCTTGCTGGTCGTTGCGTCCACCCGGATCACGGCGGCCCAGGTCGCCGGCCCACCGCCGATCGCCGCGATCGACTCGCCGTCGGCGGACAGGTCGAAAGCGACCTCAGCGAACGGCGTGTCCAGGTCCTTGAGCTCAAACGACTCCGGATCCAGAGTGCCCAGCCGTGCCTGGCCGGCGCCATGGGCAACGGCCAGCCGGCCGTCGCCGAGTACGGCGAAGGGCCTTGCGCCGAGCTGCCAGAGCGGCGCGGCGAACTCCTCGTCGGCCGGGAACAGCGCCAGCGGCGGCTCGCCGGCCAGGCCGACCTGGTAGATGTTCCACCAGCCGGGCCAGTCGGTCGCCACGTAAAGGCTGGTGTTGTCCCGCCACACCGGTGCCAGCACAGACTCCCGCTGGCCGCCCATGAGCGGCCTGCCTCTGCCGGGCATTCCGTTCTCGACCGGGGCGACTCGCAGTTCCGTGCCGTCCCAGGGCATGTGCGGATGGTTCCAGCAGATCCAGGCCAGCCATTTCCCATCCGGCGACGGTGTCGGGAATGCGAAGAAGTCGAAGCCATCGACCAGGATGCGGATTGCTTCTGCATTGCCGCTTGCCGAGCCATCCAGCGGGACCGCTACGATCGCGCGGCTCACCTTTCCGCCGTCGTGCCGTTCCTGCACGCACCAGACCTCGGTCTGATCCGGCGAGAGGACCAACTCGGCGTAGCGCAGGCCCGCGCCGGCGAGCGTGCCGCCTGCTCCGCCAGCCGGTACCTCGGCAGGATCCGGAGTGAGCGGCACCGGCTCGGCGTCACCGGGACTGGTGAGGTAGAGGCGCTGGTCGGCATAGTTGGCGAACAGGAGCTGGTAGCCACCGGAAGCCGCGATACCCAGCCCGGACAGCACGGCAGACGGGACGGGCAGGTAGGACCGGCCGCCGTACTCGTGCACCCGGGTCCTGGCATTCCAGGGCGCAGCCAGCAGCACGGCCTGCTCATCGCCGTGGCTGTGCATCACAGTGGTGCGGCCGCCCTCGTCAGGCAGTCCCTGCTGCCACCACACGTCGTCGCCGATGACCGTCGGGGCCGAGAGCCTTACCTGCCCGCTGGCGACCTGCGTCGCGGCGATGGGTGATGGCCACTCGCCAAATGGGACAGCGGGAACCGCAGCTTCAGCACCGACGTAATCTTCTGAGTGGCCCGTCGGCTCGGTGGCGCCGACGGCGGCTTCGTTACCGCTGTCTGTCATACGCATATCGTGCCCTACCGGGCGACCGCCGGTAACGCCGAATAGCGACTCTGGTCCAATCCGCACGGCCGAGGGTTAACCCGCTGGCCGCGATCACAAGTCGGGCCTGCTCAGGCTGCCGGGACGCCGCCGCTGCCCGCGGTGGCGTCTACCCTTGGGGCATGGCTGGCGCAACCGTCGAGCGAAGCTTCGAAATCCGCACCTACGGGTGCCAGATGAACATGCACGACTCTGAGCGGCTGGCAGGCTTGCTGGAGGCTGCCGGCTACCGTCGCGCCGCGGCTGGGGCTGACGCTGACGTCGTCGTCTTCAACACCTGCGCCGTCCGCGAGAACGCCGACAACAGGCTCTACGGGAACCTCGGCCACCTGCTGCCGGTCAAGAACTCTCACCCGGGAATGCAGATCGCTGTCGGCGGCTGTCTGGCCCAGAAGGACCGGGCAACGATCACGAAGCGCGCACCGTGGGTTGATGTTGTCTTCGGCACCCACAACATCGGCTCGCTCCCGGCCCTGCTCGAGCGGGCGCGAGTGCAGCAGCAAGCTCAGGTGGAGATCCTGGAGTCGCTCGAGCGCTTCCCGTCGGTACTGCCGGCCAGCCGTGAGTTGCCCTATTCAGCCTGGGTGGCGATCTCAGTTGGCTGCAACAACACCTGCACGTTCTGCATCGTGCCGAGCCTGCGCGGCCGGGAGGAGGACCGCCGTCCGGGCGATGTCCTTGCCGAGGTCGAGGCGCTGGCGGCCGAGGGCGTGCTCGAGATCACTTTGCTGGGGCAGAACGTCAACTCCTACGGCGTCGGGTTCGGCGACAGGCTCGCGTTCGGAAAGCTGCTCCGTTCCTGCGGGAACGTCGGGGGTTTGGAGCGAGTCCGGTTCACCTCGCCGCATCCGCGTGACTTCACCGATGACGTCATTGCCGCGATGGCCGAGACGGCGAATGTGATGCCCCAACTGCACATGCCGATGCAGTCTGGCTCGGACGCGGTGCTGCGCGCCATGCGGCGTGCCTACCGGCGGGAGAAGTACCTCGCAATCCTTGATCGGGTGCGCTCGGCGATGCCGGATGCCGCGATCACCACCGACATCATCGTCGGCTTTCCCGGAGAGACTGAGCAGGACTTTGCCGACACCCTGGACCTGGTGCGACAAGCGAGGTTCGCCGGCGCGTTCACGTTCCAGTACTCGATCCGCCCCGGCACTCCGGCCGCTGACATGCCCGGCCAGGTCCGCCCTGAGGTCGTCGCCGACCGTTACGAGCGCCTAGCAGCGCTGGTCACCGAGGTGGCGTGGCAGGAGAACAAGAAGCTGATTGGCCGCGAGGTTGAAGTCCTGGTGGCCGATGGCGAGGGCCGCAAAGACAACGCCACTCACCGGATGTCGGGTCGGGCACGGGACAACAGGCTCGTGCATTTCACCCCGGCGGAGCCCGCGCCGCGGCCGGGCGACGTGATTACCACGGTGGTGACCGAGGCCGCACCGCACTACCTGCTCGCAGACGCCAGCCCGGCGAGTGTGCGGCGCACGCGCGGCGGAGATGCGTGGGAGGCACGGCATGCGGAGGGCGATCCTGGCGCTGACTCTGAGGCAGCTAAGGCCGGCGGGAACTCAGTTCTGCTCGGCATGCCGTCCCTGAGATCGGCATTCTCGTGATCACCAAGACTAAAGCACGATGTGCCTAAGTCACTGTGAACACGGAGCTACATGAACTGCTAGCGGACGCTTGAGCTGGCTGCTAGCTCAAGGCTCGTCGTCGTCCTCTTCGTCATCGTCGAAGTCGTCGTCATCGTCGTCGTCATCGAAGTCGTACTCGTCGTCGTCCTCGTCGTCGTATTCGTCGTCGAGGTCGAGTTCGTCGTCATCCAGCTCGTCGTCGAGGTCGAGTTCGTCGTCCTCAGTGGGCGTGTCGAGGTCATCGGCGTACGTCATATTTCCCCCAAGCGCTGGGTGACCCTCCGGCCACCTCGCCTGTGCAGGGATCTACCCTGCGCCTGTCAGACTGATGCAATGCTACGGCCAGTCATCGCGGTCGTGGGGCCGACGGCGACAGGTAAGTCCGAACTCTCGTTGACCCTGGCTCGTACGCTCGACGGCGAGGTAGTTAACGCCGACTCTATGCAGCTGTATGAGGGTATGGACATCGGCACAGCCAAGCTGACAGAGGCCGAGCGGGCGGGCGTCCTGCATCACCTTCTCGACATCTGGCCAGTCACGCAGACGGCCAGCGTGGCGGAGTATCAGGTGCTCGCGAGGCGGGTCATCGACGACATCCGCGACCGCGGCCGAACCCCGATCCTGGTCGGCGGCTCCGGGCTCTACGTCAGGGCCGCGATCGACAAGCTTCAGTTCCCTGGCACCAACCCCGAACTCCGGGTCGGCCTGGAACGCGAACTTGACCGGGTCGGCACGGCCGTCATGCACGCGCGACTGGCCGCGCTGGACCCCGCGGCAGCCGCGGCGATCCTGCCAGGCAACGGACGGCGCATCGTCCGGGCGCTTGAGGTCATCGAGCTCTCCGGGCGGCCGTTCAGCGCCACTCTGCCTGGGTACGAGTCGGTCTACGAAGTGATACAGCTCGGCCTGGCGATGCCGCGACCGGAACTTGACCGTCGCATCGCAGATCGGGTTGACCGGATGCGGCAGCTCGGGCTCGTCGAAGAGGTGCGACGGCTCGAACGGGCCGGACTGCGTGACGGTTTTACCGCCAGCCGGGCACTTGGTTATACCCAGGTCCTCCGTTTTCTTGCCGGTGACTGGACCGAGAACGCGGCCTTCGAACAGACGATCGCGGCAACGCGCCGGTTCGTCAGGCGGCAGGAGTCGTGGTTCCGTCGTGACCCGCGGGTCAGCTGGATCCCGGCCGGGGCCGGGCTGGCTGACCGGGCGCTGGCCGTTGTGCGGTCGGCGACCTAACGAGCCGGGCCAGGCGGGCGGCTAGCATCGGGGACATGCGGTTTGCCAAGGGGCACGGCACCGGGAACGACTTCGTGATCCTGCCCGATCCGGACAATGATCTCGACCTGACAGCGGCGCTTGTCGCACGGATGTGTGACCGGCACTTCGGGGTCGGCGCGGACGGGGTGCTCCGGGTCGTACGCACGGCAGCCGTCGGCGATGACGCAGCCGGCCAGCAAGCCGAGTGGTTCATGGACTACCGGAACGCCGACGGAAGCGTCGCGGAGATGTGCGGCAACGGCGTCCGTGTCTTCGCCAGGTACCTGATAGAGCGGGGCATGGCCGCGGGGCCGGAACTGACAATCGCCACCAGGGCGGGGACCAGAGCTGTCCGCGCTGAGCTGGACGGCCAGTTCACTGTCGACATGGGGGTCGCCACGATCTTCGGCGAGGGCGAGGCGCAGGCGGGCGGTCAGCGGCTCGCGGGGCTGGCGATCTCCGTGGGGAACCCGCACCTGGCCTGCATCGTCACTCAGCCGGTGGCGGCCATCGACCTCGATAGCCCCAGAGTGCTGCGACCCGCGGCGCTCACCGCCGGGGCAAACATCGAAGTCATCAGGGTTCTGCGCGACCGCGAGGTGGAGATGCGCGTGCATGAGCGCGGATCGGGGCTGACGCTGTCCTGTGGAACCGGGGCGGTCGCTGCCGCGGTTGCGGCTGCCGTCTGGGCAGGGGAGTGGCCGGCAGAGAGCGCCATGCCCTGGACCGTGCATGTACCGGGCGGCAAGCTGGCCGTGACACCAAGCGCTGAGGCCAGCCTGCTGACCGGCCCGGCGGAGATCGTCGCCTCGGGGGAGCTGGCGGAGCGGTGGCTGGCTGACCCGGCCGACTTGGCTGACCGCGCGGGCCTGGCTGACGCTGTGGGCCCGGCTGACGCTGTGGGCCCGGCTGACCCCGCGGCCCCGGCCGACCTGGCTGACCGGGCGTCCGCCGGGCTGCGCGCGATCTGAGCCACCATCGGCTTCAGGACCCGGCCGGACGCGGCGAGGCTGCGCGGTGCGCGTCGGGCCGGACGGCGAGCTTAAGGCCGAGATCGACAAGCCACCAGCCGGTGCGTGCCCGCAATGACCGGCTCGCGTCCCGCGTGTGCCGGTCGTGCCGAGCGCTGACGCGTGCGCTGGCGTTGACGCATTGATTTGCGCTAACGCGTGCACTGCCGGATCGCCGTCTCCTGACTGGCCCTGTTCTGGGCGGCACAGTGAGCGCTCCGGCTGGCGACCGGCCGTCCCGGTCGGCAACGCGTCGCCGCATGTCGACCTGGTGCTCACGAGCTAGCTCCTCGAAAATTCGCGGATTCATCTGACTGGCCCTCCTGGAACGTGCGGGTCACTGTCGGGTGTTGGGTTGCTGCTGGGTCGTCTTGCGGGGGGCCAGGGCCACTGCCGGGCGCTAGGGCTCGATCGCCTGCTCCGCCGGCGACTGCTCCGGCAGGGCGTGCTCAGATGGCTCGTGCTCTGCCGCCTGTTCCCGGGCCGGCGCAGCCGGAAACTCCTGGCCGTCGGCGGGCGCCGCCGGCGGGCTCGCAACTCCCGCTGCCTTCACGATCCGGATGTCGCCGCTGAGCGCGCGGCAGCGGATCTCGACTGGCGCCCCTGATTCGCCCGGATCGTCATCACTCGGGTCCAGGTCGCTCTGAATCCCGCCCGAGGTGCTGGCGAGGTCCAGGTAGACGCCGATACCAGGCACGACCGCGACCTGCATGTCACCGGACGCGCTGCGCAGTTCGATCCGGCCGGTGGCGACAGCTCCTAGCTGGATGTCTCCGCTCGCCGTCCGCGCGGTGACTGAGCTATCGCAGTAGCCGATGGCGACGTCGCCACTGGCCGTGTTGACACGCGCGTGACCACCGACCCTCGCTGCGCGGATGTCACCGGACGCGGTGCTGATCGCTACGTCGCCGCCGGTACTGTCCAGTAGCACGTCGCCGCTGGCGGACTGCACTGCGACGTCGCCGCTCACTGACGCAGCAGTTGTATCTCCGCTGGCCGTGTGCATGGTCAGAGCGCTCAAGTCGCCCACGCAGGTCAGGTCGGCCGAGACCGTCTTGGCCGCGCAGCTAGATCCTTGCGGCGCCTTGATCGTCAGGTCCAGTCCTCGCCTGCGGCGGAAGACCATGGGCCGTGGCCCGCGTATGTACAGCTGGCCGTCGTCGAAGCCGACCTGGACTTCTGCCAGCAAGTCCTGAACGTCAGCGCTGTGCCTGCTCGGCACGACCTCGACGGCCACTGTGCTGGTCGGCTCGCCGGAGACCACGATGCTGCCGGATGCCCACGATTCGATACTGATGTCAACCGGGTCAGAACATGCGAAATCCCACGTACTCATGGCCGTGCCTTCCTGATCTGAACGTTGGTGCCGGAATAGAGGCGTGAGCCGCCCGCTAGCTGCGGGCGAACCCGGTGTACCGCTTGCCGGTGCCTGACCGGCCTGGCGGCGGGGGCGGGAACGGGGGGCGCTTCTTCGGGCCGCCTGGCGGATTCTCGAGAGCTCTGCTGACTGCCCGGACGAGCCACGCGTTCACCGACAAGCCAGCCGATAGTGCCGCCGCCTCAACTCGGGCCTTCATGCCGTCGGAGATCCGCAGCGTTACCCGGGTGTTGCCAGCTTCGTCGGCAGCATCGCCCGCGTCCTGCACCTGATCGTCCTGCGTCCGCGTCATGTTGACGACGAACTCAGGCTCGGTTCCGGTCAGCCGGACGTCGACGGTCGCGCCGTCAAGGCTGGCGGTGATCTCGTCGGCTGCGGCCGACAGGACGTCGAGCAGCGCGAGTCGCACCGTTGAGTCCAGGGTCTCCGAGAGCATCTCGGCAGCCTTGGCTATGTCGTCGCTGGCGAACCTGGTGACGGAGGTGAGCTCCCGCCGGAGCGATTCGGCGTACTCGCTGAGGTCCATGACGTCATCATGGCGTCACTAGTGACGTCTGTCAAGCTGAGGAGCGACGTCAGTTTGGCCCAGGCTGTGACGTCACCACGCGGCAACGTGACGTCGCTTGGGTTCTCGCCTAGAGTGAGGTTCGCTGAGTTCGACGTCGAGCAAGAACCAAGGGGCGTGCGCCATGAACGCGGGCGGTGTTGAGCCTCAAGTCATCCCGCAAGGGCGCAGCCGCCTGCCTGGCCGCCTCATCGTTGGCGTCTTTTCAGCCCTGGTGCTGTTCGTTACGGCCACCCGCCTGGGACCGGCCATCCGCGCCGGGCTGCGTGAGGGCACCCATGGCTTCTGGGTCGTGACGGGGCAGCACTGCGCGCGGTCAGCGTGCACTTGGAGTGGTCAGTTCAAGTTGCCGAACGGCCACGTCGTCCTCTCCTCGGCCCAGTACGCGGGACAGTTGCCCGCCGGCATTCACGCGGGCACGTCGGTAGCGGCCCTGTTCCCCGGCGGCTCCGCGCTGGTGTATCCGGCGTCGGGTTCCGACGCGTGGATATCGCTGCTGTTCGGGCTTGTCCTCGCCGTGATCGGCCTGTACTGGTCCAGCCATCGCTTCGTGGCGAACTACCTCCGG
>Ga0335075_10017943_pt1 | contig 10499 bp, 8 predicted proteins | sample Lox_Sample_24_FD_206723 | JGI IMG/M metagenome (GOLD analysis project Ga0335075, IMG submission 206723) | Soil microbial communities from Loxahatchee National Wildlife Refuge, Florida, United States - Lox_Sample_2.4 | ecosystem: Environmental > Terrestrial > Soil > Wetlands | place: USA: Florida... | reverse complement strand
GTCGGCCAGCTCGGCCTCCTGGCGCAGCCGGTCGAACGCGCGGCTGCGGGACATGTTCCACGGCTCGGACCGGCCGGGGATCTCGCCGTTGACGTAGAACGCGCCCTGCGCGCCGGTCCAGCCCTGCTGGACGACCGATGAGCCCATCACCTGCGCCACCGGCTGGAGCCCCGACGCCTGCGCGAGCGCGAACTCCTTGGCGGTCAGATCGCTGGTGAAGAACGGCGTGCTGGCGGTTGCGACCCGCCTGAGGCGCTCCTCGGCGCCCAGCGGGATCCCGCCCTGCCGGATCCGCTCGAGGTCCACCTCGGCGGCCCGCTGCTCCTCTTCCGTGGGTGCCGGCGGTTTATACCTGCCAAAGGGGGACACGTCGACGGATCCTCGCACAACCGGAACGTCGGCTGCGGAAGGAGCCGTGCCGTCGGGTCACGTGCCGTCCGCGGAGGGGGCGGGACGACACAATCGCTACTGATGCACCCCCGGCAGCGACAACTGCTCCAGGGCAACCGACGGTTCGACGTCGTCGCCGGCGCGTCGCCGGGCCCTGCGCCAGTGGCCGACGATCTCGTGGGCGCTCGCGTGCCGCCAGCCGGTCGCCGGGCACAGCGGGCGGAAGTAGACGGTGCCGTCCCTGACCTCCGTCACCTCACCCCAGATCCCGGTTCGCCCCTTGATCGCCGCCTTGACGACGTCCCCGGGTGCAACGCGATCGAGCCTCATCGGTGGCCGTCAGCGTAGCGCCCGCCCCAGCGGTCCCGATGGCGTGGGTCAGGCCGCCTTGCGCGGCCGGCGCTTGCTCTGCGCCGCGATCTCAGCCGCGCGCGCGGCGATCCGCTCCTCGTCGGTGATCAGGTGCCAGCGGGTGGCGCGCCGTTGGCCGGTGCGGCGGATCTGGTCGGTCCGCTCGAGCTCGCGCAACAGCGCGAGGATCTGGTCAGGCTTGCCGTTGGTGGCCTGCGCCAGTTGCGCGGTCGACATGCCGGCCGCGCCGTCGAGCACCGTGGTGAGCTTGCCGGCCGGGACGACGTCGTACTTCGGTGCGGCGGCCCTGCGCCGGGCGGGCTTGCGCGGCGTTCGTGCCGGCTTCTGGGTCGTGCCGGCGACCGTGCCGTTGAGCAGCGCGTCGCGGGCGCCCTCGAGTTGAACGATCTCCGCCTTGGCCTCGGTGAGGCGCTGGTCGATGCTGGTGACGATCTCTGTGGTGGTCATGGCGGGTGATGGTAGCCACCGGGTCGCCCGCCTCCGGGCCGCTCAGACGGTCGCGATTCGCCGGGCGACGAGGGCGGCGGTGTCGTCGCGCTGCGGCCCGCGGCCGAACGCCGTCAGCGCGGCTTCGATGCGCGCGACGGTGTCCGCGGCGGTGGTGGCGCCGCGGATGGCCTCGGCCAGACGGGCATCGCCGAACCGCTCGCTGTCTCCGACGGTGTCGATGACGCCGTCGCTGTAGAGGACGAGCTGATCGCCCGGCGCCAGGCCGATCGTCGTGACCGTCCATCGACCGGCGCCGTCCATGCCCAGGAGCCGACCCGGAACCCCGATGACCTCGGCCCGCCCGTCCCGCACGCGATACGGGGCCGGATGGCCGGCGAGGACCACGTCGGCCACGGTGTCCGGACCGTCGGTGCGCAGCAGGGCGCAGCAGACGCTGACCAGCGACAGCGACGGGCGCTCGAGCAGGGCGGCGTTGAGGTGCACGAGCGCGGCCACGGGGTCGTCGAGCAGCCGCGCGGCGGTGCGCACGGTGTAACGGGAGAGCGACGTGAGCGCGGCCGCCTCGGCGCCGTGGCCGGCGACGTCGCCGACCATGATCAGCCAGCCCCCGGGGACGGGGAACGCATCGTAGAAGTCGCCGCCGACCTCGCTGTCCTCGCCCGCGGGGTGGTAGAGCGCGGCCAGCTCGAACCCCGGGATCTCGGGCAACGCCGGCGGCAGAAGGCTGCGCTCGAGAATCGATGCGATCCGGGAGCGCTCGGTGTAGAGGCGGGCGTTCTCGACGGCGGTGGCGGCGCGTCGCCCCAACTCCTCGGCGACGGCGAGGTCGTCGGTGGAGAACAGCCGCCCGGAGTCGGCCATGGCCAGCGTCAGCGCGCCCAGTGGCTGGTGGCCCGGCACCACCAGGGGGACGATGATCACCGAGCGCATGCCCACCTCACGGACCAGCGCCTTCTGCTCGGCGCCGGCCGCGCTGGCGTCAATGACCGCGTCGGTGATCTCGGTGATCATCTGCGCGCGGCCGGAGCGGATCACCTGCGCGGCCCCGGTCCGGTCGGTCAGCTGCGGTGGATGACGTTCCGCCAGCGCACGGGCCAGCGCCACCTTGTTCGGGTCGACGTGCGCGATCGCCACCTGCTCCAGGGAGGATCCCGGGCCGCGGATGGCCACGCCGCACCAGTCGGCGAGCGCCGGAACCGCGAGATGGGCGACCCGCTGAAGGGTCTGCTCGAGGTCCAGGGACGACGCCAGCTCCTTGCCGGCCTGCGCCAGGAGCCGTTGCGACAACTCGCCGCGCTTGGACTCGGTGATGTCCTCGACGACGGTGACCACCAGGGTCAGCCCGCCGTCGTCATCGAACACCGGCGTCGCCTGCAGCGACAGCCAGCGCACCTCGCCGCTGGCGCGATCGACCCGGCGGATGACCAGCGGCGCCGGCCGTTCGCCGGCCAGCGCGCGGCTGGACGGCAGGCGATCACCGGCCAATTGCTCTCCGTCCTCGCCGGAGATGTCGAACCCGGCCAGCAACTGGTCGCGCGACAGAGTGAACAGCGCCTCGACCGACTCCACCCCGAACAGGTCGGCGGCCGCCCGGTTGGCGAACACCATGCGCCCGTCGGGCTCACGCACGACCACCGCCGCGTCGAGGTTGGCCAGCGTCGCCTCGAGCCGTCGTTCCAGGCTGGAGACGGTCTGCGACAGGCCGGCATTGTCCAGCGCCAGGCCGATCCGGCTACCCAGCGCCTCGGCGAAGCGCTGATCGTCGGGCGTGAAGCTGCGCCCGGAGTCCGCGACGCTGCAGGCCAGGACGCCGAGCGTGCGGCCGCGCGCCGGCAACGGCACGTACATCGTGGCGCGCAACCCGAGGGAGCGCAGCATCTCGTAGTCCGCCTCGCTGGTGGCGATCGCGCGCAGGGCGGCGTCCGGCACCGGGGCGAGCAACTGGCTGCGGCCCGTGGCGACCGTCTTGAGCACGCCGACGCCGGTGTCCCCGGACTGATGGCGCGCCAGCAGGGCGGCTTCGGACTCAGCCCGGCGCGGCCCGTCGACGCGCGCGCCCAGCCGTCGCATCTCGCCGGTCACGGAGATCGTGTCGAGGGTCGCCACGTCGGCGAACGCCGGCACGATCACGTCCAGCAGGCGCTGGACCGTCTCGCCGAGCAGCCGGGTCCCGTCGGCCACGTCGCCCACGGCGGCGAGCAGGTGAAAATGCGCGTCCTGTGCCCCTGAGCTCATCGTTGGGGACGCAAGCTTCTCAGACGCCGGACGGCGGTGCGATCGCCGGGCGCGATCGCCCAGGGCGGATCAGACGACCCCGGTGATGACCAGGCCGCCGATCACCACCAGCACCAGGGCGGTGAACGCGTTGCCCCAGCGGTTGAGCCAGTGGGCGTCGAGCCGGTGGCCGCTGACGTAGGCCAGGACGGTGAGCGTGACGATCGTGCCCACGGTCACCGCGGCGAAGATGACCAGCGACCCGATCGCGGCCAGCGTTCCCGCGGCGGTGGCGGCGAGGAACACCGGGAGGATCGTGAGGTCCGGCGAAGCGGCGGCGCCGAACGGGACCATGATCGCGAGCAGGCCGCGCCGGCCATGTTCATGCGCGTGGTCGTGATCGTGGGTGTGCCCGTCCGGTCCGTGGGTGTGGCCGCGCCCGGTCAGTTCGAAGCCGGCGAACAACAGGCCGGTCGCGATCAGGATCCCGCCCACGACGCCGGCCTGCACGTGCGCGATCGAGGACCGGAACTGCAGACCGATGACGATGATGACCGCGCCCAGGATCAGCGACACGAGGACGTGCGCGACGCCGGCCAGCGTCGCCAGGCGGGCCACCCGTCGCGCCGGGTAGCGCTCCACGCGTCCGAGCAGCGCCAGCGGCACCCAGTGGTCGGGAAGGATCGCGTGTCCGAACCCGACGCCCGCCGCGGCGGCCAGCAGGGCCGGCCCGGCGGAGGTCACGCGTGGACCGCCTCGCGCTCGGAGTGGACCCGCTGGCCGAGGCGGATGTGCTGGGTATGGGAGATCGCCTCGGTCAGCAGGGTGCGGACGTGATCGTCGTGCAGCGCGTAGACGATCCTCCGGCCCTCCCGGGTGCCGACCACCAGCCCGAGGAACCGCAGCACCCGCAGTTGCTGCGATACGGCCGGCTGGCCCATCTCCACCGCCTCGGCCAGCTCGGTGACTGAGCAGCGCCCGGCGGCGAGCCGGCTGAGGATCCTGACCCGGCTGGGGGTGGCCAGCGCCTGCATGGTGTCGGCGACCGCGCGGGCGGTGGCGCCGTCCATGTCGATGAAGTCGACCTGATGTCCCTTGCTCATGCGTTCATTCTTGCATAAGCAGTCATGCATATTTCATCCCGGCGGCGGTGGCGGACCCTGACGGTCACAATGAGCCGATGGCGGACATGACGCGGCTCGACCAGGTGCGCGCGCTGGTCGGCGCTCGCCGGACCCTCCTGGCCGATGTCGATCGTGGGGCGGAAGGGCCGGAGCGGCTGCTGGTACGGAGCGACGCGGGCGGGACCGCGCAGCTGTACGAGCTGGTCGGCGGCGACCTGGTCGCGCTGACCGCGCTGCCTGAGCCGGTGGCCGGCGCGCACTATGTCCCCGGGGCGCGCCGGGCGATTCTGGCCGTCGACGCGGGCGGCAACGAGCGCCATCAGCTCTACGCGATCGACCTCGACCGGGCGGCGCAGGCGCCGGTGAGCGGGTGTGACCGTCTGCAGGCGCTGACGCGGGAGCCGCGGTTCGGGCATCAGTTCGCGGGGATCTCGGCCGACGGCCGGACGCTGGCCTACGTGTCAGACCGGGCCACCGGGGTCGACTTCGACCTGTGGCGGTGTGATCTGGAGTCCGGCGAGCATCGGCTGCTGCATGCTGGCGGCGCCTGGTATCACCCGGCCTCCGGGTTCTCCCCGGGCGGACGGTGGATCTCGGTGCTGCGGTCGGGTCCCCGGCCGCTCGACGTCGACCTGGTGCTGGTCGATGCGGCCTCCGGCGAGGCCCACGTGCCGCTGGCGCACCCGGGAGAGGCGGCGCTGGTGGGGGCGCCGGCCTGGGTGAGCGACGCGGTCTTCCACGCGTCCTCGAACGCCGGCCGTGACTTCGCCGCGGTCGTCCGCCACGACCTGGCGACGGGTGAGACCACGACCGTCCCGGGGACCGGTGAACGGTTCGACGCCGAGGTGGTGGCCGCGGGACCGGACGCGGTGATCGTGATCGAGAACCGCGGCGGCGCCAGTGCGATGTGGCGCCACGACACCCGCACCGGCGAGCGCGGCCCGGACATCCCGGTGCCCGAGCCGGGCGTGACCCAGGCGTGGTTCCTGGAGCCGCCGGTCGCCGCCGACGACGGCGCCCGGGTGCACTTCAGCCTCAGCGCGCCGCGCATGGCGGGCGACGTGTACCGCCACGACTTCAGCGCGGGGACGACGCGCCGGCTCACCCACAGCCCGGCCGAGCTGGGCCCCGAGACGCTGGCCTCGCCGGAGCCGGCGGAGGTCGTCAGCTTCGACGGCGAGCGGATCCCGCTGTTCGTGTTGCGCCCGCGGTCGCCGGAGCGCGACCCGGCGGTGGTGGTCAAGGTCCACGGCGGCCCCGAGTCACAGGCGATGGCGCTGTTCGACCCGGCTGCGCAGGCCCTGGTCGCCGCGGGCTTTGCCGTGGTGATCCCCAACGTGCGCGGCTCCACCGGCTACGGCAAGCGGTTCGCGGGGCTCGACGACACCACGCAGCGACTGGACTCGGTGGCGGACCTGCGCGCGATTCACGAGGCGCTGCCGGCGTTGGGGCTCGACCCGGGGCGCGCGGCGCTGTGGGGAGGCTCCTATGGCGGGTACATGACGCTCGCCGGACTCGCGTTCCAGCCAGAGCTGTGGGCCGCTGGCGTCGACATCGTCGGCATCTCGAACCTGGTCACCTTCCTGGAGAACACGTCCGAGTACCGCCGCGCGCACCGCGAGCACGAGTACGGGTCGCTGGCGAACGACCGCGCGTTCCTGCTGAAGGCGTCGCCGCTGACCCACGTGGGCGCGATCCGCGCCCCGTTGTTCGTGATCCACGGCCGCAACGATCCCCGCGTCCCGGTCAGCGAGACCGAGCAGCTCGTCGACCGCCTTCGCCGCCGGGGCGTGCGGTGCGAGCTGCTCATCTACGAGGACGAGGGGCACGGTCTCGCCCGGCTGGCCAACCAGCTCGATGCCTACCCCCGGGCGATCGCCTTCCTCGAGGACGTGCTCGGTCCCTGACCCTGGCCACGGCTGCGATCATTGGGGCGGTCACCAGCAGAGGGAGGGGATGCGTCGATGACAACCGTGGACCCCGAGGTGCGAACGCCTCAGCAGGTCGTGGGAGCGTGGCTGGAGCGGTTCAACGCCGCGCTGGACGCCCAGGATGCCGACGCCGCGGCCGATCTGTTCGCCACCGCGTGCTTCTGGCGTGACCTCGTCGCCCTGACCTGGAACCTCAAGACGGTGGAGGGGCCGGAGGGGGTGCGGGACATGCTGACGCACACGCTGGCGACCGCGCGGCCCCGTGACTTCCACGTCACCGAGGAGCCGACCGAGGCCGACGGCCTGGTCGAGGCGTGGCTGGAGTTCGAGACCGAGGGCGGGCGCGGCCAGGGTCACCTGCGACTGCGCGACGGCCGGGCATGGACGCTGCTGACCGCGCTGCGGGAGCTCAAGGGCCACGAGGAGCACCGGGGCAGCGCCCGTCCGGCGGGCGCCGAGCACGGGATCAACCCCGAGCGCCGGACCTGGCTGGAGCGCCGCATCAACGAGGCCGAGGAGCTGGGCCATACCACGCAGCCGGAGGTGGTGATCGTCGGCGGAGGCCAGGGTGGCATCGCGTTGGCGGCGCGCCTGCGCCAGCTGGACGTGCCGACGATCGTGGTCGACCGCCATGCGCGGCCGGGCGATCAGTGGCGCGGGCGTTACAAGTCGTTGTGTCTGCACGACCCGGTCTGGTACGACCACCTGCCCTACATCAAGTTCCCCGAGAACTGGCCGGTGTTCTCGCCCAAGGACAAGATCGCCGACTGGCTGGAGATGTACACGCGGGTGATGGAGCTCAACTACTGGAGCTCGACCGAGGCGACCTCGGCTCGCTACGACGAAGACGCCGGGGCCTGGGAGGTGACCGTCGTGCGCGACGGGACCGCGCTCACCTTGCGGCCGCGGCAGCTCGTGCTGGCGACCGGGATGTCGGGCAAGCCCAACCAGCCCAGCTTCCCCGGGCAGGACGTGTTCGCCGGCGAGCAGCACCACTCCTCCGCGCATCCGGGGCCGGATGCCTATGCCGGCAAGCGGGTGGTGGTGGTGGGCTCCAACAACTCGGCGTTCGACATCTGCGGCGCGCTGTATGAGGTGGGCGCCGACGTGACCATGGTCCAACGGTCCTCGACCCACATCGTGCGCTCCGCCACGCTGATGGAGATCGGCCTGGCCGCGCTCTACTCGGAGGAGGCGGTCGCCAACGGCGTCACCACCGAACGGGCGGACATGATCTTTGCCTCGCTGCCCTACCGGATCATGCACGAGTTCCAGATCCCGCTCTACGAGCAGATGCGCGAGCGCGACCGCGACTTCTATGACCGCCTGGAGCGCGCGGGCTTCGAGCACGACTGGGGCGACGACGGCTCGGGTCTGTTCATGAAGTACCTGCGGCGCGGGTCGGGCTACTACATCGACGTCGGCGCCGCGGACCTGGTCGCGGACGGCCGGGTCAAGCTCGCTCACGGCCAGGTCGACCACCTCACCCGTGACGCGGTTGTGCTCGCGGACGGCACGGAGCTGCCCGCCGACCTGGTGGTGTACGCGACGGGGTACGGCTCGATGAACGGCTGGGCGGCGGACCTCATCTCCCAAGAGGTCGCCGACCGTGTCGGCAAGGTCTGGGGCCTGGGCTCGGACACCACCAAGGACCCCGGCCCATGGGAGGGCGAGCAGCGCAACATGTGGAAGCCCACCCAGGTGCCGGCGCTGTGGTTCCACGGCGGCAACCTGCATCAGTCGCGTCACTACTCGCTCTACCTCGCCCTCCAGCTCAAGGCGCGAGCGGTCGGCATCGCCACGCCCGTGTACGGCCTGGCGGAGGTGCATCACACGGGTTAGGCTGGGCGGAAATGGGGTTCAGGGTGAAGGTCGCCCCCGGGGTGCGGGTGAGCACGTCGAGTCGTGGGCTGCGCGCCAGCACCGGCGGAGGCGCGGTGAGCGCCTACGCCAGTCTGGGCGCTCGGCGGGGACGCCCGTCCGCCGTCGGGCGCAGCTCCGTCGCCGCCCACGAGGCAGAGTTGCGCGCCGGCACGGGCCTGGACGGTGTCGATGCCGCGCGCCGCGCCCAGGCGGCGTTCGAGCGGCAGCTGGACGCCTACCGCGAGCAGTTCCCGCCGATCGAGAAGCCCGTCGCCGACGTCCAGCGCATCGACGCCGAGGCCCACGTCCTGGCGGCCCAACTCGAGGCCGTGGCGCGCATCTCGCACCTGCGGCCCCGCCGCCGCCGTGCCGCGCGAGACGCGGCCGCGGCCGCGGCGCGGGCGGAGGCGGAGCGCGAGCAGGCGGAGGCGGTCCGGGCGCAGGCCGCGCACCAGGCCGAGATCGACGTGGCATGGCAGCGGCTGATCGGCAACGACCCGGCGGTCGTGCTGCAGGCGCTCGAGGAGGCGTTCGAGGACAACGAGGTGCCGGCGGCGCCGATCGACTGCGCGGACGGCTGGGCGTCGGTGCTCCTGCGCTGCCCACCGCTGGACGGCATCGTCCCCACCCACATGCCGATCACCACGCCGGCGGGCCGGGAGACGGTTCGCGCGTACGCCGCCACGCGGCGCAACGACCTGTACCTCGCCGCGCTGCTCAGCCGCGCCTATGCCACCGTGGCCGAGACGTTCGCGATCGCGCCCGGCGTCGCCGGCGTCACGGTGCTGACCGTCAGCGTCGGGCGGGGGGAGCTGACCCCGATCTACTGCGCTGAGGTGACGCGCGAGGAGTTCGCCGCCGGCGCTTGGCTGAGCGACGGCGCGCCCTGTCCGGCGCCGCGCCGCCTGCTGAATCTGCGCGGCCGGGTCCGGGAGGTGGCGGCGCTCGACCTCGCCGCCGAGTCCCAGCTGAGCGACGTCGTCCGCCGGCTCGCGCGGGACCTGGGGGTCACGGTCAGCCCCGAGACGAAGCTGACCGCACCCCGAGGACCCGCGGCCTCAGCCGGCGGGACGTGACCCGGGCCACGATCAGGGCGATCACGCCGAGGCCCGGGTCGATCCGGTCAGGAGACGCGTCGCGTGCAGGATCTCCGTGAGCGTCGGGCCGGGCTCAGCCCTGGCGGCGGGCGGCGTCGGCCGCGGTGGCCAGATCCGCGAGCGCATTGAAGAACCCGCGCGACTGACCCTTGAACAGGCCATCGTCGGTGAGCGCCTTCACCGCCGCCCGCGCGCCGCCGAACCGGGGGTCGGTCGGGCGCACGATCGAGCACAGCGGCAGCCTCCGGTCGATGAACTCGCACGGGTGAGGGAAGATCCGATTGGTCGCGAACAGCGCCTGGTCGGGCTTCGTGTCGAGGTCCGGGATCGTCAGCCCCGTCTCGGGATCGGTGACCGGCGCGATCGGCTGGGTGGCCGCGTTGCCCGCGTCGTCCTGCCAGGTGGCGAAATGCTGATCCTCGGTACCGCCGATGCTGGTGACGATCCGCAGGACCTCGGCGCCGGCGACCTGACGCGACAGCGTCGCGTACAGGCTGGAGCCGCCGCTCTCGATGAACGCGAAGTGAAACGCCGCGGTGCAGGCGATCACCTGCATGCGGGCCTCGGCGGGCGTCGCCGGAGGCAGCGGAGCGGTCATCGACGGCGGGGTGTCGGCGTCGCTGATGGGGATCGCGGGCTGGTTGCGGATGGTGATCGCCTGCGGGAAGGTGGCCCCGAAGTCGGGATTCTGGGTGCTGCGGTATCGCGTGTACCAGCTGGTGTCGACGTCCAGCGAGGTCAACGACGTCAGCCGGCCCTTGTTCCTGGCGCCGGTCGCCTTGCTGCTGGGGAGGGTGCGGAACGCGTCGAGGTTGACCGGCTCGGCGCCCTTTGACTTCAGATAGGCGTTGAGGAAGGCCGCGTGGCTCTGCTCGTCCTCGGTGTTGAGCGCGATGTAGGTCGGCATGTCCGGGTCGATGTTGGACAGCGCGGCCATGTAGGCCGGGTTGCCGCCGTCGACGCCGCCCAGCTCGGCGTACTGCTCCCACAGATCGCTCTCGATCAGCTCGGCGGCGGCGAGGAACCGCAGGATGGCTGCGTCGCCGTGGCTCAGCCGG
>Ga0335075_10017942_pt1 | contig 10499 bp, 15 predicted proteins | sample Lox_Sample_24_FD_206723 | JGI IMG/M metagenome (GOLD analysis project Ga0335075, IMG submission 206723) | Soil microbial communities from Loxahatchee National Wildlife Refuge, Florida, United States - Lox_Sample_2.4 | ecosystem: Environmental > Terrestrial > Soil > Wetlands | place: USA... | reverse complement strand
CAGAGCAGCGGTCGGGACCCGGAGGCGAACTCGTGTATGTACAACGTCACTACACCCTTGTGCGTCGTGACGTAGCCGACGAATTCGCAATGCCCCATCACGGCCACGGCCTTTGGGACCTTGATGCGGATTTTTCGCGCCCGGCGCGGCGTCTCCTCGCGGAAGGACTCATAGAGACCCGTGGCGCTGTCTAGGTCGGAGGCCATCTAGAGCGTCGCCACGCGCAGCCGATAGCGCTCGAGCTCGCGTGAGAACTGATTGCGCAAGTATCGAAGCCACGTCGAGGCGAGCGCGCGGGTCGGGAACTTCACCGCGATGCCGCCGCGCTCGAACTTGCTGCCCGTGTAGGTGAGCTCGGCGTGCCCTGAGCGCTGGGCGCGGATGACAAACACCCGCGGATTGATCCGTCGCCGCCGGCGATTCGCACGGCGAGGCCGCAAGAGCGCGCGAGTGCCGAGCTCGGCCTGGCAGACGGCATCGGGATTTACCGCCGTGCCCGAGCGCGCGACGTCCTTCACGCACCGATCAAAGAGCGCCGTGTGCGTGCGCCGGCGTCGGTGAGCCATTAGAAGTTCGTCCCGGCAGTGCCGGCGGTATTGATGGCCGTGGTGAGCGCCGAAGCGGCCGCCTGCTCGGCAGCCGTGAGCCCGATCTGCTGCAGCGCCGGATTCAACTCACCCGAGGTGGCTCCGGTGCCAGTGTATCCGGGCGTCGTCGTCGTGGCCGCAGTCGCCCCGGGCAGCACCGTCGTCGTCGTGGCGCGATTCTTTGCGAGGTACCAGAGGCCCACGAGAAGCCCCCCTACGATCAGGAGCGGTGCCAAGCCGCCTTCGTCTTCCTTCGTCGCCATAAAAATTCTCTCCGGTTAGGTTGTGCCCCAATTCGTCGGCGCATTACTCGGGGCGAAAGTAGTCGATCCGGGTCCGCCCGCGGCGGTCGAGCCGGGCGGAGCATTCACTTGCGTCACAGGGATCGCCGTGTAGTTTCCTCCCGATGAGGCCTCAGCGAGCCAAGTACCACCGTTGACGTACACGTAAAGATTGCCCGCCGAATCCTTGGCCTGACTCAACGTTGCCATCGTTCCCAGGACTTGCCCAGATGTGGTTACAAGCGAGCCGGAAGTCACATAGGTATTGCCAAACGTCAGCTGCGTAGGCTCGTAAGTTGTCGTCGTGGGAGTTCCTGGGGCTGCGGGCGGCCCGTAATTCTTCCAAAGCCAATAGAGGCCCACGCCAGCGGCGGCGAGAAGTCCGAGCATGACAAGGCCTTCAGTATCTTCGATGACATCTGCCATGACACGCGCTCCTTTAAGCCGCGCGGCGCGAGCCGCCGCCCAATAGCAACACACCGCCCAAGACGACTCCGCCCAAAATCAACCAGTCGGTTTCCGTCATCGAGGAAAGCCCCGAGGTGAGCGAGCTCGAGGACGCCGGAAGCCCGATAGGGAGCGGCGTCAGCCCCGAAGCTGCGCGCGTCAACTGCGTCGAGACGGCATTGCTCGTGGCTTGCGCCGCGGCGACCGATTGCGTGGCAGCGGCGACATCGCCCACCACCTGCGCCAGAGTGTTGGCATCGGCGCTCGAGAGAGGGCCGGGATTGGCAGCATCGGACACATCGACCGCTGGTGTTGCGCCCGCCGCGGCGCCAGCGGCGCCGGCGGAAGCGGCAGAGGAGGGCAGGGCGCCGCTTGAGCCCGTCGAGCCCGTGGTTGCCGTCGAGCCGTAGCCCGTACTTCCCGTCGAAGCATAGCCAGTGCTGCTGCCCGTACCCCAACCGCCGGCGCTCCCCCAATTCGTGGTGCCCGTGATCCCGAGCGAGGTTGAGCCATAAGCGCCGCCCGTGTAGCCGGTGAAGCCCCCACCCGTGAATCCCGTGCCCGTTTGACCTAACCGGCCCATGGTCCTGCAGTTGCGACAGGCGAGACCTGCGACCCCGCCCGCCTCCTCGAACTGACTGAACAACTGCGGCATCTTGTTCGGCAGGATAGGGGCGACCTGACTATAGAGTGTCGGGTTGTAGGCCTTCAGCCACTTCAGGAAACCCTTGACGCCGGTCGCAGTGATCTTCGGCTTCGCACTTGCGGTCATGACCTTCTACCTCGTGATGAGAGGACCGCCGCGCCCGCCCCGATCGCGGCAATGATCAAAATCCAATCCGTGGTCGAAAGGCCGCTTGAGGACGCGGCCGCCGGCGCGGAAACTTCCGCCATCGTCGTCCCGGTCGCGCCGGTCGGCTCGACATCGGGCACGGAGACCTGGCCACCACTGACATATGGCACCACGGGAGTGCTCGTGGCGGCCGCCGTTGGCGCCGAGCTGCTCGTCGACGAGCTCGTCGTTGCAGTGGGTGCCACCGCCGGCGTTGCAGCGACCGGTGCCGGCGTCGCCTGCGAGGGCAAGCCCGCGGCGGCTGCTTGAGTCGCCTGTGCGACATCGCCCTGGATCTCGCCCGTGTTGCCCGTGGTCACCGTAGCCGGTTTCGCCGCGGCGGCAGTTGTCGTCGTCGTCGTTTTCGCGGGCTGTGCGGTTTCGCCAGTCGCATTCTCAGCCCCTGCGGTGGGCGTACCTTCCTGCTCAGCGGGAAATTCAACGTAGGCGACGGTGCTCGGCGCATGGACACCCAGGTAAGCGTCCGCGACATCGTAAAGCAGTTGATGCACGACGGGATTCGTCGCCGCGTTCGTGATCCACGGGATGGCCGCGCCTTGATTCATGGGCAGGATGATCGAGTCGACGAAGTACACCGCGGGCGCGGTGTCTTTCGGGACGTTCGCGACGTTGAACTTCGCAAAGGCGTTCGGGATGCAGTTATCCGCGCTACAGCCGGCGGCGACGCCCTGGAGCGTCTCGCCCAGAAACGAATCCGACCAGGCACCCGTGCCGGCGCAATTCAATGTGCCTTCGTGAAACGAGAGATGCTGTGAGTTCAATGGAAAGAGCCCGGCACCGACCGCTCCGTGCCAGATGACAATCATCGTCGTCCAGCCGAGCGCGCGTCCCGCGACGTGCCCCTGGATCGACTCGTAGTGATCCCAAACTTCCAACTGCGTCGCGCAGGCCGCGTTGGCTTCGGCGACGTTGAAGTACTGCTTTTGGAAGAGACTCACCGCGAGCGCGATCAAGGCGCCGGCGGCCGCGCCGATGGGACCCGCCACCGAGCCTGCGGCCGCGCCCGTGCCGATCGCAGAGGCCACGCCGGCGGTCACTGCGGTACCGACCGCGGTCGAGGCCACTTTCTCGGTCGCAGCCGCGGCGGTCGGGGAGAGCCCGAGCGAGCCCAGCCCCGAGCGGCTGAAGTAGGGGACGAAGCCGCCCAAGCCTGCGACCTTGCCGCTTGAGCGCTTGACGGCCGCGACGAGCGAGCGGAGCTCTTCCGGGTCGACCTGCCAGCCGGGAACGGCGACGCCCGCCAAACGGCGGTACGGAACTGGACGCATATCCAGATGCAAACGCCCGAGCGACGGCGCGCGGCGACCTGGTGGACGCGCGATGCGCCGGCGGGAACCCACGTAGGGGACGAAAGCATTCATCCGAAGTGCGCCAGCATGAAGGACGAGATCCCGGGCGGAAGCCAACCGGGACCCGCCTCCGGGACGATGGTCTCGAGTGCGAGGTAATTGACCTCGAGCCTTTCACGCAAGCGAGCGAGGACCATCACATGCGAGATCGGCTCGCCGTTCAATCCGACCGCGTAGAAGGCCCCTGGGACGCCGACAGAGAGCAGAAGCGAAGCCAGGCACACCGCCTGGTCATCACAATCCCCGCTCGCCGTGCCGCCGTCCTGATAGTCCCCAAAGCGCGGCTCGCGATAGCCCAACGTGACGACGGGTGTCTGCAGCGTCTCGACGTCCCAGACGTCCGAGCAGTACTCCACCTCGGATTTCACGAACGTCTGCAGCGCCGCCGCCTTGCCGCCCGGATCATCGGCGGCGCCCGCGACGACGGATCGGGCCGTCTCGCGCACGAGCGGATGAGCCTTGTAGGCGCGGGTGATCTTGACCATGTGCCGCAACGTCTCGCGTACGCCGGCTTCGCCCGCGGGAATAGGTAGCGATTGAGCGGGGATCGCGCCGCCGTACTGCATAGGCGGGCCAGAGGCTATGCCGCAGTCGCGCTTTAAGTCAAATCCCAGTCGGGTCGGGGAGCACCGCCGGCGTTGGGGCTGCGGCATCGGCGAAAGGGGAGAGCTCGTCGGGAAAGTCAGCGGCCTGGTAGCGCCAGTGCGCCACGCCAGTATGCATGAGCTCGGTTCGACGCTCGAGCCGGATGGCAAGTCCGGTGAGCCGCGCCATCAACCAAAATCCGTGATCCTCGCCGCGCCAGGTATCCCCGGTGACGACGCCTTGCGGGAAGTAGTCAATCCACTCCTCGCCCTCGGACCTGAAACGCTGCAAGAGATCCCCACCCGCTTCGCGCTCGAGGAGCGCCATCTGCTCGAGCAAGCGCCTCGAGATTCGCGCGAAGCCTAATCCGTACTGCACCCGGATCTTGCGGACCTGGTCCTTTTTCCGGTACTCGCAACACACCCCTTCAGAGCCGTCGTCCTCCATCAAGTACTGCCAATCGGTGCGCGAGTAGCCCATGTCGGCGTCGATGAACACCAGGTGCTCGTACTCGGTGCTGAGGAACCAGTGGACGCACTTGTTGCGGGCGAGTGCGACGTTGGAACAGTAGGAGACGAGGTACGGCATCGCAAACTCGCGATGCGCAGCCAGTGCGACCAACCCTAACGTGTAGGCGGAGCCAAAAGTGCCATCGTAGCTCGGCGTACAGATGGCGACTGACATGCGGTCGATCACGGCTGCTCGGGCTCCGACTCGGGCTCGGTCATGTACAACTTGTAGAGACTCTGACGCACATCGTCGCAGTACCCCTGATAGGGCTCGAGCTCTGGCTTAAAGTCCTTCACCAGCGTCCACCAATTGGGATTCGTGAGCCATTCCTTCAACTGCTCGAGCTTCACCATGCCGCGCACGGTGCGGGGGATCTTGCCCACCAGGGCCTCGGCGGCAAGGCCCGGATCGGCGCCGTTCTGCGCGAACTCGAGAAGATCATTGGAGAGGCGCGTCAGGAGCGGCAACACAACTTGTAACCATACCGGCTCGGGAAAGCCTTGGGGCGTCGGGCGGGGTGGCACGGGAATCGCTCCTGTCGGCGCTTTTATCGCGGGCGCCGGTTTATAGGGTACCGTCGGACCCGGAGCCGGAAGCGCCGGCGGCGTCGGCCCTGTCACGCGGTTCGCGATTTTATCGAGGACCTGCTGGGTGGCGGGGTTGCCGGTCAGACCCTGCAGGGCCTCGCGCACTACGGCCGGCCAACTATCCCCGCCGCCGTTGAATTCCTTGCCTAACTTGATGCCGGTCAGCAGCGCCTCGATCGCTTTTTCGCCGTTGCCGGCGCCACCACCGGTGAGCGCGGTCGCATCCTTTGCCGCGGAAATGATCGAAGCCACCGTCTCGCGCGAGCCGAAAAGATGCGGGAGTGCCGTCACAGCGAGCTGTATGAAAAACTTCCGGTCCTCGCGCGCCTCCTGCCGGCGGCGCTCCTCGAGCACCTCCTGACGCTGAAGCCACTCGGCATGGGAACCGGAGCCGTTCGGCGCAGCCGCAACCGCCGGCGCCGGCGGCGCACCGGGTCGCCGGCTCGCGAGCGAAGAAATGGTGATCATCCGATAGCCGCCCTTGACGTACACGCCCGTCGGACCTACCGCCCGCACCACGTACTTGCCCGCACCATAGTTATCTCGGATCGTGGTGATGAGGTCGGGGATATCGTCACGGGTCAGGTGATCGTCGATAATCCCTTTCTTGTCCGGCGGATGGATGCAGTGCAGCGTGTACCGGACCGGCAGTCCCTCGTATTCCAACTGCGCGAGCGTGAGCAGCGCGTCGCGCTGCACCTGCTCGTCGTTGCCGTCGCCGTCCTCCTCCTCAAGCTCGACGGACACCTCCTCGCCCGAGGCCGCGAGAGCCGCCTTGGTGGCACTCGCGGCGGCCGCGCTGGCGACGCGCTCGGCTTGGGATTTTTTTCGACCCATGCTAAATGCCGTCCATCACGCCAGTCGCCCAGCGGCAGAATCGTTCGCCGCATCGCCGGCTAACGGCGGGCCTTTCGCCCAGCTCTTGGCGAGCTCCAAAAACTCACCCGGCTCGAAGCCCTCGGCATCGACGTGCCGTTCGATGTAGGCAGCGAGTGACTGTGCGAACCAGTGCGCGCGCCAGTCATCGCCCGGTTGCGTGCCCAAGGGCCGCCAGCCGTCGAAACAGACGGACGTGGCGTTCGTGAGATCAAACATGTAAGCCAATTGCTTGCGCCGCTCCATGCGTGGGATCTGGGTGCCTGTCTTGTCCTTCTGCATCATGACCTGGCCCTTGGCATCGAGCATTGGCACATCGACCGCGACTTCGGCGGTGCTCGCGGGCTCCCGCCGACAGAAGCCCTGGGACTGCAAGGGATTCTGCGGATTCGGCACCGTGAAGTAACAGGCGCAGTTGCTGCAGTTCCTCGCCGTCGTTGGCAGCATCACGGAGACACCTGCTTCGGTCATGTCGTCACCGGTTTTTTCGGAGGGGCGTGGTGGAAGGCCTCGAGCAACTCGAGCATGGGATCGGGCACCCAGGCCTTGCCACTGCAATGGTACTCGTATCCGAGCGTCGACTCGCGGCGGATCGCCCAAACGTCGTACGCGATCAGGACCCGTAGGGCACGGCGGTCCGCTTTGGGATGGAGCTCGAGCTCTTCGCGCACCGCTTCGGCGATCGCTTCGGGCACGAGCATAAAGGCCGCGGAGTAAAGCCGTTGCGTCGGCCGGCCCGCCACAAATTCGCCGGCCAAGCGAATCTTGGGACCCGCGTATGTGGTGCTCGAGCGGACCTTGGAGACCCGGCCCACCAGGCGGAAGAGGTACTGCCAGGTGCCCGGCGGGTCTTTCGGGTCGAATTCGACCGAGGCCAGGCGCGCCGGCGAGAGGACGCTTAAGCGCACCACGTCTTTGAGCTTTGTCACCGACCCCACGTTGCACCATGACCTAAAACGGTGCGCACTATAGGGCGCCGAGGCCTCGCCGGCAAGTGCAGACCAAAGAGCGGGATCGTGAAGAGCACTTTTCACGGTTGCATCTGCTCCATCTGGATCATCCGCCACGCTTCCTCCCCGATCGTGGCCAGTCCGTCCCAAATTTCTCGCGGGGGCTCCAGTTTTTCGAGCCATCGCCTATACCTCTCGGCTGGATTCCGGATCGACTTATCACCCGGTATGCACTCTAGGAGTACGACTCGGGACACAAACCGTTCTCGGCTCCACTGTACGGTTCCGATCGTGCGCCATTCGCGCTTTTCCTCCTCCGGCTCGACATTGAGGCCATAGAGCTCCCCATACGTCCTAGTCCGGCGGCGGCCCTTCATGCTCGCCCACCACTCGAGCCACTCCGCTCGGGTCCACTCGATCATCGCCGGCGGCGCGCTTAAAGGCCTGGACGAGCGACCCGAGGCTTTGGTTGAGTCCGGCCAGAAATCCATGACGGTACCCGATGAGATAGCAAAATGTGCTGGCGGCACTGAGTCCGATGGCGCAAAGGAAGATTGTGACACTGTGTTGCATGTTGAATGACTCCCCGCCTTGGCGGCGGACTTCTCGGGCACCGCGCGCACAGCGTACTTGATCAGCTCGCGGAATGCGGCGGCGACATTTCCCGGTTTCAACTCCTGGAAGTGCGAGACGCATTGCCAGTGCTGCCACCAGGCAGACCAGTCGAAAAAACCGCGCGTCACGAAAATGACATTCAAGTGTGGGTGCCAGGTGCGCGAGGCCGAGAGCGGACACTCGAGGGTCGCGATCGCGCCGGCGATCGGAAAGAGTTTCGGCCAAGACTTTTTCGATACTCCGCGGGGTCTCCCGGAAGCCTTCGCCTTCAACGCGCGCTTGAACTTGCGCCAGAGTTTTTCGACCCGCGCAGCCATGTGCCCGAGGGGGGCGTTGTCGATGGTTAGGACCCCGTAATACACGCGAAGGCCGGCGCGTGCGAGCTCCTCGAGCTTGCCCTCGAGCCGGCGCTGCAGACGCATGCCCTCCTCCCGCGCGTCATCTGGACATAGGAGCGGCTCGCCGGCTTTCTCATCCCAAATGAATCGGGTCTCACCCGTCGACAAATCAACTTGCGACCATGCTTTTTTCCGCGCCGCACGGAGTTTGTCAGGCAGGCGTCGTAACCGCGGATCGTATGTGCCCGGCAACACAACAGCATCGATGTAGTCTGCGACCTGATTTCTCGCATTGGCCCGCGCATCGTAACCCTCGAGACGGTGCTCGATCGTATCGGCCGCCTTGACGAGCTCCTCCGCGTGGTGCATGAGCGGATGCAGCGTGCCGCGTTCGCACTGCTCCTCGAGCTCCCCGTCACGCGATAGGGCCGCCTCGGCCAAGTCCCCGAGGGCGGAGCCAGGCCGGGACGTGATATACGTGATGAGCGGATCGCGCACCGACGCGTCACATCAGTCTTTGATGTTTGTCGATAAAGAGCGCGCGCTGATCCTGGCTATCAAACCACATAAAGCGAGGCCCGCAGCAGGCATCCAACACCGCGGGAAAGACGAGCTGCTCGGTTTTCATGACACGCCCCCAAAGGTTGATTGTTAGGCAACGGCCGCGTGCTCGAGCGGATCGCCGTCGAAAAGGAAGCAAGCGTCTAATCGAGTGAAAATGTCCCGGCCCCCCGGCCAGGTGTAAGCGACCGAGAGGTCGACGAGCTCCTCGTTCAAGCGACGCAGTTTCTTAATCGCTGCGCGGTAGCTGCCGAGCACCCGCCGGCGCTCTGTCTCCGGCAGGGACTTCACTCGAGCCATACCGGCCTGCGCGGACCAGAAGCCCGCGCGCGCTAGGTGCAAGAGTCCGCGCAGTTGAATCGCTCTTGCCGCGTCCTCGTCGCGAAAGATGAGCCGCGGCCCATCGAGCACCACTGCGGTCAACCATCCTAACTTCACGGTTTTAAAGTCACGGCGGCTGTAAACGGGCTCCGTGTACCTCACGGGATAAGTTGAGAGCGAGAGCGCACACTTCGGCCGCGGATCGGATGAGAGCGGCCCGATGCACAGCAGATAAGGCCCCCCAACTAGAAACATCGGAACGGCGCTCGGCTATGGTGGCGGGGAGCCCGGCGGCGCGGGCGAGGAGCGTGCGCTGCTCGAGCGTGAGCTCGAATTCCCAGGCGAGGGCCACGGCATCCTCGAGGCGCATCGCAACGCACCCGGTAGCTAGCGCGACGCGCGCAAGGTCCGAACATAGCGGCGCCAGTGCCTCGAGCGAGGCTTGCGCAGAGACACCAGGATCACCGCCAGAATGAGGCTCCACGGAGTCACGAGGAGCGCGATGACGGCGGCGCGCTTCATGGCGGGGAGCTCGGAGTTTTAGACATTTAGGCATTACCAAACGACAACGAACGGCGCGGACTGTCGCGTCGCCGCGCCGAAATTGTCAAGCCCCCGTCGCGCAAGTCACTGACGCGCAAAAGAAAACCCCGCCGGTGTAAGTCCCGACGGGGCCGTTCGGTCGCGTGGCGCTCTTGCCTAGAGAGACAGCTCCGCGAGAGTGATTCTAGGGAGTCTCACTACTGGACGCAACCTCAGCGGCGGCGCACGCGCTCGAGCTCCTCGATTGCCTTCGGCATACGGGGCTTGAGTGAGGGCGGGTAGAGGGCCGCCTTGGCGACGGCCTTCGCCCACTCCGCCTCGGTCGAGAACACCGAGCCGGGAGCTGCGTGAATCGACATGTTGGCGATTTTCTCGAGGCCCTGGCGGTAGCGGTGCGCACGGCGGGAGACATCGGTGACCGCCGTCAGAGCGAAGAGTGCGACGACAGTCGAGGCGCCGAGGCCCAGGGAGAGAGCGAGGATTTCGTGGGACATCAGGGCCTCCGTCAGTGGCACGCGCGGTGCCGGTTGAGTCTAGCTTGCCACTCCATCGCGGCCGCGATGAAGAAATAACACTCTTCCGGATACTCGCGGGCGAGCCGGAGGCAGCGGTTGCGCATGGCGCGGATGTAGGCGGAGCTCATGACCGCCCCCGCTGGAGCTGGCCCGTGGCGAGCGACTCGACGATTGAGCGCGGGCTCATGAGGCGCCCTCCTCGAGCCGGCGCTCGTCGAGCCAAATCTCGTCGTTGAGTCGGTCAAGCCAGTCGGCGTACCCGGGCGTGCGCTGGAGCATGGTCTGGTAGTCCCGCCTCTCGGAGGCGCGAAGGTGGCGGCGGGCCTCACGCACCCGGCGGCGGGCGCGGTAGGCGGCCGAGCGATGACGGCGCCTCACGGTACGTGCTCCGTCGCGGCGAGCTCTGCGATTGGAGCCTGGGCGGCTGGGCTCACCTGGTCGCGCGCGAGCGCTTCCTGCAACTGCGACACTGCGGATACCACGCCGGCGGCGGCGGACGCCAGGTCCGCGTTTTTCGCCTGAATGTCGCGCACCTGCGCCTGCGCCTGATTGAGCTCGACATAGATCTTGTGGTACTGACC
>Ga0335075_10017941_pt1 | contig 10500 bp, 8 predicted proteins | sample Lox_Sample_24_FD_206723 | JGI IMG/M metagenome (GOLD analysis project Ga0335075, IMG submission 206723) | Soil microbial communities from Loxahatchee National Wildlife Refuge, Florida, United States - Lox_Sample_2.4 | ecosystem: Environmental > Terrestrial > Soil > Wetlands | place: USA: Florida... | reverse complement strand
CGTTCCCCCGTATTTACCCTGGATGTCGACCTCGGCGCTGTTCTCGACAAGCAGCTGCACCACCGCCTCGTGCCCGTTCGCGGCCGCCCCATATAGCGCCGTTCCCCCGTCTCTGATACGGGCGTCGACGTCGGCACCATTCTCGAGTAGTAGCCACACCACCGCCTCGTGCCCGTTCTCGGCCGCCCCATGTAGCGCCGTCCTCCCGTATTTATCACGGACGTCGATCCCGGCGCCGTTCTTGAGCAGCAGCCGCACCGTCGCCTCGTGCCCGCTCACGGCCGCACAATGTAGGGCCGTCCCCCCGTCTTCATCCTGGACGTCGACCCTGGCGCCATTCTCAAGCAGTAGCCGCACCACCTCCCCGTGCCTGTTCGCGGCCGCCTGATACAGCGCCGTCCCCCCGTATTTATCCTGGACGTCGACCCCGGCACCATTCTCGAGCAGCAGCCGCACCACCGCCTCATGCCCGTTCACGGCCGCCCAATGCAGCGCCGTCCACCCATTCCAATCCATTGTGTCCAAGTTGACAGCGTGCCACACTATCAAAAGCTTCCGGACTACGGCTACATGGCCGGTCATTGAAGCCAAATGTAGGTTAATGAGTCCTTGCGGTTGCGTTCTGTAGGGCTGTGCATTTTCCCAATACCTTGAAACCCAGATCCGGAAACGCCAGGAGGGTGTCTCATATAACGCTAAAGCTGATAAAAAAGGAAGGCTTTCTTCACTAATCTGCGCACTTCGAAAATGGGCGGGCCAATTAACCGCTGCGTAATCCATAAAATCGAATTGAGGACCCTCAACAAATTCCGTTTCCTTATCTTCAAAAGTATCGTCAAAGTCTGTGAAAAGAAGGTATTGCATACAGATCTTCGCCATCATCTCCTCAGCCTTTTCTTCCCGAATGGAAGACCTCCAGGTCGTATGCGAGTTGACTTCTCCTTTGACTGAGATTGCTTTTACAGGCTCGTCTTCTCGAAGCGACTGGCCTCGGATATCTAGGCTTGGCGGTAAACTAGATCTTTTCTGCATTAAGAATTCTTTTGCTGTCTGATGAATAAGTTGAACCCTGGAGTCAGTAACGTATACAAAAAGGCCGCAAAGGTTTCGAATTCTTGTCTCGAGATTGACTCCATCGCAATCTAGGTCTGCGTACGACTTGCACTCCTTGTCAGTTGCTAGGGAAAATGCCACATCCATTTCTCGTAATGTAAGGGGCCTAGCAGCGCCCACCATGATTTGCAGCAGAGAATGGCTCTCCTGTACTTTTTCACTTTTACTGAGGATTTTCTCGTAAGCTTCTTCCACGGATGAGGGTATCGTGTCGAGGATGCGGTCATAGGCTTTCTGGGTATGCTTGAGGCTATCCCGGATCTGTTCTATCACGAGATACAGCCAAAGGTAGGTGCGGTTGTTCATTCCTTTAAGCTTCATTTTCAGAGATTCTTGTAAATCTTGTGAAAGTCCGTTTTGGTCCGAAATCTCCAGTACTCGAGCGTCGATGACATGATTGATCTCTTTGCTTATGTCTTCATTCATCGTTTCACCGGCCAGCCAAATAGTTGGTATCCCAGATGTGATACCGTGCCATTCTCTCTTGATGCTCACATATGGACGACTGGTGACCAAGAACTTCAGGTTAGAATTTTTTGCAGAATTGGAAGAGTTGTGAAATTTCTTCAAATTGCCAATCAGTTCCTCTCGCCCCTGGCTCTCGCACTCGTCAAGAGCGTCTAGAATACATACGACGTGACCTGCAGCCGGATCAGCTACAGCCGAAAGGAGTATTTGCCACAGCTCCTTTGTTTCTTGTTGTAGTTTCTCCTTATTTCTCTGCCAACAGGGGGTCGCATGGCGCAAAAGTTCTGGCTTATGAGTGAAGAGTTGATGCAAAACCGCGCAGAGGGCGATGGCAATGTCGTTCTGCTCCTCATTGTCCTTGAAAAAGAAGTAGCAAGTAGAACGCGAAGCGTCCGTTATCAGTTCTTGATCAACGAGGAATTTCGACAGGACAGACTTTCCACAGCCGGGGTCAGCGGAGATCCATAGCAGATCATCATGTGTACAATTGCGCCATGATTGATACTTGCTATGATTTAGGACCCACCCGCAAGTGCCTAGGACTCGTTGTGGATTCCGATCCTTAAACGCTTCATACCGGGAAGTTTTGAAAGACTGATGGCACCTTATGTCCTCTTCGTTCCTATAATGGGTATGTTGATTCAGGGATTCCTTCGGACCTATTTGCAAGATATTGTTGGCAAAAGGTTAAGTAACGTTTGCAGAGGACCTATTCAAGGCGGCATACTGACGCAAGGGTTCACGAACCTTCTACTGGCAGACCTTTCAAATATCGAGACAGCGTTCCGCGTACTAAACCGAAGCCGGCGTCTTCGGCGCTATCAAACCTAGTCATCCCCATATGATCTGCATGGATCGCGGCTTCGGTGCAATGTCCTGGATATTTAGCTGATTGAGACGTCACAATCAACTGTCGTACATCAGCTATGCTTGTCAAGTGGAAGAAACGAGATCACATCGCAGATTTCCCCAAGGTCGCACTACCTCATGTCTTCAACCGGCATGATCCTCAATAGTCTCCCTCGTCTACAACAAGACTTCAAAGGGGTCAATATTGCCAGACGATCTAGACATCGAGATCTACGCCACGACAGGGTGATTTGTTGTAGAGGTAGCATATTGTTGGATGGATTCCTGCACAATGGTCTCGGTGGTGGGGGACATCATTTGACTTACATGGCCAACTCCCTTGACGGGAAGTTCCTCATGAAAACAATGAATTTGGATCTCAGTACCTGGACTTTTCCTTTGAGACCTTCTTCGATTCAGATTAGAAAACGATCCTTGGAGAGACGCCAATTGTTCTGAATCCCGTTTCAGGACGTCAATCAAGCTGCGGTTTGAGTGCTTGAGAATGCTGAGATTAACCAAAGAAGCCAGGCCATCTGCAAGCGTTGACCAGCCCGATCCTGAGTGGGGTGTCCCGAAGAAGATAATAGCAGAGGCCGACATGGAAATAGCGTTGAGGTACTCTTCTGGACTTTCATTTGCAAGTCTAATAGCTTCTTCGGTGACAAGTCCGCCAAGGCTGTGAGCAGCAAAAATGATAGGACGTCTGCTGCCATTGTCTCTTTTATGAGACAAACTCTCAATTAGGTTTTGAGCGTGTTGGCGAATAGTGTTTTGTCCAACTGGGCCAGCTATACGGACCACATCTGCGTCATAGCCAAATGCCAACACTCGTACGTTTGGGAACTCCTTAGGGAGCAGAGTCGCTGGCCACGGCTCCGAAGCCCGTTTAGATGTCCACGTAGATGCGCGCTTACCTGTTAGGCCATGGAGGAAGACGACACTAGCTGAGTGTTAGGTACAAGCTTTCAATTATTGCCGATACTCGTATTTCTGCGTCCCCTCCAATGGTAGATAAATCAGGGCTTTCACAGCCAATCTTCAAAAGTATGCAAAATTCCACCATAGCTGTACGTCGGGACAGGTGCTCTACAGCTCTGTGAAGGTGCGTTAAGAAACCAACTGAACGTACTCGGCTATAGGTTCTATCGACGGCTCTGGAGCGAACCATATCACCAATCCTAACTCATCAGAAGCATTCGACCTAGCCCCCGCAATGTTTGTCAGCTTATCCTGCTCGTCTTCGCTTCATGTACGTCCACGCACCTGTCCACTCCATCCCCGTTGTTGCTTGTTGGATCCTTCTCCTTCTCTTTCCCACTCTTCCTCCCGGACTTGCTGAAGGGTATCTTGAATTTCATTGTTCGCTGTTTGCAGCCATAAAGTAGGTGGGAGGACACGGAGGAGAAGGAAGGGTGAGCGTCGTAACGAGTTGCCAATCTGCTGAACCGAGCTTGTTGAACGTGGCTTTTGCTTTTGCTGGATTCGGAGAAGCTTCCCTTTGGGAGACGGCAATCGTCAACAGCACTCCTAGAACGTTCAGCGCGGGCCTGTTGGTCAACACGGGAAGACCGAAAGAATGTGCAATAGGAGAATGTATCTCAACCCTGTCGACATGGAGCCTTGTGGCCCATAAGTGGAGCTGGAGTATTGGCGGTTCTGGGTGTAAAATTTGCAAGTCGCCTCGAATTCGGCCAATTATGCACCCCTCTTTAGCTGATGCAGCACCCGAGTTGGTTTGCTATGAGGAAGGGCAAAACCTTGATGGCGGTAGTTATACCTTCTCCGCGCAGTGGATATTGTAAGGTTGCAGTGGTTTTAGTACGGCGAACGGCACGGACGCTCGAAACCTGACCTCGTGTGGCTACCTTATCCACTCCATACTGCAGGCGGACTTGCGGGCTCAAATCATAGCTACCTATGTCTTCGAGACCTGGCAAAGGCAAGGCTGAAACAAGAGGACTCGGGCCCACAGTGCGCTGTAATTAGTGGTTATATGGGGGAGCCTAGCGACGAGATCTCGCCGTTGATAGGCGAGGTCCCCGAACCTTCAAGATAACCACTAATTATTGGGGGGCCGGGAGGCGCCCACTTACTGTGGTCTCGCGGGATCTTGGTTGCAGGGAGGCTACATCTATTAAGCCTGCCTGAAACTTCAGTTAAGAAACACCCCGCCTAGGGTCGCCACCATGGGAGAATAAAGAGACGGAGGCGCGATTATTACGGGCAAATTGATACTTGCGAACTAAACTATCAGATTTAGCCAGAGTATCCCTACACTGCTCCACCTATGAGACATTACCCACCGCCATATATCCCAGAGCCTCCTCCTCTGAGATCCAAGTGAAGGTATGTATGAAAAGAGGCAAGCAAAACCAAAAAGCGATACCTAACAAGCTTCCACTGAGACATCGTCCGCTGTGAAATCGTCCACTTCCTCTACGAATTCTTCTGATATGGCATCTTCCTCTGCGAAATCTTCCGATGCGGCATCGTCCTCTATGACCTCTTCCTCTGTGCAGTCTTCCGATGAGGTATAGTCCTCTATGACATCTTCCTCTGTGCAATCTTCCGATGCGGCATCGTCCGCTATGACATCTTCCGATGTGGCATCGTCTGCGGTGGCATCGTCCATTGTAGCGTCGTCCGCTGTGGCATCGTCCGCTGTAGCGTCATCCGCTGTGGCATCGTCCGTTGTAGCATCGTCCGCTGTGGCATCGTCCACCGTAGCATTGTCCGCTGTGGCATCGTCCACCGTAGCATTGTCCGCTGTGGCATCGTCCACTGTTGCGTCGTCCGCTGTGGCATCGTCCACTGTTGTGTCGTCCGCTGTGGCATCGTCCACTGTTGCGTTGTCCGCTGTGGCATCGTCTACCGTAGCATTGTCCGCTATGGCATCGTCCGCTATGGCATCATCTGTTGTGGTATCTTCCATTATGACAACTTCCGAAGAACATACTCCAGCGTTTTCGAAACCCTGGACATCATTCCGACCAGCAATGCGGGATATGTCTGCACAACCCTTCTTGAACCATCGAGCTGTCGACCCTAGCTTCTTCGAAGTTGTTGACCCTAGCTTCTTTGAAGTTGCTGCAGCTGTCAAACCCAGCTTCTTTGAAGTAGCTACTGCTGTCGATTCTGGCTTCTTTGAAGTTGCTGCAGCTGTCGTCGATTCCGGCTTCTTTGCAGCTGTCGATTCCTGTTTCTTTGCGGTTGCTGCAGCTGTCGATTCTGGCTTCTTTGAAGTTGCTGCAGCTGTCGTCGATTCCGGCTTCTTTGCAGCTGTCGATTCCGGTTTCTTTGCGGTTGCTGCAGCTGTCGATTCTGGCTTCTTTGAAGTTGCTGCAGCTGTCGTCGATTCCGGCTTCTTTGGAGTTGCTGCAGCTGTCGATTCCGGTTTCTTTGGAGTTGCTGCAGCTGTCGATTCCGGTTTCTTTGGGGTTGCTGCAGCTGTCGATTCCGGCTTCTTTGGGGTTGCTGCAGCTGTCGATTCCGGCTTCTTTGAAGTTGCCGCAACTGTTGATTCCGGTTTCTTTGGAGTTGCTGCAGCTGTCGATTCCGGCTTCTTTGGAGTTGCTGCAGCTGTCGATTCCGGCTTCTTTGGAGTTGCTACAGCTGTCGACTCCGGCTTCTTTGAAGCTGCTGTAGTTGTCGGTTCTGGCTTTGGAGTTGCTGCAGCTGCCGATTCCGGCTTTAAAGTTGTCGCAGCTGTTGACCCCAGCTTCTTTGAAGTGGCTGCAGCCGTCGACCCTAGCTTCTTTGAAGTTGCTGCAGCTGTCGACCCTAGTTTCTTTGAAGTTGTTGCAGCTGACGACCCCAGCTTCTTTGAAGTTGTTGCAGCTGACGACCCCAGCTTCTTCGAAGTTGTTGCAGCTGACGACCCTAGCTTCTTTGAAGTTGCTGCAGCTGACGACCCTAGCTTCTTTGAAGTTGCTGCAGCTGATGACCCAAACTTCTTTGAAGCTACTGCAGCTATCGAACCTAGCCTCTTTGAAGTTGCTACTGCTTTCCCCGTAACGGTCTCCGCCGTCGGGGATTTGGCTGAGCCTAGGCTGACATGGTTACCTTTTCAAAAAGACATCATATGTTAGCGTTGATTCTGCAAGCACTTGCAGTTCTGGCCGAGGCTCCAACTCACCAGGAAATATCCCCTCACCCGTCCACCACTCATTTTCATCCTCTGGTTTCTTCACAATCCGAATAACATCTCCTCTCTTGAAAGTCAAATTACCTTCTTCCTCTACTTGAAAGTCGAACGATGCTGTTGCAGTCTCCTCCTCGGGGTTGGATGTGGAGCTAAGGAGCTTGGATGTGGAACTTGAGGCTTTTCGTGTGATAATTTTGGTAGCAAAGGACTTGATGTCAATTGAAGGAACACGTTGGCTAGTAATGGACGCGATGTCACCGATTGAAGTGGTGTCGTCTGTAGCAGCTTTGTCACCAATTGATGCGACGTCATCTGTAGCGCCTTTGTCGTCGGTTGACGTGATGTCGTCTTCAGCTACTTTGTCACCGGTTGGCGTGATGTCGTCTTTAACTTTGTCGCCGGTTGGCGTGGTGTCATCTTTAGCTACTTTGTCACCGGCTGGCGTGATGTCATCTATAGCGACTTTGTCACTGGCTGGCGTGGTGTCATCTTTAGCGACTTTGTCACTGGCTGGCGTGGTGTCATCTTTAGCGACTTTGTCACCGGTAGGCATGGTGTCGTCTTTAGCGACTTTGTCACCGATTGGCATGGTGTCATCTTTAGCGACTTTGTCACTGGCTGGCGTGGTGTCGACTGTAGCGACTTTGTCACCGGTTGGCGTGGTGTTGTCTGCGGCGGCTTTGTCACCGGTTGGCGTGATGTCGTCTATAGCGGCTTTGTCACCGGCTGGCGTGGTGTCGTCTGTAGCGACTTTGTCACCGGTTGGGGTGGTGTCGTCTGTAGCAACTTTGTCACCGGTTGGGGTGGTGTCGTCTGTAGCAACTTTGTCACCGGTTGGGGTGGTGTCGTCTTTAGCGACTTTGTCACCGATTGGCGTGGTGTCATCTTTACCTACTTTGTCACCGATTGGCGTGGTGTCATCTTTACCTACTTTGTCACCGGCTGGCGTGATGCCATCTATAGCGGCTTTGTCACCGGCTGGCGTGGTGTCGTCTGTAGCGGTTTTGTCACCGGTTGGCGTGATGCCGTCTGTAGCGACTTTGTCACCGGTTGATGTGATGTGGTTTGTAGCAACCTGGTCACCAATTGATATGAGGTCGTCCGAGATAACTTTGTCACCAATTGGGATGATGTGGTTTGTAGCTCCTTGGTTACCGAGTGACATAAGGTCAAGGTCATTTGTAGCTCCTTTGTCACTGAGTAACATGAGGTCATCTGTAGCTCCTTTGCCAGCGAGTAACATGAGGTCGTCTGTAGCTCCTTTGTCACTGAGTGAGATGAGGTCATCTGTAGTTCCTTTGTCACCAAGTGATATGAGATCATCTGTAGCTCCCTTGTCATCGAGGGACGTGAGGTCGTTTAGAGCGGCTAGGTCACTGAATGAGATGAGGTCCTCTAGAGCGCCTTGGTCAGGGAATGATAAGAGGTCGGTTGTAGCAACAACTTCGTCCTTATTGGTAGGAGCAATTTTTTTGCCAATTGACTTGATCCTCTTCGTACGAACAATTTTGCCACCACTTGACACGGTTTTATTCGTGGGAACAGTGTTGTCACCAACTGACGTGATGTTGTTTGAAGGGATCATCCTGTCACGAAGAATTTTTTCAGGAACAACTTGGTTCGCAGTTGGCATGACTGCATTCGCAGGAACAATTTTGACACCGTTAGCGTTGCTAATGGCAAAGTAGTCGACTCCTGGTGGTCCAGGGCTGCCTGGCGGACTGCTGTAAGGTGGTGGCGGAGTAAAAATGTCGCCGGCAGATGATGATCCAATCGAGGTAGGAGAACCTGGCACCACATTTGCTAGCATCGATATGGGTCTCTGGGCTTCCATCATGGCCTTCAGCCTCCCCTGTTCAAATGCTTCAATCGAAACCTTGCCACCTCCACACGCGATGACTTCAGGACAGCCGGCGAGAGCCGCACCCTCGACAGCGCAGTAGAGACATTGTCCTCGCCCCTGCAGGTACGAGCTCTGTGGCAGGGTTTGCATGAAGAAGCAACCCATCGCCCAGTCGCCAGGTCTCCAAAGTATTGAAATCTTCTTCGTCGACATGTCATTTGTGTGCGAGATCGAGTTGTTGACAAAGTCGCGACTATTGATTTTCAGTCCTTTGCCCAGTTTCCAAGTCTTGATCAGCTGCCCTTTGGCATTGGCCTCTGCAAGCCCCCCCTGGCAAGGACATACTGCAGGTCCGACGATACCACCGAATAGCTTCTCTTCTCCCATCGCATCAACTAGAATACTACCCTTTTTGAAATCAGCCTTGCTATGGTATTCGAAGCGCCCGAACTTTTTGGGCCTGGCCAATAGCGGCCCATCCGCTAGCTCCTTCACCGTAAAGACGATCTTGTTCAGTTTGCCTGCGCTCATGTACGTATTTCCATGGATGTCGCACGTCTTGGTCGGAGAACGTAGGTGGGCCATTTGAGTAATTGCGTTGTGCTGCTTCTCGATGTGCTCACGACGCTTGATCAGATTTGCCCAACCCGCCATCATATAGATTGGTTTCCCGTCTTCTTGGTTTTTGTGGACAGGACCGGACAGCTCACAGCGGGGCGACGCATATTCGTCCAGGAACTCGGATTTCCCAACGCCTTTCACGTGCCCAACAATGACAAGGTCGTCGGCAGGAATGTGTTCGAATAATTCGCCAGGGTTTTCTGTGCTGCCTCCAAAGAGCAGACCGTTGAATATATGGCTCGCGTGCTGCTTCCGAAGTTTGGCAATGCGAGCTCTCGCTATTGTTTCGAATATCGGAGCTTTTCCGAGTATGGTAGCTATTACACCGTCAGCTCCGTCAAGATGCTGGCCAGATGTGACTCACTGATTTCCGCGATCGTGATTTCTTTAAGGCCAACAATTGCCGCGATACCAAGAATTCTGGCCAGAACGGGAACGACAGCGGGATCGCCGCCTCGGTCACGTCTTTCACCTTCGGCAATAAACGCATTTTGTAATGCTATCGCGCCCATTTGCACAAAACTGACATTGGCGATGCGTTTCTCGGCATCCGTTTTCGAGATGTCCTTGACACCGGCTCGCGCGCAGCAAGCCGACAACCGGTGTTCGAGGTCGTCGAACTTTTTGGAGTCTGCATACAGGGAAACTTCGGAGTAGATACCAACTTTTCTCATCTCGGCTTCTGTAAACGCCTTGTCCTCGAGATACTGCTTGATGTCGGGATAGATATCAAGCACCATCTTAGCGTCGCGAAATACGGGCGTCGTTTGCCAGACGGTGGCTTTGTCATCCCCCGGTGTCGTGCTTTTCTCCAGATATCCGGCTTCACAATACTCTTCCAAGCAGCTGGCCAGTTGGCTTTGTAATGTGCTGCGATGATGCAGGTAGGCTCCAGCCTGCCACGCCAGCAAACCGAGCTTCGCGGCGGCTATTGCCGCGCCGGGGCCTGGATGGCCACATCGGAGTTCCATGGAAATGGCATCGGTGACCAGTGTTGTGGTCTCGCGGACCACTACTTTGGCTATTTCTATCGTGCCTTCTGAAATCTCAAAATTCTGCCTCGCGACCCCCGAGATGATGCTTTCAGCAAGAGCTCCTGCCATGCTTCCTGCTATAGTTACCCACAAGATAGATCAATACCTCAGAGTGGGACAAGTCTGCGGTCAGTCGGTTGCTCAGCAGCTGCTGCAGAGAGCCTTCAGACAGAGTGGTCAGCTTGGAGATGCCGGCAACTCGCGGAGCCTCAAGCTCCCTATAATACAGCGCACATACCATTACTGCCCCGCGTAAACCATTCCAATCAAAGCCTCCCACGTCACAAAGTGCGCGATACGAGAGCTGAACAGAGAGCATTAGCGTTTGAAGATGCTTGCAAAGATCATTGGCCGGGCCTACACCCGTAAGCAACCCCCCCCGCATGCGGCCTTTCTGGCCCCCCTCCTACTCTGAGGGTGTTCCA
>Ga0335075_10017940_pt1 | contig 10500 bp, 10 predicted proteins | sample Lox_Sample_24_FD_206723 | JGI IMG/M metagenome (GOLD analysis project Ga0335075, IMG submission 206723) | Soil microbial communities from Loxahatchee National Wildlife Refuge, Florida, United States - Lox_Sample_2.4 | ecosystem: Environmental > Terrestrial > Soil > Wetlands | place: USA... | reverse complement strand
TCGCTGCTCTACGCGGTACGTGACCTCGGCCCCGAGGAGACCGAGCGCCGGCGCGCCGATCTCGCAGCGGGATATCAGCGGGCGATCGTGGAGGCGCTCGCCACCCGTGCCGAGCGCGCGCTCGAGCGGACCGGGCTTCAGCGGCTGGCGATCGGCGGTGGCGTCGCCGCCAACGGCCCGCTGCGCGAGCGGCTCACCAGGCTCGGCGCGACCCTCCAGGTTCCGCCGATTGCACTGTGCACCGACAACGCCGCGATGATCGCCTCGGCAGCACGCTACGTGGAGGCGATCCCGTATCCGGACTACCTCGCGCTCGACGTGTTCGCCTCCGGCGAGCGAGCGCTCGGCGCGGGAGCGCGGTGATGAGCGACGCGCCCACGGTCGTCCTCTACAGCCGGCCGGGGTGCCACCTCTGCGACGAGGCTCGCGCGGTCATTCGGCGCGTCGCCGCGGTGCACCCGTTCGCCTTGACCGAGCGCAACATCGACGAGTCCGACCAGCTGCTGCGCACCTACCTGGAGCGGATCCCCGTGATCTGCATCGACGGCGTGGAGTCCTTCGAGCTGTTCGTCGATGAGCCCCGCTTCTCCGCCGCGCTGGCGGCGCGGCGGGCGGAACGCTCCCAGGAGCACCCTCCGGGCGACTAGAGTCACCTGTCGATCATGAGCACCACCGTGCGCCGCGGCTCAGAGCCCGTCGTCCCAGGCCTCGAAAAACCGGGAGAGAAGCTGTCGTTGGGCGTTGCCGCGCGCCTGTCGCGCTACCTGCAGGTGCTCACGCAGGCTCGCAAGATCGGCAAGGAGACGATCTCCTCTCAGGAGCTTGCCGACTACACGCACGTCAACTCGACCCAGATCCGCCGGGACCTCTCCGGCTTCGGCAAGTTCGGCAAGCGCGGTGTCGGCTACAACGTCGAATCGCTGGTCAGCCAGATCCGCAAGATCCTGCGGACCGCCGGCCAGCACAACATCGCGCTGTTCGGAGCGGGCCATCTTGGCACCGCGATCGCGACCTCCGACATCTTCGCCGACCATGGTTTCCGCGTGGTGTCGATCTTCGACGTGGACCCCGCGCGGGTCGGGGACCAGATCGGCTCGCTCACCGTTCGCAGCAACGATGAGCTGGCGGCCGTGGTCGAGGACCAGGACATCGTCGTGGCGGTGCTCGCGGTTCCGTCGTCCGCCGCACAGGCGCTGGCGGATGAGCTCGTCGCGGCCAAGGTCAAGATCCTCTTCAACTACTCCGACGCGCTGCTTCAGGTGCCGCCGGAGGTGACGGTTCACACCTCGAGCCCTGCGGTCGACCTGCTGTACGCGCTGTACTTCTATCTCACCTGACGGTTTGGACACTCCGCTCCCAGGCCCCTCGCTCCTGACCGTGGAGCGCGATCTCGACACCGCCCGATCGGTGTTCGAGTCATCGGTCGATTTCACCGTCGGTATCGAGGAGGAGTTCGCGATCCTCGACCCCGACAGCCTCGAGATGGTCGGGAGGTTCGAAGAGCTCCGCGACGCCGCAGCACTCGCCGACCCGGAGCTCTCCGAGGCGATCTCGGGCGAGCTGATCGCTTCGGAGATCGAGATCCGCTCGGGGCGGGGCGAGGACCTCGCGGCCGCGCGCGCGGCGCAGCAGGACATCCGGCGCCGTCTCTTCACCCATGCGGCCAATCACTGCGCCGAGCTCGGTTCGACCGGCACCCACGCCTTCTCCGACTACCGCCGGCAGACGGTCATCCAGACCGAGCACTACCGCCGGGTCGAGCAGGGCCTGCAGTACGTCGCTTGGCGCAACAACACGTTCGCGCTTCACGTCCACGTCGGCATCCGCGGGCCCGATCGAGCGATCGCGGTCTGTGACCGGTTGCGGCCGGTCCTGCCGGTGCTGCTCGCGATCTCCGCCAACTCCCCGTTCCTCGACGGGCGCAACTCGGGGCTGCACAGCGCGCGCACCCAGACGTTCACCAAGAGCTTCCCGCGCTGTGGCGTGCCCGACCCGTTCGGCGACTGGGGCTCGTTCTCGGACTACATCGCCTGGCTGTACCGCACCGAGTCGATCGTCGAGTACACCCAGGTGTGGTGGTCGATCCGTCCCCACCTGTCGTTCGGAACCGTCGAGGTGCGGATCTGCGACGCGCAGGCGACGGCCGAGGAGTCCGACGCGCTGGCGGCCCTGATCACGGCCTGCGTCGCCCAGGCCGCCCGTGACCACGACGAGGGCGTCCCCGCGCAGCTGACCGCAGGACGCCTGATCGAGGAGAACATGTGGCGCGCGATCCGCTTCGGCCTCGACGGCACGCTCATCGACCTGGAGGGGGGTGAGCTGTATCCGGCGGCCGCCGCGGGCGAGCGCCTGCTCGCGTGGACCGCGCCGATGCGCGAGGAGCTGTCGATCGATGTCGCGCTGCCGTCGCTCAACGGCGCCCAGCGCCAGCGCCAGCTGATCGAGGAGGGGCTCGGACCTCACGAGGTCTACGCTCGGGTCCAGGCCGACACCCGCGAGACGTACTCTCGTGGGATCCCCGACCGGGCGTCCGCCCTGCGCGGACGCTGACACGGCCCCGTAGGAGGAGGAGATCGCATGAGCGCCACCGGCCAGCCGTCCGAGGAGGAACTGCGCGCCGCCTATGAGGCGGAGATCAAGCAGATCCGGGTCGAGCAGATCCTGCTCGAGCAGCTCGTCACGCTGATCAACCTCGGAATGCGCCGGACGGGTCTGCAGCCCGGGACCGAGGACGAGCGTGATCCGGCTCAGGTCCGGGTGGCGATCGAAGGGGTGCGCGCGTTGCTGCCGCTCGTCGAAGACGGAGTGGGCGCCGAGCAGACGGCCGCGATCCGCCAGGCGCTGTCGCAGATGCAGATGGCGTACGTCCGGATCGGGGGCTCGGAGGCGGCCGCTCCGGCGGCCGGTGGGGCGAGTCCCGCGGGCAACACCGAGCCCGGAGGGTCGGCGGCCGGCGGTCCGGGCGAGCCGGTGCCCGGCAGCTCGCCACCCGGCGTCGCCGGCGAGCCGGGAGCCACGCAGCCGGGTCCAGAAGAAGAACCGGGCGCAACCCCGGGGCAGCCGGGTCCCGCCGAACGAAGCGGCCGTCTTTGGATTCCCGGTCAGCGCTGAGCGGACCCCGCCTCGCCGGTGCCGTAGTGCTGGCGTCCGCCCACTCCCGATACACTCCGGCCGCCTTGTGAGACGGGTCGCCTGAGGAAGGGCGGCTGAACCAGAATTCCATGATCGACCGCGCCGACGCGGCGCGGTCGTTGCCATTCCTTGGGAGAGGACATCTGTGACCAGTTTTCTGTCGCACCACGGTGACGTGATCGCACTGGTGTGCGCGTTGTGCGCCATCGGCTATGGGATCGTCACATCACGCGCGCTGCTCGCGCTATCGCCGGGCAACGAGCGGATGCAGTCGATCTCCGCCGCCGTCCAGGAGGGCGCCTCGGCGTACCTGACCCGCCAGTACACGATCATCGCCGCGGTCGGCGTGGTCGTCTTCATCATCCTGATCCCACTGCAGAACATCCGGGTGGCAGTCGGGTTCCTGATCGGCGCCGCGTTGTCGGCCTCGGCCGGCTTCGTCGGGATGAACGTCTCGGTGCGCGCCAACGCGCGCGTCGCCGAGGCGGCACGCGGCGGTGTGAGCAAGGCGCTGTCGGTCGCCTTCCGCGGCGGCGCCGTCACGGGCCTGCTCGTCGTCGGGCTGGCGCTGGCGGGCGTCGCGGGTTACTACGGCCTGCTCACCTGGATCCTCGGCGAGCCCACGCGCGAGGCGGTCGACGCGCTGATCGGGCTGTCGTTCGGCGGCTCGCTGATCTCCGTCTTCGCCCGCCTCGGCGGCGGCATCTTCACCAAGGGCGCGGACGTCGGCGCCGACATCGTCGGCAAGATCGAGGCCGGGATCCCGGAGGACGATCCCCGTAATCCCGCGGTGATCGCCGACAACGTCGGCGACAACGTCGGCGACTGCGCCGGCATGGCCGCCGACCTGTTCGAGACCTACGCCGTCACCGCCGTGGCGGTCATGCTGCTCGGCGTCCTCTCCTTCCACGAGCACACCCGTCTCGCGCTGTATCCGGTGGTGCTCGGCGGGATCTCGATCATCGCCTCGATCATCGGCACCTTCGCGGTGCGCACCCGCACCGGCAACGTCGAGCGCGCTCTCTACCAGGGCCTCGTCCTCTCCGGCGGCCTGGCGGCGATCGTGTTCATCCCGGTGACCCGTTGGATGATGCACGGGCTCGTCTACACAAGCGGCGGCGCCGCGGTGCCGTGGTGGCACTACTACCTGTGCGCGCTGATCGGCCTGGTCATCACCGCCTGCCTGTTCGTGATCACCGATTACTACACCTCGACCCGCTTCGCGCCGGTGAGGTCGACCGCGGCCGCCTCCCAGACCGGCCACGCGACGAACATCATCCAGGGACTCGCCCAGGGCTATCAGGCGACCGCGATCCCCGCGATCGTGATCGCGCTCGGGATCTTCGGCTCCTGGAAGCTTGCCGGCGGGGATGGTCATGGCATCTACGGGATCGGCGTCGCGGTGATGGCCCAGCTGTCGCTCACCGGTCTGATCGTCGCGCTCGACGCGTTCGGCCCGATCACCGACAACGCCGGCGGCATCGCGGAGATGGCCGACCTGCCCGAGGACGTGCGCAACGTCACCGATCCGCTGGATGCGGTCGGCAACACCACGAAGGCCGTCACCAAGGGCTACGCGATCGGCTCCGCCGCGCTCGCCGCGCTGGTCCTCTTCAACGCGTTCGAGCAGGAGCTCGTGCAGCACGGAAAGCACGTGTCGTTCGACATCGGCGATCCGCCGGTGCTCATCGGGCTGCTGCTCGGCGGGCTCATGGTCTACCTGTTCGCCGCGCTCTCGATGGAGTCGGTCGGCCGGGCCGGTCAAGCCGTCGTCGAGGAGGTGCGCCGCCAGTTCCGGGAGAAGCCCGGGATCATGGACGGCTCCGAGCAGCCGGAGTACGGCCAGTGCGTCTCGATCGTGACCAAGGCCGCACAGCGGGAGATGATCCTGCCGGCGCTGATCCCGATCGTGTTCCCCGTGATCGTCGGCGTCATCAGCATCGAGGCGCTCGGTGGCCTGCTCATCGGCGTGATCGTCGTCGGCGTGTTCATGGCGATCTCGATGACCGCCGGCGGCGGGGCCTGGGACAACGCCAAGAAGCTGATCGAGGACGGTGCGTTCGGCGGCAAGGGCTCGGAGGCGCACGCCGCCGCGGTCACCGGCGATACTGTGGGTGACCCCTACAAGGACACGGCCGGGCCGGCGATCAACCCGATGATCAAGGTGGCGAACATCGTTGCACTGCTCATCATTCCGCTGATCACCTGAGGTAGCTGCCGGTGGGGGAGGGTCGAGCAACGCCCCGGGAGATGCCGCTCGTTGGGGTATCGGCGTGGTCTAAACGCCGGTGCGTTCGCAAGCATCTCCGCGGCGTTGCCCGACCCTCCCTTGCGGCTCTGGGCGTGATCAGCGTGCTGCTGGCACTCGGCTGTTCTGGGTGCGGGGGGAGCTCGAAACCTCGGCCAAAGCCGGTTCACCACAGCGCGCCCTGGAAGCCCGGGAAGCGAGCGACCGCCGCGACGAACGTCTGTACCAGCGCTGGGCGGGCGGCGTTTGCCACGCACGTCGGCGTCTCGCCATCGGTCGTCAAGGAGCGGCGGACGGTGGCTCGTTCGGGCGCGGCGGAGTGTGTGTTCAGCGCAGGGAGGGTGGTGGCGTCGGTGTCCGTGAGCGGCGCGCCGGAGGCGTACGCGGTGCTGGAGCGCCAAGCGGAGGAGCAGGCGCAGATCTTCGGCGCCAAGCGGTTCACCCCGGCTCCCCAGTTGATTCTTCACCTGGGGGTGGACGCGTACTGGTTCCCGGCCCAGCATCAGGTGATGACGACCGAAGGGGTCAACCTGATCGCGGCGACGATCGTGCGCTGGCCGCACACACACGTGGCTCGCCGCCGGGCGCTCGGCACCGCACTCGCTCGCCCGTATCTCGGCAAGATCGTCAAGTCGCTGCTGCGAGGTCCGGCGCCGAGCTGAGTCAGCGCAGATACGAATCGTCGACACCGCTAACCGGAGCAGCCTCTAAGCTGCCGCGCATGTTCATCCTCATCGTCGGAGCCGGACGCGTCGGCTCAGCCGTCGCCCGCCGGGCGCTCGAGGCCGGCCACACCGTGTCGGTGCTCGACTCCGATCCGCTCTCCCACGAGCGCCTCGACAAGGATCAGTCGACCACCTGGGAGGATGCCGGCGGTCGCTTCACGGTGAGCACCGCGCTGGAGATCGACGGGCTGATCGCGGCGGGCATCGAGAACGCGGACGTGTTCATGGCGGCGACGAGCGGAGACAACACCAACCTCGTGATCTCGCAGATCGCCCAGCGCCGCTTCGATGTGCCGAAGATCGTGGTCCGTGTCGCCGATCCGGCGCGCGCCGCCTGGTATGCGGAGCAGGGGCTGATCACGATCTGCCCGACACAGAAGGCGATCGACATGGCCGAACAGGTCGTCCTGGCGGACTGAAAGGGGCCCAGAGCACATGTACGTCATCATCGTCGGCGCCGGCAAGGTCGGCTGGAACCTCTCCCGCGAGCTGATCGCGCGTGACCAGGAGGTGACGCTGATCGAGTCCGATCACCGCCGCTACCGGATCGTCGAGGAGGAGCTCGAGCACGCCGTGCAGTACGGCGACGCCACCGAGATGTGGGTGCTCGAGCGCGCGGGCATCCAGCGGGCCGATCTCGTGATCGCGGTCACCGGGGACGACGAGGACAACATCCTCATCTGCCAGGTCGCCAAGGAGAAGTACGGCTGCGATCGGATCGTCGCCAGGGTGAACAACCCGCGCAACCTCGCCCACTTCAAGATGCTCGACATCCAGCCCGCGGTCTCTGCGACCGACCTGATCCTCCGGCTGATCGAGCATGAGGTACCCGAGTACGGCCTCGTCCAGCTGCTCGCGCTCGAGGAGGAGCAGCTCGAGATCATCGAGATCGAGGTGGGCGAGGGCTCATCCGCGGCCGGCTCGATGGTCCGCGACGTCCCGCTCCCCGACGGATCGCTGATCATCTCGGTGCTGCGTGACGGCGCGGGCTTCGTGCCCAAGGGCGAGTCGGTCATCCGCGCGGGCGATCAGGTGCTGCTGATCCTGAACCCCGGGCTCGAGAACGAGATCACCCCGCGCTTCGCGCCCGTCGAGGCCGAGCCATCGGTCCGGCGCTAGCGTCTCGCAAGACCGGCCGCGGCACTGGTTGGGGCCCGCGACCGCGCGGGTAGGTGAGCCGCATGTCACAGCGAGACGTCGACCATCTGCTCATCGGCGGCGGGATCGCCTCCGGGAACTGCGCCCGCCACCTGCGTCGCGGCGGCGCTGACGGGACGATCACGCTCGTCGGTCGTGAGCCCGATCTGCCTTACGACCGGCCGCCGCTCTCGAAGGAGTATCTGCAGGGCTCCCAGGAGCGCTCCGACGCCTTGCTGGAGGACGCCGGCTGGTACGCGGACAACGACATCGAGACGCTGACCGGCGTCACCGTGACCGCGTTGGACCTGGGCGCCCGGACGGCGACGCTGTCCAACCGCGATGTGCTGCGCTTCGGCCAGGCGCTGATCGCGACCGGGGCCAACGTGCGCAGGCTGCCGGCGCCGGGCGCGGAGCTGACCGGAATTCACTACCTGCGGACGTTCGGGAACAGCGACGCGATCCGACAGGACGCCAGCGGCAAGCGGGTCGTGCTGATCGGCGGCTCCTACATCGCCTGCGAGGTCGCCGCCTCGCTGACCACGCTGGGCAGCACCTGCACGCTGGTGATGCAGGAGGCGCTGCCGCTCTCACGCGGGTTCGGGTCCGACGCCGGCCGGTTCTTCGCCGAAACGCTCGGCGCCCACGGCATCACGTTCTCCGCATCCGACGAGCTCGAGGGGTTCGAGGGCGCGGACGGCAAGGTGACGCACGTCATCACCCGCTCGGGGGCGCGGCTGGAGGCGGACGCGGTGATCGTCGGCGTCGGGGTCAACCCGGACGTCTCGCTGGCTCGCAAGGCAGGTCTGGAGGTTGGCCGCAAGGGCGGCGTCCTGGTCGACGCGGGTCTGCGGACCGCCGCCGACGGCGTCTACGCGGCCGGCGACGTGGCCGAGTACGTGTCGGTGGTCAACGGTGGGCGCCGCCAGCGGCTCGAGCACTGGGACGTCGCCTTCAGCCAGGGCCGAACGGTCGCGCGCAACATGCTCGGGCAGGACGTGCCGCATGACGCCGTGCCCTACTTCTTCTCCGACCTCGCGGACTGGGCGGCGATCGAGTACGTCGGCCCGGCCGAGGACTGGGACCGCGAGATCGTCCGCGGATCACTTCAGGAGGGCTCGTTCACGATCTTCTATCTGCAGGGCGGGGTGATGCAGGGCGCGCTCACCGTCGGGCGCTCCGACGACCTGCAGGTCGCCGTGCGGCTGATCGCCGGCTCCACCGACCTCGGAGACCGCGTAGCGGAGCTCGGGGACCTCTCCAGTGATCTGGAGCAGCTCGGCTGAGCGGGGCATCTGCGGTCGCTCCGGGCGACCGCAGATGTGCGACGGGCCGCTGGAACGTTGACGTACCGCACAGAACCGCGCGCCGCGCGGAGGTACGGTGGCCCCATCGATCAAGGGAGATGAGCTCGATGACCGTCACCGACGCGCGGCACGCGCCCCCGGCATCCGCAGCGCCGACGGCCCACGGCGGCCAGGGCGACGCGCCGCTGCCTCCGGGACCCGACCCGCGATCGACTGCCCGCTGGCTGCGGCTGCTCGCCGAGCAGGAGGGCCCACTCGACTTCCTGGACCGGATGGGGCACCGCTACGGCGACGTGACGATGCTCCGTGCCCGGCTGCAGAACCTGGTTGTCGTTCGCGGCCCGGAGGCCGTGCGCCACGTCCTGCTCGCCAACCAGGACAACTACCGCAAGTCCAATCAGTACGAGCTGCTCGCGCCGGTGCTCGGCAATGGCCTGGTGACGAGCTCGGGCGAGCTGTGGCAGCGCCAGCGAAAGCTCGTGCAGCCGATGTTCGCCAAGCGCCACCTCGGGGTGTTCGCCGACCACATGGCGCAGGCGGCGGCGACGGCGCTCGATGCGTGGGAGCAGCAGTGGCCTGACGGACATCCGCTCGAGCTGGCCGAGGAGATCCTGCATGTCGGTCTGGACACGGTCGGCCGCGCGCTGGTCGGCCACGACTTCACCGACCGCGCCAGCGAATTCGGTGCGGCGCTCGGGAATGCGCTGCACCAGGTGGGGGCGATCGGGCGCTCGGCGAGCGTCACCGCGACCCAGTACCTGCCGCACATGACGATCATGCGCGCCGCGATGCTCACCCAGCACCGCCGCTACCGGAGCGCGATGAGCTCGGCCGAGGTGCTGCAGACGATCAGCGCCGAGATCGTCGACGAGCGGCTGCGCAACGGGCACGGCGACTCCAACGACCTGCTGCGCCTGCTGATGGAGGCCAGCGACGAGGAGACCGGCGAGCGGATGGACCGCCGACAGGTGCTTGACGAGCTGCTGACCTTCACCGCGGCGGGCCACGAGACGACCGCACACGGGCTGGCCTGGATGTACTACCTGCTGTCCCAGCACCCGGCCGAGCGGGAGCGGATGGAGGCGGAGGTCGACGTGGTTCTGGGCGGCCGGGTGCCGACCGGCGAGGACACCGAGTCGCTGCCGTGGACGCGGGCCTGCTTTGAGGAGGCGATGCGGCTCTACCCGCCCGTCTGGCACGTGCAGCGGGTCGCCATCGAGGACGACGTCGTCGGCGGCTATCGGATCCCGGCCGGCACGCTGATCTTCGTCTCGATCTGGTCGACCCACCGCGACCCGGCGGTCTGGGAGAACCCCGCGGGCTTCGACCCGAGGCGCTTTCTCGGCGAGGCCCCCAAGCAGCGCCCGCGGTTCGCCTATCTGCCGTTCAGCGGCGGGCGGCGGATCTGCGTCGGCCATGGGTTCGCGATGATGAACGCCACCATCCTCGCCGCGATGATCGCTCAGCGCTTTCGCTTCGACGTCATCCCCGGAGCTCCGATTGTTCTTGACCCGACGGTCACGATCCGGCCGCTGCATGGGATCCCGGTCACGATCCACCGCCGCACCGGTGCCCCCCACCTGCTCAAGTGAACGGGGGGCCGCGCCGACTCTCTATACTGAAACGCCGCACCACAGCCCTGGGGAATGGTGTAATCGGCAACACGCGACACTCTGGATGTCGAATTTGGGGTTCGAGTCCCTGTTCCCCAGCTTCTCCGCCGGCGACTGAAGGCGCCGTCCGCATCGAGTCCTCAGCAGGGGTCGGTGAACTGCGCGGGTTCCTTCGAGAACCCCGCGGTGACGGCCGCCAGCTGGTTCGGTGAGCCGATCAGCTCCAGCTGCAGCTCGGCCTCGAGTGCGAGCGTCCGGCCGGTTTCGTCCGTCCACGCGCTCTCGTAGAGCCGCTTGGCGCGGCGGACGGCATCCGGTGAGCGGGCGGCGATCTGTCC
>Ga0335075_10017939_pt1 | contig 10500 bp, 7 predicted proteins | sample Lox_Sample_24_FD_206723 | JGI IMG/M metagenome (GOLD analysis project Ga0335075, IMG submission 206723) | Soil microbial communities from Loxahatchee National Wildlife Refuge, Florida, United States - Lox_Sample_2.4 | ecosystem: Environmental > Terrestrial > Soil > Wetlands | place: USA: Florida... | reverse complement strand
GTCACGGCCGCGGCCGGCCCGCGAGCGAGGTGGTCAAGGTCAGCTTGGCGAAGCATGCTGCGGACCTGTCCCATGATCGTGGCCGCGTGCATGTCGTGGCCGGTGACGTCCCCAGCCGTCAGCGCCAGCGCAAGCACCGGTTCCAGGCCAGCTCCGCCAGGTGGCTGCGGCCCGCGGGCAGCGGCCCCCCGCGGATAGGCGTCATACCAGTCACCGCCTACCAGCTCGCCGGCGGCAGCGGGGCGGTAAAGGGCGGCCAGCTGAGGGCCGGGGGCGGCAGGCAGATCAGTGAGCATGGCCCGCTGCAGCTGGGTGGCCACAGCGACCCGGTGTTCCAGTTGCAGCGCCCGCTCGATGGCACGGGCTGTATACCCGCCGATCGCGGTCAGCACCGCCCGCTCGGTCACGTCAACCTGGTGCGGGGTGTCCCACCCCAAGACCAGGATGCCCAGCGTGCAGGTGATTCCCGGCAGCGGGACGCACACAGCCGTCTCCAGGTCGGCCGCGCCGGGGTCGGTACCACCCCGCCGTTCAGGCCCGGCGCGCCCGGCTGCGCGGCCGGTGACAACGACCATCCGGCCCTGGCGGGCTGCCCGGGCACTGGGGCCGACGTCATCCAATGCAACGGCCTGGCCGCTGATGCCCACGGAATGGCTGAGGTCAGGATCAGGCGCCCAGCGCAGCTGCTGCCCGTCCAGCAGAGCCAGCCCCACGTAAGAGGGCTTGAGGTTGCCGGAAACCAGGTTCCTTACCCGCCGGTGCACATCAGCTAGGCCCGCGGCGTCGGCCAGGTCCTCCGCGGCACGCAGCATCAGCTCCGAGCGGTCCAGCGCCAGGCGTGCCCGAGCCGCATGCTCCTGGGCGGCGGCCTGAGATCGCTCGGCCGCGTCCATGGCATGCGCGGCGCGGCGCGACGTGACCCGCAGCCTCAGCTCCGCGCAGCATGCCTCAGCCAGGTCCGACAGCCTGGCCAGTTCCCGAGGCGACCAGGCTCGGGGCTGGGTGTCAATCGCGCACAAGGACCCCAGCACGCGGCCTGCGTTGTCAGTCAGCGGCATGCCAGCGTAGGCGATCACCCCCAGGTCGCTGATGGCCACGCCACCGCGCGCTCGCTCGTCTTGACGCACATCGGCCAGCACCACCGGACTGCCGGTGGCCGCCACGCGCTGGCACAGCGAGTGCACCAGCGGGGTCTGGCGGCCAGACGCCCACGGCTCAGCCAGTCCAACCTGGCCGGGAAACACCTGCCGGTCCGCCTCCGCCAGCGACACCAGCGCTACCGGCACCCCCAGCGCGTCTGCCACCAACCGCGCGTACCGCTCCATCCCCGGATCCGCGGACGCCGCTAGCCCCGCCTGACACGGCACCTCCAGCCGCGTGGTCGGCCCGCAGCCCTGCCCGCTCTCCTCGGCGATTCCTAGGCCTTCCGCCTTGCCCGTCACCATTCATCCCGCTCCCCTCCGACGGAGCCGCCCCTTGTCCGCGGTGGCAGAGCCCCCGGGCACTGGATAAAATCCCCCAGCTGGCTGATGTGATCATACCGGCCATGGCTGACGTCCCTGGGCCCGGCGCGGCGCGCCACCTCGGGTCGCGGAGACCCTGGAGTTCAGCAACAGCGGTCCAGCCCGGTAACTGCGGCTCGCCGATCGAAAGCCCCGGGATGAGCGGACGGCGCGAGAAGATCAGGCCGCCCGGGAGCGCCGAACCTCTACCCGGCTGGGCGCGGTGGAAGCCGTCCGCGGCTCGTTCGAGGCCGCGCACGCGGCGATCACCGGCCGCCAGCTCGCCCCGGCTGATCCCCGAGGAGTTCGCGGAGCCGGGCGAGCTCGGCGTGCAGCTGCCGGGTTTCCTCCTGCATCTGCAGGACGCGGCGGATGCCGGCCAGGTTCAGCCCGTCGGCGGTCAGCGCGCAGATCTGCTCCAGCCGGTCGATGTCGTGCCGGGAATAGCGGCGGGTCCCGCCGGCGCTGCGGACCGGGTCGAGCAGCCCTTCCCGCTCGTAGATCCGCAGCGTCTGCGGGTGAAGCCCGGCTAGCTCGGCGGCCACCGAGATGCTGAACAGGCCCCGGTCCGGGTCCGCCCATCCCGGGGTCACCACGGCCGGCCCCGGCCGGCGCGCAGGTACCGTGCCGCCAGCCCGGCCCAGAAAGCGAGCGTGATTTCCTCCTCGGTGGGCCCGGTAGCCGGGGGAGGCGCCGGCCGGGGCCGCTGCACCCGGACCGGGCCCGCCCGCAGCGGCGGCTCACCCGTCCGCGCCGGCGGCCGGCCGTCTTCCCGCGTACGCAGGTACCGCACCGGAACCCGGACCCCGGCGGGAGAGAGCCGCGGTCCCGGCTCGCCGCGGGCCAGGGCACGGTCGTAGGCGGCGCGCCGGGCCTGGTCGCCGAGGATCTGCCAGGCCTCGGCAAGAGCACGGAACCGGCCCGGGGCGTCAGCGTCAGCAGGGCGGGCGTCGGGGTGCGCGGCGCGGGCCCGGCGCCGCCAGGCCGCCGCTATCTCCTCCCGCGACGCGTCCGGCGGCACGCCGAGCAGCTCGTACAGGTCCGGTGCCGGGCCGTCGTGACCCGCGGTGCCCATGCCGCCACCTGCCTTCCGCAGTCAGCCTGCCAGTTCTTCTAGTATGACGCGGCAAGAAATCTTAGTCGAGCATTGTCAGATAATTCCCTGGCATGCTATACAGATCTCCGTGAGCGTGACCTGATCGCAGACATCACGAAGGAGGCACCATCATGCTCATGCGCACCGACCCGTTCCGCGAACTGGACCGGTTCACCCAGCAGATCCTCGGCACCCCCGCCCGCCCGGCCGCGATGCCGATGGACGCCTACCGGCACGGTGACAGCTTCTACATCTGCCTGGACCTGCCGGGGATCTCCGCGGACTCGATCAGCCTGACCGTCGAGCAGAACGTGCTCACCGTCCGCGCCGACCGCGTACCGGTCCAGGCCGACGGCGCCCAGATGATCGTCTCCGAACGGCCCTACGGCACCTTCAGCCGGCAGGTGTTCCTCGGCGACACCCTCGACGCTGACCAGATCAGCGCCGACTACGCCGTCGGCGTCCTCACCCTCACCATCCCGGTCCACGAAGCCGCCAAGCCGCGCAGCATCCACGTGACCAGCAGCGACGACAAGCAGGCCGTCACCGCCTAGCATCCCGGGCGGTCCTGCCGCCCCGGCCGCCTCGCCGCCGCAGCAGGACCGCCCCGCGTCCGGCCGAGCCGATGGCACCACTGGTGTGCGGGTACTGACAGGCCCTCCCAGGGCCGTTCGTCGGGGCCTTAGCCTGGGATTATGGACAACGGGAACGAGATGCGCGACTTCCTGGTCTCCCGCCGCGGGAACTCGTCGCGGAAGGCAAGGTGCAGCACTTCGGCCTGTCCGAAGCCGGCGCGCGCACCATCCGCCGCGCGCACGCGGTAACCCCGGTCACGGCTCTGCAAAGCGAGTACTCGCTGTTCTGGCGCGAGCCCGAAGAGGAGATCATCGGCGTCTTGGCGGAGCTCGGCATCGGGCTGGTGCCGTTCAGCCCGCTAGGCCGGGGCTTCCTCACCGGGCACATCGACCAGGCCACCCAGTTCGGGGACGGGGACATCCGCGCCACCCTTCCCCGGTTCACCGCCGAGGCCCGCGCGGCCAACCAGGCACTTGTTGACCTGTTCGGCCGGATCGCCAAGGACAAAGAAGCCACGCCCGCCCGGATCGCGCTGGCCTGGCTGCTCGCCCAGCGGCCGTGGATCGTCCCCATCCCCGGCACCCGCCGCCTGGAACGGCTAGAGGAGAAGATGCCGCTCGTCCCTGCTATGACCTGGGCGCGCGCCGCGTACCTCGTGTACTGATTCAGAACTCATCGCAGGTGCTGCGGGTGCTCGCGTCATCAGGAAGCGGCTCGCCAGCGCTCATGCCGTGAACCTCTTCGCGAGCCCGAACTTGTCCAGTTCCTCGATCGTGTGCCGATAGCCGGTCTCCATCAGCGCCACCCCATCCTTGAAGTTCAGCGTCCCGAGTCCGCCGGCCGGCGGACGGAGCAGCAGGTCCACGCTGTCGTCATCCAAGGCGGCGCGGCGATGCCGGAGCTGGGACAGCCCGGTCGAGCGGGTCAGGATCTCGGCGATCCCAGGTACTGGCAGGGACGCGGCGAAGGGGTTGAGGCGCCTGCCGAGCACGCGCCAGCCAGACAGGCCAGGCTCGAACGGCGGCACGGTCAGTGGTTCAGCCTCCTGGGACAGGCTGACCGCGATGACACAGCCGCCACCGACCCGTTCGCGCATCACGTCAGCAGGCACGTTGTTCAGCGCCGCGCCGTCGATGAGCAGGTCCCCGTCCGCGTACACAGGCGGGAAGACCCCGGGCAGCGACACGCTCGCCCGCACCCCATGGCTGAGCGGTCCGCGTTCGTGTATGACCTCCTCGGCCCTGCTCAGGCTCGCGGACACGCAGAAAAAGCGAACCGGCAGGTCCTCGATCGGCGTGTGGCCGAGGTAATCGGCGATCAGCCGGTCCACGCGCCGTCCCGACGACACGGCGACCAGCGGGAGCGTGGGCATGACCAGCCGCCGGCTGTTGCGCGCGGTGCGCTTTACCCGCTCCTCGTGATCCAGGTCCAGCGCGTACAGCGCGGCCATGATGGCGCCGATGCTGGTGCCGCCGATCACGTCGATGGGCACTCCGCTCTCCTCCAGCGCCCGCATCACGCCCAGGTGCGCGAACCCGAGCGCGCCCCCGCCACCGAGCACCAGCCCGCAGCCGGTGCCGGTAAGCATCCGCGCGAGCCGCGCGATATCGCCCGGCTGGCCTGCGCGCAGGTGATGATGGTCGGCCACCGGCCGGTCCCGCAGCCAATCGGCGGTGCCAGATGGCTGATCCGGGTGCAGCAGCACGAGTTCGCAGCGCAGCGAACCCATCGCCAGCGCGCGGGCCTCCACCGGGCCGACCGCCGCGTCGTCACCGGCAGAAGCGACCAGCAGCGCCACGTCGGACTGGCTCAGGCAAAGCCGGCTCCACGTCGTGTCGCCCTGGTCAGGCTGGTAGATCACCCAGTCGTGGCCGCGCTCCACCGTGTGCAGCCACTCGGTCAGCTCCGCCCGGCCGGGTTCGCCAGGTCCGCGCTGCTCCGCGCCGCGCCCAAGTTGCCGAGCGACGACGTCCGCGTTCACCAGGACGACCGACCCCATACGTGCCAGCCGCCGCACGAGCTGTCCGGCGACCGCCGCGGCCGGGCCGCCAGGGTCGGCCCGGCCGGCGGCGATCACGGTTATCGTCCGGGCAGCGGGCGACGGCACCCGTGGCCGCTCCATGGTCAGCAGGCGATCCACGGTCAGCAGCCGGTCCACGAGCAGCCGCATGATCCCGGACATCAGCGCAGGGCTCCGCTCGAGCAGCGACCTGAACGACGATAGCCGAAGCACCAGCAGGTCGCTGTCCCTGACCGCACGTACGGTTGCCGCCCGCGGCCGGTCGGTGAGCAGCGCCATCTCCCCGATGATCGCGCCGCGGCCGAGGTCGTAGAGCACGCGGTCAGCGCCGTTGGCAGCCACCACGGAAACCCGGAGCCGGCCGCTGACCACCAGGAACAGGCCGTCGCCGATGTCGCCCTGCTCGCAGATCACCTCACCGGCGCCCACGTGCACCGGATCCAGTTGTCCGGCGACCTCATGCCTGGTGGGCTCGTCGAGCGCTCCGAACAAGGGGACGTCGGCCAGGAATGCGCTCAGTTCGGTCACGGCCATCAGGGAGCCGGGGCGTACTGACGGTCGGCCAGCACGCGCGCGAGCCCGAACAGGACCTCGGCGGCGCAAGCCGGATCGTTCTTCATCAGCTCGTCGACGAAACGGCGGCGCAGCACCAGCACCTGCCCGTCGGTCGCCGCGGTCACCGACGCGGCCCGGCGTCCCGACGTGCCGAAGAACCCGATCTCCCCGATGACGTCGCCTTGGCCGAGCAGGCAGATCCGCCGGTCGCCGTCGTGCACCTCGAACGCTCCGTCCAGGACGACGAAGATCTCCCGCTGGGTCAGGCCCTTCTCGGTCAGCAGCTGGCCCGCCCGGACGTCCATCAGGAAGCCCTTCTCGCTGAGCTTGCTGACCGTCTCCTCGCTGAGCGACTCAAGGATCGACGGGTGACCGGCAGCCGCTTGCCGCAGCCGGCTGACCCGTTCCCAGACGGCGGCCGGGTCGAACCTGACTGGCGCCGAGTCGGCGTCCAGCAGCTGCGTCCAGCGCTCGATGTCCACCGCCTCGCGCTTGCCCGGCCCGTAGAAGACGTCCGCGAACGGTGCGGTGAGCGCGCCGGCCTGCTCCAGGAACCCGCGGTCGCTGGGGATAAGCAGCAGCGGCACCTCGATGCCGTCCGCGGTCGGCACCATGCGGCCCGCGTAGGTGCGGAAGCCAAGCAGCCGGTAATGCCGTACCAGCCCGGTAGCGCAGTTGATGAACGCGCAGTCGATGGCCAGTTCCCCGGCGCACAGCTGGTAGACGGCACACGCCATGGACAGCATGCCGACCTGCCCGCGCTGTCCCCGCTCGATCATCAGCCGCCCGATCTCGGCGGTGCGCAGCTTATCCAGGCCGTCGAAGCGCTCCATCGAGAACGCCGCCCAGTCCTTTTCCGGCACCTGTCCGGACTCCCAGTGGCGAACCCGGATCGTGCCGGTCAGCCTGCCCGTACCGTCCTGGGTGTACAGCAGCGTGGTGTACGGCTTGTCGTCTTCCTCGTCGTGCAGTACCTGCGAGCCGTGATCCGCGTTGCCGAGCTTACGACCGAGCTCGGTTGCGTAGACGGCATACCGGAAGGCGAACACCGCCTGGCGTTCTTCCACTGTCTGCGCGATGTACACCGGTTCGAGCGCGGCGGCCAGCTCCGGCGCGGCGGCACGCATGTCCGGCGAGAGCGGCACCAGCCGGCTCATGAGCCGGCCCCCCGGCCACGACGGCGGGAGGATTCCAGCAGGTACTTGACCCGAGCCAACTGCACGACGCGCGCCGCCTCGCTAGCGACCCGGCTGCCGCGCGGCTTGATCAGGTCGGGGATCGCTACCTTGACCCGGCGGCGGACCGGGCGGCCGGCCGCGAAGTCCAGCACCATCCAGGCGGCTAGCACGCCGAATTGGTCCGCCGTGGGAGCGAGCTGCGGCGGCGAGCCGGCCTCACCCTTGATCATCGCCTCGGTGTAGGAGAGCAATTCGCGGGGCACATCCAGCGGGTCGATCAGCCGGGCGAGGAACTCCAGTGCGCCGATGCCGTCCGGCTGGCCACGCAGGCGCCCGTTGAACGGCCGGGTGCCGCCATCGCGGTAGTCGAAGGCGTACACGAGCTGAGTACCGCCCAGATCAAGCCCGGAGATCACCAGCCGGCGCTGACGCCAGGCCTCGTCGTGCAGCAGCCGCTTGGCCGTGATGCCCGCCGGCTCGGTCACGTCGACGCCGTCGAGCACAATGTCGGTGGTGCCCACCAGCCAGTCGACGTTGTCCCGGGTGACCCCGTCAGGCTCTACGAGCAGCTCGGCCTCCGGGTTAATCGCCCTGGCCTTAGCCGCCTGCACCGCGGCCTTATTCCTGCCGATGTCGCCGAGATCGGCAGCCTGCCGGTTAAGGTTGTTGAGCTCGTACTCGCCAGGCTCGCACAAGACGAAGCGCTCGGCGCCCAGCCGGATCAGCGGCACGACCGTGGCCCCGCCGATGCTGCCGCAGCCAGCGACCAGGATCCGCGTGGCACGCAGCGCGCGCTGGTCGTCGGGGCTGATCGACGGCTGGTTGCGCCTGGTCATCTCGCGGTATTGAGCGGTCTCCGGTCCTGGCTGGGATGGCCGGCGACGCAGGCTCCTGCGCTGCGGTACGCGAGTCGGCGTGCCGAGCCGGAAGAACGCGATCGGCACCGCGTCCTGTGCCACGCCGAACGCACCGAGCAGTTCGCGGCGCGCCTGCGCGATGCCTGAGTGCCAGCCGGCGGGCACCGACGGATGCGGGCCGTCCGGGTGTGACAAGCCCACTTCGACCACGGCGCTGTGCAGGGCCATAGCCAGTCCGGCCTCCGTGATGTCCAGCGCGAGTTCCTCGAAGCACGCCCCGCCGCGCAGGAACGTCTCGGCGTCCAGCGAGTCCGCATACAGCAGGCACAACGCGGGAGCGCTGCGCAGCGGAAGCTCATCGGAGTCACGGACGACCATCTCGGCCAGGTGCAGCGGCGACCCCTTGCTGAGCAGGCGCGGATGCGTGGCCAGCGCCGCGAACCGGGCCGCGATCGCCGGCCTGAAGAACAGCTCCAGATCCAGGCCGTCCCGGTGGGCTGCGGCGGCACGCGGGGTGAACCGCATGAGCGAGTACAGTTCGGCCTGGCTGGGGGCGTGGGTCAGCTTCATGACCCCGGCCCGTGCGGCGGTCGCGGCCATCGCGTCAATCCCGGATCGGCCGGTGAGCACTGTCAACGTGAACCCGAGGCGTTTCGCGGTGCCCTGGAGGCCGTTGATGACGAACTCGGGGACCGGATCTGGCCGGTAGTGCGAACGGTTCATCGCGCGGCGGCGCAGCGCATCAAGCCGCGCCTTGGCGGATTCGTCCGGTAGCGCCACCGCAGACCGCAGCGTCACCTCGGCCGCGACGCCGGCGGCCGGGCGCCAGCCGACTTCGGTCTCGAAGCCGAGTGCCCGGGCACCCACGCACAGATTGGTGACGACCGCGCCGCAGGCGAGGTCGGTCTCGCGACCGCCAGGGTCAAATTCCCGCAGCACCTGATGAGCCGGATCGCGCACGACACGGAATCGCGCACCGTCCACGTCGACGCGCCAGCCTTGCGCGTTATGCGGGGATGGCGCGCGCCAGGCATAGTAGAGCAGTCGGTCTCGCAGTTCCAGGGTCAGCTTGACCGGCTCGCTCCGTCGCGCCATGGGTCCCCTCCCTCGCGGAATTTTATTCCGCCAGATGGTGAAATAGCACCCATCCAGTAGAACTATTCCCTCACTGTGCGCGCTCCCAGGTCAGGAAACTGCTTCCTGGCCAGCCGCCTCCTGCCGGGCTATTACCGCACGGCACCGAAACGGCCGGCCGCCTGGAGCGGTGGCCGGCTGGTGGTCACTGGTCGTGTCACGTGCGTGGTACGGGTGAGGCGAAGAGTGCGGCTGCCTGCTGCCGGGTGAGCGCCCGGCCGGCGGCCAGCGCGGCGTCCCACTCCCCGGGTGCGGTGGTCGCGCGGGCGGGAGCCAGGAACTCCTCGAGCAGTTCGGGTTGCTTCATCGGGATGCCGGTCGTGCGCCGGACGGCTTCCGCGGCGCCGGCGAGGCGGGCCGCCGACAGGCCCTCGCCGAGCTGTGCGGCGTTAGCGGCGGCCATCTCCAGGGTTGTGGCCAGGAGCTCGGGGTCACCGCAGCTGATGACGTAGTCGGCCATGGCGGACAGCAGGTCGCGCGCCTCCTGGCCACGGCCCGCCCGCAGGTGGACCCCCGCCAGCGATTGCTGGTCCAGGGCCACGCCCAGCATGTCGCCCTGCGTTGTGTCAATTGCGAGCGCTTCCCGCAGCACCTGCGTGGCTCGGTCGAAGTTGCCCGCATCGCTTTCCACCTGGCCGAGGTTGGTGAGGGCCGCGGCGAGCCGCATGTCGCTGCCGACCTCGCGGGAGATGGCGGCGCTTTCCTCCAGCAGGGATCGCGCGGTGTCCAGGTCATCGAGGTGATGATGGGTGATGCCGAGGCTGTTGAGTTCTCGTGCCTGCTGGTCCCGGTCGCCGAGGTCACGCCAGATCGCCAGGCTGCGCTCAAAGAGGGGCAGCGCGGCCCGCGGCTCGCTCTGCTGCTGCAGCAGTACCCCGAGCCAGTGTGCCAGCTGCGCCAGCGGTGCTCCGCCATCCTCGGCGGTCAGGTCGATGGCCCGCTGCAGCCACCGTCGCCCTTCGACGAGGTAACTATGCCGGTACCAGAACAGGGCCAGCGCATGGACCAGCCGCAGTCCGATGGCTGCCCGTTCGCGGTCGGCGGGCGCCGGGACCGTGGCCGGGGTTTCCAGCGACCAGGTGAGGGCGGCGTGCAGGTTGCCACGCTCGGCCTCCAGCTGGTCCAGGGCCACCAGGTGCTCCGGGCCTGCGTTCTTTAGCTGCTCAGACGCCCGCTCGGCGAGCCCGGCATAGAACTCAGCGTGGCGGCGCCGGGTGTCGTCCGCGTCTCCGGTCTGTTCCAGTCGCTCAAGCGCGTACTCGCGGATCGTCTCAAGCATGCCGACGCGTGGCTCTCCGTCGACGCCGTCGGTCACCGTGACCAGGCTGACGTCCAGCAGCCCGGCCACCAGATCCAGGGGATCGGCCCCGCCACCTTGGGCTCCCGCCCCGCCACCCTGGGCTCCCGCCCCGCCACCCTGGGCTCCCGGGCCGTGCTCTGGTGCGGCGACCGCGGCCAGCGCGTCCAGGTCGCAGCCTCCGGCGAACACCCCGGCGCGGCGGAACGCCTCAGCCAGGTCGGGGGTCAGCAGGTCGTAACTCCAGGCGATTGCGTTCCGCAGGGTCTGCTGCCGCGATGACTG
>Ga0335075_10017937_pt1 | contig 10501 bp, 7 predicted proteins | sample Lox_Sample_24_FD_206723 | JGI IMG/M metagenome (GOLD analysis project Ga0335075, IMG submission 206723) | Soil microbial communities from Loxahatchee National Wildlife Refuge, Florida, United States - Lox_Sample_2.4 | ecosystem: Environmental > Terrestrial > Soil > Wetlands | place: USA: Florida... | reverse complement strand
CCGGTACATCACCTTCTGGAAGAAGGTAAACGGGCACTGGAAGGTGGCCCTGGACGCCAGCGCGACCGATGCCCCGCCGGGAGCGCTGCAGCCCTGAGAAAATCCACAGAAGGCCCACCGGCAGAATAAGTTGCCTTGACCATCGTTCGCGATTTGGCGCGAAAGTGGGACGGTCTCACCCGCGTACAATTCGTATTCTCATTTACGTAGCATGATCGAGCTAAGCCCGCTCAATTCGTCGCTTGAGCAGCCTCGTCTGCAGGCCTTGAGAAACTATGACCTGCGCGAGGCGCCGCATGATTCCGCACTGGACGACATCGCGCGTCTAGCGGCCCACGTGTGCAATGCGCCAGTTGGCATCGTAACGATCGTCGAGCGTGACGAGGTACTGATTCTCGGCCGCTATGGAATCGAGCAGACCTCGGCTCCGCGACGCACCTCTCCCTGCGAGACGACGATCACCGGCGACGGCATCTACCAGATCCCCGACGCGCGCCGCGACCCCGAGTACGCCCCCGCGGGTATTCCTGTCGCCGGCAAGTACTATCGCTTCTACGCTGGCGCCCCGGTGTTCACTCCGGAGTCGGTTGCTGTCGGTTGCGTCGCCGTTCTGGACGCTTCAGCACGCAAGCTGACACCTCAGCAGCTTGAGGCACTCGACTCTCTTTCGAATCTCGTCACCACGCGGCTGGAGCTCGCGAAGCGCATGCGGGAGATGGGACAGTCGTCGCGCGCGCGACAGCGTGTGGAGACGGCACTCACCGTCGAGCGCAACTTTGTCTCCGCGGTGCTCGACACCGTCGGCGCGCTGGTGGTTGTCTTCGACACCGCCGGGCGCATCGTGCGCTTCAATCGCGCGTGCGAGATCATCTCTGGCTACCAGTCGTCAGACCTCATCGGCAAGTTTGCATGGGAGCGGCTCATTCCGAAGGACGAGATTCCGGAGTACGTCGACAACTTCCAGCGCATCCGCAACGGCCAGTTCCCCACGACGTATGAAAATTACTGGCTCTCGGCTGACGGCGTTCGCCGCCGCATCTCGTGGTCGGCGACCGCGATGCTTGACTCGCACGGCCAGGTCGCCTTCGTCATCGCGACCGGTATCGATGTCACGGTGCAGCGCGTTGCAGAGACCGCCATCCGCGAGAGCGAGGCGCGCTACCGCCAGATCGTCGAAGGTTCGCTTGGCCTGGTCTGCACGCACGACCTGGACGGCAAGATTCTCTCCATCAATGAACACGGCGCGTCCGGGCTCGGCTACACGGTGCAGGAGGTCGTCGGCAAGACGCTGCAGGATTTCACGCTGCCGGAGCGGAGCAGCTCGCTGGAAGAATACTTCGAGGATCTGCGCACGAAAGACGAGGCGCAGGGTGTGCTTCACCTGGTGAACGCGCGCGGCGATGAGCGTGCGTTTGCATATCGCAACCGTGTGGTTGCGCCGGTGGACGGCGAGCGCTATGTGCTCGGCTTCGGCGTCGACATCACGGACCAGATTCGCGCCGAAGCGCAGCTCGACACCCTGAGCCGCCAGAGCAACTCCGTGCTCGAGTCCGTGGGTGACGGCATCTTCGCGCTGGATCTGGAAGGCCGCATCACGCTGGTGAATCCTGCGGCTGCACAGATGCTTGGCTACCGACAGGACGAGCTGCTGGGCCGCAACATGCACGAACTGATCCACCACACGCGCTCCGATGGCTCGGCCCATGCGAAAGAGGAGAGCCCGATTCAGGCAAGCCTCGAGCATCTATCGAGCGTGCGCATTGCAAACGAGGTCTTCTGGCGCAAGGACGGCACGAGCTTCCCCGTCGAATATGTTGCGCGTCCGCAGATTGAAGCGCTGCTCGAAGAGGAAGCCGCGACGACGCCGCAAGAGCCCGCCGGGCGCGGGCATGCAGCCTGGTTCGGGGCCAGCGTCGACACGGCGAAGGAGACCGAGGACGAACAGCCGCAGGAGACACCGCTCGCCGATGTGCCGCGTGGCCGCGCCGTGGGTGTCGTCGTCGCCTTCACGGACATCAGCGAGCGCAACGCACTCGACCGCATGAAGGACGAGTTCATCTCGACGGTCTCGCACGAGCTGCGCACACCGCTTACATCGCTGCGCGCCGCGCTTGGTCTCGTCTCCGGCGGAGCGCTCAACGCGCGACCCGAGAAGATGCGCCAGATGATGGAGATCGCGCTCGGCAACACCGACCGCCTCGTACGCCTGGTGAACGACATCCTCGACCTCGAGCGCATCGGCTCCGGCAAAGCGGAGCTGCACTTTGCCCAGACTTCGGTCGACGACCTCTTCAAGCGCGCCACCAGCAAACATCAGACGACAGCGCAACGGTCGAACATTCGCTTCAACATGGAATCGAACAACGTGGTCGTGTGGGCCGATCCGGACCGCATCCTCCAGGCCATCGACAACCTCATCTCGAACGCGATCAAGTTCTCGCCGCAGGCTTCGACAATTCCGAGCGAGATTCGCCTGATCGCCCACTACGTCACACCCGACGAGGCTCTCATCGAGGTGGAAGACCACGGCCGCGGAATCCCCGCCGACAAACTGCAGCAGATCTTCGACCGCTTCAAACAAGTGGATGCGTCGGATTCACGCGCGATGGGCGGCACCGGGCTTGGACTCGCCATCTGCCGCAGCATTATTCAGCAGCACGGCGGACACATCTGGGCTACGAGCACGCTCGGCGAGGGCTCAACCTTCCACTTCACGCTGCCTACAAAACCCAGCAGCCACCTTGGCTGAGCGCTTCACTCCAAGCGCAGAGGGTCAGAGCTCAACTCTGCTTCTCGGCAACTGACTTCAACTGGCTGAGCCCGGTGTCGAAGTCATTGCCGATCATCTTGTCCATCGAAACGAAGACAGTCATGAGCTTGGTCATGAAAGTGTTCGGCCCGTCGATCGACCAGATCACCTGCGTCGTCGAGCCCTGCGGCCGCAGAATGAAGTTGGTGTGATTGTGACTCTCCATCGGTGACAGGAAGTCGAGCTTGATGGAGGTCAGGGTCGGCTCGGCAGCCAGAATCTCCATGCGGCCCTTGCCCACCTTACTGTTTCCTTCCCACTCGTAGATCGCTCCCTGTCCCGCGGGCGCGCCGCTGTAAGTCACACGCATGTTCGGGTCAAGCTTCGCCCACGGCGACCATTGATTCCAGTTGTGAAAGTCGTCGAGCAACGGAGTGATCTTTTCCGGCGCTGCCGCAATCGCCGTGGAGCGTTCGACGTGATAGGTCGCGGGCTTGGTCGCGGCAAAGATGAGAATCGCGATCACAATCACGACAAGACCGATAGCGATCTTCTTCAGCATGAGGTGTCTCCAGAAATTGGCTGAGCCAGTGTAGTGAAAAATCGATTGCATCTCGAAATTTTTCCTGCAGATTCTCTCGGCGAATCCCATTCATTCCATTGAGCCGTTCGCGGCCCTAAGATAACGTGGGCTTTCGAAAATGTGCGTCAAGCGCACTAGGCCTCATAGGTAAACGATAGAAATATAATGGGGTAATAATATTCTCGAAAAAGTGTTTGACAATCGTGTTGATTACGGGCTATTGTGGTGACGGGTACCCATTTACCTAAACTCAAGGAGACGCTCTTATGCGGACTATCCTAATGGCTACCCTTGCCCTTGCCCCGGTGCTGGTTCACGCTCAGAGCCAGTCCCCTGCCCAGACCCCCAACAGCAATGCGCAGGTTCTCGAATCGAAGCTCGTCACGCCGGCAGCCGTCGACGGCGCCGGTTCTGGGAGCGCCATCCATCCGATCAGCACTCTTCTTCTGCCCAAGCTGATCAGGTGGACCAACGTCACCGAAGACCGCAACTGGCAGGACGCAGCGCCCCAGCAGGAGCACTGGTTCACGGTGGCGATGACCGTCACCGAGAGCGGAGTTCCGGCCAACCTGAAGATCGTCGACTCTGAAAATCCGCTCCTGAACCGCAGCGTTCTCGACGCTGTGGCGAACTACCGCTTTACGCCCGCATCCCTTGACTCGAAGCCCACATCGGTTCCCATGGTGCTGAAGGTTCGGGTCCTTCCGGCGACGAAGTAGACACACAAACCTCGTGCAGGGGAAGAGGCAGACCTCAAGGGGTCTGCCTCTTCTTGTTGCGATGACATGCAGCCACGCGTATCAGCGACGGACGAAGCGGCGGCGGAATGCGCCGGCTGCGCCGAGGATCGAGGTACCCAGAAGGGCCAGCGAGCTGGGTTCCGGTGCCGCGCCCGCGTTTACGCCGACGAACACAAACTCGTCATCGTTGTAATCGCAGTCGGACTGGTTCTTGTCACCGGTGCAAACATGGTCGCTGTTCGCGCCGATGTAAAGATCCTCGAACCCCACGAAGGTTCCCGGAGGAATACCGGCGATTGCGGTGCTGCCGGTCGCGCTGTAAGGCGTCATGTAGGCGTGGTTGTAACCATCGTCGCTGTCACCAGGGACGGATGAATACGTCTCATCGGTGGTCTGGTTGACGAGGTAAAAGACGAGCACGTCGCCCGGATTCACGCTGAAGCTGGACTCCTGCCCCGGCACCGCGGTCTGGTTGTCGAGGATGAGGCTGCTCGTCCAGCCCTGCGTTACATCCTGAATCTTGACGTAGTCGGTATCCGCGGCGCTGCTGCCGTAGAAGTAGACGTCAAGGGTGTTGCCGGTCGCCACGACCGGCGTCGAGGGTGCAACGTGGCCGGAGTTTCCGTACGGTATGTAGTCGGCGAACGCCGGCGTCACAGCTACACCCAGACCGAGAGCTATAAGGCTCAAAGCGAGTGTCTTCATGGTAAGCCTCCCGATGAGATAGGGCCCGTGTTCTTGCTCGAGCGCGCAATGGGGGGCTTACGGCACTGTCGCCTTGTATCGACCGAAGTCTATTCGCAGAAAACGCCGCGACAAGCGACTACAGTCACGTGCGGTCTCACCAATTCGTAATTCCGTGCAATTACCCTTAGCTTGTCAATGGGGTTACTTGACGCATATTTGCATCAGTCCTGGAGCAGATTTCGCGTGTACATACGGCCCTTCGCTACTTCGCTGAAATGGGACGAGTTATCCACACAAAAGACACTATTTGTACTTGCATGCACAGGGGGCCGATCCTTAATGTCTGTCCAACTGATGAACGAGCAGTAAGTCAGTCATGAATCGCTGAAAGAGCAACCGAACCCAGCAGCAGGCGCAAGCCGAAAGCTGACCGGGAGTGAGATCAGAGGATTGGTGAAAGACGAGCCCGGAAGTCGGTCGAAGGCACAAGGCCTGTGATCCGAGCACCCGATGAGAGTCGGGAGGCCAGATTTCAGGAAGCCGGGGGCACAAGGTACCTGATGCGAATCGGGAGGACCGGGGCAGCCGGACGGACCGGAGGGTACAAGCGGAAGGCGCAAGCCCAACGCCTGGCCTGCGGAAGAGCCCGAGGAACAGCAGCCGGCGCAAGCTGGAAGCGAGACCAGAGGCGGTGACGGAGGACGCGACACTCGGCGCAAGCCGGGAGAGTCGGCCGACGGAAAGCCGGAGACGGGATCCACTCACGCTGCGAGATTGTCAACGATGAAGGCGCCAGAGGCTTCGGTCTCTGGCGTTTTCGTTTTTGGTGGGTTTTTTTGCGCGTTCGCTGCATCCATCAGTATGTGACCGCAAATGCCGGCGAACTCTCCCGCGGATGGCCTCGCAATATGAAAGTTACGAAATTTGCAGTGCATTGGTAGAGCCGGGTGCACTCTGTCATCAATGGCGACAATAAGTCAGTAGATTGCTGAAGGACGAACGGAGGCAGCAGTGGCCTTTCAGGACCAGGAAAACGCGCCGGCGTACACGCTCGAGAGTGAACAGCAGCAGACTGAGACAATTCGCAACGAAAACCGGGCGGGGACTTCGGCGGAGGAAATAGCCGTCTCGTTCAAGAATCACATGGTTCACACCGTGGGCCGGCCGCTGGAGAACTCTACGGAGCTCGAGAAATATCACGGCCTGTCGGCTGTCGTTCGTGACCGGCTGATGGACCAGTGGCTGGAGACGATCGACAGCTATCTCAAGCGTGATGTCCGGGTGGTCGCGTACCTCAGCGCGGAATACCTGCTGGGTCCTCATCTTGAAAACGACCTGCTGAACCTCGGGCTCACGGCCGAGACGAAGGAGGCACTACAGAAGCTCGAGCTCGATCTGACGCCAATCGCGGACGAAGAGCCCGAGCCCGGCCTGGGCAACGGCGGCCTGGGCAGACTGGCCGCATGCTTCATGGATTCGCTTTCCACGCTGGATGTGCCCGTGATCGGCTACGGGTTGCGGTACGAGTTCGGCATCTTTCGCCAGGAGATCGTCAACGGCTGGCAGATCGAGAAGTCGGACAAGTGGCTGCAGTTTGGAAACCCGTGGGAGATTCCTTCGATGGAGCCATTCGAAGTGGGCTTCTTCGGTCACACCGAAACCTATAACGATGCGCAGGGCCTGTTGCGGCACCGCTGGGTTCCGGGGCAGAAGGTGAAGGGTATCGCCTATGACACGCCAATTCCCGGCTACCAGACGGACACCGTAAATCGCCTTCGCCTGTGGACGTCGGAGGCCGTCGATTCGTTCGATTTCACCGCGTTCAATAAGGGAGACTACTTCGGCGCGGTAGAGGCCAAGGTCGAGTCAGAAACGATCAGCAAGGTGCTCTATCCCTCTGACGAGAAGATTGAGGGCAAACGCCTTCGCCTCATGCAGCAGTTCTTCTTTACCTCCTGCTCGCTGCAGGACATGATTCAGATTCATCTCTCGCTGAAAAAGCCGCTGACCGAATTCTCTGCAAAGTGGAGCGTGCAACTGAACGACACCCATCCTTCCATCGGCATCGCGGAGCTTATGAGACTGCTGATGGATGACCACGCGATGGGATGGGATGACGCCTGGAGGATTACGCAGGCAACGTTCGCCTACACCAATCACACGCTGCTGCCGGAGGCATTAGAGCGCTGGCCCGTGGACCTGTTTGGCAATCTGCTGCCGCGACATCTCGAGATCATCTATGAGATCAACCAACACTTTCTCGACGAGATGCGCAAGCGTTTCCCCAATGATGACGCGCGAATGCGTCGCATGAGCATCATCGGAGAGGATGGAGAGCGAACGGTACAGATGGCGCATCTTGCCGTCGTTGGCTCGAAGGCAGTGAACGGCGTGGCGGAGCTGCATACTCATCTGCTTGAGACCGTCACCTTGCGTGACTACTACGAAGCGTTTCCTGAGCGCTTCAGCAATAAGACCAATGGAGTGACGCCGCGGCGCTGGATTCTGCTTTCAGACCCGGAGCTCAGCAGCCTGATCAACGAGACGATCGGGACGTCCTGGCACAAGGATCTTTTCAAACTGCGCGCTCTGGAGTCCCACAGCGACGACGCCGGTTTTCTGCATCGCTGGCGCGCAACGCAGGAGAATGCGAAGGCGCGATTCGCACGATTCGTTCAGGAGACCATGGACATCACTCTCGATCCACGCTCGATGTTCGATGTGCAGGTGAAGCGAATTCACGAGTACAAGCGCCAGCATTTGAACGTGCTGCACATTCTCTCGGTCTATGCCCAGATCAAGGATGGCACGCTGAAGGATCCGACTCCGCGCACCTTCCTTTTCGGAGGAAAGGCTGCGCCGAGTTACACGATGGCGAAACTGATGATCAAGCTCATCTGCACAGCGGCAGATGTGATCAACAGCGATCCCCAGGTTCGCGACATTCTCAAGGTCATATTTCTTCCCAACTACTCGGTTTCGCTGGGTCAGCGCATCTATCCGGCGGCCGATCTCTCCGAGCAGATTTCTACTGCCGGCTTTGAGGCAAGCGGTACGGGTTGCATGAAGTTCATGATGAACGGTGCTGTCACCATCGGAACGCTGGACGGAGCGAACATTGAGATTCGAGAAGAGGCCGGCGCGGAGAACTTCTTTCTCTTTGGCCTGACCGCACCGCAGATTGCCGATCTCAAGCGTGACGGCTACAACCCGCGCATCTTCTATGACAGGAGCCCACGCCTTCGTGAGGTGATGGACGGACTTCGCGATGGCCGCTTCACCAAGGGAGATCGAGATACCCTCGCGCCGCTGGTGAATAATCTCTTGAGTGTTGATCCTTATTTTGTGCTCGCCGATTTTGATGCGTATGTGGCGAAGCAGGCCGAGGTTGGCACAGCTTATCTCGATGTCCCGCGCTGGAGCCGCATGTCGCTGCTTAATGCCGCGCGGTCGGGAAAGTTCTCCTCTGATCGCACGATACGGGAGTATTGCGCCGACATCTGGAAGGTGCCCGTAGCGGAACAAGTGGCTAATGGTTTGCGACCATGAGCTGGTCGTAAACGCGCACCAGCGGCTCGGGGCCGATGCTGATCTGGCCGCGGTATGGGTTGTCGAGCGCCAGAATGATGTAGACCGGAAGCGCAATCAGCACTGCGAAAACGACACTGAGCCAAAGGTGCATGCTGAAGTTGGCGGTGTGAAACAACCAGGTCGACGCGATGCCAAGCAAGGCTCCGGCAATCACCATGACCCAGAGAGGACCTGGAAGTCCCGTGGTCACGCTGTCGATTCGATTGCGGCGGCACTCGGAGAGTTCATTGAAGGTGCGATAGGTTTCGGCGGCAATAATCTTCTGCTGCTCCGTGACGGGCTCAAACTCCATAAAGTCCCTCTGAAACTGCTGGAGCGCCACGCCGGAGACATCGGCGATGATGCCGCGCTGTTGCATGGGCCACGCGACGTCCACGACCTGGTGGTAATAGAAGCGGAGATCATTTTGCAGGCGCGTTCGCAAGGGCTCGGGATATCCGCTGGCATCGCGATAGATGGCAGCGAGCGTTGCGGCTTCGTGATCGACACGCAACTGCACCTCCGTATAGGTCTCCCAGGTTCCGACGGCGAGCAGGCCGAGCGTTATGGCATCGATCACGGCGATGGCCGCAAGATAGAAGCCGACGATGTCGTTGTGGGAGTGATCGATGTGAAGGCGCCGCACCCAGCCGCGCGTGAGAAAGAGGCCGCTAACGCAGACTGCCACGAAGAACCCGACGACGAGAACACACATCGCGGCGCTCGAAAGGTTATAGATCCAGTAAAGCCTCATTCGTACTCTCCTGGAAATAAATGATGAAGCACCGGAACGGCGCAGGCACCTGCAAATGATGCCAGTTGCCCGCTCCGGTATTTCGTCAGGATCTGCTCGAGCCTTTGAGGTTGTTACCGGGCCATGACTGCTCTTCCGCCGGGCACGTCGCGCCCTGCAGATGGATCCCTCAGTCGAAGAATCCAGAACACGAGCACACCCACCCACACCGCGGTGTTGCCGTATGCCCAGGCAAGAAAGAGGCGGGGATCATGCTGGAAAGCCGCTAAAGTCTTGCCGCACTGCGAAAGGATATTCGCCGCACTGATGACACAGAAACCCACGAGAAGGCGCGCCTCTGCCGTGTCTTCGCTCCTTCTCTGAACAGCAAGCAGAAAAAGAAAGACCAGCCCGCTCAGTACAGCTCCTCGATCCAGCGGAACCGGAGAGTAGCCCGGAAGAGCGGAGATCAATAGCATCGTGAGGCAGCCGGCCAGCAACAGGCCGATTGCGAACAGAAACAATGCAGAGTCCTGCAGTCTGCGACCGCTGAAATGGCGGTTGTCGAGCCGGGACTGAGTGAAGTGACGAAGGAGCGAATAAGCCAGCGCAAGCTGCAAAGCCAAATCAAAAAGCGACATGAGAGACGAGATCTGAAGGTATGCTGCCCGGTTGAGCGATTTCATTCCGACCAGAAGCACGAACGTCCGGACGATGTACAGCAGTATCAAAGCGACGAACAGGGGCAAGCGTCCCATGAGCCTTCGTCGCTGCATCACGACGAGCAGTGTGGCCGAGGCGATGAATGTGACGAGCAGTAAAGCCGTGTTGGCAAAATGCATCGGACCCTCGAATCATTTTTCCGCTAATCGTTGTCCGGCGGGGAGAGGTCCTTACTTGCGAGGAAGTATGAGGGTTTGAAGGTGACGGGAACCTGCGTGTATGGCTGAGGGGTCTGCGTGTAGTCAAAGCAGTCCGCAAAGTCGTCGGCGGTCATGTCGCGTTGTCCGAGGTTCGGTAGTTGAAAGACCTCTTCCGTGTACCTCAAGAACCCGCTGGCCTCATGGACCTGGTGCGAAACGTAGCCGTGCTTCGCATACGGCGAGACGATGATAAGCGGAACGCGAAAGCCGAGTCCCATATTGTCGATCTGCGGCGGGGAGACGTGATCGTACCATCCACCCCAGTCGTCCCAGCTGATGAAGATGACCGTGGAGTTCCAGTAGGAACTGGCGCCTATTGCGTTGACGATGTCCGCGACCCAATCCGGACCTTGTGCGGTTGCGCCCGGACCGGCGTGGTCCGAGTAGGTAAACGCGGGCACGATCCAGGTGACCTGAGCGAGCTTGCCGTTCTGCAGGTCCGTAAAGATCTGCGTCGTGGGAGAGATGACATTGTTTGTCCAGTCCGGCCCGTAACGGATGTGTTTAATCGCCTGA
>Ga0335075_10017936_pt1 | contig 10501 bp, 11 predicted proteins | sample Lox_Sample_24_FD_206723 | JGI IMG/M metagenome (GOLD analysis project Ga0335075, IMG submission 206723) | Soil microbial communities from Loxahatchee National Wildlife Refuge, Florida, United States - Lox_Sample_2.4 | ecosystem: Environmental > Terrestrial > Soil > Wetlands | place: USA... | reverse complement strand
GACCGTTCAGTACATCACCGGTCGGGCAGTCAACAAGGCCCGCAACCCGGACTCGTCGGTATCGGGGGTTAAGCGAGGATTCAACCCGAAGATCGCGATCGGCTGGCGCATCGCCCCTACTCGACGGAGATGACCCGCCTCGGCCAGACGGTGCTTTGAACGCGTTCGCCGTTCCTTAGTCGGCCTCGCGGGTCGCAACGGGCGCTGACTCGGAGATGCCTTGACCGGCCTGAACCAGCCCAGCTCTCATAGCCGCGCAGGGCTGGCTCGCTGACCTGCCGAAAGAACGCCTTGCCTTGCCTTGGTCGCGGCCGGATCGCCCCTTGCCCCGGCCTGGCGCCCTGGCCGACACTACCGGCAGGGCGTGACCCCGGAGCCAGTCTGGCTAGCCACTGCTGATGAGTGCCCGTACCGGCGTTGGACGCAAGGCCCCTGTCGGCCGGCACCGATTGCCGAACGGTTCCGATCGGCTGCCGCTCGCACTAGCCTTGACGGCCCACCAGTCGCCCGCTAACATCACCGACTATCTACTGTACCGACCGACCGTTACAGAACCGCTGGCAATCGATGTACCCGCACCGGTCGACTAGCCGAACTCCCGCCTCACGGCACGTGACCCAAAGTCACTCATAATGCATACCGAGGAGTCGCAATGAAGCCGAAGACGCACTTCCTCCGCGTCGCGCCCGCTGTTCTGATGGGGCTAACCATGACCGCGTGTGGCGCCGCCAGTTCGCCCACCGCCAGTTCCACCAACGGCGCACAGTTCTCCGGCACATTCATATTCTCGGGCTTCGGTGGGTCTAACGAGGACACGCTCGTGCAAGTCTGCCTAGACCCGTTTGCGAAGCTGCACCATATCAAAGCCGAGGCAGTAACGAACTCTGGACTCGCCGAACTTGAGCTGATGGAGAAGACCCACAAGGTGACATGGGATGTCACATATAGCTCCGTCTATAGCCCCGGCGCCGGCAACTGGTCGTCGCTCCTCACGCCTATCAATTATTCAATCGTCAATAAGAACATCCTGCCGTCTCAGTACCGAAGCTACGCAACTAAGTACGGCATGGCACATGATGTCGGGGCCGACGCAATCGTCTACAACAAGGACAAGATTCATGGCAGCCAGATTCCCAAGACCTGGGCCGACTTCTATAACGTAAAGAGCTTCCCGGGAACTCGTGCGATCGGCAGTGTCGACTACGCAGGGCCGTACTACAGCATGCAAGCGCTCAACACTGCGCTCACGGGAAGCACCAATCCATACCCGCTCAACTTCAGCGCTGCCGTCGCGCTCCTCCATAACGACGCTTCGGATATGGTCTTCTACAACAGTTCGACCCAAGCGGAGCAGTTGCTGACCTCGGGCCGAGTCGACATCGCGGACGTCCCCACTGCCTCGGTCGTCACTGCCCTGCTTGCACAGAAGTTCCCACTGGGCGTCAACTGGAATCAGAACGTCGTAAGCCCGGAGTTCCTTGAGGTTCCCAAGGGTGCACCGGATGTCCCCTTGGCTATGGAATTCATTCAGTACTGCGACTCCACACAGCAGCAAATCGCGTACGCCAAGCTGCATCCGAACGGGCCGGTAAATGCGGCAGCCATCGCGGCGCTCTCTCCGGCCGTTGCTGCCACTCTTCCGACCCACTACTCTAACATCGCGAGCCCGATAGACTCGAACTGGTGGACACCGGCGCGGGTAACGGCGGCAACGAATCAGCTGCTGACAGTAGAGAGCCAGTGACGCTGCAAAGCAGCGCTGCGAACCCCGGCCTGCGTGTGATGACGGATTACCCGGTCGAGAGGCGGAGCGGATCTGCACGTCGGTTCGAGAGGACTGGCCTGCTCTGCCTCCCGGCAGTCATTTACATGCTGGTCGGCTTCGTTCTGCCGCTCGGCATCATGGCCTCATACAGCGTTACTAATCCGAGCCTTTCGCTGTCAAACTACGATACTCTCTTCCAGGAGTCGCTCTATCGCATACTCCTCTGGAATACCGTGCGGATTACTGCGCTTGTAGTGATCGCCACGCTACTCATCGCCTATCCCTACGCCTACTTGATGAGCCGTTTGCACGGTATGAAGCTTGCGATAATGGCTCTGGCTGTTCTGCTACCCTTCCTGTCGAGCACGGTGGTGCGCGCCTTCACCTGGCTAACCCTTCTAAGCCCGAACGGACCGATTCCCGGCATGCTTCGGACGCTTGGCCTCAGCCACCCGCCTACCTTGGTCGGTAACAGCTTCTCGGTCGTCGTCGGGCTGGCTCAAGTATGTATGCCGTTCCTGGTATTTCCTATCTACAGCGCCCTTACGCTGGTGAGCGATGATTATCTCAGGGCAGCTGCCTCAATGGGAGCTGGACCGCTCGTAGCCTTTCGCCGGATCACCCTGCCTCTGACGAAGCCCGGGATCGTGGTCGGATGTTTGCTCGTAGCGGTCTATGCCATGGGCGGCTACGTAACACCGGAGCTGCTCGGCGGCCAGGGATCGGTCATCCTTAACCAGGACATAGTTACGCAGATACAAACGGTGGTTGGCTTCGGTCCTGCGAGTGCCGTGGGCGTCGGGCTACTGCTTCTGAGTGCGGTCTGCGTGCTCTTCGCTGCGAAACTTGTCGGTAGCAGGAGCGTGTTTGGGGCATGAGTCGAGGGTCGGCAGAGCAGCTAGCGGCGAGGACGGTGGCGGTACTCTTCGTCGCTGCGGTCATAGCCTTCCTGGTCGGGCCGCTGTTGGTGACCATCGCGATGTCCCTGACGTCGACGAACTACCTGGTCTTCCCGCCATCGGGCATGAGCTTTAAGTGGTACACCCAAGTGCTCGAAAGCGCTGAGTGGCGCCAGAGTGCCTTGATCAGCCTGATTGTGGCCACCCTGGTCAGCGTCGCGGCATCGGGCTTGGGCCTACCGGCGGCATATGCGCTCGTGCGCGCTCAGCGGTTGCGGCTGCGAGGCGCGCTCACTGGCTTCTTCGTGCTGCCTCTGCTGACGCCGATTATGGTCCTCGCGCTGGGTCAGGCGATCCTAGAGCTTACGGTTGGCTACTCGGCCACTATCATCGGGCTCGTATTTGCCGAAACAGCTATAGCCTTGCCGTTCGTGGTGCTAAACAACGCCATCAGCATCCGCGCAGTCGACCGGAACCTGGAACTGGCGGCTCAAACGTTGGGCGCAACGCCAATGCTGGTCTTCTGGCGCGTCACGCTACCACTCATTAGACGCGGCTTGATAGCTGGCGCGCTCTTCGCCTTTATCGCTTCGTGGGACGAGGCGGCGATCACCATCTTCCTTACCGGTCCGGGTTTCTATACACTGCCGATACAGCTACTCAACCAGGTCGAAGACTACCTTAGCCCCGCAGTGGCGGCCGTTTCGGGATGCCTCACACTGGTCGCCCTGGTTGCATCCTTTGCAGCTTTCCTGCTCAACCGAGCGGGCGGAACCAGAATCTTCGGGCGCTGAGGAATGGAAACTGCAATGTCAGAGCGTGCGACAACCCCACTGCATCCGAGGTCTGCTGTGGACACAGAACTGCGGGAGGAGAGCTTGGCCGCCCCCGTGCTGATAGTTCGTGACTTGCGGAAGCACTACGGCGCCGTCGTTGCGGTGGACGGCGTGTGCTTTGACGTTCATAATGGTGCTTTCGTCACCTTGCTCGGTCCGAGCGGGTCGGGGAAGTCGACCGTGCTCGGCCTGATTGCGGGCTTCATTCCGCCGACCGCGGGTTATATCTCTCTTGCCGGGGCCTCGGTCGCGAGTATGCCTGCCCATCGCCGGAACATCGGCGTCGTATTTCAGAATTACGCGCTCTTTCCACACATGACCGCCTTCGACAACATCGCGTTCCCGCTGAGTGTTAGGAAGGAGCGCAAAGACAACATACGCGCGAGGGTCGGGTCGGCCCTGGAACTGGTGGGCCTCAGCGGCTACGGTCACCGGAGAATTCGTGAACTGTCCGGCGGCGAGCAACAAAGGGTCGCACTGGCCCGGGCGCTCGTCTTCGAGCCCAAGTTGCTGCTGATGGATGAGCCTTTGGCAGCGCTGGACAAGCGACTGCGGGACAAGCTTCAGGGCGAGATCGTGGAAATCCAGCGGCACCTGGGAATCGCAGTGGTGTATGTGACGCATGACCAGGCAGAGGCCTTTAGGATGTCCGATCGCGTCGCGGTGCTCGAGGAAGGCAAGCTGGCTCAGTTCGCATCGCCGGAGGAGCTCTACGAACGGCCCGCCTCGACCTTCGTGGCTGACTTCGTGGGTGACTCGAACCTCATCTACGGCACGGTTACAGACGGGGCGAGGCAACTGGTTAGCCGGGCTACTGGGACCCGTGTATCGATCGAGGGCGCGCACTGCGGGCCCGATGTGTCGACCGGCGCCGTCGCGGCGGTCCTGGTACGGCCGACAAAGGTAGAGCTTCTGAAGGCCGACGACAGCTCGCGTCCGGAGCTTGTAAGGCTGCCCGGGATCGTCCAGTCGGCGTCGTATCTCGGAGAGTTTGTGCGGTACACGATTGCCGTCGCGGCACTTGACGTGACACTGCTATCGGACGTCCCGGCAGGATCGTCGCACCGGTTTGTCCCGGGAGACGCCATCATTGCCGCTTGGAAGGGAGCTGACTCAGTTGTCATCGGGGAATAGGCCGCGTCGACGGTGGAGGTTCGGGCCGGCATACGCGGGCGTTGGACAGGGAGCGGTGGTCAAGGCATCACCGTTCGCCTTGCGCAGTGGAGACTACCAAACCCGACTATGGAAGGTGCTGTCATACGTTGCGAATCGGCCTAAAGATACCGCATTTCAGCAGTCACTGCACCTGGGAGGGCGTAATTGGTCTTGCGCCCGAAATCGAACGACTCGGATTCGACAGCGTCTGGGTCCGCGATCATCTAAGTTACGAGCCGGGAGCGTACGATCCTCCAGGCCGGGCCTTTGTTGATCCTTTCGTGACTCTCGGGGCCGTAGCCGGCGCGACCAAGACGATCAAACTGGGATTCTGCGTGATTGTGCCGTTCCGGCATCCGCTGGTGACCGCCCAGCTCGTCGGTTCGCTGGCCTGGGTCTCACGAGGACGTGTTGAACTGGGAATGGGCATCGGCGGACCAGCCAAGCAGTTCGAGGTGACCGGGATTCCCTACAGAAGGAGAGCGAGCCTGTGCCAGGACACGATCGAGGTACTGCGTCTCGCCGCGTCAGGCAAGGACTTTAGTTACACGGGCGGACACACGTCCTTCGAGTCAGCCCACGTGGATCCTGGGCCTCCGCCCACTGCACCCATTTGGTATGGAGGCTATTCGCTGTCGGCCCTTGAGCGAGCAGCGGCCTGCTGCGACGGGATCATGCCGGGTAAGTGCAAGTTTACCGACTTCGACCCGGCGGTCGAAACGCTTCGCCGGATAACCCGGGACCGCCCAAGAACGATGTTGATCGGCACCGAGCCTTTCATAGTCCTCGGCAAGAGTCGCAAGGCAGCCATTGACAGCGTTTCCGATCAGATCGCCAGAATGCTTACGTCACGTACGAGTGACGACGGAGCGTATAGCGACCTAAACGGAGCCATCATTGCCGGCACTCCTGACGAGTGCAGCGAGCAACTGCACGACTATGCTACCCGCGGCGTTGATTGCGTTGTCCTTGACCCACGCCTACAGGCAGCAGACTTCCCCCGCATCGTCGCCACCATCGGTGAGGACATCCTGCCGCGATTTCTTCCCGACGGTGACTGACGGCCCGGTCGTGAGGCTACTTCTTAGACGACCATAAGAGCCGCGCAATAGTATAGAGGACTGGACACATGGAAGAGCGAACGATTCAGATAATCGCGGGAAGCACCACCGTCGCCACAGCCAAACTCTACGACGAAGCGTGCCGGCTCACGGCCGAGGCGATCTGGAACGCACTGCCGTTGCGATTCGCAAACCTGCTGCATAGCCGGTTCGCCGGCGAGGAGGTCTACTTTCCGATACGGCGCATAGAAGGCGTTCCAGCAGAGAACCGGAAGCTCGAGTGCGTGCCCGGCGAAATAAGCTTCTTCGGTCCCTCATCTATTTGTATATACTACGGAAAGGTCAATATACTCTCGCCCGGAAACGTCTTCGCAAAGGTAGTCACGAATTGGGAGAACCTCTACAGGATATGCAGGCTGACCTGGTACGACCATAACATCCCCATTCGGATGGAGAGGATCGAAGGCTAATGTCTACGGCAGTCGCAATACGTGAGCAGCTTTCTGCGGCTCTAGAAGCCGCTCAAGACGGACATATTCCAGACATTGAACGGCTGCTGCACAAGCGGGGAGCCTTTGATCAGCGCTTCACTATCGTCATCTTCGCGTTCGCCGAAGTCTCGCGATGCGTCGAGCTGATGGGATCACTGGTCGCGATCATGGAGAAGGCGGATGAATCCAGGGCGCTAATCATCCAACAGGTGCTCGTGCCGGACCTAGCGAGACACGAACAGGTGCTTCGGAACCGGTTCGGTCTCTCGGATGCGGCGGACTATCTGCATTCGGTGAGAGCTGCGCTGGGTGAGACGAACCAGGACGGCCTCCTTGAGTTGAGCCGGGACGTTGCCAGTTACTTCGCGTTCCTGAACTTCATGATTGCAGTGCAGGTGCCGTGGAACGAGTTGTCGGCAAGCTTTGAAGGTGCTCAGGAGATCAGGGCATCAGCGAGCAGGAGACTCGTAGCGATCTGAGCGATTTGTAAGCGAAAGAAGGACGGTCATAGGACGACAGCAGAGGAGTTCTTGACAATGCAAATCGGGCTTTTGTTGCCGCACTTCAGTGATGAGTGTAGCTGGGAGCGGTTGATAGGCTTTTCGCCGGAGATCGAGCGACTAGGTTTCGATAGCGTCTGGGCCCGCGATCATCTGTCGTTCGAGCCAGGTCCCTTCGACCCGCCGGGCAACAGGTTCATCGATCCGTTCATTACCCTGTCAACCATTGCCGGCGCGACGTCGCAACTGCGGCTGGGCTTCGCCGTGGCCGTGCCATTTCGCCACCCTCTTGTCACGGCCCAGCTGGCCGGCTCGCTGGAATGGGTGTCGCGTGGCCGAGTCGAGATGGGTCTGGGGATCGGCGGTCCGCCCAAGCAGTTCGACGTCACTGGCATTGCCTACGGTGACAGAATTGCGCTGTGCGAAGATACAGCTGCAATCCTAAGGCTATCGGCTGACGAGAGCCCCTTCGATTTCGAGGGTCGGCTGACGAAGTTCAGAGGCGCGTGCATCTCGCCGGCTCTGCGTGCTGAGACACCTGTCTGGTACGGCGGCTATTCGATGCCCGCGCTGAGACGGTCGGTACGATTCTGCAGCGGCATCATGCCGGGTCGGTGCGCGTTTCGCGACTTTGATCCGGCCGTCAGATCGCTGCGAGAACTCGGTGAACGAGCTGGCCGACAGATGCTGGTCGGCTCGGCTCCCTTCCTCTGCATGGGCCGGAATCGAGCCGAGGCTCTAGAAAAAGTCGGCAGCAGGATGCAGCGTCTGCTGGCGCCGCGCCAGGGCGAGTCCACGACCTCGGTGGAGGATCTGGCTGGCGCGTTGATCGCTGGCTCGCCGAGCGAATGCGCAGGGGCACTACACGAGTTCCTGGAGCGAAAGGTGGACTGTGTTGTGCTTGATGCGCGTCTGGTGATGGACGAGTTCATCGAAACGGTCCGTCTGCTAGCCACGGAGGTCCTTCCGCAGCTGAATTAGACGCTTCGGGACGTCAACCGGCGTTAACGACATGAGGTGGCTTCTAGCAAGATCAGGAACGGGTGCAGCGAATGGGAGGTAGCGGCGTGCGACTGATAGAGGTGTCATTGGGTGATCTGACGGTCCGTGCTCGGCTGCTGGAGGCACGTGCCGGCGACCTATGCGAAGCTGTATGGGACAGCTTGCCTTTCGCCGGCACTGCGGTCCACGCGCAACTCTCGGGCGAGATGTTCCGGATGTTGGAGCCCGCCCCACTCAGCGACGTTCGAGCAGCGGGCGGGTGCGGTTACGTCTATCCGGGACTGCTGGGTTACTACCCGCCGCTGAAGGAACTTGCGGTTTGCTATGGCGTCGGGCGATTCGGTGGCTACGACGCACAATTGCCACTGCGAGGATTTGCCGAAATCGGAGCGGAACTGACCGCTCTGGCAGAACAGGCCCGGAGGCTGAGAAGCGTCGGCCCCGCCCCAATTGAGTTTCGGCGCGCCAACGACTACTTGCCATTCCGCTACCGACAAAATCCTGGGCGAGAGCTGTCCTTCAATTTCGGGGATACGCTGCACACTGGAAGGTTGCTGGAGGAGTCTTCACCCCTAACCGCTAGAGCGCTGCTGCAAGTGCTTCCAGTAAGTGGCGTACTGGTCAATGATATGTGGTGTGGCAAGCTATCGCGCATGGCGATACCAGCGCTTGAGGCCAGTCCTAGCGAGGCGATCGCGACAGAAGTGTGGCCCGGCTATGTGTACTACTCGCCCGAAGACTTCAGTCTGGCGTTCTGCTACGGATCGGCTGGGCTCAGGGGTCCTCTGACGAGCCATGCTCTCACTCCGGTTGCAGCGTTGGATGGCGACTGGGAAACGGTGAGAGAAAGGGCCACGCGGATGGGCACCGAGGGTCCCATGAGCTGGTCGATTGCACTTTTATTTAGATGTTAACCTGTAGAATAGTATGTCCAAACGACAGTTCAAGCGCTCGGCTCGCGTACATGCGGTTCCGGTGATTTTGTAGTTAGTCCTCATGGTAGCGAGAATACGTACGATATGATCGCGGATAGCTTCCGGATGGCCGAGGATAGCCAGAAGCTCGGCACGTCGCGGATCGCCAACAGCCCGGCGCGGCTGGCGGCGGAGATCAAGCGGGCGGGCCTGCACCCCAAGGTGGTGGTGGAGGCCTGCTACGGCTGGTACTGGGCGGCGGACACGCTGGCGGCGGCCGACGCCGAGGTGCACCTCGCGCACCCGCTGGGTGTGAAGGCCTTCAGCTGTCGTCGGTTCAAGAACGACCTGGATGCCCGTGACCTGGCCGACCTGCTGCGGATGGGCCGGCTGGCGGAGGCGCGGGGTCGCCCCGGCGGAGATCCGCGAGCTGCGCGAGATCGCCAGGTACCGCGGCAAGCTGCGATCTGACCTTTATTCGCTCGGTGCAACGATCTACGAGATGGTCGCCGGTTCCCAGGCTTTTGCCGGAAACCGCGAAGAGGTCCTGATCGCGCGTCAGGCGGGCCGACCACCGTCTCTGAACCGGGATGGTCTGCCGGAAGGCCTGCGGAACCTGATCTTCGGCTTGCTGGCGCCCAACCTTGACCCAATGCCACTTACCGTAAGTTGATCTTGGTTGCGGGGTGGTTTCGCTCCTGATGCCGGGCGGTCGGCTGGGATGATCCGGGTCTGTGACGCAGAATGCTGTGGTGGCTGCTGGCGGCCGGTGGATGGACCAGGTGTCGCTCGGGGTGCTTGCTTCGTCGGTACCGCGCGATGTCATCGATGATGCCGTCGCGGCCGCGGGCCGGCGGGCGAGACGGTCGGACGGGAAGCTTCCGCCGCACGTCATGGTGTATTTCGCGATGGCGATGGCGTTGTTTGCCGACGATGACTATGAGGAGGTCGCGGCGCGGCTGGCCGGGACGCTGGGCTCGTGGGGGTGCTGGGATGCCCGGTGGGGGCCGCCGACGTCCGGCGGGATCACCCGGGCCCGTGAGCGGCTGGGGTTTGAGCCGCTGCGGGACATCTTCGCCCAGGTCGCGGTCCCGGCGGCGGATCAGCTGACCCGCGGGGCGTTCCTGGGGCCGTGGCGGTTGATGAGCATCGACGGGCTGGAGTGGGATGCGCCGGACACGGACCAGAACGTGGCCGCGTTCGGGTATTGCGGGTCCGGGGCGGACCGGTCGGCGTTTCCGAAGGTGCGGGTTGTCACGGTCAGCGAGTGCGGCTCGCATGCCGTGGTGGATGCCGGGATCGGGGGCATCGCGGGCAAGGGAGCCGGAGAGCAGTCGCTGGCCCGCGCGCTGTATGCCCGGCTGGCGGACGACTGGCTGCTGATCGCCGACCGGAACTTCTATAACTGGGCGGACTGGTGCGCGGCCGCGGATTCCGGCGCGGCGCTGCTGTGGCGGGTCAAGTCCGATCTGCGGCTGCCGGTGCTGGACCTGCTGCCGGACGGTTCCTACCGGTCGGTGCTGGTCAGCTCGAAGATCACCGGCAAGGCCCGGGAGCGGCTCATCGAGGCGGCCCGCGCCGGGGAGGACCTGGACCCGGGCAAGGCCCGGCATGTCCGGGTGATCGAGTACGAGGTGCCCGGCCGGAACGGCAACGGCAACGGCGAGCTGATCGCGCTGATCACCACCATCACCGATCCGCGGCAGGCCCCGGCGGCCGCCCTGGCGCAGGCCTATCACGAGCGCTGGGAGCACGAGACCGGAAACGACCAGCTCAAGACGCACCTGCGCGGCCCCGGCCGGGTGCTGCGGTCCCGCAGCCCGGACATGGTCCGCCAGGAGATCTACGGCTACCTGCTCGCCCACCATGCCATCAGCG
>Ga0335075_10017935_pt1 | contig 10502 bp, 6 predicted proteins | sample Lox_Sample_24_FD_206723 | JGI IMG/M metagenome (GOLD analysis project Ga0335075, IMG submission 206723) | Soil microbial communities from Loxahatchee National Wildlife Refuge, Florida, United States - Lox_Sample_2.4 | ecosystem: Environmental > Terrestrial > Soil > Wetlands | place: USA: Florida... | reverse complement strand
AATCCGCCCGGCTGATGTCGGGCCGGTCGCCGCTTCGTGCCGGCGGCGCGTTCTCCACACACCGCCGATAGCTCGGCCATCCTCTGGGGGCAGGGCGTCGGCGAGCAAAGCGGATCGCCGACAGTGCGTCTTTTTCCGGCGGCGCGACGAAGCCGAGGGCTTCCACCTCGGCCTGCGTCACCACCAGACCGGGGCTGGCATGGACCGTCTCGACGACCGGGAAGGCGGGAGCGTACTTGTCCTTGACGTTCAGGCTGCCGCTGACGCGGGTGGCGCCTGATGCCGTGAGATCGGCTCCGGCGCCTTTCTTAAGCCGCCGGGAGAAGTCGGCGTCGCCATCGGCCACGGCAACCCAGGCTTGGAAGTTTCCGGGGCTGGTCCGAAGAATCAGGAACGACGCCGGCCGCAGCCGCGCCGCCACATCCTCGCCGAGGTCGTCGAGCTGGATCAGCGTGGCGCCGGTAGCGCGCGGGCGAACTATAACGTTGTGCTGCCGCTCGGCGGCTTCTTGGAGGATTGCCGGCATGGCAGGCCGCAGCTGGGGGAGGGGGCGATTGCCGCGGTAGCCGATCTTCTCGCCAGCGGCATCGGTGAAGGTGAGGTCAAAACACTGCGCTCCCACGCTGGCGAAGGCGTCGAGCATCTCCGCCGCCGGCCCGCCGGCCCGTGTTTCTCTCTTTGGTGACGGCGGCATTTTGTCTTCACATCGGCTCGACGCCGGGGCGGCCACAGAACTCGTGGTGAGGCGGGGGCGATCAGCGTTGCGAGGCTTCGTATCGCTACCTACCAGGTTCCGCCAGCCGAGTGTCGGCGACATCCCATGCTTCTCGCGATACTCATTGATGATTATCAGAAACTGCTCATGCAGCGCGTCGCGGCTGTCGCCGCGAGCGGTGGGATCATCTTTGGAGTTTTTATCGAGCGGGTATATCCAGGGTTTCCCAGGCTCTTCGCTCCGCCACGTCCAGCCAAGCTCCTTGAACTGGTCGGTCAACTCCCGGCCTGGATTTGGGTCAATGCCTTGCGGCGCGGTGAAGGCCACCTGGACCTGGGCGAAGCGGCGGTCGCGGCGGAAGTGGGCATAGCGGCCATTACCGATGTGGATGGTATGCTCGCCGGCGACTTGCGGAATTGAGCTGGTCCACCGGCGCCCGCGGGGCTGCGCCGGATTGCTGCCTCGCACGCTCTTGGTTTTCTCAAGCGCCTCGTCCATCACGGATCGACACGATGCTTGGCGCTGGGCCTGGCTGCTTCAGATAAACTGAGTGTTCCACTTTCTGGGATCGCTTTCTCGCAGCTGTGCATGTGAGTCGCTCACTCAAGTCGGTTGGTGAGCAATTTGTCTACTACTGAAGTGCAAATATGACAAATTCCTTTTCGCCGCGCGGAAATGCGCCTGCCCGGCAAGAGGGCGTTCTTGAAGTGGGTTCGCTACCCGCTTCCGGTCTGGTTGATGTGGCGTTCGAGGTCTGCCAGTGTAGCAAGCACATCGTCGAAGGAGGGTGGTTCTGTGAGATACATCTCGCGCATCGTCTGGTAATCACGTCGCAGTGCAGGCAGACGCGCTGCCGGCGGAACGAGACAAAAGGTTCCCGGCTTTGCGAGATGGTAGTTGGCCCATGAACTACCAAAGAACCGGCTTTTCCATGCAACGACTCGGTCCCGGAGGTCGTGCTGGTCGATCGCCCTTCTGGCGGTTGGGTGCTTTGCCAGAGCCGCTGTATCCGCATAATGGCGAGAGAACCTGTCCGGGGTCGGCTTGTCGGCTGGCCGGTGATATTCAGTATGGAGGATTGTCGCTTTCTCCCAGAAACTCCGCTCGACTTCGAGGGCAACGACTTCGCAACGCCAATCAGGAAACGCATTGGACAGGACTTCGGCAACCCACGGCTGAATGGGGTGCCAGCCAATCGGCTGCTGGTCGGTGAGAGAGCCGAATTCCAGCTTCACCGCGCGTTTGAGGTACTCAAACCCCGCCGGCTGCGACGACAGGTAGTGGAACAGGAGCACTGGCGAGTTTGTGTTGGCGTCCGTCAGAAACTCGAACCATCCGCTGTCGCGCTTCCCGAACACTGCCTCCGCGACTGTTTCCAGAGCGGGCGCGATCCGCGTTTCCACCGCCTTGGCGCAGGCGGCCTCGGCCTTTGTCATCCATTTATTGGCCTGGTTGCGGCTCGTCCCCGCCTCCGGCAGCTTCAGAAACTCCGGTGACAGCGACAGGTCGATGTCTTCCGAGAACCGCTCGATGACGCCGAACACCTTCGATAGCGAAGTGCCGCCTTTGAATACCAGGCTGCTGGCAAATTCCGACTTGAACAAAACGCCGAGAAGCCAGCACACCCAGAAATCTTTTTCCAGGAGCACCGGGGATACATTGCACCGAGCCGCCGCCTGTTCGATGTACAGGCGGCGCTCGTCGGCAGGCAGTTCGAGGAATCCCAGCTTCATGCGTTTTCCTCAGCCAGCTCCCGAAAGATCGGGTGCATCCAGGCAGGTGCGAGCCTCAGATCCTTGATGAGTTCTCGCCGTTTGTCGGCCGGGAGCGTCCGTTTCAGGTGCTGCCGGCGCTCCGCGGTGATGTGCTCCTCGCCCAGCTCGCGAAATGCCTGCATCAGGAGGCCGCTTAAGCGCCCCGCTGCCTCCATGTTGCGCGGGGTCGTCCGCCGGAGTTGGATCGTCGTCGGGCCGACCTTTACCGTCCGGCTGGGGCCGTCGGTCAGGAAAACCGCTTTTGCCGGCACCTGCTCGGACAAGCCGAGGATGTTGGCGGCGTAGGCCCCGCTGGGCTGGAGACGGGTGCGGTCGCGCCCGGCCAGGGCACGCGCCACGGTGTCGGCGGATGGCGAGAGCAGACCTAGTACCGGATGTTGCTTCGGAAAGTCGTAGACTCCGCGGGCCAGGCGGCGGATCGTTCCTTTCCGGGCGAGCCGGTGCAAGGCCAGATCGACCGCTTCGCGACTGCCGAGGTCGAGGAAGTCGCCAGGAACAAACACGGAGCCACGCCCACAGTTGTGGATGCGTGCAAGTATTCTCGAATCAATGCTTTGCGTCATTTTTCTTGTGCCAATCATGTAAGGAATTATAGCCTGTTTTCCTTACAAGATCAAGGGCGATCAGGGCCGGGAAGTGAGGATTATCCGTGTGCTGCCGCTGGCACTATTGTGATGATAACGACTTTAGCCAGCTAAAGTCAGGCACCCAACTTGCGAGCGATATGTCCACTCAGAAAGGGATTCATGCAACAACGGTCTCGCGAAGCGTCTTGAGCACGTCCTCCAGAGCCGCGATAATCTCCGCGCGGGTAACATCGCCTTTGCGGAACTTCACGGTGACGCTGGCCCCGTTGGCGGCGCGCAGCGTCGTCTCGAAGGAGCGGAAGGAGCGGGGGCGTCCGCTGCGCAGGGGTGGCTCCGCCGAGGGGCTGGTAAGCCGGGCAGCATCGGCAAGTGCCTGGGTCTCGCGGCGCGTCAAGGACTCGCTGGCTACACGTCGGGCCAGCTCGGATTGTGTCTCCGCCGGAGCCTGGGCGATGGCATAGACGGAATCCATCGCCGGCCGTTGCTCGGCACTCTGGAGAACGGATCTGGCCTCCTCATCAAGCCGTGTGGCAATGGTCAGTGACTTCTGCACCCATGCTTCGCTCTTACCCATTTGCTGAGCAATCTGAGCGAGCGTGTAGCCGCGGTCGCGGGCCTGGGCGATGGCGGCGCTCAAATCGAGCGGATCGAGATTGGTGCGGTGGATATTCTCGTGCAGTTGCAGCCAGAGCAGGTCCGCATCCTTGGCATCGACGCGCAGCACTTCGATCTCCGGCAAGCCAAGCACGGCGGTCATGGCGATGAAGCGGCCTTCGCCGTAGACGATGGTGTAGCTGCCGTCCTCGGCCTCGCGTACACCGATGGGATGTTGAAGACCCACTTGCTGGATCGAGCGGGCCAGCTCCTGAATGCGCGGCGAGGAGGGATCGCGGTCTTTCTGGCGGACCTGGGACGGGTCGGGCCGGACGCGGCCGGCGGCGACGATCAATGCCCGCGGGTTCTTGCGGCGGCCGGGAGGCGCCTGCGGCGCTACATTCTCGGCATAAGGCGATTGCGCCGGATTGAAGGTATCCAGCGTCTTGGTCAGGTTGCCGATGATGTCACGCTGCTGTCGCGTCGGCGCGAGTTCGTTCATGCGTTACCTCCAGAAGCTCCGTGATGAGTTGCCGGTAAGCCTCGGCGGGCTTGGATCGTTTCGAGTGCAGGGCCAGCGGCTTGCGCAAGTGCAAGGCGGTGTTGACCGCGGCAGAGTCTGGGATTTCGGTCTTGAGCAGGGCGGTCGGCCCCAGGATTTGCGCCAGGGCCTGGCGGCAGGCGTCATGCACCTTGTTCTTCCTACCCTTGGACAGGAAGTAGCGGATTTCCATTTCCGGGTTAAGCGAGCGGGCGTCGCTTTCCAGCTCGACATAGCTGCGGATGCTGGCGACGCTGCGGAAGCTGAACCGCGCGGCCTCCAGCGGAATGACCGCCACATCGCAGGCGACCAGAGCGGCATAGCCGGTCAGGTGCGGCCGGGTGGCAGTATCCATGAGGACGTAATCGAAGGCTTCGGCGACCTCGGCGATGGCGTCGGCCAGGCAGCGGGTCAACTCCTGGTGCTTGAAATCAAACGTCCGCTCGAAGCGTTCCAGTCGCCGGTCGGCGGGGATGATGGAGATGCCGGGGAAGGGGGTGGGACAAATCAGGTCTTCGGTCAGAATGCCGGTATCGGCGAAGAGGTCGGCGATGGTATGGGAGAGTTTTTCGTGGTCATCGAGGAAGACGGAGCTTAAGTCGCCTTGCGAGTCGCAGTCGATGAGCAGGACGCGCTTGCCTTTCTCGGCGAGGACGCCGGCCAGGTTTGTGGTAGTGGTCGTCTTGCCGACGCCGCCTTTGTGCAGGGTGATGGCAAATTTCTTAACCATACAGGCTCCTTGGTGAGGTCTCTTGCGTGAGAACTTTAGCCAGCTAAAGTCTGCGGCAGTGTCCTCGTTTCGGACAGTAGCGCAGTTAGGATCGGCAAAGCAAGCACAATTTGTCAGATGGTTAGGTTAGGAAGCTGACTCGGGAGCGGTCAGCGGATGTACACGCAGCACTTCCTGGTCAACCAGGGCGCGGCGTGCGATCTCGGCAAGGGCGTTTCCGCCTAATGCAGCCTCGCGCATGTGGTCGTCGGCGTGAGTAATCGCCTGCTCCTCCAGGCTCTTCCGCTCCTGTGGCGTCAGGGCGTTCAGGTAAGCGTCGATATGGGCACGTTGCGCCTTGCGGGCGGCTGCCTCTTGCTCTTCCCTGCGACGGCGGAGAGCTTGCTCTTCATCCTGTCGGCGATGCTTCTGCTCGGCGGCTTGTTGTTGGCGGAGGCGCTCCTCACGCTGCAGGTATCCGGCCGGCGGGCCGTAGTCGTGCTCGATGGCAGCGCGGAGCCAGCCGGCCGGCTTCTTGGGCTGCTCGCCGCGTTCGATCAGGAAGTCGAGATAATCGATTTTCTGCCGGATGTGGTCAGCCGGGTGAGCGGCGATCAAATCGCGGGCAGCCTTGCCGCCCAGACCGCGCTGTTTCAACTCGGATTCGATCGCGCTGGTGTCCGCCGCGGCAAGAGGCTCGGATGTGTTATCGCCAGCCAACGAAGCAGGCATCTGCTGGGCAGCGCGGGCAAGGACGACGCGGTAGCGCCCCCGCGCCTCCTTGACGAAGCGCTCCTTGGGGTCCAGCGGGGCCAGGAAGTGGGCCTTCTCCAGCGGATCGACGACGGTGGCCTGCACTTCTGTGATAAGCCGGGAGGGTTTGTAGTTGCGGCTCATGCCGACCTTTTCGCAGGCGAAGAGCCGCAGATCGTAGGCCACAGGGCCAGCGGCAGGCAGGCTCTTGTCCAGGAAGCGGTAGGCGCGTTTGGCCGCCGCGCCGGGCAGACGCAGGAACTGCTCCAGGTCCAGCTCCTTCAGGTAGTCCTGGCGAAAGCTCTTGAAGGGGATGGCATTCCAGCGGAAGGACGAGAGCGGCAAGAAAAACTGGCCCGGTCCTTCCGGGCGGCTGCGGTGCCGCTCGTCGTAGATCGACACGTTGTCCAGCAGATGGAACGCTTCGGTGCCGTAGCGTTCCTTGTCGGCGTCCCACCAGCAGTTATCGTAGCGGACGGTGACGCCCAGCCATCGATACAGGGACTCGGACAGCCGGTGATAATAGCGTCCTTCGTCGGGCCAGCCGAGGATGCGGAGGAAGTCACGGCGGTTGAAGTGGACGACGGCATCGGCAAAGTTGTTGGTCTGCTTGGTCAGGTAGAGGAGGCCGACGAGGACTTCGTCATCCTTGGCGGTGGGCAGGCCGTGCTCGTCGGAGCCGGTGATGGTCACCTTGCGGGGGACACGCTTGCCGGTGCGCGGGTCTTCGTACTCGTCCTGGTAATGGATGGTCTTGACGCCGGTAGGCGCCCTGTCGGCCAGCACAACGAGGGGAAACTCGGCGAAGTTAAGTTCGTCGTGCCCGTAGCGATCCTCGGCGCTGGGCGTCGCTTTTTCAGCGTTTTCTGTTTTGGCCGCTGCCGTCATGCGAAGGCATTGTGGACAGGAAGCATCCGAAAGGCAAGCAGAATGTCGGCCTGTTGTTGTTGTTTATTTCTTATTTATTTAGGTTACAAACAACAACAACAGAGGGATCGCCATCTCAATGTGTTATTGCTTGTTTTTCAGCGACTTGCCAACAAAACGCGGCACTCCGTTTCCCGAATCACCCCGGCAAAACGGCACCTCGTTTCCCGAATCGGTTGTCTCAAAGTGACGCCGTTTCCCGAATCAGGGGACCTCATTTCACGAATCGGAGCACCTCGTTTCCCGAATCGTCCAGATGCCCGGTTTTCCTATGCTCTGTGACCAAGGTGCCGCCGTTTCACGAACCCGGGGACTTCATTTCCCGTATCGTGCAGATGCCCGGATTTCCTATAGCCAGCGGCCGAGGTGCCGCCATTTCCCGAATTGGGGCAGTGTCCGGGCCGGAAAAAGGGCACCTCGTTTCACGAATCGACTGTGGCCATCGTCTCGATGGCCTGCGGCGGCGGTCCAACCAGAGGGAAAAATGATGGAGATTCCGAAGGATGTAGAGAAGGGAACCTCGTTTCACGAATCACTTAGGCGCTGGCACGGTCGAGGTTTGTTTTTTCCTTTTGCTGGACTCTTGCGCGGCTCCGGAACTGCTGGATAGCTGGACGTGCTCCGTGTTCCGGCCTTTCAGATCGCTTTCTGTGCAGTATACGGAGCTGCTGGTCGGCCGCATGCCGTACTTGTGGCGATACAAGTCGTTTCAGAAAGTTTACACCCTCACTTCATTTTAACATTGTCTTCATTAAATCTACATGTATACGATGGACACTCGTATCGTTACGGTTCTCCACCAACTGTATGTTTCTTGGCCGGATGCCGAGTTTTCTCGCGACCTGTACGGTACATACGGTAAACTTATCTGGTTTCCGGCAAAGCAGTTACTTTCTACGGAAATGATCGTCCGTAACTGAAGTAGCAATTTGCCCCCCAGCCTGCAACGGCACTTTGCTTCGGCTCTGCGGGGGAGCGCGATATGACATGGAACGGGGGCATTCGATCGTGAGTACCGGGCAAAGGAAGAAGTCCAGCAAGAAGGGCACACAATTCATTCTCGGCGACTGGATGGATGCATCCCGTCCCGATCCAGCAGCCGAGAATCTCGTTTTACTGCAGGAGCGTAACGGCAGCCGGGGGCTGATCGAGGCTGCATTCCGGGAGACCGTTAAGGACCATCTCGCCGGACTCAGCATTATCCACCGCATCAGCGGATACAAAAAATCGCTGGCGTACATCCGAAACAAGATGCCGCGACCGATCCGAGTACGATCGGGCGACTGCGGAGAAATACTCGCAACCGAGTATATTGAGCAGTGCACACGGTACCACGTTCCGATCAAACGATTGCGGTGGAAGGACGACCGCGACACCACGATGCGGGGGGACGACGTCATCGCACTCCGCAAGGCAAAGACCCGGTGGCACGTTCTTAAAACCGAATCGAAAAGCCGGGAAGTTCTCACACCCGCAGTGATCCTTAAGGCGATTGATGGCCTCGACAGGAATGCGGGACGCCCGAATCCAAGCTCCCTTGCATTCATTTCGGCGCGACTCCGTGAGCTTAATCACGACGACGAAGCGGACGTTTTTGACGAGCTTCAGGCCCAGACGCCCCGCCTGGGTGAGATTGAGCACATGGTCTTTACATTATCCGGCAACAATCCGACGGCTCAGTTGAAACTGCATATGGGAAACGCCTCCACGCTATGCCGCCGGCACTTAATCGGCTGCGTGATAGTGGACCACCAGGACTTTATTAATGCTTTGTTCGATCGGATTTGTGCTGGTTAGTGCCTCCTCGATTCTACAAAGCCGTTCCTGTCAACGCTGAGGATAGCTGGCATGGCAGAGAGTAACAGCAGACTTGTTGGCCGAATAAACCGACTGACTATTGCCGGACACCGCGGCAATCTCATTGCACGCGGGCTTGCCCGCGGACTGGTATGGCGGGACGGTGTTCTGCCGCCCGATGCGCCGAGTTTCAGTCACGATTTGACCACGGACCTGCTCGACCACGGCTTCCAGCTACTGGCGACAGCGCTCAGTCTCTGCGCGGCAGAGGGGGAAAGGGAGGTCGTGCGTCGCGGGTTGTATGCGGCAGCCGAGTCACTTGAATCGGCTGCCCGTCACGACAGCCAGGCGGTCGTGGAACGGGGGTTTCATTTGACGATGGCAGCGGCGGCTTTTCATATCGGTGGTTACGCCGCGCGAGCCTACAGTTTATTTGAGGGGCCACTTTCGTCGTTCAATCTGTCGTCCTACGAGATGGCACTCGTCCATTTGATGCGCCGCAACCTTTCTGGACTTCGAGAAACGTTCGTGGGGTGGCTCAGCGACGAGAACAACAGCGACGAGGGCGTGCTGAGGCGACTCGAAGAAGTTGCCCGAGAAGAGGGCGATGACTTTGGAGCCGACGATGTCATCGCTATGGCATTAACAAGGCACTTCCACCGTGCGATAGCCGTCTTCGAGCACGCGATAATGAACGGGGTGGAATCGTATTATCTACGAGCTCTCACCATGTTCATCAGGGGTGAGCAGGCAGCATCAGAAGCGAAGCACGTTCCGCTTTGGTGGTCGTTTCGCGTGGCTCGGCATTTATGTGATGACCTTTGGGGTAATTCGCTGCGGGTAGTGTTGCCCTCAGACGGTGGGCCTCCCCTATGGCAGAGCTTGCGAGAGAAATTCATCCAGATGTTGTTGGAGCGGGAAACCGCTGAAATCGACCTCTGGCCATCTCAGATCCAGGCAGCGGCAAGAGTCGTAGACATCACTGATGACCTTGTTGTTGCCCTTCCGACGAGCGCAGGGAAGACTCGCATCGCCGAACTTTGTATTCTGAGAACCCTAGCCGACCAGCGTCGAATCATCTACGTGACCCCATTGAGGGCGCTATCAGCGCAGATCGAGCACGGGCTGGCAAGAACGTTCCGGCCTCTCGGCGTCTCGGTTACCTCGGTCTATGGGGCAAGTGGAGTGGCTCACAGCGATCTTGAGACGCTTCAGTCGGCGACGATTGTTGTCGCTACCCCAGAAAAACTTGACTTCGCGGTGCGGCAGGAGCCGTCGGTAATCAACGATGTAGGCCTAATCGTTCTCGATGAAGGACACATGATAGGACTAAGCGAGCGGGAAATCCGTTACGAAATGCTTGTCCAACGCCTCCTCCGCCGTCCAGACGCGCAACAGCGAAGACTGGTGTGCCTGTCTGCGGTATTCGCCGAAGGGGAAGCCTTCAACGACTTCACGGGGTGGCTGAGGTCCGATGAGCCTGGCGAAGCAGTGCGATCGACATGGAGGCCAACAAGGCAGCGCCCCGGCCGTCTACTGTGGACCGGGAACACAGGCAAGTTGGAGCTGGATGTTGGTGACGAGCGGCCATTTGTACCTCGGTTCGTGGACTCCCAGCCAGCAACGGGGACCAGGCAAAAGGCGTTTCCAAAGGACGCACAGGAATACGTGGTCGCGGCGGCGGCAAGTTTTCTTTCACGTGGTCAAACGGTCTTGATTTATTGCCCCGAGAAGCGATCCGTGGAGCCTATGGCCCAGAGCTTCCTGAAAGCCCATAGCCAAGGATATTTCATGGGCTCACTATCCCCAGCGCAGGTCTTTGCGATCGAGGACGCCAAACGTATAGGCGAGGAGTGGCTTGGAGTCTCCCATCCAGCGGTAAAGTGCTTGGATCTGGGGATTGCTGTACATCATGGATCCCTTCCGAGGCAGTTTCTGAGCGAGATTGAACATTTGCTGCGCAGACGCATCCTCCCGGTTTGCGTGTGCTCGCCTACCTTAGAGGCTATACGGAAAGTGTCTTCCTCCCTAGAATACTTGGATATAAAGGAGTTACGCCCGCTGACACCTAGTAGGAGCAGTCTCGTGCGCAGACGTTATCCTT
>Ga0335075_10017934_pt1 | contig 10503 bp, 11 predicted proteins | sample Lox_Sample_24_FD_206723 | JGI IMG/M metagenome (GOLD analysis project Ga0335075, IMG submission 206723) | Soil microbial communities from Loxahatchee National Wildlife Refuge, Florida, United States - Lox_Sample_2.4 | ecosystem: Environmental > Terrestrial > Soil > Wetlands | place: USA... | reverse complement strand
CTGCAACAGGTTTGCGACGAGTGGGCGCAACGCGGCTGGCTCGCCGTGCGATACAACCTGCCCTACCGCCGGCGCAGGCCCACCGGCCCGCCGTCCGGCTCCGCCGCCACCGATCGCGCCGGCATCGTCGAGGCGATCACGGTGTGCCGCGGTCTGAGCGACGGCCCGCTGATCGCCGGTGGACATTCCTACGGTGGCCGGCAGACATCGATGGTGGTCGCCGCCGGCGAGGCCGCCGTAGACGTCCTGACGCTGTTCTCCTATCCGGTGCACCCCCCGGGCAAACCCGAACGCGCCCGTACCGAGCATCTGCCCGACATCAGCGTGCCGACGGTGTTCACCCACGGGACGTCGGATCCGTTCGGTACGCCCGACGAACTGCGCGCCGCGGCCGCATTGATCACCGGCACCACCGCCGTCGTCGAGATCGCCAGTGCCCGACACGATCTGCGGTCCAAGACCCTGAACGTCCCGGCCCTGGCCGTCGACGCCGCGTTGCAGCTGCTCGGCCGGAATTAGACAGCCACAACTGGACAGTTTTAGCTGTCTACTTTAGGATGGTGTCGTGGATGGCATCAGCGACTCTGCGGTAGCGGCGGCACGCGATATCCGGGTGGTGTTCAGCCGGCTACGGCGCCGGTTGAAAGACATCGCGGTCGACGGTTTGACGCCGTCCCAGACGGCGGTGCTCACCCGGCTGTGGAAAGAGGGGCCGTCGTCGGCCAGCGTATTGGCCGGTGCGGAACAGGTCCGTCCGCAGTCGATGGCCACCATCCTGGCCGCACTGGGTCAACGCGGGTTCATCGAGCGCACCCCGGACCCGAATGACGGCCGGCGCCAAGTGGTTTCGCTGACCTCCACCGGAAGAAAGCGCGCCGAGAGCGACCGGCGTGCCCGGGAGGAGTGGCTGGCCCGCACCATCCAGGAGCGCTACACCGACGCGGAGCGGCGCGTCATCGTCGACGCGCTATCGCTGCTGGAGCGCTTGACCGAAAAATAAATGCGAAAGGACGGCATCTGCAATGGAATTAGGATTGCATTTCATCGACTTTCTGCCAGGAGACCCGGCCGCGCTGGGCCCCACGCTGGCCGACGCGGCCAAGGCGGCCGAGCAGGGCGGTGCCACGCTGTTCACCCTGGCCGACCATCTCCTCCAGATGGAAGAGCTTGCACCCGCAGAGAATCCATTCCTCGAGGGCTACACGTCGCTGGGTTTCCTGGCCGCACAGACGACCACGATCGACCTCGCCCTGCTGGTCACCGGCGTCACCTATCGCTACCCCGGCCTGCTGGCCAAAGCCGTCACCACGCTAGACGTGCTGTCGCAAGGCCGCTCGCTGCTGGGCCTGGGCGCGGCCTGGTACGAACGCGAGCACACCGCGCTGGGCATTTCATATCCGGCGCTGAGCACCCGCTTCGAGATGCTCGAAGAGACGCTGCAGATCTGCCGGCAGATGTGGAGTGAGAACGACGGGCCGTATAACGGCACGCACTACCGGCTGAACGAGACGATCTGTGCGCCGCAACCGATTCGGCGTCCCCCGATCCTGATCGGCGGGGATGGCGAGAAGAAGACGCTACGTTTGGTCGCGCAATACGCCGACGTGTGGAACAGCATGTCGAACGACGTCGAGGAACTCGCACACAAGATCGAGGTGCTCAACCGGCACTGCGAGGCGGTGGGCCGGGATCCCGGCGACATCCGCAAGACCTCTGGCGGCCTCGCCGGGGCCGACCCGTTCGAGAACATCGACGAGTACCTGACGACGGTCGAGCGCTACGCCGCGCTCGGTGTCGAGATGATCAATGTCGGCCCGATGCCCGGTCATCCGGACCCGGTCGGGTTCATCCGCCGCCTGGGCGACGAAGTGATTCCGCGGCTCGCCGAAATAGGTTGACCTGGTTAGTCGCTCGTCATCCGGGATAGCGCGAGTAACACGCGTCCGCATTGCCGGTGACGCCTCCACGAAACGCCGCGATCCGGGTGAAGCCGGCCGGCACGCTGATGCCGTCCGCATCACTGGCGACCAGATGGTTGGTGAGCAGCCCGGCAACGGCTTCGTCGAGATCGCCTGCGGTCAGGACTAATTGGTTGTGCGAGGGCAGGTCGATGGGTTCGGCCATCTTGCGGTGCACCACACCGGTCAGGCATGCCGTCCGCAGCGCGGTCCATGGGCTCTGCATCGCCAGGCCGCGCTCATGCTGCACCGCCAGCGCGTATCTCGACATCACGACGGACAGGGCGGTGTCGTCGCCTTGCGGCAGGGTCTGTTCGTTCTCGTCGGCGACGGTGCCCATGGCGGCGAGCCCGGGCAGGTCGATCACGATCGTGTTGGTGCCCGGGCAGTACGACGCCGGCGGGGTGGCCTTGGCGTCCGGGCAGGCGGCCGGCTGGTAGGACAGCGCGGGCGGATCGGCCGGGGCGAAGATCTTCCCCAGCAGCTCCATCAGGGTCGACATGGTGTCCCGGTTGATCGGAACCTCACCGGTCTCCGGTCGTCCGGTGGCAGAGTCGAACCTCAAGGCGTTCGGCAAATCGCCGCGGCGCTGCTCGATTTCGTTGAGGTTGATCGCCGCGCAGGCGGAGGCGCCGCTGAGGAAACCCATCTGGAAGGCGCTGATGCGATCCAGGGCGGATCCGTGTGCGTCGTCGTTTTCGGTCTCGCTGTCCATGACCGGGTCACGGGTGATGATGATCCCCGCCAGCACGTGGTCGAGTCCGTCGGCGGTGCTCAGCGTGAAGCGCGGCGACTTGCCGTCGGCGACCCAGAACAGGTAGACGCCCGCGAAACAGTCGGCCTGCTGTTCGCGAACGATGGTGGCGTCTCTCTTGGTCACCAGTTTCGCCATCTGCTGCAGCGCGTGCCCGAATTCGTGTGCCAGCACACCGGTGACGGACATGTCGCCGAAATACTTCTGCGCGATCGGCATGAATACGCCGCGGTCCCAGGCGATCAGGTTGCAGCGGGCGGTGAAGAAGGCGTTGACGAGCTTGTAGGTGTCGTTGTGACACACGATCGGGCTGCTCGGATCGCTGGAGTTATAGGACACCATTTTGCTGAGCGGGACGAACTTGCCCTTCAGCGATTGGCTGTACACCGACTGCCAGTAGCCCTCGATGTCGTTGACCGACAGCAACGCCAAGGTGTCGATCGGCCCGTTGTCGGTGTTGAGCACCGTGCCGGTCGGGCTGGGTGCAGTCGAACGGATACCGCTGGGCCCGTTGGTCGCGGGCAGCCCGCCCACCAGGAAGGGGTCGTTGAGCGTCGACAGCGCTCGGCCGTCGACGAACGTTGTGCAACCGGCCACCACGAGTACTGCCGCCGCCGAGACGAGTGCCGACCTGAGCGCATGGCTATTCATGACCAACCTCATCCCGACCGGCTACAGGCAGCACCGAAGGAAACTCATTCTAGAGGCGTCGACCGTACTAGGCGGGATAAATCGCGGGACCCAGCAAACTCGTGGAGTTGCTTGCACGCGTCAAATGGGTTGGCTCAGCGTCGCCTTCGGTGGGCCGTGCGGTCATCGTGGCGTCGCATGGTTGGACGGCTGCAGCACCGGAGAAGGTGGGTTGTTTGTTTCGACGGGCGCCCGGCGGGTACTGGATCGCACATGAAAAATTTCGCATGTGTTGCGGGGGGAACACTTGTGATGACGGCTGGCTTGGGACTTGCCGGTTTAGGCATGGCCTCAGGCGTCCAGGCACAACCGGCACCGCTTCCGAACTATCACTGGTGCCCCGGCCAACAGTGGGACAACAGCTGGGGCAACAACTGGGACTGGGGCCGCTGCCACGACGACAACTGGTATGACGGCGAGCCGCACGACCAAGGTCACTGGCACGGTCCGGGCCAGTATCCCGGTGGTCCGGGAGGTCCCGCGAGCTACCACTGGTGCCCCGGTCAGCAGTGGAACAACAGCTGGGGCAACAACTGGGACCAGGGACGTTGCCACGACGAGCACTACTACGACGGCGACCCCCACGATCCAGGTCACTGGCACTGAAGTGATCCAGCGGGATCGCGGTGACTTGAGGTTGCGCGCGATCTAAGCGGCTCAAACGTGTGCCGCTCGGGCTAAGGGAGCCGGGCGCGGTGCCTCCGGTTGTGGGGCGGCACGCCGTTGACGCCACCGGTGGATTCCGCGTAGCTACCCACCGCGAAGCCGACGCCAGAACCCATGACCGCCAACGCGTCCCGGTTGATGTTGTCGACGGTGTCGCGCGGGCTCTGGAAGTTCGGGTCGTACGGCACGCCGGCCTTGCCGCCCCAGAGGCGGGCCTGCACGTTGGTTTTCTGCTGCGCGGCGCCGGTGGTCATGCCCCCGATCGGCACGCCCGCGATCATGAAGGGGTGGTAGTCGGCCCTGGTGTCCAGCGGCATGTCCGCGGCGCGCTTGCCGGCCAGGTTCAGATATCCCGCCAGGGTGCGTTCGATGCCGGCCGAGCCTTCGGGGACATCCGCGGCCGAAACGCCGGGCCCGGGCGGGCCGGACTGATCGCCGTCGTCGGTGAAGAACCCCGCGTTGGGCGAACCCAGCATGGTGAAGTTCAGGTACAGCGCGATGTCGTTGAGTTGGTCACGGTCCAAACCGAACACGTACTCCATGACGCCGTTGAGCCCGTCCTCCTCGGCACCCCAGAACACGAACCGCACCGCGTTGTTGACCGGAGCCAGCGGGCCCAGCTGGAGTGCGGTTTCCAGCACCGCGGCCACCCCGGAACCGTCGTCGTTGATGCCCGGCCCGGCGCGTGAGCCGTCGAGATGCGCACCCACCACGACGACCTCACGCGACGACCCGGTCTTGGTCTGCGCCACGATGTTTCGGGACGTGACCTTGATGTTCTGGGCATCCAGCACCAGACGTATCGGTGCGGTGGCGCCGCTCAGCGCGGTGGCGCCGGAGGGACCCAGGACGGCGACCGGGACGGTCAGCTGCTTGAAGTAGCCGGAGCTGAACAGGGTGGGTGGAGCTCCCCGGCCGGTGGGGGCACTGAGCACGATCAGCGCGCTGGCCCCCCTGGCCACCGCGCTGTTCTGTTTATCGACCACCGAGCAGCGGGTGTCGTCGACGACGGCGATTGCACCCTTGGGCACCATGCCCGGGTAATCGTTGGCCGTGCAACCCGACGGCTGTGTCGGGCGGATCGGCTGCCCGGTCAGTCCGCCGGGCGGCGTCCGGACCAGCAGCGAGGCCTGGTCAACGGGATAGGTGCGGCCCGCGATGGTTAGCGCCGGGTTACCCATAGACAGCGTATACAGCCGGTCGAACTGCGGTGTTTGTACGTCGAAACCCTTGTCTTGCAAGGCTTTAGCGACATAGTCCACGCTGGCGTTGAAGCCCGGCGTTCCGTCTGCACGGTTGCCGCCGTTGGCGTTGGCGATGTTCTGCAAGGCGCGCAGGTGGGTCATCATCCGGTCGACGGTCACCTTTTTGGCCAGGCTGTGCCCCAGGTCCGGTGTAGCTGCCGGCAGCCCCGGTCGCGTCGACGAACAGCCGGTCGCCAGTGCGGTGATCAGCAGCAGTGTCGCGCCCAGCCGGGAGATCATGATTTGGTGAGCAGGTGCCGGGTGCGGTCCGCCATGGCGGGAACTCCGTTATGCCCGTTGAGGTCTTGAGCGTAGAGACCGATGGCATAGGCCACGCCGCCGCCGTTGATCCCCAGTGCGGTGCGATCGATGTGGTCGAGGGTGTCGGTTTTCTGGTGGTAGTTGGGATCGAACGGCTGGTCGGCGGTCCCTCCCCACAACTTGGCTTCCACGGCGGACATCTTGCCTTCGGCACCCGAGAACAGGCCGCCCGCGGGGATGCCGGCCAGGGTGAATCCGTCGTAGTCGGACCGGCCGTCGAACGAGGTGTCGCGCGCCGTCTTGCCCGCCGACTTCAGGTAGGCGACCAGCGTGCGCTCGATGCCGGCCGATCCTTCGGGTATCACCGGTTGGCCTCGATCGTCCAGCGGCAGCGATTGGTCTCCGTCATAGGTGAAGTAGCCGGGGTTCGGTGAGGCGAGCATGTCGAAGTTGAGGTACAGCGCAATGTTTTTCAGCGCCGTCAGGTCCAGCGACTCGACGTAGTTTCGCGATCCGATCAGGCCGAGTTCCTCGGCGCCCCAGAAGCCGAATCGCAACGCGTTGTGCACTGATGGTGAACTTCCCAGCCGCACAGCGGTTTCCAGTACAGCGGCTACACCGGAACCGTTGTCGTTGATGCCAGGCCCGTCGGGGACGCTGTCCAGGTGCGCCCCCGCCATCACCACGTCGGTGGCCGAACCGGTTTTGGTCTGCGCGATCACGTTGCGGGCCCTGAAATTTTGGGCATTGGCATTGAGCTTGATCGTGGTGGGGCCCGGCTGCCCGCGCAACTGGACTCCCACCGACCTGGTCACGCCGAGCACCGGGATCTTCACCTCGGTGGTCGGCCCGAGTGTGCCGCCCATCTGTTGTTCGTCGACGTTGTCGGCGATGATCATCGCCACGGCGCCGCGTTGTGCCGCGACGTCTTCCTTCTGAGCGAACGGGCAGGTGCCGCGATCCACCAGCACCACGGCGCCCTGCACCGGCAGGTTGGCGTAGTCGGAGGCCGCGCAGCCCGGATTGCTAGCCGGTGCGACGACCAGTGGCCCGCTCACCCCGTTCGGCGGGGTGCCCAGACTGAAGTCCAGTGCGTGCGCCTCCACCGGATTGCCGGCGACGGTGATATCCGGCTTTTCGGCGTGAAACACTCGCGCCGAGAATTCGGGGGTTTGCACATCAAATCCACTGCCGCGCAGCACATTAACCACGTAGTCGACGCTGGCCTCGTATCCGGGTGTGCCCACCGCCCGGGTGCCGTTGTTGGCGTTGGCGATGTCTTGCAGCTTGGACAGGTGGGTCATCATCGCGTCGGCCTTGACCTTGTCACGCAACGCGGAAGCAAAGTCGGCCGCGGCGGGGTCACCGGTTGTTTGCTGCGAGTCAGACGACCGATGGAAGCAACCGGTTGAGAATGCGGTCAGGGCGATCACGGCGAGCACTGCCGCGATCACCTTGGATTTGTTCACCATCGCGCCCCAGGTTAGACCGCGGCGCAACCGGCCGGGATCAGGACACGGCGGTATCAGACATACAGGGCGCTGAAGGGCGCAAAGGGGATGTTGCGCACCACGAACCACGCCAGGACCAACGACAGTGTCACCACGGCCGCCCAGCGTCGGTGCTGCCAACTGCGGATCCGGCGGCCCACCAGCCGGCCGTAGGTCCAGGAAAAGTACGCCCACACCAGAAGCACGACAGCCGCCAGGCCCAACGCATTGAACCTGGCGGCCGCCAACAGATTGCCGTGCATGAGCGAATACAGCATGCGTAAGCTGCCGCAGCCGGGACAGTCGATACCCAACAACGCCTTGGTGGGGCAGACCGGCAGCGGGCCGTTCGGGGTGGTCGGGTCAGCCGCCCAGATGGCGGCGCACATCAACGTCGTGGATGCGGCCACCACTAGTGGTGCACCCAAATTCACGTGCGCCGTCCGCTGACCGGTCACCACGATTGGGACCCCGGGCTTAAAACATCGCGGCGAGCGCCGCGTTGGTGTTCGTGTTCAGCGCACCGACCGCCATCAAGATGCCGTAGATGATGCCCACGACGACACCGATGACCGCCGACCAGACCACCCATTTCTTGGCGCTGTCGGCGGATGCTTGCGCCTCAGCGTAACGGCCCTGCGCCCACAACCCATTGACCTGGCTCGACTTGACGATCGCCACGATCCCGAAGGGAAGACAGCAGAACAGGGTTACCAGAATCGACCACACCAGATAGTTATTCGGCGCTTGGCCGGCCGGCTGCTGCGGCGGGTAACCAGGAGGAGGCGGCGGCGGGGGCGGTTGTGTCATGGATTCTCCAGTCAAGAGAAGTTAGCTGACGTTAAGCGGTGCTAACCATACCCGAGCGTGGTCTCATCGGCACTAGCAATGAAAAAATCTGAATTAGCGTGCCTTCGGCGCGATGCATCGCGGGCGGCATTTCGTCTGCCGGAAGGCTGGATTACCACCGGGCCTCAACATAATTCGAGATCCGGCGCGGCGACGGGCACGTCACCGTCATTGCCTGGGAATGCGCGCGTGGTGGCCGAAAATCATGCCCACACAGACAATTGCCTGCGGAACGTATTGCATTACCACGACATAGCCCTAATATCCGTGTTTAGAAGCGGCCGTTAAGGAGCCATTCATGCCCGAGTGCAGCAACGTGTTGCTGGCGGCGACGGCAACGGCGCTCGCAGGCGGTTTCGCCTTAGCGGGCGGCGTCATGGCGAGCGCGGATCCCACCAATGCCGGTAGTGCGTCGGCACGCCAACGGCTGACTTTCCTAGTGGGCCGCAACGGATTTCTCAGCCGACAACCGAGATCGTTTCCCCTCTTCATTTCCATCAACCGCAGGGAGTCAGAAAATGTCACATCTCAACACCATGCTGCGAGTCGCGTCGATCGCAGCCCTCACGGGCAGTTTGACTTTCGCGGGTACCGGCACCGCGATCGCCGAACCCAACACCGGCAACGCGGCAGACATGAACACGTTGGCCGCTTCACTGTCGAAGGGCTACGGCCTCAACAACTGCAAACCGCAGGAGTTGACCGAATCCGGTGAACTGGCCGAACTCCTGTGTGGGCAAAGCCCCGACTCCAGCGGACCGGGCTCCGGCGTCTACGCCCTGTTCTCCAACAGCACCAACCTTGGCTCGGCGTTCAGTTCCACCATCAAAGACGTGTCCCTGGCCGCATGTGGGGACGCCGGGCAGTCACCGGGGACATGGAAGCAGAACGGCCAGACGGGCGGGCAGATCGCGTGCGGCACCTACAAGAACTACGCCACACTGACCTGGACCACCGACGCCAAAAACGTGTTGGGTCACCTCACCTCGTCCAGCCCGGACGTCAACGCGCTCTACCAGTGGTGGCGCACGAACGGCTGACGTTTACAGCTGAGCCGCAATCAAATCCGCCGCCGCGCGCATCCCGGCGGCGTTCGGGTGCAGCGGTGCGGGGCGTCCCGGAACCGGGATGCCGTAGCGGGCCGGCAGCGTCGTCCAGGGCGCTGCCGACCACGCGTGGTGTTCGCGGCTGGCCGCGCCGGCACGGACGACGTCGCAGCCGGTTGCCGCCGCGGCGTCGGCTGTCATCGTTTCCAGCGTCGCCGCCACATGCCGGCCCAGGTCGGCATCGGCGGGTGATAGCGGCGCGGCCGGCACACCCGCCGGCGGCAGCATCGTCAAGTAGTCGACGAAGATGATTCGTGCTTGCCCGCAGCGCTGACGCGCGGCACGGCCGACCGCGCACAGCGATTCAAACACCGCGTCCAGCGCCTGATCCCGCGCATCACGATCCAGCAGCTCGGATATGCGCGCTCCCAGCAGCGGCAGGTGACGCAGTGCCCGCGGTAGCGCGGCGGCCATCAGCAGCGGGATGTAGCCGACGTCGTTGCCGCCGATGGTGATCGTGACCAGGCTCTCCGACCCGTCCAGCACGGTGATCTGGGGTGGCACACCGTGTTGCTGCTCGGTGAGCACGTGCTCGGTGGTCGCCCCGGAGAAGGTGACGTCGACCAGGTCGTGGCCGTAGCGCTGCGCGATCAGATGCGCATAGTTGCGTGCGGATCGGCCCGACCACCGAGGAGATCCCGCGGCGCGGGGCCGGATGCCTGGGCCGGCAGCCATCGAACTTCCCAGCGCGACATAACGACTCATCGTTGCGGGCTCGACGCCTGCGCCCAGAACCGTTTCGGGATTCGTCCGGCCCGCCTGGCCAGATAGCCGGCGGTGACGGCGGCGGCCATCGCGGCGGCCATCGCGGCCGGATCGGCGGCCCGGGTCACGGCGGTGGCCAATAGCACGGCGTCGCAACCCAATTCCATCGCCAGAGCCGCGTCACTGGCGGTGCCGATGCCGGCGTCGAGCACCACCGGGACGCCGGCCCGGGCGACGATCATTTCGATATTGTGCGGATTGGTGATGCCGAGGCCGGTGCCGATCGGCGAGCCGAGCGGCATGACCGCCGCGCATCCGGCGTCTTCGAGCCGGCGCGCCAAAACCGGATCATCATTGGTGTAGGGCAGCACGACGAACCCGTCATCGACCAATTGCTCAGCGGCCCGCACCAATTCGACCGCGTCGGGCAGCAGCGTACGTTCGTCGGCGATCACCTCGAGTTTGAGCCAGTTGGTGTTCAACGCCTCGCGGGCCAGCTGCGCGGTGAGCACCGCCTCGGCCGCGCCGCGGCATCCCGCGGTATTGGGCAGTGGCGTGATGCCGAGCCGGTTGAGCAGATCCAGCAATCCGGTGCCGCCCTCCGCGTCGACCCGGCGTATCGCGACGGTGGTCAGTTCGGTGCCCGAGGCGACCAGCGCCTCTTCCAGGACCGCGAGGTTGCTCGCTCCCCCGGTTCCCATGATGAGCCGCGACGCGAAGCTGCGGTCGGCGATGGTCAGTTTCGAATCAGCCACCTTGCACCGCCGTCACTATCTCGAG
>Ga0335075_10017933_pt1 | contig 10503 bp, 7 predicted proteins | sample Lox_Sample_24_FD_206723 | JGI IMG/M metagenome (GOLD analysis project Ga0335075, IMG submission 206723) | Soil microbial communities from Loxahatchee National Wildlife Refuge, Florida, United States - Lox_Sample_2.4 | ecosystem: Environmental > Terrestrial > Soil > Wetlands | place: USA: Florida... | reverse complement strand
GGGAAAGAAGGCTGCGATGCGATCCACGACGTAATCGAGTTGCTGCGGCTGCAGCTCCGGAAAGATCGGCAACGCCAGCGACTGCGCCGCGGCCTGCTCGGCCAGCGGAAAATCGCCGGGACGATGACCGAGGTAGCTGAAACACTGCTGCAGATGCAGCGGGATGGGATAGTAGATCTCGGTTCCCACGCCCGCGGCCGCAAGATGCGCCCGCAGCTCATCCCGCTGCGGCACACGCACCACATACTGATTCCACACGTGCCGCGCGCCAGGCAGTACCTGCGGCAGTCCGATGCGGGCAGTGAGCCCCGCCTTCCCGAACGCCTCGGCATAGTGGCGTGCATTGCGCTGACGGGCCGCCGACCAGGCGTCCAGATGTCGCAGTTTGATCGCCAGCACGGCGGCCTGCAGCTCATCGATGCGAAAATTGCCGCCGATGAAGGCATGATGGTACTTGGGCTTGCCGCCATGCACGCGCAGCACGCGCAGATGCTCGGCGAGCTCGGGATCGTGCGTGGTGCACATGCCGGCATCGCCGAAGGCGCCGAGATTCTTGGTGGGAAAGAACGACAGGCAGCCGATCTCGCCGATACTGCCGGCGCGCTGCCCCTCGGGGGTGTCGGCGCCGATGGCCTGCGCCGCATCCTCGATGATCGGCAGGGAAAATTCGCGTGCGATCTGACGCAGCTCGCTCATGCGCGCGCACTGCCCGTACAGGTGCACCGGCAGCAGGGCGCGAATGCGCCCACCGGTGCTGCCGTCGATCAGCTGGCCATCGCGATGCTCGGCGTGCGATTGCAGCCAGCGACGCACGGCGAGTGGATCGAGATTGAACGTGTCGGCCTCGATGTCGCAGAACACGGGCCGCGCCCCCACGCGGGCAATCGTGCCGGCGGTGGCAAAAAAAGAATACGGCGTGGTGAGCACCTCGTCACCCTGACCGATGCCCAGTCCCATCAGCGCCAGCAGCAGTGCATCGGTGCCCGATGAGACTCCGATCGCCTCGCGGCAGCCGCAGTAGCTGGCGGCCTCGCGCTCGAACTGCGTGACGGCCGGCCCGAGAATGAATTGCTGGCTCTCGCAGATCTTCTGCAGCGCCGGCATCACCTCGGCAGCCAAAGCGCGGTACTGCTGCGTGAGATCCAGCAGCGGCACCTTCATGGAGGCACTGGGCGGGGCAGAGCGCTCGGGCTGGGACATGGGGCTTTACAAATCCTGTGCAGTACGCCGGCACTCATTCTATACGAGCGGGCAAGGCGATCCCGGCGCTCACATAGCCCGCGTGACATCGAAAGCGTCCCGTCCAGGCCAGGCTGGGCGCGCGCTCGCCTGCTGCGCCCTGCACCCGCAGTGTCCGCAGCGGATGAACCCGGAACGCCCCTTCGGGCAGCGACGCCTCGCGCAGGTCGATGCGTACAGCGTCAAACTCCAGCAGCTCAGCGCACAGGGCAAACTGCGCCTTGTAGAACGCCTCTTTCGCGACGAAGCACAACGTGGCGGCGCGGTCGCGGTCCGCGGCCGGCCAGTGGACGAACTGCCCGAGCTCCGCCGGGGTACAGATCTGGTCCCAGAGCGGCTGCGCGACAGCCCCGATGCGCTCGCAATCGAGTCCGAGGCTGCCCACCCGCCCCAGCCTGCCAATCACGGCGGCCGCATACGCCTCCGTATGCGTGATGCTGCCGCTGATGCCCTCCGGCCAGCACGGCTGCCGATCGGGCGCGGGCAGCAGAGTGAACCCGTCGATGCCCAGCCCCTGCAATGCACGGTGGGCGCAGAGCCGTCCGGCGGTGAAATCGCGGATGCGCGCCGCGCTGCACTCCGCGATGCTGTGCCATTCGGCATCGTTCAGCAGCTCCCGCGCGCGGGTGAGTGTTCGCGCATCGTCGGGCTGACCGAGCGGATCGCCCTGCAGCTCGGCCGCGAGCACACCCGGGGGAAACAGCGCCGCGAGCGGGGCCGACAGCTGCGCAGCGGCCCCCGGCGCCGGCGCTACGCGATCGGCTGGTGTGCGCGGCTGCGGCACCCTGGAAGGCGTCACTGCGTCGAGGTCGCGGCTGCCGCTGTCACGGCGGCAGGGCGAACTGCCGGGGTAGCAAACAATTCGACACTCAGCACGCGCTCGAGCTCCTGGCGTGGGGCGCTCTGGCTGAATATGTGATCGGCGCCGTCGATGACATAGATGCGGGCACCACAGCGCTTGATCGCAGCGCCGGCCTGCAGGCGCAGCAGCTCGATGCCCGTGTCCTCGCGCGAGAATGCGAAGACGATCTGCACCCCGCGTGCCGCCATGTCCTCGAGCTCCCAGCCCAGGTCGTGCGGCAGGCGGATGCGCAGCCGGCGGGCGCCATCGCGCAGCGTCGACTGCAGAGACAGCCACGGTCGCCGCAGATAGATTCTGGCGACCTTCCAGACATTGACCTGCCCGGCGAGCAGGCGCTGCCAGTAGCTCGACAAGGCGCGCTTGCGCACGATGTCGGCCAACTGCAGGTCGTTGATGGACATGCCCTCCTTCCAGTAGAAGACCTGAGGGTTGATCATCATCAGCCGATTGATCGGCAACGCCGCGAGCGCCGCGCGCAGCGCATGGTAGGCACCGGCGCACAGACCAACCAGCGTCACCTGCTGTACAGCGTAGTGTCTGCGCAGATACTCGATGGCCTCGCGTAGATCATCGAGTGCGGCGGGCGGAAACACCTCATTGCCCGGACGGCCGCGACGTATGCCGCTGTCGCCCAGGCCCGCCAGATCCATGCGCAACACCGTGCAGCCGCTGCGGGCCCATTGGCGTGCCAGGGACACATACAGTCCGTTGGCGCCGATATGAGAAGTCGCCCCATCGTTGAGCAGGATGGCCGCGGGGGCATCGGGACAGGCTCGCGCCGGCGCGGTAACGATCCCGAATACCAGCGGCTCGGTGCTGATGAATACCGGCCGCTCGGTCACGCCCTCGGTCGCACCGTTCTCATCGCTGTCCAGTCGCAGCACCGGGGCGGCCGAGGCCACGGCTGGGGCGGCCACGGCAGCTGCACCAGCGCGTTTGGCCGCCGTCGCCGCCGCGGAGGCGGGCTCGGCGACGCGTCGCGCGAGACGCTCGAGCCAGCTGCGCACCGCGCTGATCATGGCGTGGGGAATTTTCGCGAAGTGCGGTGCCGTCCACATCATCTCCACGATGCCCGGCAATGCGACATATTCTGCCTGCGCACCCAGCTGCCCGAGTTTGTCGCTCCACATGCGTGCCCCGGGAAGATCACTGCGGTCGATGACCAGCACATGCTCGACGGGGCACGCGTCGATGGCAGTGAGGTCCAGCTGTGAGAGCGCCGCGGTGCTCGAGGCGCTGATGGAAAATCCACTCACTTCCAGCGCGGCGATGCCCTTGCCTTCCTCCAGATTGCCGGGACGCGGCGCCACCACCACGGCTTTGGTGGCCGCCATCTGAATCACGCGCAGCTCGCGCAGGTAGCGACGGCCACTCAGTACGGGTGCGACCGCGATCAGCGCGGTGACGTCGGGGCATTGCCGTGCGACCAGGGTGGCCAGCAGCGAACCGAAGCGAAAGCCCAGCAGGCAGACACGCGGCACGCCGCTGCGCCGCTGCAGCTCGCGCACGGCGGCCAGCACGTCCTGGGTCCAGAGCGCCAGCTGATCGGCCCTCGGGTCGACGGCCGCTGAATCGCCAGTGCCGCTGTAATCGAAACGCAGGGTGGGAAAGCCTGCGGCCGCGGCGGCTTGGGCGAATGCGCCGAGGCTGCGGTGTGCGCAGGTTGCCTCGTAGCCGAAGGGCTTGCAGATGACCACGCCCATCGCGGCCGGTGCGGCTGCGGCGCCGCCTGCGCGATGCAACCAACCGAACAGTTGTCGATCGGCGGCGCGAAAATACAGCGGCTCTTCGGTCAGAGCGCTCGGTCGAAACTCCCACTCATCAGGAGCGGTCGGCCTCATCGCAGGCTCGTTGGAACCTCGTGTGCGTGCGACCGCGATGCTGCATCGCGTGTCAGGCCGCGTGCACTGGCACTACTTGGATTGATTTTCGTACAGCCGCACGAAATCGCCAAAGGTGACCGGAAATTGCACCGGCCCATCGGTATCGAACGGGTCGAAGCCTATGGCGTCCTCCAGTCGCGCCACAACCAGGGCAAAGCTCAAGGAGTCCAGTCCCGAGTCCAGCAGCTTCAGATCGTCTGAGAGCGGCACCAGCCGCCGCTGTTGCTCACGCGCGACCTGCTCGAACTGCGATTTGATTGTGGCCCTGATCGACATCTGCACGACACTCCCCGCATCCTGGCATTGCACGGAAATGATCATAACATCCCGGCTGCGCGGCCAGTTTCCCGACGGCCATGGGATTGCCGCGCAGCTCTTCCGTTTGTCCGACAGGGAAATGCGCCGCCGCACCACGGACGCGGCAGAGGCGCAGAACCTATAAAAAGTCCGATGAGCCGGCGCCATCCTGTTGGTCATAAGCTGCGCCTGCGGCAAGCGTTTTCGGCGGCGCTGGCGTCAAGGCGCAGGGGCGTTGTGGTTGAAGTAAGATAATGCACGGTTACAGGGACCCTTCGGGATCGGATCGCTCTCTCATGCCCACTCGACACGGTATCGCGGGTATCCGCCTCTCGCTGCCCCAGTGGGTCACCGCGCTGATGGCACTGCTGGCACTTGCAGTCCTCACCCCGACCCCTGCCCCTGCGGCGACGCCGTCCGCGTCAGCCGTCGCGGCGCTGCCCGCACCCGTGCGTGTGCCGGGGGCCACAGGTGCGACTGAATCCGGCAGCGCCAGCGCCAACGGACCGCGTGAGGCCGCCAGCAGCCTGGGCGCCGACGCCAACCGGCTGGTGCCGCTCGGCCCGGGCGATTCGATCACGGTTCAGGTCTACGGCCAGCCGGACATGACCTCGACGGTTTACGTCGCCGACGATGGCACCGTGCGCATCCCCCTGGCGGGCGCTGTCCCGGTCTCCGGCGCAACGCCGGTGCAGGCCGCACAGCGCATCGCCCAGGCGCTCAAGAGCGGCGGCTACTTTGTGAACCCGGTGGTCACGGTGAGCCTGGTGCAGTCGCGCAGCGAGCGCGTCTCGGTGCTCGGAGAAGTACGCCAGCCGGGCACCTATGCCATCGATCCGAGCACGACGGTATTCGATCTGCTGGCACTGGCGGGTGGAGAGACGGCCAATGGCGCCGACGTGGTCTATGTTCGCCGCCACGGAGCCGACGGGCATGTCACGAGCTATCCGGTGGATCTGCAGAGCCTCGGCGGCGCGGGCGGTCAGGCGGTCCTGGGCGCGGACAACCAGGCGGCCAGCCGGCACCTGCAGGGCGGCGATGAGCTGTTCGTGCCACAGGCTGAACACTTCTACATCTACGGTGAGGTCACTGCCCCCAATTCGTACAAGCTCGAGCCCGGCATGACCATGATCCAGGCGATCGCGCGCGCCGGTGGCATCACCCCGCGCGGCAGCTCCCGCCGCATCGACGTCAAGCGGCTTGGCAAGGACGGCCGCTATACCGTGAGCCATGCCTCCGCCGATGAGCTCGTGCAAGCTGACGACGTCATTCGCGTCAAGGAAAGCCTGTTTTGAAAACCTATCAGCGCCAGCTGCCGCATCTGACCGATGCCCAGGCCTCCGGCCCCGAGGCGATTCCCGAGCATGAGCCGCCCTCCGGCCTGTCGCTGCAGCAGATCCTCGTGATCGTGCGGCACTACTGGAAACTCAGCGCCGCCATCGCCGCAATCATGCTCGTGGTGCTGGCGGTGTTCATCAAGCTCATGCCCAAGAGCTACACCGCAACCGCCACACTGATCGTCAACTCGCCGCGGGAAAATCCGCTGCCCAATCAGCAGAGCGGCAACGACCTCGCTGACTACGTCGCCACGCAGGCCGAGCTGATCCAAGGCCCGGCGGTGCTGGTGCCCGTGGTAGACCGGCTGCATCTGACGCAGGATCCGAGCTTCGCCGCGGGCGGCGGCGGGCTGAGCCCCGCCGCTCTGCGCCAGTACACCGCGCGCAACCTCGCCCTGAGCGTGCAGGTCGAGGAAGGTCGCGGCGGACAGCTGCTGCAGATCGAGGTGACCACCGGCAATGCCGAGCAGTCCGCGCGCATCGCCAATACGATCGCCGATGTCTACCTGCTCGAGGATCGCCAGCGCGCCAATGACCCCGTGTCCGAGCAGGCGCAGTTGAGCTCGCAGGAGCTTGCGCAGCTGCGCGCCAAGGTCGTGGAGGCGCAGGGCAAGGTCACGGCGTTCCGCGAGGCGCACGGTCTCGCCAGCATCGGCGGCGATGCCAACGACACGGAGAACCAGGCGCTGCAGAATCTGCAGATGCGGCTGCTGGAGGCGCAAAATCAGCGCCGCTCGCTCGAGGCGCAGCAGGCAGGCCAGATCGACAGCGGCAATGAGGCGCTGTCCTCCCCGCGTGTCGTCGCGCTGCGCTCGCAGCTCGCGGAGCTGCAGGGGAAGCTGGCGGCGCTGCGGCCCACACTCGGCCCGCGTCACCCGGAGATCCTCTCGCTGGAGGCCCAGGAGAAGGCCACGCAGCGCGAGATGCGCGATGCCATCGGCACGCTCTCGAGCAATATCGGCACAGAGCTCAGCCGCACGCGCGCACTGGAGAGCGAGCTGACGCAGGCGGTGGCCGCACAGCGTGCCAAGGTCATGCAGCTGCGGCAGACCCAGGATCAGGGCTCCAAGCTCGCACTGGAATTACAGTCGGCACAGAGCGTCTACAAGCAGGCGCTCGACGGCTTTGATCAGGTCAAGTTCGACACGGTGCAGAATTTCGCCAATGTGGACCTGGTGAATCACGCCGCCGTGCCCGTGGAGCCGAGCAAGCCGAAGAAGATGCAGCTGCTCGGCATGGCGCTGCTCGCCTCGCTGGCGGCCGGCATCGCCCTGCCCTTCCTCTACGAGCTGTGGATCGACCGGCGCGTGCGCTGTCGCGATGACCTCGAGCGTGGCCTCGGGATCCGGGTGCTCGCGCAGCTGAATCACCCGCTGCTGCCTACGGAGAGCGTATGAGCGCGGATGCGAGTGACACGCTGCTGGGGGCCGAAGCCGGGGAGCTGCGCGAGGCGCTGATCGCCTATTGCCGCCTCTCCGCGGAAGCGGTCGAGCAGATCGATGAGACGATGCGCGGCACGCAGCTCAACTTCTGCGACGCCGCCGTGCACGTGGGGCTGGTGACCGAAGGCGAAGCCGCCGAGGCGCAGGCCTGGGTGCGCGCCGCGATCTCGCGGCGCAATTCCAATATCGTCGAGACCGCACTGCGCCGCCATGGCAGCAGCAAGAGCATCGCGGTGCGCCACTCGCTGATGGGGCGCCCGGGCAATCGCCTGCAGGCGGCCTGCGACGCCGACAATCCACACGCCGAGCGCCTGCGCGCGCTGCGCACCGAGCTGCTGCTGCTGGCGGAGGGCGGACGCGATGCGAGCTGCATCGCAATCATGAGCCCCTGCTCGCACGAGGGCCGCTCGCAGCTCGCCGCGGAGCTGGCGGTTGCCTTCTCCCAGCTCGGCCAGCGCACGCTGCTCATCGATGCGGATCTGCGCCGCCCGACGCTGCATTCGCTGTTCGGGGTCGAGGTGCAATGGGGCCTCGCGCAGGCGCTGGCCTTCGGCGAGCCGCCGCATCTGATCGGCGTGGAAGGCCTGCCGTTTCTGACCGTGCTGCCCTCCGGGCCGCGAGTCTCCAATCCGCTCGAGTTGCTCTCCGGCGGTCGCATGGAGAGCCTGCTGCGACATTGGCGTCGCGACCAGGCGTTCATCCTCATCGATACCCCGCCGGTGTCACAGTACGCCGATGCGCTCACGATCGCCGCGATGGTCGGCCAGGTGGTGCTCGTCAGCCGCACCCAGACCACTCCCTATAAGGAGCTGAAGGGTCTGCTGCAACGACTCGGTCCGACGCACGCGCGGGTGCTGGGCGCGGTGGTGAACGGCGCCTGAGTCGGCAGATGTCCCTGCACGAGCAGCGTGCGATCGATGTGGCGGTGATCATCGTCAACTATCGGTCCGCGGACATGACGGTCCAGAGCCTCTCTTCCCTCTATAACGAGCGCGACATCGGCTGCGCCGCCGGAGCGCTCTCGATCCGCGCCATCGTGGTGGACAATGCATCCGGGGATGGCCCCGCGCTCGAGCGCGCGATCGGCGAGCGGGGCTGGGGCGGCTGGGTCGAGCTGCTCGTGGCGCCCCGCAATGGCGGCTTTGCCTATGGCAACAATCGCGGTATCGAGCGCGCCTATGAGCGCGGCGCTCCCGAGTTCATCTATCTGCTCAATCCCGATGCGCAGGTGCGCCGTGGGGCCATCGGCATTCTGGTCGACTTCCTGGCTGAGCACCCCTGCGCCAGCATCGTGGGTGGCAGCTTCGAAAACGCCGACGGCAGCGACTGGCCGTTCGCCTTTCGCTTTCCCACGCTGCAAAGCGAGCTGCTGCAGGGACTGCAGCTGCGGCTGCTCACGCGCCTGCTGCAGCGCTGGGAGGTGCCGCGGCAGATGGATAGGGCCCGAGCGCAGCCTGTCGACTGGATCAGTGGCGCATCGATGATGCTGCGACCGGCGGTACTCGAGGCCATCGGAGGATTGGACGAGAACTACTTTCTGTATTTCGAGGAGACCGACTTCTGCCGTCGCGCCCGACAGGCCGGCTTCGAGACCTGGTACGTGCCGGCCAGCCGCGTCATGCATATCGGCAGTGGCGTCACCAAGGTCAACGAGCACACGAACGTGCTGAAGCGTAAGCCGGACTACTGGTTCGATTCGCGCCGCCGCTATTTTGCCCGCAGCTTCGGCCCCGCCCGGGCCATGCTGATCGATGCGGTGGCCGTGGCAGCCAGTGGGCTGGGCGTCCTGCAGCGCGCGCTGCGCCGGCGCAGTTACCGCAACATTCCGCACTTCACGCGTGACCTGGCCCGCAGCAGCATCCTGTGGCGGCGTAACCGGCGCCTGCCGCCGCCGCAGGGCTTCGTGCCGCGCCTGCCGGCCCGCGCGCCCTCAGCGTAGCAGCCACTCTACAGGCGCTGCGATCCCGCGCTCGATGAGCGTGTCGCGATCGGCCACGGGGCGCCAGCCCAGCACCTGTTCGGTGCGGCTGGCATCGAAGCGTGCGCAGTGCGCATTGCAGCGCCAGTCGTGCAGCGTGGGCCAGCGCCGATTGGGGTGGCGTACCGCGTTCTTGGCGAGCTCCTTGATCGTATCGGCGAGCCAATAGCGCCACGGCGGGTGCGCATGCGCCTCGATGCGCGTGCCCATGTGCTGCGCCAGAGTGCTGATGTAGTCGCGTGCGCTCATCAGGGGCGGGCCTGTGAGCAGGAACGCCTGCCCCTCGATATCCGGCACCTGCATCGCGCGCACCAGCGCGTCCGCCACGTCCTGCACCAGCACCAGGGGCAGCGCGCTGCGACCATCGCCCCAGTACTGCACGCGAGTCTCGGTCACGAAGTGCGCCACTCCCGGATGTGCCGGTGGGCTGCCTGGCCCGAGCACGATGCCGGGCCGCAGGATGACCAGTGGCAGCCCGCGCTCACGATGCAGCCGCTGCAGCAGCGCCTCACAGGCGGCCTTGGAGCGCGCGTAATGGCCGCGATGTCGGATGCGCGGATCCACGTCGGTGCGGCCATCGATGAGGCCCCTGCGGTTCCCCGACGCATAGGAGGCGATGGTGCCGGTGTAGATGAAGCGGCGCACGCCGGCTGCCAGCGCCGCCTCGGCCAGGACCTGCGTCGGGCCGATATCTCCTTCCACATAATCCGCCCAGCGTTTGCCCTCGCATTTCGCCAGGTGGTACACCACCTCGATTCCCTCGAGCGCCTGCTTCACGCGCGCGGCATCGCCATGCGAGCCGGCGAACAGCTCGACCGGCTCGTCCTGGAACTCCAGCGCCGCGGCACGCGCATTGCGCGTCAGCAATCGCACGAAGTGTCCCGCCTGCAGCAGCCGGCGCACCAGATGCCGTCCAATGAATCCGGTGCCACCGACCACCAGCACGCGCGGCACCGAGGCGGCGCGCGGCGCACTGGCGCGCGGAGCCTCGCTGCTGGGCGCACCGACAGCGCAGCGCTGGGCGATCTGTTCACACAGGTGAATGACCTCGGCCCCGAAGCGCGCATCGTGCCGGCTGTCGAGCTGCCCGCTTGCGGCATAGAAGGCCGCAATGCTGCGTGCCATGCTCTCCTCGAACGGCTGCGCCTCCGGCCGCTTCGCCAGCGCCGCGCGCAGGCGCCGCACACGCTCCCCGCGCGCCTGGCGCAGCAGATCGACGCCGAGCGAGCGCGCGACCGCATGTGCATCGAAGATCGGGTTGTCGTGCGCGATGCCCTGTCGCATCAGCAGGTCGCGGCCAAAATCGAGCACGGCGCTACCGGCGCGGGCACGCACGTGCAGGCTGCGATCGGCATGCCCGGCGGTCACCGACAGCGACAGCAGTGCGCTGACGGCATCCCGACGCAGCAGCGCGGTCCAATGGCGCGGAATGCTCTGCCCGCCCGGCAGCAGCAACGGCTGGGCG
>Ga0335075_10017932_pt1 | contig 10503 bp, 11 predicted proteins | sample Lox_Sample_24_FD_206723 | JGI IMG/M metagenome (GOLD analysis project Ga0335075, IMG submission 206723) | Soil microbial communities from Loxahatchee National Wildlife Refuge, Florida, United States - Lox_Sample_2.4 | ecosystem: Environmental > Terrestrial > Soil > Wetlands | place: USA... | reverse complement strand
ACCGCGTCGGGGAGCGGGACGCCCAAGGTGGTGATCCTGACCACCTTCGACCTCGACGACTACGTGTACGAGGCGCTGCGGGCGGGCGCGAGCGGCTTCCTGCTCAAGGACGCGCCGCGGGCGGACCTGATCGCCGCCGTCCGCGTCGCCGCCGCGGGCGACGCGCTGCTGTCACCGTCGGTCACCCGCCGGCTGATCGAGGCGTTCGCCGCCCGCCCGGCCGAGGCGCTCCCGTCTCCGTCCAGGCTCGCCTCGCTGACCCCGCGCGAGCGCGACATCCTGCTCCGCCTCGCCCGCGGCCGCACCAACCTCGAGATCGCGGCCGACCTGGTGGTCAGCGAGGCCACCGTCAAAACCCACGTCGCCCACCTGCTGGCCAAGCTCGGCCTCAGAGACCGCGTCCAGGCCGTGATCCTCGCCTACGAAACCGGCGCCGTAACCCCCGGCCGCCCCGACTAGCCCCGAACCAAGTGGGTCGCGGGGGCGCAGCGGGTGCTTCCGGGCGCGTTCGGCGCACCAGCAACGCGGGGCCCACGAAACCACACCGCTCGCGCACTCGGAACCTGTCGGCTACGCCATTGACCCGGGACGGGTCCTGTCGGCTACGCCATTGACCCGGACCGGAACCTGTCGGCTACGCCATCGACACCGATAGAGCATGTCGATGGCGTCGGTGACAGGGTGGGGGCCCTGCCGGCTACGCCAGCGACCCGGTGCCGCGGTGGGCGGGCGAGTGGCGGGCGGGGTCTCAGGTGCCGGTGGTGTTGCCGCAGTTGATGCCGCGCGGCAGGGTGGCGGTGAACGAGTAGGGGTTGATGGCGGGGCCGCTCGGGCTCGGGTGGGCTCCGGGGAGGGCAGCCACGCTCGGATAGTCCGGGTGGATGTAGCCGTCGGTGCTCCCGCAGAACGAGCCGGCCTGCCCAGCGGCCGCCAGATCCCAGGGTGTGAGCTGGCCGTTTACCTCATTCCAGGGGGCGAACTGGATCTGGCCGTGCACGTGGGAGACGATCCGCATCCAGTCGGCGGGGTTGCCGGGCCGTTCGATCGCGTAGACGAACAGGTAGTTGACGGTGACGACGAGCGCGGTGCCGCCGGAGACGTGGGCGCTGGCTGCGCTCATCGTGCCCCGGACCTTGATCGCGTTCCCGATCAGCGTGGCGCTGCCGGGTGCGAACTGGGTGATCCACGAGCGGGTGCTGAGCGGAGCGCCGGCCTTGCTGAGCCCGGTCTTGTCGAGGCCGCTGAGGAACTGGGCCCGCTGCTGGCTGGCCAGTAGATCCGCGAACGCGGCTGGGGTCCCGCCGAGCAGCGACGGCCTGTCCAGGTAGCCGGCGATCAGCAGCTTCTCGGTCGTCTGGTACGCGGCCGCGGTCTGCGCGGCGGTGAACTGGCCCGCAGGCTTCGCGGCCGGGAGCACGATTCCGGCCGCCCCGTCGGCCCAGGCCCTTGCGGGGGTCGTCGCGAACGGGTTCGCGGGCGGGAGTCCGGACGAGACCGTCGGTACCACCGACCGGACCGCGGCCGGCGCCGACGGGGCCGGTGAGTGCCGGGTCTTGAGCCAGAGGACCGCGCCTGACCCGCCGAGCACGACGAGCACGATGAGGCCGGTCAGGACTCTGGTCCAGCCGCGGCCGCGCCCGGGACGCTGCCCGCGCTGCCGTCTGGCCTGCTTGCGGTTCCGCTTGGCCTGCTGCTTGGCCGCCTTGGCGCGTTCGGCGGCTGATCCTTCGCGGAAGCGGGGCTCGGCCGCCGTCCCGTCGGCCAGCTCGCGCAGCGCGCGGTCAAAATCATCGTCGGAGTACCGCTGGTGGCCGCTCATCCCGTCAGACACAACGCAGAAATTAACAGATTCCGGACCACCAGGCTGCCGCGAAAACCCCGCTCGACATTGCATTTAGGACACCGCCCGGTACCCGCCCCGCGCCACCGCGTCTGACGCCTAGGCGGCTAGCGGGCGGCGGCGCAGCGAACGCAGGTGAGGGCGGCCGGGCGGGCCGCCAGCCGCTCGGCCGCAATTGGCTGGCCGCATATATCGCACAGGTCATAGCGGCCCGCGTCGACCTTCCGCCGGGCCTGGTCGATCGCCTCGAGGTGGTCCCGGGCCCGGTCGAGCAGCGCCGCGACGTGCTGGCGTTCGAACGCGACGGTGGCGCCCTCGGGGTCGTGCTCGTCGTCGCCGCCGGCCGATCCGTCGGCGGCGCTGGCGACGATCGCGGCGAACTCCCGCTCGAGATCGGCGATCTGGCCGAGTGTCTGCTCGCGGTCGGAATTCAGCCGAGCCATGGCCGCCTGCGGCTCAGTCACTTGCATCGCCTATCATTTGAGAAGACAATACGCAGCGCGGGGCGCAGATTTCGCCCCGAATCATCCGGCATTGTGAAGGCATATGACCCGCTCAGCCAGCAAAAGTTTCCCTGTTACGGTGACGCAACTGCCAATAACGCGCTGCCATATTTGCCAGCGCACCGTCGCCTACCGCCCCGATGAGGCCGGTGCTGCGAGCGCGGCTCTCACCAAGCACTACGAGCTCAAGCACAAGGACGCGCTCAGCACCACCCCGGCCGCGGCCGACGAGGAGTAGACCGCCGCGCCGGGTCGGGCGGACCCGCCCCGGCGCCGCCGTCTGTCCCTAGTGCTCGTAAACCGGGACCGTCACCGCGCGGGCGATCGTGTGGTACCGGAGGTTGAACCCGGCCACCGCCGGCGACACGTCAGAGTCGATGCCGAGGTTCTCGACGTCGACGGCGTGCACGGCGAACACGTACCGGTGCGGTCCGTCGCCCTCCGGGGGCGCCGCGCCGCCGAAGTCCTTGGTGCCGAAGTCGTTGCGCACGTGAAAGGCCGGAGCGGGCAGCGCGCCCGCCGCCCCCGCGCCCGCCGGCAGCGACGTCACCGACGCCGGCAGGTCGATCACCAGCCAGTGCCAGAATCCGGAGCCGGTCGGCGCGTCCGGGTCGTAGCAGGTGACCGCGAACGACTTGGTCTCGGCCGGGAAGCCGGACCACTCGAGCTGCGGTGAAATATTGTCCCCGTCGGAGCCCATGCCGTTGAAGAGCTGCTTGCGGCCCAGCGTCTCGCCGTGGGCGATGTCCTCGCTCACGACGGTGAAGGACGGTACGGTCGGCATGAAGTCATAAGGGAGCGGTGCGCGGTCAGCCACGTAATACCTCCTTGGATCAGCGGGCATCTAGCCCCCAAGCTATCGGTGCGCAACGGCGGCTCGCCACCCGGCCAGACGCGGCCGGACCCGAGCGGCAGCGCGCCGGACCGTTCGGAAATATCCTGATTTTGGATCTTCCCACGAGGCGGGCCGCACGGCGGCAGGACGGCAGGTGATGACCGCGGTGCGCACCGCAATACGGCGGCGCCGGCCGCGGGCAGTGCGGCCGAGGCGGCCGTCCGCACCGCGACGGCGGCTGCCGGGGCTGTGGCCGCCGGTCGGGCGGCGGGCGCTGCTGGCGGCCGTGCTGCTGCTGGCGCTGCTGTTCCCGGTGGCGGGCCTCGTCACCAGCGGGCAGCCGCAGCAGGCGGCCTGCCGCGGCTGCGCCAGCGCCGTGCCCGCGGTCGCGCAGCGATGGGCGGTCCCGCTGCCGGGTGCCTGGACCACCGGTAGCGCGGGCACCGTGCCCGCCACCGGCCAGGCCTACGTCGCGGTGGGCGGCGGCATCGCGGCCGTCGGCGACGGGCTGACGCTGACCGCCTTCGCGCTCAGCGACGGCCGTCAGCTCTGGCAGACCATGGTCAGCGGGCCGGCCGGCGGGTCGATCGTGTCGGTCCGGGCCTGGCCGGGGGCGGTCACGGTCGGGATCCTGAGCGCCAGCGGCCGGTCGAGAACCGAGGCGGTCGTCTCGGCCGCCACCGGGGACGGGCTCCGGGAGTACCCGGCGGCGGTGTTCGGCGGGGCGGTCGCGGCGTCGCTGGCGACCACCGTCGTCGTCGGCAGCAAGGGCGTGACCAGCTACGACAACAAGAGCGGGCACGTCCGCTGGTACCACGCGACCGGTCAGAACCAGTCCTGGCGGGTAGCCGGGACGACCCTGTACGTAGCGCAGTCGCATGGGGGGTACCTGGGCTCGTCTCCGGTCACGTCGCTGCAGGTCATCAACCTCTCAACCGGCGCCGAGCGGCCGCTCGGTTCACCGCTCGGCCAGCCCTTCTCCGGCACGCTGGCGGTCGCCGCCGACGGCGTCGCGCTGTTCGCCTCGGCGGCCGGCGTCACCGCCTACAGCGGGCTGACCGGCGCGACCCTGTGGTCGAAGCCGGGCGCGGTGCCCGAGGGGCCCGACCCGGTCCAGGGCCTGGTCTACCTGACGACCGCCGGCGGCGCGCTCGACGGCGTCGACCCGCTGACCGGGCAGGTGAAGACGTCCGCGGCTGGCGCCGCCGCGAGCCAGGCGGCGCAGGCGTACGTGGTCAGGAACGGGATGGCGCTCGGCCTCGGCAGCGGCGGCAGCGGTGACGCCTGGGCGTACGACCTGACGGCCGGCCGGGTGACCTGGACGTCCTCGTCGCTGCCGTGGCCGCACTACTTCTCCGACCTGTCCGGTCTCGGCGGCAGCGCCGCCGTCTCCGGCGACGGCAATGCGGCGGTCATCTCCGCCTGCCCCCAGCCGCCCTCGTCGGCCGGACCGTGCCCCGACCCGGAGCTGGTGGCTTTCACCCTTTAGCGGATTGTCCAGGCGAATTAAGGCACCGCGACCGGGTAGACGTCGCATATGAAGGCGATTGAACGGACCGGGCGGGCGACCGCACGGGCCGGTCGCGCGGCCGACGCCTTCCAGCGGCGGAATCCGGCCCTCGGCTTCCCGGTCGCGGTCTGGAAGAAGTTCAACGACGACCAGGCCGGGAACCTGGCCGCGCTCATCGCCTACTACGGCTTCGCCGCGATCTTCCCGCTGCTGCTCCTGCTGACCACGATCCTCAACCTCGTGCTCAAGAACGACCCGGAGCTGAAGAAGACGCTCACGAACTCGGCCCTCGCGCAGTACCCGGTGATCGGCACCCAGATCAACGCGAAGCTCGGCACGATCCCCGGCACCGGCCTGCCGCTGGTCATCGGCGCGATCTTGCTGCTGCTGGGGTGCCGCGGCGTCGCCAACGCGATGCAGAACGCGCTGTGCGAGGTGTGGGGGATCGCCCGCGACAAGCGCCCGGGCTTTCCGATGTCGCAGGTCTGGTCGTTCGCGCTGCTGCTCACGGTCGCGATCGGGTTCATCACCACCACGTTCCTTTCCGGCCTGGCGGGCGGGGCCGGGCACCTGCTGACCGGGCTCGGGGCCACGGTCGGGGCGGTGCTGATCTCCCTGGTACTGAACGTCGGGGTCTTCTGGCTCGGCTTCCGGCTGGCGACCGCGCGGCTGGTGCGCTGGCGCGACCTGGTCGTGGGGGCGATCATCGCCGCCGTCATCTGGCAGATCCTCCAGGTCGCGGGCGGCTACGTGGTCAGCCACCAGCTGCACCGGGCGAACGAGCTCTACGGCATCTTCGGCGTCGTGCTCGGCCTGGTGGCGTGGCTCTACCTGCAGGCGGAGGCGACGCTGTGGGCGGCCGAGGTGGACGTGGTGCTGGCCAAGCGGCTGTGGCCGGTGTCGCTGGCGCCGGAAGGCGACTCCGCGCCGGACGCTGTGCCCGCCGCCGACGCCATGCGCGCATCGGACACAGTGCCCGCGTCGCACGCCGTACCCGAGTCGGACGCCGCGTCCGAGGCGCAGGCCGGCTCTGATGCCGGGTCGGTCGAGTCGGGCAATTCGGCCGGCCGGTCCGGACCCGCCGCGCCGGCCCCGCGGGCCGCAGGCGACAATGAGTCGGCGGGCGCGAGCGCGCCCGCGAGGGACGGTAAGCCTGCACGCGACGGTAAGGCAGGGAAGGCCGCATGACGGAAACGCCGCACGTGATCATCGTCGGGGCCGGGTTCGCGGGCTTGTCCGCGGTCAGACAGCTGCGCAAGGCCGACTTCATGGTCACCGTGGTCGACAAGAACCTCTACAGCACCTTCCAGCCGCTGCTCTACCAAGTGGCGACCGGCGGCCTCAACCCGGGCGACGTCTCGTACGCGGTCGGCGGGTTCACCTCGCGCCGCCGCACCCGCTACGTACGCGGCGAGCTGGAGAGCGTGGACGGGGCCGCGCGGCAGGTCAAGCTGGCCGGCGGGCGCGAGCTCGGCTACGACTACCTGATGATCGCCACCGGCGTCGCCGCCAACTACTACGGCCTGCCCGGGGCGGAAGAGAACACGTTCGGGCTCTACACCCGGGCCGACGCGATCGTGCTGCGCGACCACGTGATGAACGGCTTCGAGCGGCTCAGCGAGAGCGGCGACCCGAAGCGGGAGTTCGTGATCACGGTCGTCGGCGGCGGCGCGACCGGGGTCGAGCTCGCGGGGACCGCGGCCGAGCTGCGGCGCGAGGTGATCCAGTCCACGTTCCCCGACGTTGACCCGAGCCGGGTCCACGTCCGGCTCATCGAGATGGCGCCGGGCCTGGTGATGCCGTTCCACCCCAAGCTGCGCGAGTACACCCGGCGGCAGCTGGCCGACCGGGGAGTGGACATCCTCCTCAACACCGAGATCAGCGAGGTCCGCCCGGACTGCGTTGTGCTCAAGGACGGGCGGGACCTGCCGACCGACCTGACCGTGTGGACGGCCGGGGTGGCCGGGCCGCACGCGATGTCGGGCTGGGGGCTGCCGCTCGGCAAGGGCGGCCGGGTGCTGGTCGGGCCGGACCTGCTGGTCGAGGGGAGCGACCGTATCTTCGCGATCGGCGACATCGCGCTGAACTCGCAGACCCCCGACCCGCAGCTCGCCCAGCCCGCGATCCAGCACGGCCGCTTTGCCGCCCGGCAGGTCGAACGGCTGGTGCGCGGTGAGCCAACGGAGACGTTCCACTACCACGACAAGGGCACGATGGCCACGATCGGCCGCCGCTCCGCGATCGTCGAACTGTCGCACGGGATCCGGTTCACTGGGACGCTGGCCTGGCTGGCGTGGCTCGGGCTGCATCTGGTGTACCTGCTCGGCGGCCGGAACCGGGTCTCGACGATGATCAACTTGTCCTGGCGGTACCTGGCCTGGGGGCACGGCGGCGGCGTGATCGTCGGCGACGAGCCGGACCAGCCGCTGCCGGGCGAGGCGGCCGCGCTCGCCCGGGCCGCGGGCGCTCAGCCCAAGGCCGCTCAGCCTGAGGCCGCCAAGGCCGTCGACGACTCCGTGTAGTAGTCTTGCGGGCATGATGCGACGGCACCCCCGGCACGTCGAAGACGGTGCTGGCCTGCGGAGACTTCGAACCAGGGCGGCGCTGGGGCTGGGCCTGGCGGTCGCGGTGGCGTTCGCGGCGGCCGGCTGCTCCTCGTCCACGTCCGCTCCGTCGGCCTCGTCCACCCAGTCGGCGATGAGCGCGGCCAACGAGGCCGCGATGCAGAACCCGAACCTGGACCTCGGCACCTCGCTCTACGGCGAGCACGCGCCCGACATCAAGCTGGTCAACCAGTTCGGCCAGCCGATGTCGCTGAGCCAGTTCCGCGGCCGGGTCGTGATCCTCGCGTTCAGCGACTCCGAGTGCACGACGGTCTGCCCGCTCACCACCCAGTCGATGGTGCTAGCGAAGGACCTGCTCGGCAAGGCGGGCGAATCGGTCCAGCTTCTCGGGGTGGACGCCAACCCCGACGCGACCAAGGTCTCCGACGTGATGGCGTACTCGCGCGCCCACGACATGGTCAACCAGTGGGACTTCCTGACCGGCTCCACCGCCCAGCTCAAGGCGGTCTGGAAGGCCTACAACATCGAGGTCCAGATCGAAGCGGGCAACATCGACCACACCCCCGCGCTCTATGTGATCAACTCCCGCGGCGTGCTCGAGAAGCTCTACCTGACCACGATGGCCTACTCCAGCGTCACCCAGTCCGCCCAGGTGCTCGCGACCGAGGTGTCGACGCTGCTGCCCAGCCATCCGAAGCTGTCGAGCATCGAGTCGCTGGCCACGATCGCGCCGCAGGGCCCGACGGCCGCGGTGTCGCTCGACTCCGCCCTCCCGGCCGCCGACGGCAAGGCCGCGACCGTCACCCTGGGTCCGGGCAAGGCCCGGCTGGTGGTCTTCTTCGCCACCTGGCTGACCGAGACGTCCAACCTGTCGGCCGAGATGACGTGGCTCAACAACTACGTCAGGGTGGCCGCCAGGTCCCACCTGCCCGCGCTGACCGCGGTCGACGAGACCGTGACCGAGCCGTCCGCGGCGGCCGTGACCAGCTACCTGCGCGGCCTCGGGCCGCTGCAGTACCCGATCGGGCTGGACAAGACCGGCCGAGTGGCGGACGGGTACGGCGTGCAGGACCAGCCGTGGCTGGTGCTGGTCAACGCGGCGGGCAAGATTACCTGGCAGCACGACGGCTGGGTGTCGATGGCGGCGCTGGTGAAGGCGGCCAAGGCGGACTCCTGACCGGGCCCTAATCCGCGTGACAAGCGCGGCCGGTCTGTAGCAGGCTGTACCTATGTCGGGAATGAGCGCCTTATGTCCGGCGCGAACGTCACCAGTTTGATCATCGGCCTCGCCGTGCTCGCATTCGTGCTGGCCAGGCAGCTAATGACCCGGCGGCTGAGCGAGAACTACCGGCTGTCGCTCATCCTCGCGATTATCGGCGTGGTCGAGTTCGTGACGTTCCTCAAGGGCCACCCCGGCAACCCCGGCGGCATCACCGCGGCCGTGGCCGGCAGCCTGGTGCTAGCGGCCGCGTTCGGCGTCGCCCGGGCGGTCACCGTCAAGGTATGGCGCGAGGGCGGCCAGCTGATGCGGAAGGGCACGTGGCTCACGGCCGTCCTCTGGATCATCGCGGTCGCCGCCCACTACGGCTACGACGACCTGGTCGCCGGGCACATCACCGGCAAGAACGGCTCCAGCGTGGGCAACGCGACCGTTCTGCTCTACCTGGTCATCTCGCTCACCGTCCAGCAGTTCGTGCTGCTGGCGCGGGTGAAGCGGCAGGACGCCGCGGGCGAGATCCCGACCGAGGACCAGCAGGCCGCGGCGCGCTAGTGAGCGCCGGCGCACGGGACTGGCACGACTGGCACGCCTCCTACGAGTTCGAGGAGCGCGGCTTCGAGCGGACCTGGCTGTCGGACCCGGGCTACATCCAGTGCGCCGGCGCGCACCGCCGCATCGCGCCGCCCGAGCCGCTTGACGCGGACGCGGTGATGTTCACCTTCACCAGCCACCGCACCAGGACCGGCCCGGTCAGGAAGTAGCGCTCGATGCCGGGGCGGGGATCCGTCAGGGAAGATCGCCCGGGTTGAGCACGGGGCGTCCGGCGGCGGCCGCCTGGCGCTTGGCCAGGTCGAGGAGGAGGGCGGTCGCGTCCAGGTGCCTGCCCGCGGGACCGGCGCCGGCGGCGGGGACGTGCTGCGGGCGGCCGGGCCAGCCGTGGCCGCCGCCGTCGACGCGGTAGAGCGTGACCGGCTGGGCAGTCGGGGTCGACCAGGACTTCCTGGTGACCGGGGCGCCGTTCGCGGGTGTGTCGAGCTCCTCGATCGCGGGCGGCCCGGTGATGCCGTTGGCGCCCGCCCAGTTGATGAGCAGCGCCTCGGCCCCGACCACGATGTCCTCGTCCGGCAGCTCGCCGTGCCTGGCCGCCCGCCGCCGCAGCAGCCGGCCGGACAGCCCCCGCCTGGTCAGCCGCCCGCCGTCATAGGGCGCGGTGCGGTCCTCGGTGCCGATCACCAGCGTCATCGCGACCCGGAGCTGCGGCGTCGGTGACAGGCGGCGACTGCACTCGAGTGCGGTCCCGCCGACCAGGAACAGCCCGGTCACCGGGAGCAGGCCATGCCGCGCGATGTGCTCGGCGTAGTGCGCGCCGTGGGCGAAGCCGGCCAGCACGACCGGCCACGAGCTGGCGGCGCCGATCCCCTCCAGCCGGCTGGTGAGCTCGACCAGGAACCGCGCGTCGTCGAGCTTGGGCTCGGCGTCCGGCGGGCGGACCGGATGCCACGCCTGCTGCCAGCCGTCGGGGAAGACCACGGTGATGCCGGCCGCGGGCCCCCGGTCGGCCAGCCCGGTCAGCGCGGCCATGTCCACGCCGCCGAGGCCGGACCCGGGGAGGGCGATCAGCAGCGGCGGCGCGGGCTGCCCGGGGCAGCGCGGTGCCCGCGCCAGCCAGTACGAGCGGCGCACGCCCGCGACGTCGATCTCGCCCCGGACAAGCTCGCTGCCGTCGCCCGCCGCCATGCGCACAGCATAAAGTTCAGAAAAGCCTCAGTGTGAGCTTTGACTAGTTTCGTCAGCTAATTCGAGCAATGAGGGTATCCATTACGGTATGAACCGTCGGTAACGGGATTGCGGACCGAAATAGCGCCATTCGGGACGATGCGCAGTCCCGGCGCGATTCCGGGCGGGCCGGATGCCTTGTCGGCTCCCATTCGATTCCCGTGGTTCAGCCGGCCGCGGTCAGCGGGCCCTCGGTGCTGAGGCAGACGACGACCGCCGACCGGTCGTCCCCAGGGTCAAGCCCGAGGTCACGACG
>Ga0335075_10017931_pt1 | contig 10503 bp, 9 predicted proteins | sample Lox_Sample_24_FD_206723 | JGI IMG/M metagenome (GOLD analysis project Ga0335075, IMG submission 206723) | Soil microbial communities from Loxahatchee National Wildlife Refuge, Florida, United States - Lox_Sample_2.4 | ecosystem: Environmental > Terrestrial > Soil > Wetlands | place: USA: Florida... | reverse complement strand
TGCCAGGGCACGATGTTGGAGTGGTGCTCCATCTCCGAGATCAGCACGGCCTGGCCCGGCCGCAGCACGCCGCGCCCGTAGGAATAGGCAACGAGGTTGATCGCCTCGGTGCTGTTGCGCACGAAGATGATCTCCTCCGGCTCACGCGCGTTGAGGAGACGCGCCGCCGCGATCCGCGCATCCTCGTACGCCTCGGTCGTGCGCTCGCTCATCCAATGGAGGCCGCGATGGACGTTGGCGTACTGGTGCTCCATCGCAGAGACCATCGCCTCGATTACCGCGCGCGGCTTCTGCGCCGAGGCGGCACTGTCGAGATAGATCAACGGCCTGCCGTGCACCTTCTCGGCGAGGATCGGAAAATCGGCCCGGCACCCGGCCAAGCTCTTCCGCGCCGGCTCCTTGGCGAGGCTCACCACGTTCATAGCGGCCGGTCCTTCCACCACGCGTCCACCTCATTCTCGAGGACGGCGCGGCCCCAGGCGTGCGGCACGGCATCCAGCGTCTCGGCCAGGAATGCGCGCACGAGAATGGCCCGCGCCTGCTGGCGCGGCACGCCCCGGCTCCGCAGATAGAAGAGCTGCTCGGGATCGAGCGCGCCCACCGTGGCACCATGGCTGCACTTCACGTCGTCGGCGAAAATCTCGAGCTCGGGCTTGCTGTCCACCGCCGCCTGGTCGGAGAGCAGCAGCGCCTGGTTCATCTGATACCCGTCGGTCTTCTGCGCCGCGCGCGCGACCGCGATCTTGCCCTGGAACACGCCGTGCGCCCGCCCGGTGATGACGTTCTTCACCGTCTGGCGCGAGGAGCAGCCGGGCGCCTCATGGCGCACCACGGTCGTGATGTCGGCGTGGCGCGTCCCATCGAGGAGTTGCGCCGCATTGGCGGTGAGCACCGCGCCTGCGCCGGCCATATCGGCGTGGATCTCGTTCCGCGCGAGCCGCGCCCCGGTGACCAGCGAAAAACCCTCGTACGAAGCGCGCGCGCCGAGTGCGACGTGCAGACTGCCGAGATGGAAGGCGAGCGGCGATTCCTTCTGCAGCCGGAGATGCTCGAACCTCGCCTCTTCCCCGAGCGCCACTTCCATCACCGGGTTGTGCAGATAGACGCCATCGCCGAGCGCGATCTCGATGAGCGCAAGGCGCGCCCCCGCACCGAGGCGAACCAGGTGCCGCGGATGGAACGCGATCGGATTGCCCGCCTCGCCCACGCCGAGACTCAAGAGGACGAGCGTCCCGCCGTCAGCGCCGGCGGGCACGGAGATCACGGCGCCGTCCTCGGCCAGCATGGTGTTGAGCGAAACGAGCGGCCCCACATCGGGCGCACCATCCAGCACGGGCTCGGCTGCGAACGAGGCCACATGAACGCCGCGAGGGAGCAGCGATCGCTCGGCCCGAAAACGCCCGTTGGCGAACAAGAGGAGCGGCCCGTCGGTTGCCGGCGCGCGGGCCAGCAGCGCACGCACCGCATCCTCCCGTTCGTCCACTTCCCCGAAAAGCGTGCCCTCGAGCGCGCGAAGATTGGTGAAGCGCCAAGCCTCGTCGCGCGTGTCGGGCAGGCCGCGCGCCCGGAACGAAGCCGCCGCGCGCCGGCGCGGCTCGGCCGGCCCGGGAAGAAGCTCTGCCAGCCTTTGGTAGCGCGCGGAGAAGCCCTCCGCAGTCTGCTTCAGCGCCGCACTCATGCCGCCTCCGCCGCGAGCCCGGCATAGCCGCTCACCTCGAGCGACTTGGCAAGCTCCGGCCCGCCCGTGCGGACGATCCTTCCCTCGGCCAGCACGTGCACGCGGTCTGGCACGATATGCTCGAGCAGCCTCTGATAGTGGGTGATGACGAGCGCCGAGAAGCCCGGGCCCCGAAGCGCGTTCACGCCCTCCGCCACGATCTTCAGCGCATCGATGTCGAGCCCGCTGTCGGTCTCGTCGAGGATAGCAAGCCGCGGCTTGAGCAGCGCCATCTGGAACACCTCGTTCCGCTTCTTCTCGCCGCCGGAGAACCCGACATTGACGTTGCGCTTCAACATCTCGTCGGCCATCGAGAGCCGCTTGAGCGCGCCGCGCGCCTCTTTGAGGAAGTTCACCGCGTCGATCTCCGGCTCGCCGCGCGCGCGGCGGACGGCATTGAGCGCGGTGCGGAGGAAGTTCGCGTTGCCCACGCCGGGAAGCTCGACCGGATACTGGAAGGCGAGGAAGAGCCCGGCGGCAGCTCGCGCCTCGGGGTCCATCGCCAGCAAATCCTGCCCCTCGAAGAGCACCGAGCCCGCGGTCACCTCGTAATCCTCGCGCCCGGCGAGCACGTAGGCGAGCGTGGATTTGCCCGAGCCGTTCGGGCCCATGATCGCGTGCACCTCGCCGAGCGGCAGCGAGAGATCGACCCCGCGCAAAATCGGCTTGCCTGCCACCTTGGCGCTGAGGCCCTTGATCTCGAGGAGTGCCATTGCCTTGCCCTCCCTGCCTCAGCCCACCGAGCCTTCGAGGCTCACGGCGAGCAGCTTCTGCGCCTCGACGGCGAACTCCATCGGCAGCTCCTTGAAGACTTCGCGGCAGAAGCCGTTGACGATCAAATTGACCGAGTCCTCCTCCGAGAGCCCGCGGCTCCGGCAATAGAAGAGCTGGTCATCGGCGATCTTCGAGGTGGTCGCCTCATGCTCCACCTTCGCCGTCGCGTTCCGGCTCTCGATATAGGGCACGGTGTGCGCGCCGCACTTATCGCCGATCAGCAGGCTGTCGCACTGGGTGAAATTGCGTGCGTTCGCCGCCTTCGGCAAAACCCGTACGAGGCCCCGATAGGTGTTGTTCGAGTGCCCGGCACTGATCCCCTTCGAGACGATCGTGCTCGAGGTGTTTGCCCCGATATGGATCATCTTCGTGCCCGTATCGGCCTGCTGGTGATTGTTGGTCACGGCGACCGAGTAGAACGCGCCGACGCTGCCTTCGCCCTGGAGGATGCAGGAGGGGTATTTCCAGGTGATCGCCGAGCCGGTCTCGACCTGGGTCCAGGAGATCTTGCTCTTCCGCCCGCGGCAGGCGCCGCGCTTGGTGACGAAATTGTAGATCCCGCCGCGGCCTTCGGCATCGCCAGGGTACCAGTTCTGCACCGTGCTGTATTTGATCTCCGCCTCGTCGAGCGCCACCAGCTCGACAACAGCCGCGTGGAGCTGGTTCTCGTCGCGCATCGGCGCGGTGCAGCCTTCGAGATAGGAGACGTACGCATTGTCCTCGGCGATGATCAGCGTCCGCTCGAACTGGCCGGTCGAGCGCGCATTGATCCGGAAATAGGTCGAAAGCTCCATCGGGCAGCGCACGCCCTTGGGGATGAAGACGAAGCTGCCGTCGGTGAAGACCGCGGAATTGAGGGCCGCGAAGAAATTGTCGCCCGCCGGCACGACGCTGCCGAGATAGCGCCGCACCAGCTCCGGGTGCTCGCGCACCGCGTCGCTGATCGGGCAGAAGATCACGCCGGCCTTGGCGAGCGTCTCGCGGAAGGTGGTGGCCACGGAGACGCTGTCGAACACCGCGTCCACCGCGACCTGCCCGCCCTCGACGCCTGCCAGCAGCGCGCGCTCGGAGAGCGGAATGCCGAGCTTCTCGTATGTCCGAAGCAGCTCCGGATCGACATCCTCGAGCCGCTTCGGCGCCTTCTTCTTGGGCGCCGCGTAGTAGTGGATGTCCTGGTAGTCGATCGGCGCATGCTGAACGCGCGCCCAATGCGGCTCGGTCATCTTCTGCCAGGCCGCGAACGCCTCGAGCCGCCAGGCGAGCAGCCACTCGGGCTCCTCCTTGCGCTCGGAGATCAGGCGGATCGTCGCCTCCGTGAGGCCCTTGGGCGCAAGCTCGGTCTCGATGTCCGTCTCGAAGCCCCACTTGTAGCCGCTGTCGGTGACGGCGCTCACGGTCTCGAGTGTCTGGGTTACGGCTGACATGGCGTCCTATTCGGCAATGGGAAGGGAGGAGACGGGAAGGGAAGGGGGGTCGCCCGCAACGACCGCCGAGGGAACGCGGAACGCGCGCGGGATCGCCGATTCCTGCATATCGGCAAGCGTGATCGCGGTCAGCGCCTCGCGGATCGCGGTATTGACGGGATCCCATCGTCCGCGCACCGGGCAGAGGCCGAGGACCTCGCAGTTCATCACCGAGCCCTCGACGCAGGCGGTGAGCGCGATCGGCCCGTCGATCGCCGCGATGACCTCGGCGATCGGGATCGTGGCGAGCGGCCGGCTCAGCCGGTAGCCGCCATGTGCGCCGCGCTGCGATGCGACGAGGCCGGCGCCGGCCAGCGCCTTCAGCACCTTGGCAACCGTCGGCTCGGGGATGCCCGTGGTGGCCGAGATGCCGGGCGAGGTCTGCACCGACGCGCCGCCCGAGAGGCGCACCAGCACCACCACGGCGTAATCGGTGAGTTTGGAAAGGCGAAGCATCTTCCCCTCCGGCAGCCCCCGTCCTGCGTCCTCAGCCCCATAAGCGGACCCATTCGGTCCGGTTTAGGGGAAATGGCGCAGGACGCGGCCTCCGTCAAGGGCCGGAAGCCCATGAACCTCACGGATTTCCGGGGCTTGCGCGGGCCCCCTCCCGATGTAGCCTGCCGCCCTCGCGGAGGAGGCGCCCGGATGCCGACGATCACCACCGATGACGGGGTGAATCTCGCCTACACGGAATCGGGCAGCGGCTTTCCGATGGTCTTCGTCCACGAGTTCGCGGGCGATATGCGAAGCTGGGAGCCGCAGCTCCGCTTCTTCGCCCGCCGCTACCGCGCGATCGCCTTCAACGCCCGCGGCTATCCGCCCTCCGATGTGCCGGCCGAGCCGGCCGCCTATTCCCAGGACCACGCGACCGACGACATCGCCGCCGTCCTCCGCGGTCTCGGGATCGGCCAGGCCCACATCGTCGGCCTCTCCATGGGCGCCTTCGCCACGCTGCATTTCGGGCTCCGCCACGCCCCGATGGCGGCGAGCCTCACCGCCGCCGGCGTCGGCTACGGGGCCGGCACGCCGGAGACGCGCGCCCGATTCCAGGCCGAGGTCGAGGCGGTTGCCGCCGCCATCCGCGCCGAGGGGATGGCAAAGTACGCGCTCGCCTACAGCCGCGGCCCGACGCGCCTCGCGTTCCTCGCCAAGGACCCGCGCGGCTATGCCGAGTTCCAGGCCCAGCTCGCCCAGCACTCCACCGAGGGCTCGGCGCTGACCATGCTCGGCGTCCAGCGCGCCCGGCCCAACCTCCTCGATCTTGCGGAAGAGTTCCGCCGGATGCGCGTGCCCACCCTCATTATCGCCGGCGACGAGGACGAGCCCTCGCTCGAGCCCTCGCTCTATCTGAAGCGCACGATCCCGACTGCCGGCCTCGTCACCTTCCCGCGCACCGGGCACGCGATGAACCTCGAGGAGCCGGACGCCTTCAACCGCGCCGTGCTCGACTTCGTGAGCCTCGTCGAAGCCGGGCGCTGGACCGAGCGCGATCCGGCGACCCTGGAGGGGGCGATCGTAGCGGGAGCGAGCATGGCAGCGGCGCCCGAGCGCGCGTGAGCGCCGGCCGTCTGCCACGCCGTCCGGTCGTCGCCCCCGTCACTTCGTAAGCGCGCTCTTCGGGTTGAGGTTCTGGATATGGCCGCTCTCCGTGCCCGCCGTCGGATCGATGACGCAATTGATGAGCGCCGGCCGTCCGGCCGCGACCGCCTCGCCGAGTGATTTCGCCAGGCTCGCCGTATCGAGCACGTGGTACCCGGTGCCGCCAAAGGCCTCGATCAGCTTGTCGTAGCGGGCATCCGGGACGAAGCCCGTCGGCGAGGGCGCGGTGCCCGCCTTGTCGCCGCGATAGATGCCGCCGTTGTTGAAGACCACGACGACGACCGGCAGCTTGTAGCGGCAGATCGTCTCGATCTCCATGCCGCTGAAACCGAAGGCGCTGTCGCCCTCGATCGCGACGACGGGCTTGCCGCTGACGACCGCAGCGGCGATGGCGTACCCCATGCCGATGCCCATGATCCCCCAGGTGCCGCTGTCGAGACGCCTGCGGGGCTCGTGCATATCGACGATGTTGCGGGCGAAATCCAGCGTATTGGCCCCTTCGTTGACGATATAGACGTCGGGCCGGTCGGCGAGCGCGTTGCGCACGGCGCGGAGCGCGCTCGAGAAGTTCATGGGAGTGGGGTCGGCGTTGAGGCGCGCCGCCATGCGCTCGACATTCTTCTGCTTGCGCTCGGCCATCTCCTTGAGCCAGGCGGCGCTCGGCCGGACCTGGCCGGGCTTGAGCGCGGCGAGAAGGGCCGCCATCGCGGATTGGATATCGCCGACGACGGGAGCGGCGATGGCGCGGTTGCTGTCCATCTCGGAGGGCGAGATGTCGATCTGCACCAATTGCGCGCTCTCCGACCACAGCGGCGGTTTGCCGTGGGAGAGCAGCCAGTTCAGGCGCGCGCCGATCAGCATGACGACATCGGCCTGGCCGAGGGCGAAGGAGCGGGCCGCCGCGGCAGACTGCGGATGATCGTCCGGCAGCAATCCCTTCGCCATGGACATCGGGAGAAACGGGATCCCGGTGGTTTCGATGAAGGATCGGATCTCCTCATCCGCCTGGGCGTAGGCCGCACCCTTGCCCAGAATGACGAGCGGCCGCTCCGCGCTCGCCAGAAGGTCGATGGCCCGGGCGATCGCCGCGGGCGCCGGAATCTGGCTCGGTGCCGCATCGACGATCTTGACCAGAGATTTCCTCGCCGTTTCCGCGTCCAGGGTGGCGCCGAGCGAGGCTGCGGTCAGGTCCAAATAGACGCCCCCCGGCCGTCCAGAGACGGCCGCACGGATCGCACGTGCGATGCCGATGCCGATATCCTGCGGCCGGTTCACGCGGAACGCCGCCTTGGCAAAAGGCTTCGCCACGTTCATCTGGTCGAGCTCTTCATAATCGCCCTGCTCGAGATCCACGATCGCGCGGTCGCTCGATCCGCTGATCAGGATCATCGGAAAGCAATTGGTGGTGGCGTTGGCGAGCGCCACCATGCCGTTGAGGAACCCCGGTCCCGAAACCGTCAGGCAGACACCCGGCTTGCGCGTCAGATAGCCGGCGATCGCCGCCGCATTGCCGGCGCTCTGCTCGTGGCGAAATCCGAAATAGCGCAGCCCCTCGGCTTGCACCAGCCGCGCCAGATCGGTGATCGGGATGCCGGCGACCCCGTAGATGGTGTCGATCCCGTTGAGCCTCAGGGCGTCCACCACGAGGTGGAACCCGTCGGTCATGGTCGCTGCGTCCATTTCATTTACCCCTGGTTCCGCGGCCATCCATCCCCGAGGAAAGCCCGGGGATGGATGCTGCCGCCGCTTGAGCGGGACGGGTTCGCTTGCCCTTGCCGCCGCAAGCGGAGGGTTGCCGCGATCGCGCTTCTCTTCAGACGACCTTCGCCTCGTGCAGCTTGGCGATCTTCTCCGCGCTGTAGCCGAGTTGCTTCAAGACCTCGTCGCTGTGCTCGCCGAGCAGCGGCGAGCCGGTGATCTTGGGCACGAAGCCGGAGAACTTGATCGGGCTGCCGACGGTGAGATAGGTGCCCCGCTCCTTGTGGGGGACCTCGACGATGGATCCGGTCTCCCGCAGGGCCGGGTCATGCTCGAGTTCCTTCATGCTCATCACCGGCGCGCAAGGAACGTCGAACTTGCGCAGGATCTCGACGGCCTCGAACTTGGTCTTGTCGGCGAGCCATTTCTCGATATCGGCGAAGATATCGAAGATATGCGGCTGGCGGGCAAGCGGGGTGGCGTAGTCCGGGTCGTTCGCCCATTCCGGCTTGCCGATCGCCTTGCAGGTCGGCCCCCAGTTCTGCTCCTGGATGGTGAAATAGATGTAGGCGTTGGGATCGGTCTCCCACCCCTTGCACTTGAGCACCCAGCCCGGCTGGCCGCCGCCGCCCGCATTGCCGCCGCGCGGCACGGTGTCGGTGAACGTGCCGTACCGCCCGTCCTGCCGGATCGGATATTGCGGATATTCCTCGAGGTACCCCACGGTATCGAGCCGCTCCTGATCGCGCATCTTGACGCGGCAGAGGTTCAGCACGGCGTCCTGCATCGAGACCGCCACCTTCTGGCCCTGGCCGGTCTTCTCGCGGCCGATCAGGGCCGTGAGGATGCCGATCGCCAGATGCATGCCGGTGTTGCTGTCGCCCAACGCGGCGGCGCTGATGATCGGCGGGCCGTCCCAGAAGCCGGTGGTCGAGGCGGCCCCGCCGGCGCATTGCGCCACGTTCTCGTAAACCTTGATGTCGGAATAGGGATGTCCGTCGCTGAAGCCCTTCACCGACCCGAAGATGAGCCGCGGGTTGATCTCATGGATGCGCTCCCAGGTGAAGCCCATCCGATCCATCACGCCCGGGCCGAAATTCTCGACCAGGACGTCCGCCTCCCGGATCAGCTTCTCCATGATCTCCTTGCCTTCGGGCGTCTTCGTATTCAGCTCCAGCGATCGTTTGTTGCTGTTGAGCATCGTGAAGTAGAGCGCATCGACATCGGGAATGTCGCGCAACTGGCGGCGGGTGATGTCGCCCACGCCGGGACGCTCGACCTTCAATACATCGGCGCCGAACCACGCAAGCAACTGCGTGCACGCCGGACCGGCTTGCACGCCGGTGAAGTCGATCACCTTGATACCTTCGAGAGGGAGACTCATGAATCGCAACTCCTTAAGCGCGGTTGATAGACGAGGTAGCGGCCGGCGAAGGGATTGTCGGTCCCGTTTCTCACGGGCCTCCGCCGGTTTGTCTTGGGCCCGGGAACCATCGGCCGCCGGCCCCGGGAGGCGCCGGCCGATGGCGCGGGCAACCCCGGTCATCCGCCGGAGAGGCGGCCGAGGGGTCACGCATAGCGGCGCTTCCTCGTCTCGGCGCTCCGGGGTTGATCGAGGAAGTCGCCGTATTTCTCGACGTGTTCGGCAAGGCCGAGCGTATGCTCGCGGATCCGCCGTGCGGCGAGATCGGCGTCCCGGCTCTCCAGCGCCGCCAGGATGTTCTTATGATCGACGATGGAGCGGTGCGCCCGATCGTCCTCGCGCATCGTCCGCGAGCGGATCGCACGCATATGGATGAAGAGATTGTCGATCATCTCCGACATCAGCGGGCAACCGCTCAGGCGGATGATCGTGCGGTGGAACATGATGTTCGATTGCGCGTATTCATCGACGGCAACGGACGGGTCCCGATTGTCGAACTCGGCGATCGTGCGCAGCTCGGCGAGCTCCGCTGCCGTCGCCCGTTCGCAGGCGAGCCGCGCCGCCATGCTCTCGATCGCGGCCCAGACGGTGATCAGCTCGATGACTTCCCGCTTGCTCTTGCGCACGATATAGATACCGCGCCGCGGCACCGAGCGGACGATCCCCTCCTGCTCCAGCAGGCTGAGCGCCTCGCGGATCGGGGTGCGGCTGACGCCGAGATCCCGCGAGAGCTGGCGCTCGTCGAGTCGGATTTCCTCGGCGCGATCATAGATATCCATCTCGGTGATCGCGCGCCGGATCGCGTCGCACGCCAAGCGGCGGAGCCCGAGGCCGGCTTCGAGCGGTGCCACCTTGAGCTTGGCCGATTGAGCCGATTGAGCGAGGTTCTCCATCGGCATCGTCTCAAGGACCGTCGGGCAACGGCAAGACGAGGAGCGTCCCGCCAACGCGCCGGTCCGCAATCGCGATCATACGAGTCAATGCCCCTGCCAATGCCCCAGCGAATCCCAAGGATCCGAAAGCCTCGGCGCCGGCCGCCGCCCGCCGGATCAACGCCTTGACAGGCTTGCGTCGAGACGATCCTGCTTCCCTGGCATCGTTTCCTCCGTTCCGGGCCAACTGCGAAATTTCGCCTGCAACCACCCCGAGACGTTCGGCCGGCGGAATCGGCCCGCATCCCGGAAGCCGGGCTTCCCGCTGCCCCGCAAATCCATTGTGTCTAATGTATACCCAATATCGCGGACGCCGGCAATAGGGGTGGCCAGAGGGGGCGCCGCAAAGCCCGCGTTGGTCCCGGCCGCCGGCATGCCTGCCCCTGGACAGAGGCGCCATCCTGGCATACAAAAGATTGAATTTCGTTGTGGCTCGGGCGATCTCGGATCCGCTCGGGCCCGCAAGCCCGCCGGGACAGGCGGGAGGACGCGAGGAGGGACGACGCAGCTTGGCAAACGTGACGCAATTACCGCGACTCAAGGTGCTGCGCCTCACCGTCACCGCCAGCCTCCGCCGCCAGGCCTGCGATGCCATCAAGCGCGCGATCATGGAGATGGACATCTACGGCCGCCCCAACGAGATCCGCCTCGACGAGCGCCAATTGTCCGAAGACCTCGGCGTCAGCCGCACCCCGATCCGCGAAGCGATGACGGTACTGGAGCAGGAAGGCTTCGTCCGCTCGGTGCCGCGCCGCGGCATCTATGTCGTGCGCAAGACGAAACGCGAGATCATCGAGATGATCACCGTCTGGGCCGCGATCGAGAGCCTGGCAGCGCGGCTCGCCTGCGTGCGGGCCTCCGACGCCGAGCTCCATCGGTTGCGCGTCCTGTTCGGTT
>Ga0335075_10017930_pt1 | contig 10503 bp, 7 predicted proteins | sample Lox_Sample_24_FD_206723 | JGI IMG/M metagenome (GOLD analysis project Ga0335075, IMG submission 206723) | Soil microbial communities from Loxahatchee National Wildlife Refuge, Florida, United States - Lox_Sample_2.4 | ecosystem: Environmental > Terrestrial > Soil > Wetlands | place: USA: Florida... | reverse complement strand
CTTCGATCCGCCGTTGTCGGCGCTGTCCGGGCGCGTGATCGGGGAGGTCGCCCGGCACGGCAAGTTCCTGGATCTCAGCTGCGGCTCTGGCTCTGGCTCTGGCTCTGGCTCTGGCTCTGGCTCTGGCTCTGGCCCGGGCGACGCGGGCGACCTGCACCTGGTCATGCACCTGGCCCGGGCGGGCTGGCTGCGGTGGCGGGACGACATACCGGATAAGCCGGCCAGGCCGGGGAAGAGCCCGCTCGCGTTCCGGCTGGTGCTCGAGGATGGGTCCGGGTTCGATCTCACCGAGGCGGGCACCCAGAAGCGGCTCGCCGTGTACCTCGTCCGCGACCCGGCCGACGTGCCCGGCGTCGCCAGCCTCGGCCCCGAGCCGCTGGCCGACGACTTCACGGTCGACGCGCTGGCGGCGATCCTGGCCGGCCGGCGCACCCAGATCAAGGGCGTGCTCCGCGACCAGCACATCATCGCCGGGATCGGCAACGCCTACTCCGATGAGGTGCTGAACGTCGCCAAGATGTCCCCGTACAAGCTCGCCGCCAGCTTCACCTCCGAGGAAGTGGCGGTGCTGCACGACGCGATCGTGAGCACGCTCCGCGAGGCGGTGAAGCGCTCGGCCGGGCTGGCCGCGGCCGACCTCAAGGGCGAGAAGAAGACCGGGCTGCGGGTGCACGGGAAGGCGGGCCAGCCGTGCCCGACCTGCGGTGACACGATCCGCGAGGTCTCCTTCGCCGATTCGGCGCTGCAGTACTGCCCGACCTGCCAGACCGGGGGCAAACCGCTCGCCGACCGGCGGATGTCGCGGCTGCTGAAGTGAGCTCGGCGTCGCGCGTCGCTCGGCGTCGGCGTCGGCGTCGGCGTCGGCGGTCGCGGGCGTCAGGCGGCGCCGCCGACCGCCTTCCCCCGGCAGATGAGATCGACGTAGGACGGCGGCATCCCGGAGGCGACCGCGGCCTGCAGCTGTATCTCGGCCAGGGCGGAGGCGACCAGCTCCCGGCAGTGCGGGCACTCCGGCGGCTGCCACGGGCCGGTTCCCTCATAGGCGGCCTGAGCGGCGGCGAGCGCCTCGGTGCAGCTGGTGTCGGCCAGACCGGTGAAGTCGATCTGCAGCGGGATGCCCGCCTCCTGGACGGCCAGCCTGGCCTGCGACGCCAGCGCCGTGATGACGTCGCACTGGGCCGACTCGTCGAGCTGGCGCCAGGTGGCGGACGCCTCGTCATACCGCCGGCCGGCCATCGCCGAGGTCAGGAGGTAGCCGATGCGCGGTGCTTCCCGCCGTGTCGTGGTCACGCCTCACCCCCGTGCACGAAAAGCCGCCGCCACACCGTGTGAAAGAGGCGCTCGACCCAGCCCGACAGGCCCGTGCCAGTGGCCGGGCTGCGCTGGTCCGACGCGCCTTCGCCCCAGACAACGCCCACCAATGCCCCCTTTTGGATTTGGAGGGTTGAGGCGCAATGGTCGGCCCCTAGGCGGGGTCGGCCGCCCAGGGGCCGCCTGCGGGAGTCCTCGGTAACCCCCCAGAACCTGGGACGCCCGCAGCGCTACATTGCGGTTGCCCGGGGGGAAAATACCGGGCGACAATGCGTAGCGCGGTGCTCACACTAGCGTGACGCGCCAACGCTGTCTACACGAACCAACAATTCCAAACTTGAATGCAAAGCGCCTGCTCATAGCCCGTTTTCGGGCCTCTGACGATGGGTCATCCGCAGCCGGCGGGAACCGCTGGTACTCTGAGCACGTGTTCCTGGGGCTATGGCGCAGTGGTAGCGCACCTGCCTTGCATGCAGGGGGTCAGGGGTTCGAATCCCCTTAGCTCCACCTTGGACGGCGGCGCTTGCTGGGGTGGGCGCGAGCCATGATCGTGTCCCGGACCGAGGCTCCCGCAAAGCGGAGGCTGTCGGCCACGCCACTGACCCCATTTCTCCGGTAGCTGTGGTGGTGCGAGACATCGGAATGACCCTGAACCCTCATTGGGTTCGGGGTCATTTTGGTTGAGGGCGGGGTGGGCGGCCGGAGCACGGCGCAGGCGCGCAACCAAGAGCAGTCGGGCGGGCAATCATAGGCGAAGGGAGGGACGGTGAGCATTGACACGCGAGCGAGCGACGCGGAGCTGATCGTCCGGTCGCTAACGGAGCCAGACCTGTTCACGGCGGTATTCGACCGGCATTCCACCGAAATCCTGCGGTACGTGTACGCGCGGCTAGGCCCCGACCTGGCCGAGGACGTGACCGCGGAGACGTTCCTCGCCGCCTTCCGGTGCCGAGGCAAATATGACGGCGCGTGGCCGGACGCCCGGCCCTGGCTGTATGGCATCGCGATGCGGCAGATCAGCAGGCACCGCCGGGTCGAGGAGAGGCGGCTGCGCGTGCTGCGGTCTGCTCCGGCCGACGGGCCGACCGAAGACCACAGTGACCGGGCGGCAGAACGAGTGACGGCTCAGCGGCTGGGACCGAGGCTGGCCGCCGCGCTGACAGCACTGCCGAAGCAGGACAGGGAACTGCTGCTGCTGGTCGCGTGGGCCGAGCTGAGCTACGCGGAGGCCGCGACCGCGCTCGGCACCACGACCAGCGCGGTCAAGTCCCGACTGCACCGCATCAGGGTGCGGATGCGGCACGAACTAGGAGATGAGTACCCCGTGAATGAGGAGAACGACGATGAGTGACATCACTGCGCTCCGTGAGCTTCGCCCGGCGCCGCCGCCAGCGGAGCTGGAAGCAATGCGCATGGCGGCACGGGAGCGGTTCATGGCAGGGGCGGCGCCGAAGCGGGCGCCCCGTCGGTGGCGGCGGCCGGTGCTGGCCGGCGGGCTTACCACGGCTGCGGTGGCCGCCGGGGCGGTTGCCGCGCTGGTCCTGACCACTGGTCCGGGGGCGACGCCCGGGCGGCAGGCGGCGGCCGGGCATTCCCGGACGGTCGTCACCACCGCCTGGACGGTGAGCGAGGACGCCGACGGGACCGTGAGTATTTACCTGCACGAGTACGCCAACCCGGCCGGGCTGCAGCGGGCGCTCCAGGCAGACGGCGTCAACGCAATCGTCCGCCCGATCCCTTACCTGCTGGAAACGGGCTTCAACAACAAGCCAGTCGTCCGTCCGACCTGCAACTACTACGTCACTAGTAACGACAGGGCGCCGCTGGCCGTGCAGGGCGCAGTCCTGACCATTGGCCGCCGCGCCCTGCCGGCGCTGTTCGTCATCCATCCGGACGCGATGCCGCCGGGGTCGGCGCTGTTCCTGGCGTTCATGGCAAACCTGCCGCACTCAGCGGGCAACATAGCCCTCAAACCCGTCGTCCTCGGCAACGATGCGGCGCCCGCGTGCGTGCCGGTCCCGGCCAAGCGGCCCGGCCAGTCAGCGCCGACTCCCGCGGCCAAGGCGGGCAACCCGGCGCCGTCATCGCTCCCCAAGGCTGCGTAGCAGCCGGCACGGACGGGACCGCGGCCTCAGCCCACCTCAGCTGGGGCCGCGGACCCGTTGCCCGGTCATCAGTGCTGATGCGTCCCGGTTGCCTTCGGGATGGCGGTCGGCCGGGTGCGCACCTCTTCGGGTCCGGCCAAGTCGTCGAAGATACGCCAGCCGCCGCCTCCGGCCTGTTTCGCCGCGTACATGGCGCGGTCGGCATGGATGAGGAGGGTCGTCAGGTCGTCGTAGGGCGGGCATTGGGCGATGCCGACGCTTGAGGTGTAGCCGAGCGGCTTCCCATCGCCCCCGTGGAAATCGGTTACCCGACGGGTGAGCTGGTCCGCCAGGTGGATCGCGCGCACGCTGGTGATCCCCGGCACGATGATGATGAACTCGTCGCCCCCGAATCGTCCCACGATGTCCTCGGGCCTCACGTTCTCCCGGCACGCTCGCGCCAGGTCGGTGAGCACCTCGTCTCCCGCGATGTGGCCGTGCAGGTCGTTGATCTGCTTGAAGTTGTCGACGTCGATCATGAGCGCGACGACGGGCTGGCCGAGCCGCTGGGCATGGGCGAAGGCGGCCTCGGCCGTCTCCATGAAGTGGCGCCGGTTAAAGAGGCCGGTGGTGCCGTCGATCGAGGCCAGCTGCTGGTACCTGACCGCAAGCCGACCGTAGTCGCGCAGGGCGATGTACTGCCGGATGCTGACCAGGATGGTCAGCACCAGGGCGCCGAGCAGGACGCCGCCAAGCGGGTTGAACCCGACGCTGCGAAACCCGACGAAGGCCAGCAGGACGTAGCTGCTCAGGACGGCCACGTAGGGCAGGAAGGACGGCCGCCCGGGTACGGACTCGGCCGGCTTCACCACGGTCCCGGTCGGTTTGCTGCGCAACTGGCTGGCGGCGGAGATGCAGACGGCGGTCACCCCGAGCATCCACAACGTGTCGACCGGATCGCCGCCGAGATAGGTCGAGTGCACGGTGATGTAGGCGTAGGTGAGGTCGGCGGCGATGAAGAGCAGCAGGCCGACCGCGAAGATCTGCAGGGCCATGACGCTTGACCGGGGGACCCCGCGCCACAGCGGCGTCAGGATTCCGAACAGCAGCAGCAGATCGCCGACCGGGTACGCGTACGTGACGAGGTCGAACAGGTCGAAGTGCAGCCCCGTCCCGACGGCCGGGCCGAGCGCCAAATACCAGACGAGCACCGCACCGCCGGTGAACACCGCCCCCAGGTCGAGCAGCAGCCGCAACCGCTCAGGGGCGGACCCCCGCCGCGCCGGGAAGGAGACCAGGCCGCAGAAGGCGACCACGTAAAAGCCTAGGTACGCCGCGTCGGACCAGGTGGGATAGGCCACCCGGTGCATCACGTTCTCGATCCAGAACTGCACCAGGTCGCCAAGCAGGTAGAGGAACATCGCCAGCGACAGCAGGCGCCACGCGCGGCGGGTGCGGTGCCCGAGGTCCGACCGTCGCGACACCAGCCAGGCCAGCACAACCGCGGCCCCGTTCACCGGGACGAACGCCAGGTCGCCGATGAATGCCTGGTCCGCGCGCCCACCCCAGCGGAACATCTGCCATATGCCGTAAACCAGGAGCACCAGGGCCGCGGCCGCCAGCGTGACACCGCCGACCTGGTCCACCGCTCGCCGCAGCGCGCCGACCGTACGGCCGACGAGCGCGCTGACCAGCGCGCCGGGGTCCGCCCGGCGGGGCTCGGGACCGAGCTGCGGGTAGCCGGAGGCGTCCATCGGCAGCACGAGCCTGGCCGGGTCGCGCAGCCATTCGGTGAACGCCGCGGCCGGCATCGGGCGCCCGAGGTAGAACCCCTGTCCGATGTCGCACCCGAGGGCCTGCAGCTCGGAACTGATGGCGGCGGACTCGACCCCCTCGCCGACCACCTTGACGCCGAGTTGGTGCGCGAGGTCGATCGTCGTGCGGACAATTGTGTGGAAGCTCCTGCTCCTGACGATCGGGCGCACGATCGAGCTGTCCAGCTTGAGCTCGTTGATCGGCCAGCCGCCGAGGCTCTCGAGGGAGGCGAAGCCGGTGCCGAAGTCATCGAGCGAGAACTGGATTCCGGACTCCGCCAGCTGCGCGAAGAACCTGGCGCTGACGGCCGTCGTCCCGGTTTCCTCGCTCACCTCAAGCGCGATCATCTGGCCGGGCACCTGCTCCTCGACCAGGAGCCGCAAGACGGCAGCGGGAAAGTCGGGGTCCGCCACGCAGCCGGGCCCGATGTTGACCGAGACGGGGACCAGCCACCCGGCGGCGGCCCAGGCCTTGTGCTGGGTGAGCGCCTGTCTGAGCATGTCCAGGCTGAACTCGGTCATCAGCCCGAGCTCCTCGGCGAGCGAGATGAACGACGACGGCTGCAGCGTCCCGAGTTCCGGATGCTCCCACCGGGCGAGCAGCTCAGCCGCCACCAGCCGCCCGGTCGACAACTCGACCTCAGGCTGGAAATAGCCGATCAGCTGCCGTTCCCGCAGCGCCCGACGGAACTCCGCGCGCAGCCGTCCCACTACGTCATCGGATTCGGAGGCCATGCTTCGCTATGTTCCCGTCGGCGGAGTCAGCATCCTTCGCATCACACAATGTAACCACAATGTGGTCTTTTGTGCGGTCAGGCCGAGGCGCGGCGGACGAGCCGGGGGCGGGACAAGCCGTCTGACGGGGCCGGTTTGCCGCCGGCCAGGCTTTCCAGGATGGCCTGCGCGAGTTCCCGGCCGGTTTCCTCGTAATCGAAGCCGATCGTGCTCAGCGGCGGGATGCTCACCTGCGCGGCGGCGATGTCCCCGACTCCGATGACCGCGATATCGTCCGGGGCGCGCAGATCACGCAGGTGCATTCCTGCCAGTACCGCCATGGCAGTCTCGTCGTTGTACGCGCACACCGCCGTCACCGACGCATCGGTCCACTGGTCGACGGCCAGGGCCGCCTTGGCGCCGTCCATGGCGACTTCCAGCGCGATGGGCGCGGCCAGCCCGCGTTCCGCGCACGCCGCCGCGACGCCGCGCAGCCGCTCCTGCACCCGGAATTGCGTCGCGTGCTCCCCGGGCAGCGCGTAGCCGAGGCGGCTGTTGCCAAGGCTTATGAGGTGCTGTGCCTGGAGTCGGCCGATCTCCTGCAATTCGGCCCTGGCCTGGCTTCCCGTCCCGAGCACGACCTCGGCACCCGCCCGATGTAGTGCCTCGGTCGTCTCCTCGTCGAACGGGATCAGGCTGATGACGGCGGAGGCGTCCACCGCGGCGCACAGGTCGGGCAGCGGCCGCCCGTGTCCCTCGGCGAGATGCGTGACCAGGGACAGGCCGTGCTCGGCGAGCGCAGCGGCCAACTGCTCGATGAAGCGGGAGAGGTTCGCGGAAATCGGCAACCCCGGCAGCGCGAGCAGCACCACGTCGCTGCGCCCGGCTGCCAGCGACCGGGCGGAGGCGCGCGGGCGGTAGTCCAGTTTCTTCGCCGCCTCCACGACGCGGCGCCTGGTCTCCTCGGGGATCGTCTGCCCGGGTGTCTGGTTGAGGACGAAGCTGACCGTGCTCTGCGACACCCCGGCTTCCCTCGCCACGTCCTTGCTGGTAATCCGGCTGGAGGATCGTCTCATCTGCTTCCCCGCTCGTCCGGCCCCACTGTAGACCGATCGGGTGAGGATAACCGCCGGCGCGGGCGATGGCGGCTGCCGGCCGGCAGCCGCCATCCAGGGTGGATGGCCGAGCTGCGTCAGCCGACGAGCAGCTTGTGGCGCAGCTTGGCGATCGTCTGCGGGCTCAGGCCGAGACCGTGCACGGCGTAGCCGTACATAGAGCCGTAGCTCGCCGTGACCTGCGCGAAGCCGGCCTGCAGGTAAGAGGCCTGCACCTCGAGCAGCGGGGCGTAGACGGCGGACTCGGCGGCGGGCATCGCCTTCAGCTCGTCCTGCACGGCCGGGGAGTCGAAGTAGTAGGTGTTGCTCAGCAGGTAGTCCTGCACGACGGTGGCCTGCGGCACGCCGAGCAGGGTGAGCAGGACGGCGGTGGCCCAGCCGGTGCGGTCCTTGCCGGCGGTGCAGTGGTAGAGCACGGCGCCATTGCTGTTGGCGATGTCCGTCAGCAGCGTGCCGAACGCCGCCTGGGCGGTCGGGTTCGTGACGAAGTCCTGCTCGATCTCTTCCATGTAGGTTTCGGCTGAGGCGGCGCTTGTCAGCGTCGGGGCAAGCGAGATGTCGGCCATGACGTTGAGGTTCGTGTACGTGGCACCGGCCGGAACGACGTCGGGGGACGCCGCGATCTCCTCGGTGGTGCGCAGGTCGTAGTCGGCGGTGATGCCGAGCTTGTCGACGGTGGCGAGGTCGGCCGGGCTGAGGGCGAGCGCCTGGGAGCGGTAGACGACGCCCATCCGCACCCACTGTCCGTCGGTCGTGCGGTAGCCGCCGATGTCGCGCAGGTTGGGGTCGCTGGCCAAGCCGAGATCGCGGACGGTCAGCACGAGAGGCTCGCCGACCGTGGGCACGAGCCGGATCCAGTCGCCGAACGCGGCGGTCACGGTGAGCGAGCCATCGCTCTTACCGAACCCGAGGAAATGCGGCTGGGCGGTCGAGTTCGAGCCGGCGAACACGGCCACGCCGCCGGGCAGATGCGGGGCGGACCAGGTGACGCTCAGCGTCCCGGAGGCACCGGCGGCGACGGTGGCGGAAGTGAAAGGGATAAGACCGTGCACGCCGCGTTGCACGGCCGAGCGCGCCGCTCCGGCCGGGGCGGTCGACGCCGAGGCGGTCGACGCGACGGCGGTGCCGGCGCCGGCGGCGACGAGGGCCGCGGCCGCGATCAGGGCGGCCCGTCGGGGCAGGCCGGAGGTGCGATTCATGTGGGAGGAGTTATTCATAGTTGTTGAAGTTAGGTCACTAATGCGAATTAGTGAAGCCCAGAAGATGACCGGTTGGTGACGTCGGGATGAAGGGCGAGTGTGCTGTGCCTGGCCGCGCTCAGGCGGGGTACCGCTTCGGTTCCTGGATGTAGACGCGGCCGGCCGGGGTCTGCCACCGGTGCCAGCCCGGTTTTGGCTGGGTGACGTTCCAGCCTGGCGACTGTTTGACCCGGTGGCAGGCGCGGCTGCGGGCGCCCGCGTTGCAGGCGCAGCTTTTCCCGCCCTGGTCATAGGGCAGGGCGTGCTCGAAGTCGGACTCCCGGGCGTGCCGGTTGCAGGGCGGGAACGTACACGTGCCATCTCGGATCTGGACCAGGTGGCGGAGCCGGTCGCTCGGCTGGTAGTGGTGCGTCTCGTACCGGTGGTCGCATTCGAAGACCGGCACCGGGTCCAGGCGGACGGTGAGCTCGCGTCCGCCTGGAAGCACGAGCCGCCAGGTGCCGAAGCCGTCAGGGGCAGCGGGGCTGCCGCGCGGGTTGAAGGACCAGGGACCCGCGTGACTCATGGGCACGTCCTGGCGTGCCGGACTGTTGTCACTCGGCAGGCCGGAGAGGCTCGGGAGAGCGGCGGCGGGAATCGTCAGGTTCAGCCGGGCCGGCATCGCGATGAGAGTCGCGGCCGGGCCAGGCGGGCGTGACCTCCGCCCCGGGCGGGCGCACCCGTGGCCGATGGCGTATCCCTCGTGGCTGGTGACGGTCACGCACACCTCGGTGGCCGGGCTGGCGGCCGCGGCGGCGGCCAGCTCCCGGGCCAGGGCCGGGTCGAGGAGGCCGAAGCCGTGGATCTCGCCGGGCCGTTCGGCCAGCCCGAGCAGCGTCGCCAGCGGCACGATCAGATCGGCCGGGCGCCGCGTACGCGGCTGCCCTGTTGGCGGCCCGCCGGGCCGTGGGCCTCGACCGCCGGGACCGCCGGAGCCGGGGCCGCCATCGCTATCATCGTCGGGGTGGCTGCCGTCGCCCGGGTCGCTGCCATCGTCGGGTTCGTCGTCATCGCAGTGCCCGCTGCGGTCGGGGTCGTCATGGTCACGCGAGTCGGGGCTGTCGTCGGGTCGCTCAGCGGCCGCGATCCGCCCGTCGGCCGGTGTGCCGTTGATCAGGTCGAGGAAGGCGCAGGCCCGCAGCACGTCCATCGGAGTGTCGCCGAACGCGCCCGACTCGATGTACTCCTCCGCCCGGGCGTTGACGCTCTCCATCGCAGCGAGCGCCTCATCCGGCGGCAGGTCGCGCCCCGACAGGCCCGCCGTCCCGGCCTGCTCGCGGAAGAAGCAAACCCGAGCGTCCCTTTTCTGCGCCCGCTCCCTGCGCCGCTCGGCCAGCCCGGGATCCACGGTCAGTGCCGCCCGCTCGGCTAGGCGCATCACCTGCATGTAAGTCTTGTCCGCTAGTTCATCCATGATCAGCGCCTCAGCCTCGGCTGCGTCGGCGTCGGTCAGATCCCGGAATGTCTCAACCACGGCCCGGGCCTTGGCCGCGGTCAGAGTCCCGTCGTCGAGCCGGGCGCCAATGCCGTGCAGTCGCGCCCCCTGCTCCCAGGCCAGCGACGCGGTCGTCTCCGCCGACTGGGTTGAGCACGCCAGCGCCCCCGCCAGCTCGTAGCGCAGTGACTGCGACCAGGTCTCCGGCAGGTCGCCGTGATCGGCGCCGGGCGACGGCGGGGCCTCGCGGCGCATCACCTCCCGGATCACGCCGAGCTTGGCGCCCGCGGCCCACGACTCGATCGCCGCCCACGCCCGGAGCATCCCGATCAGCTCGTCATCGGTTGCTCCTGAACAGCGCCGCTCCGGGCCCGACAGCTCGTCGACCAGCAGGGCCATCGGGCCGGAAGGCGCCGGGGCGTCCTGCGAGTCGTCCCACGCGAACTGCGCCAGCCGGGGGTCGGGACCCGACGGGGCCGGAGCCGGGACCGGGACCGGAGCCGGGACCGGGGCCGGGCTGCCGGAAGGCGGGGGCGTCGGCTCGGGGTCGCGGTCCTGGCCCGCGCCCTCCCCGTCCTCCTGCCCCGGCTGCCCGTCCATCTCGATCCCCGTTTGATGATGATCATTTAAATTGTTCTTAATTCGAATATTACTCCGTTTAAAACTCTTACGCTGCGTCAGACGCTTACCTGAGCGATACACTTTCCTAACCTTGCCAAGCCCAAAGATCCGTCTTAAAGGACATAGCAGAGCGCCGATCAGTAGGAGTGCAGGACGACTTGAACCGGATCC